>BNJU01002594.1_pt1 | contig 189176 bp, 200 predicted proteins | sample 8539281 | NCBI WGS metagenome assembly BNJU01 (sample SAMD00202456, study PRJDB9452) | human saliva metagenome | isolation source: human saliva | place: Japan | reverse complement strand
TCGCGCTCGCCCTGACGGCAGGCGTGGGTGAATTTGCCTCGTCTCTGCTGGTCGCCGCCATGTCGCAGGGCTGGTACTACCCGGGCGTGGTCGGATTCGGCGGCATCGGCTCTGAACGCAGCGCCCGCATCCTCGGCCGCGTCCTCATGGCGCGCGGCGACGACGGTCGTTCCTGGCTGCAGACCCGGCGCGGATGGCGCCAGTTCTTCAACGCGCAGGTCCCCCGCCAGCCCGTGCTCATCACGGTCGGCAACGCGCGCCGACTCACCTTCGCGGACCGCGGCGGATTCGTCGACATGACGATTCTGGGCCACGGCCTCGAGCCCGGCTGGCACGACGCGACCATCCAGGTCCTGCACGCGGGCGACGTGCGCGCACTCGGCCTGTCCGAGGACACCGCCACCAAACTCGCGACCACTCTGCGCACGGCGACCCCTCTGCCTGCCCCGGCCTCGGCGATGTACGAGCGCCCCCGCAAGGGCCATATCCGCGCCGGCCGCCCCACCTCCGTTCGACTGCGCATCGTGTCGGATCACGAGCATTTCGGCGTGGTCTCTGACATCGATGACACCGTCATGGTGTCGATGCTCCCGCGCCTGGTCACGGCCGCGAAGCACGCCTTCCTGGACCGTGTGTCTTCGCGCGAGGCCGTCCCCGGCATGGCGCACCTGCTGACAACGCTGACGACGTCGTCGGCCTCGTCGGAGGTCGTGCCCGAGGGCACCCACGCCCCCATCATCTACCTGTCCACCGGCGCGTGGAACGTCGTGCCGACGGTGCGTTCCTTCCTGGAGCGCACCGGCTACCCGGCCGGCGGCTTCCTCATGACGGACTTCGGCCCCTCGAATACGGGATGGTTCCGTTCGGGGCCTGAGCACAAGCGCCGCGAGCTGCGCCGCCTGGCCCGCATGTTCCCGCACATGCGCTGGCTCCTCGTCGGCGACGACGGACAGCACGACCCGGAGATCTACGCGGAGTTCGCTCGCGAGTTCCCGCAGTGCGTCGCGGGCATCGCGATTCGTTCCCTGTCCGAGATCGAGCAGTTCATGGCGCACGGCAGCTTCGAGGCCATGGTGCCCGACGCCCTGTGGACCGTCCCTGAGTCCGTCCCCGTCTGGTACGGGTCGGACGGCGAGGCGCTCCTGGAGAACATACGAGGCCGTGGCACGGCCGGGCCGCTGACCGGCCGCTGACCGCGACGTCCCCATCGCCCGCGGCTCTCTACGCTCAACGAGCGCCGCAGCCGATGCGAAAAGGCCGCCCACTCGGGGCGGCCTTTTCGTCTGTCTCAGTCCTGCTTCGTGCCCGACATCGGTCGGCACTTCGCGGGCTGCTCGATCGAGTCGTTGGACTTGAGGACTCGCTGCACGTCCTCGGCGCTCATCGTGTCGTCGTAGAAGGTGCCGAGTTCGACCGTGACGGTAGCATCCTCCGCGTCGCTGAGGCGCACGTGGGAGCCGGGGAAGAATCGGGCCACCGAATAGGCGGCGTCCACCGAGTCGGCGCGTGCCGTGATGCGCACCTTGCCGGTGTACTCGACGTCCGAGTTCGCCGGTTCCTCGGTCTGGAAGCCGGCGGTTGAGAGCATATCCGTGGCCTTGGAGGCCAGGCCCTGGTGCTGGGTCGTGTTGATGACCGTGACGGTGACCTGCGAGGGGGCCACGGGCTTCGCGTCCACCTTCGGACACGGGATGTCACCGGTCTCGGCGTACTTGACCTTGACGGAGAAGTCATTGCCGAACGGGACGGGAACGATTCCCGTGAACACGAGGGCGGCCGCCGCCGCGGCCACTATCATCGCGATGCCGATGATAGCGAACGTCGTGTTCTGGCGCTGCTGACGCTCGCGCAGGAAACGCTGACGCGGAGTGAGGGCAGGGCGGGGCGCGTTCGGAGTACTCACAGCATCCACCCTAGCTAATAGGGGCGGCCCGAGGCCAGACAACGCCCCGTCAGGCACATTACATCTCGCCCACACGTCCCACTCAGCGTTACAGTTAGGTCACCCTGAGTAACGGGGCCATTACACGCGCTACCACCCCTCGAAGGGCACCGCCGTGTGCTAGGCGCCCCGGCCTCGTTCACCCCCACCGAAAAGAGGACCGCGATGAGCTTCCTGGATTCCGACCTGCTCGCCCACATCCACGAGCGCGCCGCCGACGCGGACGCCGCCAACACCTACCCCGAGAAGGATCTGGAGGAGCTGCACGGGGCCGGATACCTGTCGGCCTTCGTCCCCACCGAGTTCGGGGGCGCGGGTCTGAGCCTGACCGAGATCGCCGCCGAGCAGACGGCGCTAGCCAAAGCGGCTCCCGGCACGGCACTGGGCATCAACATGCACCAGATCATCGTCGGCCTCGGTCGCTACCTGGTCGCCAACGGCAACGCGCGCGGTGAGCAGATCCTGCGCGACGCCGTCGCCGGCGAGGTCTTTGGCTTCGGCATCTCCGAGCCAGGCAACGACCTCGTGCTCTTCGGCTCCACAACGCGCGCGATCGCGACCGCAGACGGCGGCTACTCCTTCGAGGGCACCAAGATCTTCACCTCCCTGTCTCCCGTGTGGACGCGCCTGCTCATCTTCGGGCGCGCAGAGACCGAGGAGGGCCCCAAGTCCGTGTTCGGCATCGTCCACCGCGACGACGAGGGTTATTCGATCAAAGGACGACTGGAACACGCTGGGTATGCGCGCCACCCAGTCCATGACGACCCTGCTCGAGGGCGTGACCGTGCCCGAGGAGCGCATCCTCACGATCACGGATCCGGGACCGAGTGCCGACCCGGTCATCTTCGGCATTTTCTCCCACTTCGAGATCCTGCTGGCCGCCACCTACCAGGGCGTCGGCGAGCGCGCGGTCGAGGTGGCCGCCGAGCACGTGGCAACGCGCCGCTCGGTGAAAAACCAGACGACCTACTCCAACGACCCCGACATCCGCTGGCGCATCGCCGAGGCCGCCCTCATCATGAACGCGGTCGGCCCGCAGATCCGCGAGCTTGCGCGCGACATCGACGAGGGCGTGGACCGCGGTCGCTCGTGGATGCCGCAGCTGTCCGCCGCGAAGAACGCGGCCGCCGAGGCCACGCTGCGCGCCGTCGAGCAGGCCATGCGCGCATGCGGCGGCAGCGCCTACTACAACACGCACGAACTCTCGCGCCTGTACCGCGACGCGCTCGCCGGCCTCTTCCAGCCCTCCGATCAGGAGTCCCTGCACGCCGCGTGGGCAAACCTGATCCTGGGCCCCATCGAGAAGGCTCAGTAGGCTTGCGCAGACTTAAGGGGCGGGCCCGAGGATGTCCTCGGGCCCGCCCCTGTTATGCGCGTGATGTCAGTCGTTCCAGCTGAACTTCTGGGGGCCGATCTCGCCGGTCGTACCGGTCATCCAGCCGCCGCGTGCCAGCGCGAAGGACTGGCCGGTCTTCGTGTTCCAGCAGCTGATGCCATCCTGCGTGGAGTGGCAGGCGTAGTCACCCTTGGTCGCTGCGGCGCCGTACGCGAGGGCGTTGCCGCCGCCCGCACCGCGGCCTCGCAGGACTGGCCCGCTTTGTCCTTCGAGGCGGTGAGGACGCCGACCTGGCTGCCGGAGCAGGAGGCGTATCCGTCCTCGGCCCAGTCGGATTCCTTGATGCCGCAGCTGACGCCATCAGCGGTGAAGGAACAGGTGATGTTGCCGGACGGGGACGAGAAAGAGTCCACGGTGATCGCGCCGGCGGGCGCCGGGTACTTGACGGGTTCCTCCGTGGTCGCGCTCGGGGAGGGCGTCGCGTGTGCGGGCGACGAAGAGGAGGCCGAGGGGGTCGCGTCCGAGCTCGTGGCCGGGCCCTCGTATCCGCGCGTGAAGACGTAGATGACGAAGCCGAGAAGGATCACGGCGATCAGGCCAAGGATGCCCAGGACGACGCCCATCATCGGGAAGCCACGGCGCTCCTTCTCTTCCTTCGGCGCAGCCTCCTGCGAGACAGTGGGCTGCACCTGGTGGGAGGCGCCGGCGCCCGGGTAGGCCTGCGGCGCGGACTGGGGGCGCGCGGGGGTACCCGACGCGCTGGGGTAGGACGAGCCGAAGGACGCGCTCGGGTAGACGGCGGTCGCCTCGGGATCCTGAGCCCCCTTACTGCCCATGATGGACTGACGCTGCACCTGGGCGACGACCTGCTCGCGAGCACCCACCTGCGGGACAGGAGCATTCGTGCCGACGACCGCAGAGTAGGGGGTGGTGCGCTCGACCTGCGAGTAGGAGTTCACGCCACCCTGACCGAGGACGTACATGCCGGATTCGGAGGTACGGATCGACGAGCCGGCGACCGCGCCGGACACGTCTCCGTGCATAACGAGGTAGCCGTTGGAGTCGATGTAGCCGTCATAGTCGTCGCGAGCCTCGAGGGCCGCGTTGACCTGCGGGTCGTTGAACTGGTGCAACCAGTCAAGCAGCCCGCGATAAGCGTGCGGATGCGCGGCCACGGCCGGGCGCAGCTCGGGGTAGCGGTACGCCAGCTGGCGCAGCGCTTCGGCGTCGGTCGACGGGTCCTGGGCAGCCGCCGCAGGATCGTCGAAGTGCAGCTCTTCAGCCATCGAAACTCCAGACTTCACGGTCACGAGGTTGTTACACAATACCGCGATCAGTGGTCACAAGTGAAACCTTCCCCATATTTATTCCCAACATGCGGCGCTGTCACTTGACAAATGCTCTACGAGTCCCCACGGAAGATAAACCTGTCAAAGTCCAGCGTTTCGATGTCCCGCGCAAGGGAACGAACCTGGTCGTCCCACCCAGGCCTCGTCGCGGAAAAGCCGTCGGGCGTCCCCAGGTCGCGCGCCTGCTGAAGGGCGAAGATCCTCACCCCCATCTCGCGTGCCCGCGCCGCCACCTCGAAGCCGTCTCCAGGGCCGTCCGGGTAGACGGTCAGGCGCACCTCGTGGTCCACCTCGGGGTGAGCCAAAACGATGCTCAGCGACTCCCACGCCCGCTCGCCCGCGCCGCTGCGCCCGGCCACAGCCTCGTAATTGCCCCGGGTCGCCTTCACGTCGATGCCCACCCAGTCGACGAGGCCCGCGCCAAGCAGCTCCTTGAGGCGCCGCGGGTAGGGTCCCGCGGTATGCAAGCCCACGCCAAAGCCGAGCTCGCGCACGCGCGCCATCGCCGCCCCGAGCGCGATCTGGCGGGTCGCCTCGCCGCCCGAAAACACGACGCCATCAAGGAGGCCTCGCCTGCGCGCCAGCAGATCCTCGAGCGCTCCCCACGCGACCACGCCCGGGATGCGCGGGTCGATAATCGCACTGTTGTGGCAGTACGGGCACGCCCACGGGCACCCCTGCAGGAACAGGGACGCCGCGAATCTCCCCGGCCAGTCCACGGTCGACATCGGCACGAGGCCGGCGATCTGCAGGTCGTCCGGCGTCCACTCGCGCGCATCCCGCCCCCCGACGAGGCCGGGGACGCCCAGGCTCGGCGTGCCCTCCCGGGTTGCCCCGGCATCGTCGTCATGGGGACGGGCGCCCACGTCAGCGACTCCCCGCGGGAGGGAACGCGCTGACGAGCTCACCGTGCGCATCCGCGGCGCTCTCGGAGAACATCTGGCGCTCGTGGTACTCGCCCTTCTTGCCGATGTTGAAGGACTGGACCGGGCGGAAGTAGCCCATGACGCGCGTCCACACCTCGCAGGCCTGCGGCTCCGCGTGGGGGTGGGCGGCCGCGCACTTCTCACAGGTGAAGTGCTCGCCAGCAAGGTAGCCGTGGACCGGGCAGATCGAGAAGGTCGGAGTGATCGTGATGTAGGGGACCTTGAAGGCCGTCAGCGAGCGGCGCACCATCTCTTTGCAGGCCTCGCCCGAGGACACGCGCTCGCCCATGTACAGGTGCAGGACCGTGCCGCCCGTGTACTTGCCCTGCAGGACCTCCTGATCCTCGAGGGCCTGGAACGGATCATCCGTGTAGCCCACGGGAAGCTGCGAGGAGTTCGTGTAGTAGGGCTCATCGGGCGTGCCCGCCTGGATGATGTCGGCGAAGCGCTTGCGGTCCTCCTTCGCGAAGCGGTAGGTCGTACCCTCCGCGGGGGTCGCCTCCAGGTTGTACATGTGGCCGGTGGCCTCCTGGAGCTCGACCATGCGCTCGCGCACTCGATCCAGGATGCGCACGCACATGTCGAAGCCGCGGGGGTCCGTCAGGTCGTAGGCGTCGTCGCTGAAGTTGCGCACCATCTCGTTCATGCCGTTGACGCCGATCGTCGAGAAGTGGTTATCAAGCGTACCCAGGTATCGCTGCGAGTAGGGGAAGAGGCCGTGGTCCATGTGGTACTGGATGGTCTCGCGCTTGATTTCGAGGGACTTCGAGGCCAGGTCGATGAGCTCGTCCATGCGCGCGACGAGGCCCTCCTCGTCCCCCTTGTACAGGTAGCCGAGGCGCGCCATGTTGAGCGTGACCACGCCGATCGAGCCGGTCAGCTCGGCCGACCCGAAGAGGCCGTTGCCGCGCTTGAGGAGCTCGCGCAGGTCGAGCTGGAGGCGGCAGCACATGGAGCGGATCATGTGCGGGTCCAGGTCAGAGTTGATGAAGTTCTGGAAGTAGGGCAGGCCGTACTTCGCGGTCATGTCGAAGAGGGCGTCGACGTTTTCGCCCTCCCAGTCGAAGTCGGGCGTGATGTTGTAGGTCGGGATCGGGAACGTGAAGACGCGGCCGTCCGCGTCGCCGCCCGTCATGACCTCGATGAACGCGCGGTTGATGAGGTTCATTTCCCGCTGCAGCTCGCCGTAGGTGAAGTCGACGACCTCCTCGCCGATGAGGGGGTGCTCGTCCGCGAGGTCGTCCGGGCACGTCCAGTCGAAGGTCAGGTTCGTGAAGGGGCACTGGCTGCCCCAGCGCGAGGGCACGTTCAGGTTGTAGATGAGCTCCTGCATGCACTGCACGACGTCTTCGTACTCCATGTTGTCCAGGCGCACGAAGGGTGCCATGTAGGTGTCGAAGGATGAGAAGGCCTGGGCGCCCGCCCACTCGTTTTGGAGGGTGCCGAGGAAGTTGACGATCTGGCCGCAGGCCGAGGAGAAGTGCTTGGGCGGGGCCGAGGCGATCGCGCCGCCCACGCCGTTGAAGCCCTCCTGGATGAGGCGCTTGAGGGACCAGCCGGCGCAATACCCGGCGAACATGTCAAGGTCGTGGATGTGGTAGTCGCCCTCGCGGTGCGGAGCGCCGATCTCGGGGGTGTAGACGTGTTCGAGCCAGTAGTTGGCGATGATCTTGCCCGCCGAGTTCAAGATGAGGCCGCCGAGCGAATACCCCTGGTTCGCGTTGGCGTTCACCCGCCAATCGGAGCGGTCGAGGTATTCCTGCACGGTTGCGATGGCGTCGACGTCGTAGCGGGGCGAGCTGGTCATGTTCCTTGTCCTGTCTTGATTCGTTGTGTGCTGGGGGCCTACGGGCTGGGCACTACGTTGTGGGAGATATATGTGTGGCGGTGTTCCGGCTCGGTCGTGCGCGCGGACTCTGCGCTTCGGTGGGCGGCCGGTACTGCTGGACGCGTGATCGACACGTCGCGGATGCTCTGCCCTCGTGGGGCGAGGCCGTGGCACTGTGGGTGGAGGCGGTTTCCTTCGCCCGGCGTGAGGATTCCCTAGATCTAGGGAAACACGGCCATCAATCACTAGATGTAGTGTTTGATGCGAACAGTGACCACAATATCTAGTGGCATACGTACGCCAGAAGCACGACGCGCGCGGTGGACAGTTCCGCTCATCACGCGCGCGCTTTTTCGACACCCATCGGGGACTAACGTCCCATTGCAAGGCCGAGCGCGACTGCCCACTACAACGACATGCGACAGCCCCAACACACAACGAGGCCGCGACCGGAAAACCCGGCCACGGCCTCGTCGAGATAGTCGGACGAATCAGACGAGGAAGGGAAGCTTCTTCACCAGCCCCAGGCCCTTCCACCACGCACCCAGGCCAAGCGTATCGCCCGCACTGGTCAGCGGAATCAGGATCAGAACGAGCGCGTAGACCAGGTGCTCGTTGACAACCGGGTTGAGGGAGCCCCACACCCACGGGGCGACCGCCGCGTACATGAAGCCCAGCATGACGACGCCCGCGACGGCAGCGAGGCGCGTGCCGACGCCCAGCAGGAATGCCAGGCCGATACCCAGAAGGCCCAGCATGAACAGCCAATCCATGGCGGGAACGGCCAGCGACTCGAAGAAGGAGGCCAGGGGCTTGCCGGTCGTCGCGCCCGTCAGGTAGCTCTGCGCGGGCGTGCCGCCGTTGATCCACGCGCGCGACGGGCCCGTCGAATAGTGCAGGCCGAACGTCTTGTCCAGGAACGACCACAGGAAAATGAAGCCGACCGCGATGCGCAGCAGGGCCAGGACGAAGCGCGCAGGCTTGGAAGTAACGACGGCTGACGCGGGACGAGGCATGTCAGTCCTTTCGGGACGGATCTGCGGTTGGGGGCGGGCGGGCGTCTGCAGCTCACTGCCTGTAGGTGAATGCCCGCAGGAGACTGCCCGCCGAGCGGGCGGCATGACGCCCGTGCTTCATTATCCACTGCTCGAACCCCACAATGCCAGGGGCATGTCACCGAGCGAGGCCAGCTGCAGGACATCACGAGGCCGATGAGTCCTTCGAGCAAACGACTACGCGATAACGGGCGCACTGCCGGTTGGCACGACAAGACTCACCCAACAAGCCCCCTCCCGCGGCCCATCCGCAAAAAACTCGCCCAGCAAGCCCAAAAACACCAAATGTGGGGTGTTGTGAGCGCGCTGGGGGTCAAGTCCTGTGGAGTGGTGTAATCGTTTTGTGTCCTTCGGGGTGGGTTATGCGCTGAGTTGGAGTGGGGTGTCCTCCTGCCCGGTGGGTTGTGGTGTGAGTCGTGATTTGGTGAGGATGTCGAGGCTGAGGTAGCGTCGGCCTTCGGCCCATTCGTCGTTTTGTTCGGCGAGGACGGCTCCGACCAGGCGGATGATGGCCTGGCGGTTGGGGAATATCCCCACGGAGTCGGTGCGTCGGCGGATTTCGCGGTTGAGGCGTTCATTGGGGTTGTTGGACCAGATCTGGGTCCACACCCCGGTGGGCAAGGACGCGAACGCGAGGACGTCTGCCCTGGCTTGATCGAGGTGGTCACACACGGCGGGGAGCGTGTCGTTCACGTAGTCCAAGAGCCGGTCGTATTGAGCGTTGACCGAGGCGGCGTCGGGCTGGTCGTACACCGAGTGCAGCATCGCTGTGACAGCGGGCCATAGCGCTTTGGGGGTCACTGACATGAGATTCGCGGCGTAGTGGGTACGGCACCGTTGCCAGGAGGCTCCGGGCAGGTTCGCTGCGATGGCCTCAACCAGGCCCAGATGGGCGTCACTGGTCACCAGGCGCACGCCGGTGAGGCCTCGGGCGACCAGGTCGGCGAAGAACTCATTCCACGCCGGAGCGGTTTCGCTGGTGGATACGCACACCCCCAGCACTTCGCGGTGTCCGTCATTGGTGACTCCGGTGGCAACCAGAACCGCGCACGAGACGACGCGTCCCCCTTCGCGCACCTTCATGGTCAGCGCGTCAGCGGCGACGAAGGTGAAAGGCCCGGCATCGTGGAGGGGCCGGTTGCGGAACTGGTCCACGTGTTCGTCGAGGTCTGTTGCCATACGTGAGACCTGGGACTTGGACAGTCCTGTGATCCCCAGGGTTGTGACGAGCTTGTCCATACGGCGCGTGGATACTCCTGCCAGGTAGCAGTCAGCGACCACTGTGATCGCAGCGGTTTCGGAGCGTGTGCGGCGTTGAAGCAGCCACTGTGGAAAGTAGGTGCCTGAGCGCAGCTTGGGGATCGCCACGTCGATGGTGCCGACCCTGGTGTCCAGGGGCCGGTAGCGATACCCGTTGCGCCTGGTGTGACGCTGCGGATCGTGTTGACCCCACTGGGCCCCGCACACCGCATCAGCATCCGCTGATAACAACGCGTTCATCACGTCCTGGAGCAAGGAACGCATCAAATCCGGGGACGCCTGGGACAACGCCTCGCCAAGCAGGCCAGCAGGGTCGATAATATGAGGAGCGGTCATCGTTGTGCCTCCACATCGTTTCGAGTCAGAAGTAGAGAGCTTTCTCGAAGGATCACACGGTGACCGCACCCATATCAAACGGGCCGACCACCCACGGTTACACCACTATGCGGGACGCTACTGCGCTGGGCGAACTTTTTCGCGCTCACACCCACCATCGGGCCCCGCAGGGCGAACTATTTCGCGCACAGGACGCAGCGGCGTGGCGGCTCAGCAACCAACGACACCTCTGCAGCCACTGACGCGGGCCAGCATGAAACCACCATCGCCACTGCGCGCCCCCGAACAGCAACCATTGAAACCGGTGGCACCTCTGCAACCGAAAAACGCACCAAATGCGCCCATTTCTCACCCGCAAAGGCGATGACGGTTTCAACTGGCCCACCTCACGGGCCCGCAAAGGCGACGCCGGTTTCAGTCAAGGCTCGCCCTGCGCAAGCAAAGGCGACAAGGGTTTCAGACAACCACACACCTGGCTAGCGGGCTCCCGCTACACCACCAGCAGGAACCCATGCGCCCGCTCCCCAGAAAACTCGCATGCAATTCGATTGGGTGAAGTTTCAATAAAGTATGAAAACGTTGCAATTCCAACGATCTAACTTCAGGATTTGAAACAGCCGCGGGGGAATTGCATGCGAAATCAATGAGTTGGCGGCGGGTCCTGGCCGGGCAACACACAGGCACCCCGACCGATTGGAGGCCGCCGCGAGGCCTGCGGGGCCTGGCCGGGCTTCGAGCCGACGCGCCGAGCGAAGCTCGCGGCGCGGACGGCCAGCGGGCGGGCCCCCACCCACCGGCACACACAGCGGCCGGGCCCGACAGCGCCCGGAACACCAGCAGCGCTCAGAAGGAATTACTCGCCCGCGAGGCGGTCAACCTCGTGCATGATGAGGCCGCACACGGCGCTCACCCACGCGACGGCTGCGACGCCGAGGACGCGGGAACGCCAGGGCCTTACCTGCAGGAAGTCCTCAAAACCGTAGCCGGATCCTGGGGACGCGGCGGACATACTGAAGCCCCACATGGCGGCGCCGGTGGCCAGCAGCGCGATGACGATGAGTCCGAGGCTCACCCACACCATGACGCGTTGGACTTTCGCGCCGTGTCGGGGGCGCCGCTCGATGGGCGACAGGGCGAGGGCCCACGCCCCAGCGATGAGGGCGGCGGTACTGACGTCGGAGGGGCGGTGCCAGCCTTCCATCATGACGGACACGCCCATGAGGGATGTCCACGCCCAGCCGATCCACGCGGACGGGCTGCGGAACCACTGGGGCGCGACCACGATGAGGGCCAGCGACAGGGTGACGGCGACGGTGGTGTGCCCGGAGGGCAGGGAGTTGCCGGCACCCGTCGTGACGCCCAGATTCGGGCGGGTGAGGATGTAATCCTTGAGGATCTGCGTCGTGATGTTAGCGCCGATGACAGCGCCGAGGGCACGCCCTGCGAGCGTGGGCCGCCGTCGCGCAGCGGCAACGAGGGCGACGACGATGCCGGCCGCGACCATAACGGGCACGGACACGATGCCGGTGATGAGGGTGGAGAAGGCCTCGTAGCGCCTCGCGGAGCGCATCGTGCCCTCCATGAGGATCGTGTCGAGGACCTGCCCGGGCGCGGTCGAGAGCGCCACGTGACTGATGAGCATCGTCAGCACCAGGCAGGTGGCGACTCCCCCGAGGCGTCGGGCGAGCTTGCGCCGGTACCAGGAGTCGGAGGTCAGGCGACGAGGCTGGGGCCCGCTCGCCGGGGCCTCGCCGTTGGTCTGGGGGCCGGGAGCGCCCTCGGGTGGGCCGCTGGGTGGCGGGGCGCTGTCCGCTCGGGAGGAGCGACCGGCGGTCTCGGCGGATGCCGACGAGCGCGCGCGGGGGCGCACGGGGCGTGAGCCTTGGTGTAGGACTCGTCGACGGTGGGGTCGGAGGGCAGGGCGGCGTTGGGGTCGTCCATGGTGTCCTCCGTTCGTGTCGATGCGATATTTCGTATCCACTGTAGTGGAGGGACGCGCGGGCGCGTGTATTGGTTCCGCTTTCTCGCGAATCGAAGGCAAGCACACAGCGGGTGGGCGGCCGGCGTACCTGCCCTCTCCTCGTTGAAAAGGCGTTGGGAGGCCCCGTGTCAAGACTTGTCGGACAACGTGGGCGCGCGCGGGAGAGAGGCCTCGGTTACAGTGGGGGTGTCCGATTCTGTATGTCTCACGCGGGAGTTGTCAGTGGCTGCATCTTCACCTGTCAGCACCGATCGCATTCGGGATTTGCTGCGTTCCCGGGACGTGCGTTTCGGCGACTACAACGAGGGCGAGCTGGCGTATCTGACGCCGAACGCCGCTTTTTTCTGGAATGCGACAAACCCTCAGATTTTGCAGTTGCGCGCTCAGTGGCGCGGGATTGCGCGCACGCCGGAGCAGTTCGGTGAGCTTGCCCGCGAGGTCGCGGCCTGCAATTCGACGCGCACGGGCCCGAAGGCGTACTTGGCGCCCCTGGAGGATGGCACGCAGTACGGCCTGATCGCAGAGTGCAACGTTGTGGTCATGTCGGGACTTACGCAGGCTCAGTTGGATAATTTCTTTGAGACGTCCATGTCGATGATCATGGGTTTCTTCGCGGATCTTGAGGTGACGTTGCCCGGGTTCGTCGATTGGGATTCCCAGGGTCGGGAGGTGTCGCTGTGAACGTTCCATACCTGGTGCCCGAGGATGAGGTAACCCCCTACCCGGCCGATTTTGAGCGGGTCGTTCAAAGCCGTGCGCGAGATGGGTTACGCGCTGGACGTGATCGAGAAGGGTCATGCGGCGGGCGCTATTTTTGACGCGATTCCGTTCCTCGTGTCTTTCGATGCGGCGGGTCGCTTCCTGTCGATTCGCGCGCTGTGGGAGTCGGATCTGCCGGCCGAGAGCGCGGAGCCCGCGCTGTGCGCGACGGCCGACAACTGGAATCGCGAGAAGTATTTCCCGACGGTGTACACGGCGACCTCACCGGAGGGGACGCTGGGCGTGTACGCGGATTTCGTGGTGGACACGGAGGCCGGCCTGTCAGACGTGCAGCTGCGTGACGCGATTTCGTCGGGTATTTCGACGGGTATCGCGGCAATCCAGTACGTGAAGGAGTCCGCCTCCGAGGCGCTGGGGCTCGGTGAATCCGGGCGCGAATGAGCGCTGACCTCTCACCTTCTTCACAGACGTCTTCGTCGAACGAGGCCGGGGCTTCCTCGCCCGGTCAGGCACGCGATGGCCTGTCCTCTCCTTCTCCCGCGCACCTGCTCGATGTTCTGGAGCGCATGAGCGCCGGGGATGATCGGCTGCTCGGCCACGTGACGCTGCCGGGCCGATCGGGAAAGATCGCGGATTGGCCGCAGTGGGTGTCGCCCGCGGTCGTGGACGCGTGGGCGCGCCGGGGCGTGGAGCACCCGTGGATTCATCAGCGCGAGGCCTTGGACGCTGTGCGCGAGGGCCTTGACCCCGTGCTCGCGACGGGCACGGGGTCTGGCAAGTCACTGGCCGCGTGGACGCCGATCCTCTCCGACCTGGTGGAGGCCGAGGATTCGTCGCGTATTTCCGCGATTCACCGCCGCCCGACGGCCCTGTACCTGGCTCCGACGAAGGCTCTGGCAGCGGACCAGCTGGCTTCGCTCATGTCGCTGCTCGGCCAGGATGGCAAGCCCGCCGACGTACAGGCGAGCGCAGACGCGGAAGGATGCCCCAGCCTCGTCGATGAGAGGCTGCGCCGCGTGCGCGCGACGACCGTGGACGGGGATACGCCGCGCGAGGCGAAGGAGTGGGCGCGCACGGGCGCTGACCTGATCCTGTCGAACCCTGATTTCCTGCACTACGTGATGCTGCCGTCGCACCAGCGGTGGTCGCGTTTCCTGGCGTCGCTGCGCCTCATCGTCATCGACGAGGCCCACCATTGGCGAGGCGTGACCGGCTCGCACATCGCGCTGGTCGTGCGCCGTCTGCTGCGCGTCGCCCACCACCTGGGGGCGGATCCGCGCGTCGTCATGCTGAGCGCGACCATGCGCGACGCGGCTGCGGTCGGGCACGCGCTCACGGGCCGCGACGCGGTCGCCATCACCGAGGACGGATCGCCTGCGGGCGCCCACGAGCTGGTGCTGTGGCAGGGCGCGATCATGGCCGACGAGTCCGAAGTCGACATCTCTTCTTTCTTGGAGGCCCTCGACGCGCCGCCCGGCACGGCCACCCTCAAGGTCCCGATCGTTCGGCGGAGCGCCGGGGTTGAGGCCGCCAACCTGGCCACCGCTTTCGTCGAGGAGGGGGCGCGCCTCCTCGCCTTCGTGCGTTCTCGCGCGGGGGCCGAGGCCGTGGCCGCTCAGGTGCGCGACCGGCTCTCGGCGCGTGGTTCCGCGAACGCGGGCCGGGTGGGCGCGTATCGCGGCGGTTACCTGCCCGAGGAGCGCCGAGCGCTCGAGGAGGCGATCCGCACGGGAGGAGTGCGGGCGCTCGCCACGACGTCCGCACTCGAAATGGGCCTGGACATCTCGGGCCTGGACGCGACGATCACGGTCGGCTGGCCGGGCACGCGCGCGTCCCTGCGCCAGCAGATCGGGCGCGCGGGTCGCGCGGGCGCGCCGGGCACGTCCGTACTCATCGCTTCCGCCAACCCTCTCGACGCGTACCTGGTGCGCCACCCGGAGCACATTCTCGGCGAGGTCGAGGCCTCCGTCATCGACCCCTCCAACCCGTGGGTGCTGGCCCCACACGTCGCCGCCGCGGCTGCCGAAATACCGATCACCCCATCCGATATCACCTACTTTGGCCCGGAACTGCGAGGCGTGACCGAGCGCCTCGTCGCCGACGGGTACCTCAAGCACAGGCCCGCCGGATACTTCTGGGACGCCACTCGTCCCGAGCGTCCCAGCGACCTCACCGACCTGCGCGGAGCCGCCGGCGACGTCCAGATCGTCGACGCGGCCACCGGCACCGTCGTCGGCACCATCGACCAGGCCTCCGCCGACGCCCACGTCTTCCCCGGCGCCATCTACATCCACCAGGGGCGCACCTTCCACGTGCTGAGCCTCACCTCCCTCACCACACCACCGCTCCCGCCACCCAGGGGTGGCCACGCGCACTCCTGCCCGAGGCCACGGGCGGCACCTGGGGAACCGAGCGCCTCGGGGGCGGGGAGCGGGAGGGCCCAGGCCTCGTCGATCATCATCCCACCCGCGCGGGACGGGCGACGCGCGCGTCGCCCTGGTCGAGGAGGTGCGCACTCCCCTGCGCACACGCTCGACGACCCACACGAGCGTCGAGGTCTGCGCGATCGAGGAGACCTACGTGTGCGGGGACGGCACGGTCACCTGGCATCACGGGCCGACGAACGTGTCGACGCGGGTCACCGACTATGACCCGCTGCGCCTGCCCGGGCTCGAATTCATCCGCAACATCGAGCTGTTCCTACCCACCCACGCCGCCCACGAAGTCCACGTGGTTCACCCTCACCCCGGCGGCGCTGGCCACGATGGGGATCGAGGCCGCGGACCTGGCGGGCACCCTGCACGCCACCGAGCACGCGATGATCGGGATCCTGCCCATCGTCGCGACCTGCGACCGCTGGGACCTGGGTGGCCTGTCCACCGAGCTGCACGACGACACGGGCGCGCCCACCGTCTTTATCCACGATGCGTTCCGAGGCGGCGCCGGGCACGTGCTCGCCGGCTTTCACAGCGCGCGGTCCTGGGTGGCCGCGACCCTCGAGGCCATCTCCTCCTGCGACTGCGAGTCCGGGTGCCCACGCTGCGTCCAGTCCCCCAAGTGCGGCAACGGCAACGAACCCCTGTCCAAACAGGGCGCGATCACGCTGCTTACCTACCTCCTGGAGCGCGCGCCCGGGGCGTGATGCGGTGCCGTCATATGACTTGTTTTCTTGAACGCCTGATCATATGCTGATCAGCGTCTCATTTTATTCCGCAGGACACGTGTTTGGCGGACTCGCTACGCAGGAGGTGCGCCGTGGCTGACGTCGCTTTCGATTCCAACAAGCATGCCCAAACTCGGCAGGATGTCGAGCACGGGGGGGGCGGCAATAGCCTCCAGCTCCGAGGCAATCGCCCGCCTTACGGACGGACAAAACGAGCGCTTTTGGACCGATGAGGCGGGCCCTCAGGCACTGCGGAACGCCTTTATCGCCTTCCTCGGCGCCTGCGGTGATATCGCCACTAACGAGCGCGACACTCTCCGCTCCTTCGGGCGCAATGTCGATCAGGCGATCGAGGACTTTGCCGCCGTTGAGCAGGCAACGGGGGACGAGCTGAAGGCGCTTCGCGACTCGATGGGGGACCCGTCGGTCTACACGTCACCGACGCCCCCCTCCGCGTCACCTGCCGGGGGGTCAGCACCGAGCACCGATCCCGCGACGACGGCTGGCACCAATGGCGCGCCCACCCAGGAAGCACAGACAGAGTTCTGACCCGAGACGCACGATAGGAGACAGACCATGGTGAGCAGCCCCATGTATGACCGCCTCATGAAGTTCGTTGAGGGAGTCGAGGAGTCCCACAAGCTCAGCGGCTACGATTGCGAACATTCCACGATCATTGCCGGAATGGGCATGATGAGCGCCAGCGTGTCCCACTTCAAGGAATACCAGGGATTCGAGGGACAGACGGGCGAGGCCATTGACGGCTGGATCGATCAGGCGCAGAAACGCTACAGCAGCGAACGACAGGCGTACGTGACCGGAACCGAGCACTACGTCGAGGGTCGACGCTTGCTGATGCACGCCGCCGAGGATGCAAAGCTCCTGTCCCCAACCCTCCTGGACAAGGCCACCGAGTCAATGCGGGATCTTGCTCAGGTCGTCATTCCGGTCGCAAAGCACATGGGTCCATTCGGAGAGCCCATCAACACGATCGCCACGACCGGCGCTGCCTACGTGGACGCGATCGAGGCGCAGGCAAACGCACAGCGCGAGGCCGCAGCCACGGCGATCCTGCAGCGTGTCAACGACGAGGCGCAGAAGCTCGCCGACCAGTTGCACGCGCACACGGAGGAGCTTAAGGAGATTAAGGACGGTATTGATGATAGGTATTTTCCTTCCCACCCAGGCCCCTCTAGCCCATCCGTGTCGAATCAACTAAGCCAGGGCAACATGTGGGTCTCACCCCACGAGGCAGGCGTATACGGGGCCAGCCGCGATGACGACTACGGCCGTTCCGACCTTCGGGGTCAAGGATCGGGCCTGTACGCGGACGGATACGACGAGGGCGGTCCGATCAGCGACCGCATCATGTCCTCGAAGCGCATTCCCAACCAATACATCTCCGAAGGAGAGCTTGGATCCCGTCTGAACCCCGTCACCGATCCGCAGGACCTGATGGATATTGACCTGCTGCACACGCGCGTCAACGGTGACCGTCACGCGAACGGCGTCATCGGCGGTCATACTCCCGCTTCTCCCGTCGATCGCGATCACCCTCTATGGCGTCTCAACGGTGGCCCTGCCAGCGAATCGTCGACGGCTGGTCGCCTCGGCGGCACCGGTATGCTCGGCGCAGGGGCACTGGGCCTTCGCGGGTCCGCTCGCATGGGTTCTGCCGCATCCAGCATGGGTCGAGCCGGTGGAGCGGGAGCCGGAGGATCGGCTGCTTCAGCTGCCCTGCGTACCGGTTCCTACTCCGGTGCCGGATTCGGCAAGTACACGCCGTCAACTCCTGCGGGTGCGACGGGGGTTGGTGCCAACGGAGCCTCTGGAGTGACGGGCATGTCAGGGGCGTCCGGCGCGAATGGCGCTGGAAGCTCCACGGCCGGCGGTCGCACCCAGGGAGCCGGCGGTTTCATGGGCGCTGGTGGCGCTGGCGCCGGAGGAAAGAGGGACGAGAAGAAGGCCCAGCGACGCCGCTACACGCCGTTCCGCTTTGAGGACGATGAGGACGAGCTGCCCGAGGGCTACGTGAACCCCATGTCGCAGACCTACGGGTCCGACAAGGACATCGCCCCTGTACCTCGCAAGGACGACGGATGGGATCCCCGCCAATGGTGACACGCACGAACAGCACTGCACGCCTGCTTGGCGTTGCGGCCTCGACCCTGGCGCTCGCCACGGGTGCCACCGCACTACCCTCCGGCCCGGCCCATGCGGCGGACACCATCACAGCCGCCGACCAGCCCTATTTCGCGTACTACCACCTCGACCAGGCGCGCGCGAAGGGCTACACCGGGCAGGGAGTCACCATCGCAATCCTGGACGGCGAGGTCGACACCAGTGCGCCCGAGCTGACGGGTGCCGACATCACCGATAAATCGCCCTGCACGGTGACGTCTTCAACTGCATCCATCAGCCACGGTACCGCCATGGCCGCCCTCCTCGTGGCGCACGACTACGGCATCGCTCCCAATGCAAAAATCCTCTCATACCGATTGGTTTTTTCCGATGACTCAGCTGGCTCAGATTGTTCGGGCGTCTCTGGTATTGACAAGAATGAAGCCTCATCGCTGATCAATACTGCGATTAATGACGGCGCTCAGATCATCAGTATTTCATCGTCTAACAAGGCTGGAACGACTCCTCTCAAGTGGGCAATAGCACGAGCAATATCCCAGGGGATCATCATCACCGCGGCCGCCGGTAATGATGCAAAGAACGAAACGGATGTCACCTACGAAAAATGGTCCGGTGTCATCGGCGTAACTGCCATTGATATCAACGGGAACTTCCAAGATTACTCCTCATGGGGCGAAGGCGTCGTCAGCGCAGCTGTAGGAGGTCCTTTGAAGGCGCGGAATTATTCGAACGGACAGCTTGAAGAGGTCAACGGCACATCCGTCTCGACTCCTCTCGTCGCTGGCTCTCTCGCGCTCGCCCGCCAGAAGTGGCCCCAGGCCACCACGAATCAGCTCCTTCAGCTTCTCATTCACACGGGGACCAACCCGGACCACACGTGGAACAAGTACACGGGTTACGGCGGTGTTGCGCCCGGTGCAATGGTCAACACGGACCCCAGCCAGTATCCGGATGAGAATCCTCTGGCAGTCAAGGACGGCGGTTCCAGTCCGACGCCCGACGAGGTTAAGCAGTACACCGACGGTGTGGTCTCTCCCTTTGAGATCGCCTACGACAACTCCTACATATACCGGGGCCTGGACGAGAACAAGATCGGCGACAGCCGAAACCCCTACCCCACTCACCTGGGGACCAGCCCGCGCTACCACGGCAAGTAAGCCGACGGGGGCGCGGGGCGTCGTTTGGTGTGTCCGCTTGATGCCTAGCTATGGCTACCAACCAGCAATTCCGCATGCAATTCCCGTGAGTGGATGTCGGGCTTTGGGATCTAATCGTTGATATTCTGCGGTTTCTTAGCTTGTATCGATTCGCGCCGCGGGGGAATTGCATGCGAAATTAGCTGGCGGTGGTGTCAGCGCCGCGCGCTTCGGCCATCCGCGCCGTAAGCTTCGCTCGGCGCGTCGGCTCGCTGTCCGGCCAGGCCCCGCCGCCCAGCCTTCCGATCTCTCCGGCGCCCACGGGCACCGCGGCCAGGCCGTGCGGTCCCTCCGGTGCCCTCGGTACCGGAGGGGCCTTCGCGGCTGATGTTGCTCGGCGCGTTGCCCTGATGCCCAGCTATGGCTGTCAACCAGCAATTTCGCATGCAATTCCCCCCGTGACTCTTTCAAACATTGAATTTGCATTGTTGGAATTGCGCCACTTTCAGGCATTGCTGAAACTTCATCCAATCGAATTGCATGCGGAATTGGGGGATGAAGACTCATCTCTATAACCGCGCTTGTTCCTCGTGGCATTGCGCTACTTACGGGAGTATGCACTGCCTAGTAGCTAGCGCAATGGTGTGCGAGCCGGTGCACTGCTTGCCTATTCGGTGCGACGCGTTGCCGGGCTTGAAACCGGTGACACCTTTGCAGGTCTGTGTGGGTGCGGGCTTGAAACCGGTGACGCCTTTGCGTGGGGAAAATGCTGGTTTTCCGGGTGTTGTGGGCTCGCAATGGTGCTGTTGGTTTCATTGGTCGGCCTCGGGGAGGCGTGCAGTGGTGCTGTCGGTTTCATTGTGCTCCACGCTGGTGCCTTCCGGGCATTGAGGACGTCAAGGCTCGGGACATGGTGGGGATTTTGCACTACATGAAGCTCTCCGGCCGCGTGTCACCGGCGTGTCGCGGTTCTAATGACGCTATTTCCCCCCATTTGGTGGTGCGATCACCGCCTGACGCAGCGCCTGGTGACCCTCATGTCGTGCAATTCCCCCCGTTTGGTGGTGGCGATGCCGCAACGTGAGGTGGTGTGCTCGCCAAAGTGCAGACCCATTAGCTGAAAACAGCCAAAAATAGGCCGTTTTGGATGAATGGGTCTGTACTTTGGCGGATTCGGTGTCACTCTCGGTGTGCTGCTCGCACACGAACCCCTCAACATGCGCGTTACCCCGTTGATACGCACGTAAACCCCTAGATGTGCACCTGGGCGGGGCTGCCTACGTGCATGTCATCGGGCCCGCGTGCGGGTAAGAGGGCCCGGGTGCATGTCATCGGGCCCACGTGCGGGTAAGAGGGCCCAGGCGCAGGTCATCGGGCCCACGTGCGCAGGACGCGTTCACAGAAACAGAAGCGGGGCCTGACGACTCGCAGGCATCCCGACGCCCTCTATCTATATGCCCAGGGAGACGACGGAGGCAAGACCCCGAAGGGTCCCACCTCTCGTTGCACGCGGTGGCCGCGCCGTCGGCGCTGACAAGTCACGCTACCAGCAACACGCAGTGTCCTATAACCCCGCATCCGTGACATCGCTCGGGCCGAATGCGCTCAGTGCACGAAACCCGCCAGCACAAACTCGAAGGGGCCGGCCATAAGGCCGACCCCTTCGAGTATCCCATCAACACAGTGCAAGTCTTCCGATGCGCTCCCTTTCTTGGCTCACCCTTTGTGAGTGTCGCCCTTGGCTTGATGACTATTAGTGTACGGACCCCACCTGTGGGAACCATTGAACGAACCTGGCAATTTCCTGAGAATTTTTCACCGCTCCGGTCCGGCGCGAGCCCGGGCGCTCACATTCGTTGAAACACCGGCGATTCTTACTGGCTGCGTGAGGACCACCAGGCAGTCGAGATCACGCACCTCGCAGGATTGAACGCCCACGCCATTCGCTCAGCGACGGCGAAGGCCGCCCCGCATGGCCGCTCCCCCACGTCCTCCCAGCCGGCCGTTGCTGACTGCTCTGCCCCCGCCAGAGCCGCCAGGTCGGCGACGGCCTGCAGGCGCACCCGCTCGCGGTGAGCGACGCCAACACCGCCAAGGACCACCACAAGCACGAGGGCCAGGACGATGAGCCCCACGGAATTGATGGTCCCCGACCCTTCCTCGTCGGAACGGTCGCCGGCACGCCAAAACGCGACAGGCTCACCTCGGTACACAGCCGCACCCATACCCGGCGATCTCGGCGTCACGGCAGGTCACCCTCGTCGATGGTGGTCACCGAGCATCGGGCGATGCCCCCGACCCAGCCGGCTGCCCCTCGGTAGGGGGCGGTGCCGGTGACGCTCACCCACCCGCCGGTGCGTGTCACCTCGTAGGATCCGGGCGGGTAGGCGGCCGAGGCCGCTCCCTGCGGGTCGGTCTGCCCGATGGAGGCGGCCCGCGCGCCCTCGCGCACCGCCTGACACAGGGATGCTCCGGTCATCCCCGCCTGAGCAGCAGCGACGATGACGCCGACGACGAGGGTGACAGCGACGAAACCGATGGCGTGTTCGACGGTGACGTATCCGTTCTCGTCGCTGTTCATCGGGTGTTCAGCGCCTCCTGAATGATGGATTCGAGGGCGGCTCGCACCGTGTCCGATTTGAGGATTACGATGAGCAGGCCCGCGAATCCGGCGGCTGCGATGGTGCCGATCGCGTACTCGACGGTGGTCGCGCCCTCCTCTGGGTCGCGCCCCCTCGGTGGGTTCGGCCGTGGTCCGGGGCCGCAGGGCCCGAGCTCCCTCCTGCACGGCCGCCATCGCGATGAGCTGAGCGCGCGTGGCTGCGCAGTCGATTCTGTCGATGATCGTCATTGATCTGTCCTTTCTTCCGTTGCGCGCGGTCGCGCGCAGGGCCAGTGTGCGCGGGGCCGGCCCACGTTTCCAGGCGGATTCGCACCCCTGTGGATAACCAACGAGGCCCCGCAACCCCTGTGGATAACCCTCTAAACACCGATTCCTCCCACGAGATGCGCAAGCAGGGGTGCGATACCCAGGGATAGGAAGGCGGGCAGGAAGAAGACGCCGAGCGGACCGACAAGGCGGACGCTCAGCTCCTCGGCCTGCGCCTTCGCGTCGACGAGGCGGGAGCGGCGCTCCCACGCGGCACTGCGGGCGAGCAGCGTTTCCGGGGCGGTTCCGCTGGTCCACGAGGCCTCAAGCGCATCACGCAGGGGATGGCTCCACTCGGGGGTGTCCTCCCATGCGTCCGCCCAGGTTGCCCCGAGCCGCAGCGAGGCGGCGGCCCACGTCAGTGCCTCGGTGGTACTGGCGTCGCCCAATGCGTCGAGAGCGCGGGGAATTGCCGCGCCGCAGGCCAGGGCGGAGGCAACGAGGTCGCAGGCGAGCGCGCCGTCTATCCCCTCCTCGACGCGCCTGCACCGAGCAAGGATCTGTCGACACGAGGCGACGCCCGCCACCCACGCGGCCACACCCACGAAGGCGCACATCCGCCCCACTGTTCCTCCCATGTAGAACTGCCAGGGCGATGCCCCCAACGCGAGCGCGCACGCGATCCCCACGAGGGGAAGGGCCGCGAGGACACGCGCGGACATGAGCGGGCCGGCGGCGGCGACGCGACGCGCCTCCTCGAGCGCCTGCGCGTCGTCTATCGCGCTGCCGATCGCGTCGAGCACGTCGGCGAGGGGAGCGCCGAGGTCGTGGCTGAATCGGCAGGCAAGGGCGACGGATGCGGCGCTCACACGGGATGCGGCCACTCCCGGTGCCCTTTCTGCTCTGCGCAGGGAGCGCCAGCGCGTCGGTGCGCGCGCCCACTCGTCGAGGACTGCAGGATAGGAATCATCCACGCCGACGCTCCCTCCCGCATCGATGCGCGCCAATGCGAGGTCCCAGGCAAGGGAGGTTGGTGTCCCGCGCGCAGACGGGTCGCAACCTCAGCGACGAGGAGGGAGAGCTCGCGCGGGGTGGGTGGGCCCTGTGCGCGGCCTCGGTGGCGCGCGGATCTTCCCGGCCCGGGGATTAGCCGACCCCACCGCCCCCGGGCCTCGCGCCCCGGGCTACGGACGCGCGTCGGCCGCGCCCATGCGCGCGCGATGCGCTTCTCACGCGCTCCCCGATACACCGCAACACAACACTGACAAAACAACGCAACCACGCTTATAACGAACACGCTGACCGCCGCCACCTCGCCAAGGCCGAGGCAGTCCGCGAACGCATCCCAGCCCGCCCTCATAGCCCGACCCGTCGGGCGAGGGAGGCCCATGCCTCATGCGTGGTGACGCAGCCATCGGCGGTGGCGCTGAGCGCGAGAGCGCACTCAAGAGACCCGCGAGCGCGCGTGAGGACCCCGACCTCGGACACCCATCGGTGCCCGGAGGGGGCTCGGCGCAGGTGGAGGACGGCGTCGATGGCGCTGGCGGCCTGGGCGGCGACGGCATGCTCGCTCATCCCGGCGAGCGCTCCGAGGGCGGCAAGCCGTGCGGGCACGTCGTGCGCCCCGTTGGCGTGGATCGTCGCCCAACCGCCGTCGTGCCCGGTGTTGAGGGCGGTGAGGACGTCGCGCACTTCGGGGCCTCGGCACTCGCCGAGGACGAGGCGGTCGGGGCGCATGCGCATGGCCGCGCGCACGAGGTCGGCGAGGGTGACCGCGCCCCTCCCCTCGACGTTAGGGGCGCGCTCGATGAGGTGCACGCAGTGCGGATGAGCGGGCGCGATTTCTGTGACCTCTTCGATGCAGACGATCCGCTCACCAGCGGGGACAAGGGCGAGCGCGGCGCTCAGGAGCGTCGTTTTCCCACTTCCGGTTGCCCCGCTGACAAGGACGTTCGCGCGCGAGGCGACAAGGGCCCGCAGGAGCGTCCCCACCGCGCCGGGCAGAGTCCCACAGGCCGCGAGATCCGAGATGCCCAGCCGACGGGTGCCAAGGACGCGCAGGGAGATGAGTGTGCCGGATCCCGACACGGGCGCGAGGACCGCGTGGAGGCGCACGCCCCGGGCAGGGTGCCGTCCGCGATGGGGCGCGCATCGTCGAGGCGCACGCCGCTGGCGCTCGCGAGGCGGATGGCGGCGCGGCGGGCGTCCGCCTCGTCTCTGATACCGGCGTCCACGCGGACGAGGCCGCCTCCTCGGTCGACCCACGCCTGAGTGCCGTTGATGAGGACGTCGGTGACGGCTGGGTCGTCGAGGAGGCTCGCCAGGGGCGGGTCCATGCCGCGTTGCCGGGCGCGTAGGGTCTCCAGGGTGGAGGTGACCGCGGCGGCTCCGCAGCCAGGCGGCGCGGACGCGGCGGCCGCACGAGCGGGGTCCTCACCGCGGGCGAGCAGGCGCAGCGCGTCACGCATGGCGCGCCTCGATCGCGAGGAGCTCGCCCGGTGACGACACGGCCCCGCCTGCACGCGCGGTGGAGGCGGATTCGAGGGCGCGGATGAGGCCGCGCAGGTCCCGGCCGGAGCGCGTTGGGGCGCGCAGGATGGAACCGGGGGCGCACGCGCGCAGACCGGCTCCCCAACGCTCACCAGCACTCACAAGCGTGATCGCGGGACATGGAGGGGGAACCGCCGTGCATGTCGCCGACAGTGCGGCGGCCCCCTCCAGGTCCCCGTGGGTCACGACGATAAGCGCGTCGGCGTGGATCGCGGACACACATCGGGCGGCTCGCTCATCCCATCGGCCCGCGTCCACGATGAGGGGCGCGTCGAGGGATCGGCACGCGGCGACCACGCGGGGATCGTCGGCGGCGGCACCGCCTCGGGAGTCCCCGACGAGGGCCCGCACGCCCCCGACGACGGGCAGGTGCTCACGCAGCGACGGTAGGTAGGAGTCCTCGGATGCGTCGAGATCCGCCCAGCGCACGCCGGGCACATCATGGTCAGCCGCGAGCGCGACACCGGGCACGGACCCGGATGCGTCGACGACGACTGCTTCGCCAGACCTCGCTCGACGGGCACCGCGCTCCCCGCGCCGCACACCCCCTCGGACACTCCGACGACTCCCGCGCTCGCGTGCCAGCAGCCGCACAATGCCGGTGACCCCAACCCCGCCGGCGATCCCGGCGACCACCCACACCGCACCCGATCGTCGCGTGCGGGAGGATGCCTCGGCAATGAGGGACACGAGAAGCGCGGTGTCCACCGGTAGTCTCACCTGACCGCCCTGCCCGACGCGCACGCAGGGTGTTCCCTCGGGCACGGGAGCCGACGCGGAGGCGAGGATTAACGAGGCTTGGCCCGGGTTCGAGCACACGCGCGCCCCTGCGAGCACTACGGCATTGCGCACGCCGTCGAGGTCGGGTGGAACGAGTCCGATGAGGGCGACGGTTCCTCGATGTGGGGCGACATGGGCGTTCATAAGACGACGATGCGCCCGCACCGGTTGTCTGGTCCACCCGCGTGCGCGTCCCTGTGGACAACGCCAACCCGAGGTGCGAGGCTGTGCATAGAGGGGTCCGATGGAGGACCCCTGTGGATTGAGCCAACGCTGGAGTAAACGCAATGGTACGCGCGGCCTTTTTCGACCTGGATAAGACGATTCTGGACACGTCCTCGAACGTGGCTCTGTCCGGCCCGTTCATCGAGGCCGGCCTCATGAATCGGCGCACCGCCCTCACCTCCGTCCTGGTTCAGCTGCCCTACCTGCTCGCGGGCGCGGACGAATCGCGCATGGAGCAGATGGCGCAGGCGCTGGGACGTATGGGGCGAGGCTGGAACGCCGCGTTCTCTGAGGCAACGGTGGAGGACGCGCTCGAGCGCACGATCCAGCCCGTCTGCTACGCGCAGGCGCTCGCGCGCATCGAGCAGCACAAGCGCGCGGGAGACATCATCGTCATCGCCTCGGCATCGGTCGAGCAGGTGGTACGTCCCATCGCGCAGATGCTGGGGGCGGACGAGGTCCTCGCCTCGCGCGCAGCGGTCGACGAGGACGGGTGTTTCACGGGTGAGATCACGCACTTCAACCAGGCGCAGGGCAAGGCGGATGCCTGCGAGGCCCTGGCTCGCGCGCGCGGCTGGGACCCGTCAGACTGCTCGGCCTACTCGGATTCGGTGTCAGACGCGCCGCTCCTGCGCCTCGTCGGCCACCCCTACGCGGTCAACCCGGACCGCGGCCTGCGCGAGATGGCGCAGCGCGAAGGCTGGCCCACCCTCACGTTCACGTCCACGGTGCGCGTCCTGCCGCGCGAGGTTCCTACGCCCGCGAAGGTCGCGGTGCCTTTCATCGCCGGCGTCGCCGTTGGCGCGGCGGCCTGCGCGCTCCTGCGCCGCTGAGAAACAGCCCTAGGAGAGGCGGCCTGCCTGCACGTGGCGGGCGACGTCGCGCCCCACCTGGGCGCCGTAGACGACTCCCGCACAGTAGTGGATGATCCACCGGGCCAGGCCGGCCTCGTCGGCGCTCACCCACCCGGCGAGTTCGCGTCCCGCGCGCGCCGGATCGAGCGCGTCGTAGGCGCTGGGCACGCACACACCGGTTGGGTCAACGCCTCGGGTCACGAGGATCCAGCGCGCCAGTCCGCCTCCCACGACGGACGAGGCCGGGTCAAAGACGCGCCGGAAACGGAAATGTGCGGTCAGGGCGGCAGCGACGGCGAGGCCGGGCGCATCGCAGCACGTGTAGGCGAGGGCGGGTGCGAGCAGGGACGGGTCGGCGGGCACGGCGACGGACCGCGACTCGACGAGGCCGGCGGCAACGAGACCCGAGCAGGCATCCCTGTGCAGTCCAGCGATCAGCGCGGGCAGGGGCGTGGGGGCGACGCGCGCACCGCCTTGGGAGCGGGTGTTGAGCGCGGGGAAGCGCGAGGCGAGGTTCCACTGCGAGCGCCAGATCCCCAGCGCGAGGGCGGCCCCCGGATCCGAGGCCGCTCCCCCTTCGTCAGCCATGGACAGGGCACGCACGTCGTCGACGCTCGTGCGGGCGCCCTCGATGATGGACAGGGCGGCGGCCTCGCGCACAGCGGCCTCCGCGCGCGCTTCCTCCCAGCCTCGGCGCAGTCCCTCGCTAAAGCGCAGGTCGGCGAGTGCCGTGGGGCCTCGTTCATGGCGGAGGCGACGTCAGGGCAGGCTGCCGCCGCGCACAACACGGCGGGTGCGGGGTCAACGAGGGCTTCGATACTCACCCCTCTACACTAGGGGCATGACGCTTTTGCAGCATCGAAACCTCTCCGCGCGCCTGCGCTCGGGGTTGTTCGCGTTCGTTTTCGCCCCGATCGCCCTGGTGTTCCTGGGGTCCTCGATGGTTGACGTGCAGGCGTTGGCCTCGGTCGGCCAGCCCTTTGGCCTCGGTCGAGGGACTCATCGGCATGGCGCTCGCGTCACTGCTGCTGGCCCTCATCGCCCTCAATTGCGAGGAGTCGAGCGCGGGCATGGTCGTAACCTTCGTGTGGTCGATCGTCGTGGGGGTGGCCCAGTTCTTCGGCGTGGCGCGCCTTCCTTTTCTCATGAAGTCATCCGTGGGCGCCGAGGATGTCATCGCGGGTGTGTCCTGGTGCCTGTACCCGGTGTGCATGTCGCTCATGCTTGGTGCGTGCGCGCTGACGATCAAGTCGGTGCGAGTGCGCGCCGGTAAGAGCACGCGCGTGCCTCTGGCCCGCGTACACCGCCACGGATTCGGCACGACGGTAGCGCTTCCCGCAGCGGTCGCGGCGGGCACGCTGATGGTCGCGGCGGCCCCCTCGGACACGACAAACGTCGCGGCCATGGGCCTGCAGGGGGTCACCGAGGGCTTCGAGCCGATGCACTGGCTCGCGCTCGGAGCGGGCATCGCGTTCGCGGTGCTCGTCGTGAGCGCCCGCTGGTCGATCACGGGCACGCAGATCGCGAGCTGGTTCATTTTGGTGCTCCCCACGTACGTGGTCCTGCCCGTGTGGGCGTCGCTGACGGGCAACGTGATCGTCCCCGGCCCGTCCCTGCTGACGAAGATGGCGCTCGCGAGCCCGCCGCTGGCAGCGCTCGGAATGGCGACCGGCTGCGCTTCGATGGGTGTCCTGTGGGCCCGCGTGCGGGCGCTCAAGAAGCTCGAGACAGATGACGATTCGACGGCAAAAGAAGGGCCTGCCGAGGGCTAATGCACGTAAGCGCTCACGCTGACCGTAATATGTGGGCAGATATAAGGAGGAAGCATGTCTGATAACGAGTTTGACGCCCAGCGCGACCGCGCCGAGGAGGCACCTGACAACCTGGTGCTGACCGGTGAGGAAATCGAGCTGCCCGGTGAGGATTCCGACGCGTCGGCGATCATCGGCGAGTCCAGCGAGCCCATCCACACGGGCGAAATCGAGGCGGTCGCAATCGGCGGCCTGACGGGCCGCGTGCCCGCCGCAGCGCCGCTCAAGCCGACGATCGAGGACAAGATCTCCACGGGCGAGCTGCCCATCGTGTCCGCCCCCGAGGGCGATCTCCCGGTCGTTTCTTCCTCCGACGAGGCCGGCTCCGCCCCCGAGCAGGAGCAGGCTGAGCAGGATTCTCCCGCCGACGCTCCGTCCGCCGACCAGGGCACCGATGAGTCTGCCGCGGCCAACGCTCCGTCCGCAGAGGCGACCGATGAGCCCGAGACCACCGACGAGGCCCCCGCTGAGGACGTGACCGAGGAGCAGGCTCCCGCAGAGGACACCGCTTCCGACGAGCACGCCCACACCTCGTCGAACGAGGAGGGCGAGCAGCCCGAGGCCTCCGCGGACCAGGCGGAAGAAGGCGAGAGTTCCTTTGCTTCCCTGCTCTCTCCTCCGCAGACGAGGACGCCGCAGACGAGGCGACCGAGGACGTGACCGAGGATCCGGAGCCCGCGCTCGCCCCCGTGTTGACGCCCGCGCAGGCGGCCGCCGCCTGAGCGAGGCCAGCGACGCGGCGACCGACGAGGCCGAGGCCCCCTCGAGCGACGAGCAGCCCTCCGAGGAAGAGACCACTAAGGACGAGGTTGCCGTAGTCGGTGGCGCTGCTGCCGAGGCCTCCGCGCACTCGCCGTCCTCGCGCCGCTCCATGATCTTCGGCGACGACGAGACCCTGTCCTCCTCAATTCCCGCAGTCGCGGCCGAAGAGGAGAACGCTCCCGCCGAAACCTCCGCGGAGGAAGAACCCGAGGCTGAGGAGGAGGCCCCCTTCACCGAGCCGACGACCCAGCTGCCGACGCAGGACACTGAGGCCTCGTACTCCTTCGAGGATCAGGATGCCGCCGAGGCCGCACGCCCGCGCCGCCGCTCCCTGCTGGGCCAGGGCGACGAGGACAGCGAGGCGGCGACCCTGGCCGCCATCGCGGCGACCGCCGCGCGCGGCGACAAGTCCGACGCGCCTTCGAGCCTGGACGACGAGCTCTTCTCCGCCGCCCCCGAGATCACGGAGATGCCCTCGCGCACGGGCGCGCACTGGCTGTCCTTCCTGCTCTTCCTGCTGCTCGTACCCGCCGGCTGGTACCTGGCAGCCGACGCGGGTGCCCGCATGACTCTGGCGGATGCCGCCCCCATGTATACGGGCGTCGCCTCGATCGTGGCCCTGGGCGAGATCCTCGGCGCGATCGTCATCTCCGCGATCCTTTTCGTGACCGCGCGCCGCTCGTCTCTGGGTGCCTGGCTGATGGGCATCGTGACCCTCATCGTGGGTCTGCCATGGCTCATGGCCCCCGGCATCACCGGAGCGTCGGTGCTGTCCGCGCTCACCGCGCTGACCAACACGGGCTCGCTGGGCGCGAACCTCTCGCACCACCTGCAGGCCTCCGGCTACTCCGGCCGCTTCGTCCTGCTGGGCATCGTCCTCATGGGCCTGGCGTATGTGTCCCACTCAGCACGCCGCACCGGCCGCGCCGAGGAGGCGCTGCGCGTCTCGCTGGAGGCCACCAACCCGGCGGGTGCCTTCTACTCCAAGCGCGCCCGTAAGAAGGCGGCGAAAGAAGCGGCCCGCAAGTGAACACTCTGATTCCCGCCAGCGCGATCGAGCTCGAGGGTCCGTGGACCCATCGGCACGTGAGCGCTGGCGGCGCCGCATTCCACGTCGCCGACATGGGCGAGGGCATGGACCATGCGCTCGTCCTCCTGCACGGCTTCCCCGAGCATTGGTGGGCGTGGCGCGACGTCCTGCCCACCCTCGCGGAGTCGACCTCGCGCGTGTTCGCCCTTGATTTGCGAGGCTTCGGCACCTCCGACCTGACGCGCGGAGACTGCGACCTACAGCAGATGGCGAACGATGTGATCGGCGTTGTGCGCGCCCTCGGCGTGGCTTCGCTCTCCGTGGCCGGCATGGGGATTGGCGGCACGGTCGCGTGGATGATCGGTGCCCTGGCGCCCCTCGAACTGCGATCAGTGGCCGTCCTGTCGGCACCCCACCCCCTCGGGGTCCAGCCCGTGATTGGTCACGCACCCTGGGCGGGTGGCCGCCTCCTGCAGGGTCGCCTCGCGCTGCCCACTGGGCGTGAGCGCGCGCTGCGTTCGGGCTCTCTCGTGACGACAGTGTTCCACGCGTGGGCCTCGCCCGGGAACGTCGACGCCCTCGTCTCCCAGTCAGGTACGTACCGCGCCGCGCTGCGTCGCCCCTTCGCGGCGCATACCGCCCTGCGCGGCCTGAGCGCCACCCACAAGATCTCGCGCGAAGAGCGCCGGCTGCTGTCGGAGCCTGTGCGTGTGCCCGTCCTATCCCTGGTGGGGCGCGACGACGGGGCATGGTCGGCGCTGGATCACGCGGCCGACGCCCAATTCGTGGACGCGCCGCTGACGCAGATCGTCATTCGCGAGGCCGGACACTTCCTCCCCGAAGAAGCACCGCAGGTTGTGGCCGAGGCTCTGTCAGAGCATGTCTGCACCCACGCCAAGTAGTCTATTTTTCATTAGACAGGTCACACAAAACGCGAAATGAAGCCCATTTCACCTGATAGATAGGGCATAATGGTGTGATGCGCGGTACCTTTTCGTGAGTGGTATTACGTATGGGATCCACTGCGCAATCCAAATCGAAACGCCCGAGCAATCGGGCACGAGCGGAAGGAGCTCCGCACCATGATCGGTGACGGAAACTTCATCAGCCAGGTGCCGCTGTTCGGTGGCCTTGATGATGCACAGCAGGTGTCCCTCCAGCAGAAGATGGGTCATACGACCCTGCGTCGCGGAGAGACTCTCTTCGACGAAGGCGATCTCGGCGATCGCCTGTACATCGTGACCGAGGGCAAGGTGAAGCTCGGCCACACGTCCAGCGACGGCCGCGAGTCTCTGCTCGCAGTCCTGGGCCCCGAGAGATCATCGGTGAGCTCACGCTCTTCGATCCGGGTCCGCGCTCGACCACCGCAACCGCCGTTTCTCCGGCGTCCTCCTCTACCTCGAGCACGAGGATCTCATGCACGTGCTCGACACCAACCCGACCCTTGCCAAGCACATGCTGCGCGCCCTCGCTCAGCGCCTGCGCCGCACCAACGAGTCCCTCTCGGATCTCGTGTTCTCCGACGTTCCCGGCCGCGTCGCCAAGGCCCTCCTGGACCTTGCAGATCGCTTCGGCACCGCGACCGACAAGGGTGTCCACGTCCCCATGACCTCACGCAGGAAGAGCTCGCCCAGCTGGTCGGCGCCTCCCGCGAGACCGTGAACAAGTCTCTGGCCGACTTCGTGTCGCGCGGCTGGATCCGTCTGGAAGGTCGCGCCGTGACCCTCCTCGACGTCGATCGCCTGGCGCGTCGCGCTCGCTGACCGCAGCCTTCACAGGGTTGGGCCCGGCACCTCACGGTGCCGGGCCCAACCTTTTGCTTGACGATATGAACGAGGCCGTGGTCCCTCGTGCGTTGTCCGCACGTGCCGACCACGGCCTCGTTAACGCGCAGAGCTGCTGCGCGTCAGTTCTGAACGGCGGGTGCTTCCTCAATCGGACGCTTGAGGTAGGCCACCAGATTCTCGGAACCCGTGGGTCCGGGGATCACCTGGACGAGTTCCCACCCGTCGGCGCCCCACTGGTCGAGGATTGCTTTCGTCGCGTGCGTGAGCAGCGGAATCGTGGAGTATTCCCATTTAGTCATGGCCCTATCCTACCCGCCCGCCAACTGGGGGCGCACGAAGGACAGGACCTTCGGAACGTGGGGGCTGCGGAGCTCGCGGGCGAGCGGCTCGTCGGAGGTGCGCAACCATTCCAGCCAATTGTCCGCGTGAGGATAGTGGCGCAGTATCGCTCGACGTTCACGTTCCGTCAGACCGCCCCACACGCCGTAGTTAGCCTCAGAGTCGAGAGCATCGGCGAGACATTCGAGGCGAACCTCACATTCGTAGCAGCGCATACGAACCTGACGCTGGGAGGCACCCTGCACGAACAGCACGTCCGGTTCGATGGACGCGCAGAGCGCGCGGGCGACCCAGCTCTGGTCGTCGCCTTGCGTTGACATCGTGGAACTCCACCTCACTGCATTTCGAGCCCTACCTGTGACCATACACACATGCGTGTGGGCGCAAACGCTGCGACCACTATCGAAGGCCCCTCGAGGTGATTCATCAGCCAATTCTCACGCGTCGCCAAACGCCAGATGAGCGGGCCGACACGTAAGCTAGGAATATGTCGCACTCTCACTCTCGCGCTGTCCGACCGGCCCAGCTGCTCGCGCTGCTGCTGGCGTTCCTGAGCGTGTCCTCGCTCATGGGCGTCGTCACGGCCGGCATGCTCGTCCCTGTCGCAGGTCCCACCGCACTGGTGGCGAAGTCGGTTCCCTCCGTCTTCAACGAGCTGCCCGGTGACCTGCAGACCGTGGCCCCGGCCGAGGAGTCCCAGCTCCTCGATTCGTCCGGCGGCGTGATCGCGCACTTCTACGACAAGCAGCGCATCGTGGTGCCCAGCGCCAACATCGCTGACGTTATGAAGAAGGCAATCGTCGCGATCGAAGATAAGCGCTTCTACGAGCACAACGGCGTCGATCCCACAGGCATTGCTCGCGCGCTCGTGACGAACCTGGGCGAGAGCGGCCGCCAGGGCGCTTCGACGATCACCCAGCAGTACGTGCGTAACTCGCTGGCAGAGCGCGGCTACCTCGAGGGTGACGCGGAGCAGGTGAGCGCGGCGACCGAACAGACTACCGAGCGTAAGCTGCGCGAAATCAAGTACGCGCTGGCACTTGAGAAGACCCAGTCGAAGGACGACATCCTGACGGGTTACCTCAACATCGCCCCCTTCGGTCCCATCACCTACGGTGTCGAGGCCGCCTCACAGCGCTACTTCTCCAAGTCTGCGTCGGAGCTCAACTATCTGGAGTCTGCGCTCCTCGCCGGCCTCGTCCAGTCCCCCGTCCAGTACGATCCACTGACCCACCCGGAAGCCGCTCAGGCACGCCGCGACACGGTCCTGGCAACGATGCTTGACCAGGGCGTCATCACGCAGGAAGAGTACGACGAGGGCGTCGCGACGACGGTCGATTCGATGCTCCATCCGACGGTGTCCTCGGAGGGTTGCTCGGGCACCGACTCCTCGAAGGCGTACTTCTGCGACTACGTCCTCTCTCAGTTCCTGGAGGACCCGACGTTCGGCGCGACGCGTATCGAGCGCGAGCGCCTGCTCAAGACCCAGGGCATCACGATCCGTACGACGCTGGACACCGCGAAGCAGGACGCGGCCTACGCCTCCCTGACGAACGCGATCCCCGTGGGCGACGCCTCCGGCCTGAACGACGCGCTCGTGTCACTGGACCCGCGCACCGGCAAGGTGCTCGCGATGGCCCAGAACACGACCTACGGCATTGAGAGCGGCCAGACCATGGCGAACTACTCGGCCAACGGTAACCTCCAGGTGGGTTCGACCTTCAAGGTGTTCATCCTCCTGCAGTGGTTCAAGGAGGGACACTCGGCCTACGAGACCGTGGGTTCGGCCAACACCTTCTACCCGAACGGCTCCTTCAGCGCGATGGCCGCTCCATCACCACCGAGGGCTATCAGGTCAACGACCTCGCGGGTAAGACCGGGCACGATGAACGTCGTACGCGCCACCGGCCCAGTCGGTCAACCAGGCGTTCGTGAACATGGCGTCGCGCGTAGACTTCTGCTCGATCTTCGAGACCGCCTACGACATGGGCATCACGGAGGACGGTGAGGTCCCCTCCCCCTTCCCCGCCAACATCCTCGGTTCCGTGTCGGGCTCCCCGCTACAGATGGCCTCCGTGTTCGCCACGATCGCAAACTCCGGCCAGCAGTGCAAGCCCCAGTCCATCGAGTCCGTGACCGACCGCGACGAGAACGTTCTCAAGGAGTTTGCAGCGGACTGCAAGGAGGTCATCTCCGCTGAAGTCGCGAACAAGACCGCGGCACTTCTGACGGCCTCTGCCGGCCAGTACTACACGTCGACTCGTCTGGGCGACGGCCGTCCCTTCGCCGCGAAGTCGGGTACGACCGACGGCCACGCCAACACGTGGCTGACCGGCTTCACCCCCTCGCTCGCCACTGCCGCGTGGGTGGGCCACGGCGACAACTCCTCTCAGGAAGTTTCTGGCGTCGTCATCAACGGCGTGTACCACAGCGAGATCTTCGGTGAAACCTACGTCGGCCAGAACATCTGGGCGCCCTACATGACGCAGGCGCTGGCGGGCACACCCATTGAGGCCGTCTCAAACGCGAACATCGGTGCGACGACGCCTCAGCGCGGCGCGACTCCAACTCCCGCACCGAGCGCGTCACCCAACAGCAATGACCACTGACGTCACGTCTGCACTCGCAGGGGCCACGGCCTCGTCCACTCGACGAGGCCGTGGCCTCCTGCGCACCGCGGGAACGATCGTCGGCGGCCTGGGACTCGCTGGGCTGGCCGCGGGCGGCGCGGCACTCGCGTGGGGATCGATAGAGCGCACCATGCCGGTGCTACGCCGCTACGACGTCCCCATTCAGGGCGACGTTCCAGAGGTGACGATCCTCCAGATCGCAGACCTGCACCTGTTCCCCGGACAGGATTTTCTCCTGCGTTTCCTGTCCGATGTCGCAGCCTCAGAGCGCTTCGACATGGTCGTAGCGACCGGGGACAACTTCGGATCTATGGATGCGCTGGACATGGTGATGGACGCCTATCGCCCGTTCCTGTCCTATCCGGGCGCTTTCGTGCTCGGGTCGAACGACTACTACTCGCCAATTCCGAAGCGCTGGAGCCGCTACCTGTCACGATCAAAGCCGCACCCCGTGCGGGTTGTTCCCGATCTTCCCTACCTGCCGATGGTGCGTCGCATGCGTCAGGCTGGCTGGGTCGATCTGTCGAATGCTTCCGGCACGATCAGCCTGCCCGCCGGCACAGTGTCTTTGCTGGGCACGGATGACGCTCATATCCAGCGGGATCGTGTGGGAGCGCCGGCCTCGTCATGGGCAGCGCCGGGCGTTCTGCACCTGGGCGTCACGCACGCCCCCTACACGCGCGTCGTGTCCGCGCTGACGTCGGCAGGCTCGGACCTGATCCTCGCCGGGCACACGCACGGCGGCCAGATCGGCATTCCCGGAGCCGGGGCGATCATCACGAACTGCGACATTTCACGCCCCTACGCGAAGGGCTTGAAGCGGTGGGAGGCTCCGGACGGTACTGAGGCGTGGCTGCACGTCTCGGCTGGCCTGGGAACCTCACGCTACGCAAAGATTCGCATCGCGACGCGCCCCGAGGCGTCTCTGCTGCACGTGCACCCCGCGTAGGAGGGTGTCACCACGGCCGGCTGCCGGGCTTTCTGGGCTCCACGCAGCCAGACAACATGCGGCGTGGACCACACTTCGAGTGCTCACTCCATCTCCGTTTGGGAATATCGACAGGGTGAGGCTATACTCGAACGGCACCGGGGTGTGGCGCAGCTTGGTAGCGCGCTTCGTTCGGGACGAAGAGGCCGTGGGTTCAAATCCCGCCACCCCGACCGGTAGTCGCCGGGACCAAAAGGTCCCGGCGACTTTTAGTATAGGCGCTATGCTCAGAATCACTGACCAATGGGTCGAAAGCGCACGATCGCCCACTCAGACTAAGGTCGTCCCCATCACTCACTTTGAGGAGAATCTTTATGAAGCGTCGTCTTGCAGCAGCCCTGCTCATCATCACGCTCCCCCTGGGCATGGCAGCATGCCACGGCACGAAGTCCCGCAAGGCCACGCCCAGCACCCCGGCGCCTGCTGCGACAGCCAACGCCAACCCGACCCAGGCCCCCGGTCAGGTCCCCCGCTCCGACGCAGGCCCCCGGTGCCCTGGGCCAGTCCGTCGAGCAGGCCTGCAATCTGGTCGCAAACCAACTAAAGTCATGGGCCGACAGCTACAGCGACCCCTAACGACTTCGCACAGGCGCTGGCAGCTGCCGAGGGCACCATCAGCGCTCTGAATTCTCCGCAGATCACCAACCCCGACGTGAAGCAGGCATCCAGCAAGGTGGCCTCGGCCCTCTCGGACATGGTCAACTTCGCCAAGAAGTACCAGTCGAACCCGAATGCCGCCGACCAGAAAGAGGCTGAGCGATTGACAGAAAACCTGTCCTCCTCGCTAATCTCGCTCGGCAATTTGTGCCCCACGACGCTGAAGTAATGACGCGCCTGTAAGCGCTCAGTCATTAATCGCATAGCGCTGGAGGGCGGCCCAATGGGCCGCCCCTCCGCACTGTTTGCTCGTCCGATAACCAGAGCTGGGGATCAGCGTCCTCGCGCCCCGGCCTCGTCCATTTAAGCCTGTCCGCCGTTCTTCCAGCGACGGAAGAACATCGCCAGCAGCGCGCCGGACAGGTTGTGCCACACGGAGAATACGGCTGCCGGGAGCGCGGTCTCCGGGGTGGAGGCGAAGTGGGTCTTCGCCAGCGTCGCGGCCAGGGCCGAGTTCTGCATGCCGACCTCGATTGCGGTCGTGCGCGCCGCCTTGTCGGAGCTGCGTCCTGCGCGTCCGGCCAGGTAGCCGAAGAAGTAGCCCAGGAGGTTGTGGCAGATGACCACGGCGATGATGAGAGCGCCGGACGTCAGGATCTTGTCGACAGAACCCGACACGACGACCAGCAGCACGTAACAGATACCAAACACGGAAATCCAGGGGAGAAGCGGCAGGATCTTCACCACAAACTTGCCCGCGACGAAGCGCACGATGAAGCCGCCCAGGACGGGGGCGAGAACCATCAGCAGGATGTTCTTCGCCATCGCCGCGCCATCAACCGGCATGCGATTACCCACCAGCCAGGCGGTGAGCAGGGGCGTCATAAGGGGCGCGAGCAGCGTCGAGATCGAGGTCATGGTGACCGACAGCGCGACGTCCGCCTTCGCCAGGTAGGAGATCACGTTCGAGGCCGTACCACCGGGCGCACAGCCGACGAGGATGACGCCGACCGCGACCGCGTCGGGCAGACCGAACACGTAGCACAAGGCCCAACCAACGAGGGGCATGATCAGGTACTGGGCGACAACACCCACGAGCACGGGCAGTGGACGCTTGACGATGAGCCCAAAGTCGGGCAGCGTCAGGGTCAGGCCCATGCCGAACATGATGACGCCGAGGGCCCAGTTCACGCCGGGAGCTAGCGGCTTGAACGTGTCGGGCGTGATCATGGCGATCGCGAAGGCCGCCAGGATCAGCAGTGGGAAGACCGTGACGGCGATGCGCGCGCTGCGATCTTCGGAGGAAAGGACGGGGGATTGAGTTGTAACTGCGTCTGATGTGGACATGCCCCCCATATTTCACCGATTGTTGAATTGTTCCCGCTTCAGTCTCACGTTGTGACCCTCCCAGTATTGAGCTTCACAGGCGTACTTCATTAAGCTAAGGCTATGCACAGTGCAGCGCCGCAGACTCAGACAACGCCCGAACGCACCCCGGATGGCGTCACCAATCGCGCACCGGGACGCCCACAGGGGCGCCCGAAGCCGCGCCGCCACAACAATCCCCACATGCGTAAGCTTGCCCGCAACGGTTGGATCTCCGACCAGCACGGCGCGTGGACGATGATGGCTTTCCCGCCGCTGCTCGGGTGGGCGCTGTCCTTCACCTTCTCGTGGACGGTCGTCCTCATGCTGGTCGCATGGGCGATGGCCTTCCAGATGTTCTCCGCCGTGTGCCTGTGGGTCAAGACACCCGCCAAGCGCCGCTCTCGCATTGCCCCCGCGGTCCTGACCTACGGCGTGCTCGCGGCGCTCCCCGGCGCTACCCTCCTGGCCCTGCGCCCACAGCTGCTATGGTGGGCGATCGCTTTCGTACCCCTGGCCTCGTCCGCGATCTACCTCGTGTGGAAGGGCCGCGAGCGCTCCCTGGGTGCCCGCGCGGCCTCGATCCTAGCGGGTAACATCATGGGACCCGTGGCGTTCTCGCTGGCGATCGCAGACGGTTCACCGGCTGCGGTGACCCTCCACGCGTGGGCGACGTGCGCCGCGTTCGGCCTGCACTACATCGGCACTGTTCCGCTGGTTCGGTCGATGATCCGCGGCCGTAGGGACCCGCGCTGGGCGATGGGATCCACGCTGCTGCACGCGGTGTTCACGCTGTGCACGGCTGTGGCGTGGTGGTTCGGCGCGCTCAAGATCTGGCCTGTCCTCATGTGGGCGTGCCTGACCGCGCGCGCGTGGGTGATGCCGACGCTGAACCGGACCCGCGCACGCCCCTTCTCGCCCAAGCTCATCGGATTCAGCGAGCTCGGCTGGTCGCTTCTCTCATCGCCTCGCTGCTGATTCCGTAATCCGCTGCACCCCGGTGGGTGGTCGTGGGCGCGTCCGTTTCGTCGGGCGCGCCCATTGGCTTGCTGACCCTACGCGCCGATGCCCGCGGTGCGCGCGAATTCAACGGCCACGGACAGGAAGCGGTCGTTCTGCTCGCGCGAGCCGACCGAGACTCGCACGCCCACGCGGAAGGGGCGCACGATGAGGCCGACGCGCGCGCATGCCTCGACGAGGCCGTAGACGTCGCCTCGTATCAGGTAGAAGTTCGACTGACTGTCGGGGATGTCGTAGCCGAGTCCGCGCAGGGCAGGGATGATGCGCTCGCGCTCGGCGATGATCTCGGCGACCGCGCGCTGCACGCCCTCGGCGTCCTTCAGGGAGGCGAGGGCCGCGGCGAGCGCGAGGGAGCTGACACCGAAGGGGACGAGGAGGGCCTGGATCGCGCCGATCACCTCGGGATCACCGATGGCGTAGCCGACGCGCACACCGGCCAGGGCGTGGGCCTTGGAGAACGTGCGCATGACGATGACGTTGGGGTGTTCCTTGATGAGGGGGACCGCGGTGTGCACGCCGGGCTTGGTCGCAAAGTCGATGTAGGCCTCGTCGACGATGACCATGACGTCGTCGGGGACGTCAGCGACGAAGCCGGCGATCTCCTCGTAGGTGAGGGCCGGACCGGTCGGGTTGTTGGGAGAACAGACGATCACGGCGACGGTGTCGGGCGCGATCGCGGCGCGCATGGCGTCGAGGTCGTGGGTGCCATCCGGGAGGAGCTCGACGGGCACGGGGTCGCCGCCCACTGAGGGAATGGCGATCGGGTAGGACTCGAAGGAGCGCCAGGGGAAGACGACCTGGCTGCCGGGCTGGCAGACTGCGGACAGTGCGGCGACGAGGATCGCCGAGGAACCAGTACCCACACAAACCTGGTCGGCACCGACGCCGAAGCGCTGCGCGAGGGCCTCGCGCAGGGGCGCGGCCGTCAGGTCGGGGTAGCGGTTGATCGTCTCGAGTTCGCGGGCGATCGCCTCGAACACCGCGGGGCTCGGCGGCGTCGGCATCTCGTTGGAGGAGATTTTGACGGCGTCAGGCGCGGTCTTGCTGGGAACGTAGCGAGGCAGGGAGGCGACGGCGGGACGGATGCGCAGGTTGGTCATGTGTGTAGTCCTATCCCATGGACTTGAACCGTACAAACATCATCCCACTGCGCAAGAATGGAGAGATGGACTTTATTGCTCGTTTATTGGCCACGATGGCCGGCCTGTGGGTGACGACCCGCGTGGTCTCGTCGATCTCGATCGAGTCGTCGTCACCATCGCAAACCGTCATCGTTCTGGCGGCCGTCGCCCTGGTGTTCACTGCGGTGAACTCGATCATCAAGCCGATCGTGACGACGCTGGCGTTCCCCCTGTACCTCCTCACTTTCGGCCTGTTTGCCCTGGTGACGAACTCTCTGCTGTTCGCGCTGACGGGGTGGCTGTCCACGTCGCTCGGATTCCCCATGACAACGGGCGGCTTCTGGTCCTGCCTGTTCGGCGCGGTCATCACCTCCGTGGTGTCCTCGATTGTCTCAGGCATCCTGCGGGATAAGAAGGACAAGCGGGACTGACGTATCGGTTCCCCTCTCCGTCGAGGCGCATTACCCCTGGGTGATGCGCCTCGTTTGATAGTGGTGGATGGTGGTCTGCGTGTCCTGGCTGAGGCCGAGCGCCTGGGTGCGGTGGGCCTCGGCGGCCGCCAGGGCGCTCAGGCCCGGATCGGACGAGGCCCGGGCGGCGTCCAGGGTGCTTCGGATTTCGTCCACGTACAGCGGCGCGCTGTGCGAGGAGGGAACCGGGTCTTCGGGGTGAGCCGCGGCCTCGTAGTCGTGGAACCTGACGGTCGTCACGTTGTCTCCGCGAGTCGCGTTCCCGTCCAGCCCTGGTACGATGTCGCCCGAGTTTTCGTAGGAGAGGACGGGTACGTCGCTGGGCGCAACCGTCGCCGTGGGCGAGCCGGCGGTGACGACGGAGACGACGTTGTAGCGTGCGCGTACGGCGGGGTCGGCGGCCAGCTGAGCCGCCATGATGCCGCCCTGCGAGTGGCCGGCAAACTCGACGGCCTCCTCGGGTGTGATACCGGCCGCGTCCATGGCTTCCATGATCGCGTCGAGCTGATCCGAGGCCATTCCCGCCACGCCCTGCAGGTTGGTGGTCATGTCCTGAGGGCCCGACTGCCCGATGGCGAAGGACTGGGTACCTCGAATGTCGACGGTCCACGAGCGGGTCGTCGCGCCATCCTCCCCCACGGTCACGTGTTCCTCGATGGCGATCTCTCCGTTGTCGGCGTCGCCTCCGCGCATATCGACGATGTGCTCGATGGTGTCGGCGCTGGTAGTGATGCCCTCGTAGTGGGTGTCGGGTGCCGCTTCGGGCATGGCCGCGAGCGCAGCCTGTGTTCGAGCGTCGAGGGTCCCGGACGGAATACGTGCGGCGGCCTCGCTGTGATGGACGCGCGCATTCCCGTCCGTTCCCCGAACCGCAACCCCGTAGCTGGCTCCGTGCCCACAACCCAGGCGGTTGTAGAGGGCGGCTACCACCCAGGGTACAGCGAGCGCGGCGATACCGGAGGCGGGCTGCGTGGAGGTTGAGTTCAGATCCTGGCTCACCCCCTGCCCGGCCAGTGACTGCGCGACGCCTCGGAACGCAGGCAGGGAATTCACGTCGAGGGCGACTCTGCCGAGGTCACGCTGGAACAATGCCCCGGACTCCTCGTCCCCGTGCAGAGCGAAGGAGACGCCGTCGATCGCAGTGTTCCACAGGTCCCTCATGCGTACCATGGTCGTCATCTCGGGTAGGAGGACCGCGGGCAACCAGGGCGCTCCCGCGCTCGCGGATGCGTCCTGAAACCCGTGGTAGAGCGCCACGCCACCGGCGGCCAGGGCACCGCCTGGCGAGAGGGCGAACGCTCCGAGGCTCCGCCAGCTGAGCTGCGCCCCCAACGGGCTGCCGGGGACTGCCTCCCACAGGGAGGCGGCTGCGTTCGCATCCGCGTACGTGAGGGCCGCATCCTGCATCTTCCACCGCAGGTCGTCGACGCTGGACTCGAGAGAGTCGAGGGCACTGATGGCGGCGCTGATCGCGCAGATGAGTCCGGCAGCCGTTTCCGGGGCGAAGAACGAGGCCAGGTCGGCCTCGGCGAGGGCGGCGTTGAGCGCGATGCGCGCGGGTCCGATCGAGAGGTTCTCTTCGTACGTGACGAGGGTGTGCGTGGCGCACAGTTCGTTGACGTCGACGCTGAAGGAGCCCGAGGACACGGACACGTGTCGGTTCGGATCGAAAGCCACGATCACCACGCTCCCAGCATGACGAGTTCGGGATGAAGTACTGCTGATTCGGCGGACTCGGAGAGGCTACGCGCGAGGCCCTGCGTCCGCTCCGTGTCAAAGGCTGGATGAGGTCAAGGGCCTGTTGGATCTGGTCGAGGACTGCCTGAGCGCCGGCGATGGTTTCGCCGCAGCGCGCCCGGTAGGAGTCGCCTCCCACTCCCGTCCACTGCGGGCACGTCGCACCCACAAGTACCCCGCGCAGGCCGTCGACGAGGCCCTGGGCGGCTTGGAGGGACAGGCCTGGGCTGGTCGGATCGAGGATCATGGTGTCTCCCATCATCGGAAGAGTCGTTGCTTGTCCTCGCACGCTACGCCGCCCTCACTCCCCCGACCACCAGCCCTGCGGCAGTCCCTGTGGATAAGCGCCCGACGCCACCCACCCCTGTGGACGACACACCCGGGGCCCTCACGCGCACACCCACTCAGCCCCGGCCTCGTACGTTACCCACGCCACGAACCACCGAGCGGACTCTGCGTCCCGATGGCCCCTCGTTCTGGGAAAATAGGGGTATGAGCGACACGATGACACTGTTCTCCACTGCCCACGGCTATTCGGACCTGGCGGGCGGGGGTGAACCGCTCAGCCCGCTGGACGGCCGCTACCGCGCGGTGGCCGCGCCGCTGGCGAACTACCTGTCCGAGGCGGGCCTGAACCGCGCGCGCGTGCACGTCGAGATCGAGTGGCTGATTTTCCTGCTCGACAACTCGGTCCTGCCCGGCGCCCCGACGTTGACCGACGCCGAGCGCGACTACCTGCGCGCCCTCACGCGCGACTTCGGCGCCGAGCACATCAAGCGCCTGGGCGAGTTCGAGGCCGTCACCCGCCACGACGTCAAGGCCGTCGAGTACCTGATCGGCGAATACCTCGAGGCGGCCTCCGAGAAGCTGGGCGAGGGCACGAATCTGCCGTCGCTGCGCGAGGTCGTCCACATCTTTTGCACCTCCGAGGACATCAACAACCTGGCGTACGCGCTGACCATCAAGGCGGCGACCGAGCAGGTGTGGCTGCCCGCGATCCGCGCGCTCCTCGATCGCCTGCGTGGCCTCGCCGAGGCCGGGGCGGCCGTCCCGATGCTGGCGCACACGCACGGCCAGCCGGCGACCCCGGTGACGGTCGGCAAGGAGATGGCGGTGTTCGCGCACCGTCTGTCGCGCCAGATCAAGCGCGTCGAGGCCACGGAGTACCTGGGCAAGATTAACGGTGCGACGGGCACGTGGGCCGCGCACGTCGTGTCGGTGCCGGGTGCGGATTGGCCGACGCTGGCGCGCTCCTTCGTGGAGGGCCTGGGCCTGACGTGGAACCCGCTGACCACGCAGATCGAGTCGCACGACTGGCAGGCCGAGCTGTACGCGGACGTGGCGCGCGCTGGTCGTATCGCCCACAACCTGGCGACGGACGCGTGGACCTACATTTCGATGGATTACTTCCACCAGAACCTGGCGGCGCAGGGCTCGACGGGCTCGTCGACGATGCCGCACAAGGTCAACCCGATTCGCTTCGAGAATGCGGAGGCGAACCTGGAGGTGTCGAACGCGCTGCTGGATTCGCTCGGCGCGACGCTGGTGACCAGCCGCATGCAGCGCGACCTGACGGATTCGACGACGCAGCGCAACGTGGGCGTCGCGTTCGGTCACGCGGTGCTGGCCTACGACAACCTGGTGCGCGGCCTGGATGGCATCGAGATCAACGCTGCTCGCATGGCGCAGGATCTGGACGCGAATTGGGCGGTGCTCGGCGAGGCCGTCCAGCAGGCGATGCGCGCCGCCGCGATCGCGGGCGCGACCGGCATGGCGAACCCGTACGAGCGCCTCAAGGAGCTGACGCGCGGCCACGAGGTGGGCGCGGAGAGACATGCGCGAGTTCATCGCGGGCCTGGGTCTGCCGGCCGAGGTGGAGGAGCGCCTCCTCGCGCTGACCCCCGCGACCCACATCGGCCTGTCCGAGCGCCTGGCGCGCTGGGGAGGCCTGAACTCTATCGGTTGGGGCGGCGGGTGCGCGGTTGGTCCGCGCCTCGCCGCCCATGCTGTTTCTTCGCCTCCCGACGAGGCCAGGGCGGGGGTTACGAGCCCGAATGGGTGCCGCTCTGGGCGCCGGACTGGGGGTGGTGTGAGCGCCCGGGGTGAGCGTGGGGACCGGGTGCAGGTCCGGATCCGTGTTGTCACTGACCGTCACGTGCACGCCCGGGAACGCTTCCTCCACCGAGGGTAGGACGAACTGACCGGGATCATTCAGGGCGTGAGAGGTGGGCAGGCACGCGGAGTAGGATCGCATCTCGATACCGGTCTCGGTGTACTTGAACTGAGCGGAGTTGCCGTCGTTGTCCGTGAAGTAGATCTTCCGACTCCCATCTTCACGGAAGTCGTCTTGGACCCACAAACCAGACACACCGTCACGCAGGTGAGTGTTCACGACCTCCTCAAGCCGATCGAAGGAGATCTGCGGAGCCACCGTGCTGTAGCCAACGACCCGATAGCCCTGCGTATTATCGATTCCGCACGCCTGCACGTAAGGCAGGCCCATCACCGTGAGCTCGCCGCCCGTCTCGGCGGCCACCTGCCCAGCCATGCGCGACAGTTCCGGAAGCTGACGACTCATGTACTCCTCGAAGCTCACACGCTGAGGGAAAGGAACGAGCTCACCCTGGCGCGGCATTACCGCATCCCACCCGTACAAACCGGCCACCACCACGACCGCCGCGAGACCAACGCGCGCTGGCGTCCACTTCATGGCTCTCAACTCCCCGACTTCTTGTCAGAATCCGTCGTCACCTGACGGAAAATCAACGGATTCCTCTGCTTATTCGCGTCGAACGCGTCAACAATCGTTACGCGAGAAAACAACTCCTCGGGCTCAGGAAAACGAAGACGCTTCAGCAAGCCATCAGGCTGCGCCGCGGGCAGGCACCCTGAATCGAAGAAGACAGCGATCGTATCGTCCTCATAGTGGTGGAAACGCAGTACATTACCGTCCTGGTCACCTAGATTAACACTGCGCATTTTCAGCTTATCCCGAGGAACCGGATCAGTCGAATAACTGAACCCGTAGCGCTGAGCACCAGCTGCGACAACCCGGCGCAGGTCCTCATACTCCATCAGGGGGATGTAATAGCGGGCCGAACGAATCTCAAACCCATTTGAGGTGGGAGCACAGCCCGAGGAGATGTCGGGCCCCGCACCGACTCCGAGCGTTCCTCCCGCTGCAACCGCAACATCCTGAACAATGCTCATGTATCGAGGCACGGTCTCGTCGATGAATGCCTCCATCGTCTGACGCTCAGAGTTAGACTCGCCCTCGTCACCGCGCCCAAAATACTGACTCGTATCATTGGAAAGCCCCGGAATACACGCCGCCAGAAGCAGCGAAGTGCAGGCGGCGGTGGCTGCCATCATCCACCGAGAACGCATGCCATCACTCCCCCGACTGGGCGCCGCTCTGGGTACCGGATTGTGGGGTGACGTGGGCACCCGGTGTCAGCGTAGGAACCGGGTGCAGATCCGGGTTCGTGTTGTCGCTGACCGTCACACGCACGCCCGGGAACGCCTCCTCCACCGAGGGTAGGATGAACTGCCCGGGATCATTCAGGGCATGAGAGGAGGGCAGGCACGCGGAACGCGACCTCACGGCGACAGAGTCGTCCGAAAACTTAAACTCGGCAAGGCCACCATAGTTATCGATCAGCTGAATACCCCGAGTAGCATCCCTGTCGATTTGCTTGTCAACCTGCACGGCCACCGCCCAATCGGGCTTGTTTTCCGTCACCAGTTTCTCGAGTTGTTCAAAGGACATCGACGGAGCCACCGTGGTGTAGCCAACCACCCGATACCCCTGGGTATCGCCGCTGCCGCACACCTGTACGTACGGCAGGCCCATCACCGTCAGCTCACCACCCGTCTCGGCGGCCACCGGCACAGCCATACTCGATATCTCCAGCAGCTGACGGCTTATGTATTCTTCAATGCTCACACGCTCAAGAAAGGGAACGAACTCAGCATCGCGCGACTTTGCTGCATGACACCCACCCAACACGGCCACCACCACGACGCACCACGCACCCACGCGTACTGGGGTCCATTTCTTTGTCATGTTCATTCCCCCGTCTGCGCTCCGGACTGAATCCCCGACTGCGGTCGTAGATCAGGATTCTCGTCACCGTTATGATCAAAGGCCTGCACGATTGTCAGATTCGGAAACATCTCTTCGGGGCTAGGCAGCGGATAGGACGAGCGCGGGATGTCCGGATCGAGAGGCTGGGACGGGAACATACACCCCGAATACAAACTGATGATAATGCGGTCCTGAGCCTCGTGGTGATAGAAAATCAGACTATTCCCGTATTCATCCCCGACAGCAACAGAGCGAGAGTTGAGTTTATCTCTGCGCACCGGATCCCACGAATAGCCGAAGCCGTTACGCTGCGCCCCCTCCACGACAATCCGGCGCAAATCCTCATAATCGATCGCAGGAATAACCATCGAATCCCAATGGATATCCATATCGGTCGTGTCCGTCGTCAAGCAACCGTCGACTCGATTCTTGCCACCGACTTCTAGCACGCCACCGGACTCGACAACGACCTCCTCGATGATGCCCAGATACCGGGGCAGGGTATCCCTGATGTGAATCTCCGTCGTCTGCCCCTCAGAGATCGGGATACTCCCACTGCCGCGCCCAAAATACAGGTCAGCATCGTCCGCTGGGATCGGAATACACGCCGCCAGAAGCAGCGTGGCGCTGCCGGCACCCAGCAGCGTGACCAGCTGTTTCCAGCTCATTACCTCTCCTTCGTATCCGCGATGACCTTGCCGATGTCTTCAAGAGAGTAATTATGCTGGCCCTCTTTCGCCCTATAGAAGTACGCGGAGTGATTCGCATATTTTTCGGCGTTTGGATCTGAGTTGTATCCGTCTCCACCAGTCGCATCACCCGAGAGGTGCCCGATGCCCTCGAGTTCCTTGGGGTCGCGACCGAAGTTAACATCGAGCCCCATCCCCTGTACCTCGTCGTGTAGCGGAATCGCCGATACCCACGTGTGTTCGGGGTCTACCCCCAGCGTCCCGACAGATCGTACCGCTGATCCCGGGGAACCCGTGTACACGAAGTCATCGACGACGCCCTCTCCGATATCGCGCATCGCGAAGCCGCCCGTCAGGGACCCGTAGGAATGCGTGACCGGAGTTTGGTGCACGTCCATTCCCCGCTCCGAGCGCCACGAGTGGATTCCCGTCAGGAAGCCGTTCAGCTTCTCAGCTCCGGCCTGTGCCTTGCCTGGAAATGCGACAGACACGTCTTCTGGCGACGGATCTGGCGGCGCTTCGTACCCCATCCACGCGACCGCTGCGACACTTCCTTTTTCTGCACCACCCGCATTCTCCGCTGCTTCGATCAGGTTCCGCGCATACCCCAAGTTGAGGTCAGTACTCCTACGACAAGACGTGGTCATGCCCGGAACGAAGGTCGTTACATGCTTCGCGTTATCGACATCTCCAATAGCGAGCGCCGCACGCACGTTTTCTCCAGGTTCACCAAACTCGAGAGCAACAAGTGAGATATCTTCACCCTCAAGGGCTTTTTTGATGGCTAGGAGATCATTCAGTTTATTTCTAGCGTTGACATAGCGTTCAAGTCCTTCATCATCACTATACTGACGACCCCAGAATGAGTCCTTATCGTTCTCATATGCAGCTTTCGCTTCGTCGTACTCCTTCTGTGCTTTCTCAAGTAGTCCCGTCCCTGGGATACGATTTCCCGCGCCATCAATACGCCCGTTCAACACGAGATCGTTCGCCTTTACTCGCGACGCCATGTCGATACCGTTGAGATTGCCGTACTTCTCGGGATCCTTGTTGATGAGCGCCTCGCGCTCGGACTCCGACAGGAGCGCCCACCACACGGAGACCTCCTCGGGGCTCCACGAGGGGTCGGCGTCGTCGGCCAGGCCCGCAGTGGCCGAGTGGCGTCCCCTCGGACATAGAATACTGCCCGTCAGCCAGAGCCTTGTATCGGGATCCCACGGTCTCCTCTGCCTCGGTCGCAATCGCGATCGCGTCAATAATGACATCGCACATCTCCAGATATTTATTTCCGCGACTGGGATCTTCTTCCCCCGATACCATTTCTAGCTTCGCTTCACCGTTCTCACTGATCGTGGCATGGATTTCTGCCGCAACCTCCCAGGCGGACTTCCGCTTTGCCACGACGCGGCTCACGTACCCGTGCAGCTCCGCGGTCGCCAGCGCGTATTCGGTGAGTTCGTTGAGGCGCGAGTCCAGCTTGTCCTGGATCTCGGTGAGCCGCTCACGCATCCGGTCAGGCGCCTCGCCCTGAGATCGGATATCGTTCGCGGCGTGCTCGAGGTCGGCGATGATCTCGCGCGCCTCGCGCACCTTTTCCTCGATGAGGTCCTCGGCCTCGATGATGGCGTTGTGGTCCCAGCTCTGGATATCCGCCCAGGTTGCCATTACTGCTCCTCCATCTTGTATCGCAGGTCGTCCATCGTCATCGCCGGGCCGCCGTGGGCGGTCTGTTGGAAGGTCACCGCAGCGTCGTTTTCGGTCGCGTTATAGGCGTTGATCGAATCGTTCACGGACTGGGAGAAATCGTCCAGGTCGCGCGACACTGCCATGACCGCGTCGTCGATTGTCTCGCCGGCGCTGCGTCCCAGCCCCGCGAGCTCGCTCCCGCCAACCCCGGAGGAGATGTAGTCGCCCGCCGTCGCGACGGACACCGACTGCAGTCTGCTGGCCACATCCCTCGTGCGGTCGCGCAGGACTTCGAGGTCCCCCTCTTCGATGACTAGATCGCCAGCCATGATGCTCCTTCAACGTCACTTCGGTGCTGTTAAGCCAGACCCTACCAAACGGTCATAAGGCGAACAACAGCGCCCCCAAGGGGTGGGACACCCCGCCTCATCAAAAAGACGAAGCCGACTCTCTCTCCGGCCGTTCACGGCCTCCAGGCGGGGTCGCACTCGGGCGCGCCGTAGCGGTCGTAGAGCTCGTCGGGGCGCGCGATCTCGTCGGCGAAGCCGAGGGCGCTCATGTCGACGACCGTGTCGGTCTGCGCGCCAGGGGCCTCGAGGTCGCCGGCGACGTCGTGGGCGAGGAGGACTCGGGCACGCACGCTGACCGGCGCCATCTCGGGGTTGTTCCAGGTCGCTCGGGTGATCGCGTCAAGCGCTCGGGTCGCCACCTCGCGCTCGGACAGCGCGTCCGAGGAGGCCACGACGACGTCGATGGACACGAGGGAGGGGCGCCCGAAGCCTTCGCCGACCTCGACGTGGACGACGCGGCGTTGCTCTCGCGCCGATCCATCAACTTCCCCGGCCTCGTACGTGCGCGCGGGGAAGTCAGCCTCGAGCGCGGCGGTCGCGAGGTCCACGAAGCGCTGAGTGCGCCCGGTGCCCCTCGTCGAGGACAGGGCGCGCCACGCGATGCCCGCGCCCAGGGCGCCCACGCCGAGCGCGCCGATCATGAGGGGCCCGGCGATCTGCGGGAGCCGCCCGCGCAGGCCCACGGAGGCCGCCTTGTTGACGGGGGTCGAGACGCGCATCCATCGGCGCACCTCGCGTAGCGGGGCGTTGGGGTCGGTCATGACCTGTCCTTTCTGAGGGAGGAGAGGGCGGTGAAGATGCGCGCCGGGAGGGCCGCGCGGCGCCTGGCTTGCGCGATACGGGGCAGGCGGGGGGCCGTGACCGCATAGTCGATCGGGTAGGTAATCGGCTCGTAGGAGCCGCCACGCTCAAGCGCGGCGACCGTGTCCCACGTGCTCTCGGGGGTCGGGGGTCAGGATGTCCCTGCCAGATTTCGTAGTGCATGACGCGCGTGGGCTCGCCGGCGGTAGGCAGGAAATCCTGCAGGGCCGCCATCGCCGAGGCCAGCCGCCCCCACGGGGTCACGCGGACCTTGCGCTCGAGGAGGCGCACGGTCTCCGTGTACGTCGAGGAGGAGTGCGCGTAGTAGAGGGGTCGGGTACGAGGCCTCACGAGGCTTCGTCCGACGGTGACGCGCCGATCGGGGGCGCGGTCGGGCGAGCCGTCGAGGCTCGGCATGACGTCCTGATCGTGGTAGACGGACACGGTCACCACGTCGGGGCGCACGCGGATGCGCCGGTTCGGGCCGCCCGTGGACAGGATGCCGGCGACGTTGACCCCGGCCTCGTGCGGAGGGACGGAGGCGAGGGCGGCGGCGACGATCCCGCCCTGGGAGTGGCCGCAGATGAGGACGGGCTCGCGCGGCCACCGCTCGGTGGGCACGCCGTCGCGTTCCATGGCGGCGTGGAGGGCGCGCACGACGCCGACGCTCATCGCGCTTTCCAGGCCGAGCATGAGTCGGATGTTCGTCTCGGCGTCGGCGGGGTTGTTCGTGGAGCACCAGGTCATGGACTCGGTGCCGACCAGGGAGAGGAGCCAGCGGCGGGCCTCGCCCTCGCCGACGCGGGTGATCTTGATGGCGGGGCCGATCGTGCGCGACCAGTAGAGCTCGTCGATGTCGGCGCACATGTCGGAGAGCAGCGCGGGGGCGTCGACGCGGCGAATCTGGGCCTCGGGGTGGCCGGGGAGCGGCTCCTGGAACGCGGGGTCGGCGTCGGAGTCACGCAGGAGTGCGACGTGGACCGCGCCGCCGCGCAGCGCGCCCACAGCGGTGCCAATCGTGAGCATGCCGGTCATGAGGGCGTCGTATCCGCGCCTGGGGATGAGGGGCAGCATGCGCGCCATGCGCCCGTCCCTGTCTGCGCCGATCGCAACGACCGTTCGCGCCCACGCGCGCCCGACGGTCGCGGTGCGCCGGGCGACGTGCGAGAGGGAGCGGATGAGGAGGGTGTCGAGGCCGGGGGTATCGAAGAAGATACGCTGCGATTTTTCGCTGATCGCGGTTCCCATGTCGTCCGAGAGGGAGCGCGCGCGGGAGCGCACGTCCTCGGGCAGGGCGGAGATTTCCGCGAGCGCTCCAACGGCGACCGTGGCCGCGAGGGCGGGCAGGACGGGGGCGACTTTGAGGCGCAGGTAGAGGCCAGGGTAGGCCTGGGGGACGCGGCGGATCGCGTGGTAGCGCCGACGCGGGCGTCGCTTCATGTCCCCTCCTCACCTGTGTGCTGCCTCCACCCTACGGTGGGCCAGGCCTGGGCGCGCCACTTTGGGGGATGCGTGTCGCCACCCCCACAGCGCTCGTTGACAACACCCCCTTGACACACATACCCCCTAGGGGTACCCTCATTTCCATGAGCAACGAGCACGGCTACCACGGCAACACCGAGAATCATCTCGCGCGCCTGCGCCGCATCGAAGGCCAGGTACGCGGCCTGCAGCGCATGATCTCGCAGGGCGAGTACTGCATCGACATCCTCACGCAGGTCTCGGCCGTCCAGTCCGCGCTCGATTCGGTCGCGGTCAACCTGCTCAAAGACCACATGAACCACTGCGTCGTCACGGCGGCGCGCGAATCCGACGAGGCCGCGCAGGCCAAAGTCGACGAGGCGGCCGCGGCCATCGCGCGCCTCATCAAGTCCTAATAACAAGGAGAAACCATGACCACCGAGATCGATCGCACCATTGAGCTGTCCGTCGACGGCATGACCTGCGGCCACTGCGTCATGAGCGTCAGCGAGGAGCTAAGCGAGATCCCCGGCGTCAAGAACGTCGAGGTCATCCTCAACTCGGGCGGCACCTCCAAGGTCACCGTCCTGACCGACACGCCCCTGGACGACGCGGCGCTGGGCGACGCGGTCTCCGAGGCCGGCTTCACGCTGGTCGGCATCGCGCGCGACTTCTGAGGATTTCCACGCCTCAACGACGAGGCCGGGACACTTTCCCCGGCCTCGTTTCCTTTCGCCGAATACATACCCCCGGAGGGTACCCATGTCCACTGACTCCGTGACTCCCAACCGCATAACTACCGCTTCTTCGCACGAGGCACCCCCGGCCTCGGACCCGACCCCCCAGGTGGGTGAGGGTACACGCGCCCATGCCGCCGACCTGCGCCGACGCCTCATCGTCTGCGCGCCACTGGGCATCCTCGCGATGATTCTGTCGATGGTTCCCGCGTGGCAGTTCACGGGGTGGCAGTGGGTCGTCGCGGCGGCCTCGATCCCGGTCGTCACGTGGGGCGCGTGGCCCTTCCACCGGGCGGCCTTCGCGGCGGGTCGCCACGGGTCGACGACGATGGACACGCTAGTCTCCCTCGGCGTCATCTCCTCGACGCTGTGGAGCTGGTGGGCGCTGCTGTGGGGCGGCGCCGGGATGCTCGGCATGCGCATGCACATGAGCCTGATCCCGCGCGCGGCGCACGCCGGCCACGCGGAGATCTACTTCGAGGGCGCGTGCATGATCGTCGTGTTCCTGCTGACGGGTCGTTACCTGGAGGCGCGCGCACGCTACCGCGCTGGCGACGCGCTGCGGTCGCTGCTGCGCATGGGCGCGAAGGAGGCGACGCTCGTGAGCGTCGATCCCGCGACCGGCGAGCGCACGGAGACGGTCGTGCCCGCCTCGTCCCTGCAGGTTGGCGACCTCTTTGCGGTGCGCCCGGGCGAGAAGGTGGCGACCGACGGCGTCATCGTCGAGGGTTCCTCCGCCCTGGACACCTCGCTCCTGACGGGCGAGTCCGTGCCCGTGGACGCCGCCCCCGGCGACGCGGTGACGGGCGCGACCGTCAACACGTGGGGGTCCCTTCTGGTGCGCGCCACGCGCGTCGGCTCGGATACGACGCTCGCGCAGATCGGGCGCATGGTCGCCGAGGCCCAGGCGGGCAAGCCCCCGTTCAGCGCCTCGCGGACCAGATCTCCGGCGTGTTCGTCCCGATCGTCATCGCCGTCTCCCTGCTCACCCTCGGGGGCTGGCTGCTCGCGGGCGGCAGCGTGCAGGCCGCGTTCACGGCGGCCGTCGCCGTCCTCGTCGTGGCGTGCCCGTGCGCGCTCGGCCTGGCCACGCCCACCGCGATCCTCGTCGGGTCGGGGCGCGCCTCGCAGCTCGGCATCCTCATCAAGAACGCGGAAATCCTCGAACAGACGCGTTCGATCGACACGATGCTCCTGGACAAGACGGGCACGGTGACCACGGGCGTCATGTCCCTCGAGTCGGTCGCGGTCGCACCCGGCGCGGGCGAGGCCTCTGCCCTATCCCTCGCCGCCTCCGTCGAGTCCCACTCCGAACACCCCGTCGCCCGCGCCATCACGTCGGGCGCCGCGGACCGCGGCCTGTCGCTCGTTCCCGTGACGGCGTTCGCGAATCAGCCCGGACTCGGCGTCGTCGGCATCACCGCCCAGGGCGGCGTGCTGGTCGGGCGCCCGTCGTGGCTGGCGTCCCTGGGCATCGACGTGCCCTCCTCCCTCCTCGACGCCGTGCGCGAGGCCGAGACCTCGGGTGCCTCGCCGTCGTCGCCGCCATCGCGCCGCAGCTCGGGCCGAGTGGCGACCACCGAGGCCGTCACCCCCATGCCCGAGGCCCACACGCACGTTGTCCTGCCCGGCCCCGACGCCGAGCTGCCCCTCGCAACCCTCACCATGAGCGTGGGCGGCATGACCTGCGCGTCCTGTGTGCGCCGCGTCGAGCGCAAGCTCGGCAAGCTCGACGGCGTGAAGGCCGAGGTCAACCTCGCCACCGAATCCGCGCATCACGCTCACCGCCCCTCACAGCGACGAGGAACTCGAGGCCGTCGTGAACGCCGCCGGCTACTCCGGCACCGTCACCTCCCGTTCTGAGGCCGCGACCGCCGACGCTGCACCCGCGGCTGGTGGCAGCGCGGGTGGGGATACCGGTACCCCCACCCGACCCGGCACCACCCCGGGCACGGGCGAGCGGGAGGGGGCCCAGGCCTCGTCCCTGGTGATCCCCGAGCGCGTGGAGGGCCAAGCGATCGCCGCGCTCGTCGTGCGTGACACGGTCAAGGAATCGTCGGCTGATGCGATTGCTCAGCTGCGCGAGCTCGGCATCGAGCCAATCCTGCTGACGGGCGACAACGAGGCCGCAGCCCAACACGTCGCGGGTCAGGTCGGAATCGACCGCGTCATCGCGGGCGTCCTGCCCGACGGCAAGCGCGACACCGTCGCTGACCTGCAGGCCGAGGGCCGTACGGTCGCGATGGTGGGCGACGGCGTCAACGACGCGGCCGCCCTCGCGCAGGCGAGCGCGAAGGGCCTGGGCATCGCGATGGGATCGGGCACGGATGTGGCGATCGAGGTCGCGGACATGACGCTCATGAACTCGTCGCTGACATCGGCGGCGACCGCGATCCGGGTGTCGCGTCGGACACTGCGCATCATCAAGGAGAACCTGTTCTGGGCGTTCTTCTACAACGTGCTGATGGTGCCGCTGGCGATCGCGGGCCTGCTCTCCCCCCATGCTGGCAAGCGCCGCGATGGCGTGCTCGTCGGTGTTCGTGGTCCTCAACTCGCTGCGCCTGCGCACCGCGAAGTAGCCGCACAAACGGCACGAGTGCCGCGTGGCCGGGCATCCGGCTGCGCGGCACCTGTCGTATCACGAGCTGCGCGTCTGATCGCGCGAATGTCATGGTCACTTCCGGTGGTAGCGCGGACTCGTTCCCAGGTGAAGTTCCATTCCCTCAACTGCTACGGAAACGACACCTTCATCTACACCCCGGTAAACGTAAGACGAAGGGAAGTCACCTTGATATGAGGAAAAAGCGATTCCGTCCGTGTAGTCCTGAATCTCTTTAACGGTAGGACTGGAGCCATTGGGCTTTTGAATGATGGGGTTCTCGTCCGGGTACTGCGACGGATCCGTGTTGATCAAGTCAGCGAGAGACGCAGCACCATACCCCGTGTATTTGTTCCACTCATGGTTGGGGTTCAAGCTTGTGTGAACCAGGAGTTGGAGAATCTGGTTGGTTGTGGCGTTAGGCCACTTCTGACGCGTCAAAGCAAGGATGCCTGCCACGATAGGGGCTGAGATTGATGATCCATTGACCGTCGTCGGTGCGCCAGTGTTCACATCGTAGGTGTTGTACGGACCCCCGAGAGCAGTGGTAACCACACCATCACCCCAGGAGGAGTATGACGCGAACGTACCGTCGGCGTTAATCGCGGACACACCAACGACCCCAGAGAACCTGCCTATGTGCGTCACATTGTCGTCACTGGCACCATTTCCAGCGGAATTGACAATGATGACGCCCCTGCTGATCGCGTTCGCAATGGCCCACTTGAGTTCAGCAGTTCCATCCTGATCACTCTGGGAAATTGAAATAATCTGGGCCCCGTCCTCGACAGCCTGATTGATGAGCTTCCCAAAGGTATCAAGCCGACCAGTACTCGTGTCACAGCTTCCGCCCGACACCGCAGTCAGGTTCGAAACTTGGTACGTGTACAAAGTCGCGTCAGGCGCCACACCGGTGTAGGGAGAGACCAGAATGGTCGCCATATCCGTACCATGACGCGCATTTTCCGGGGAAGCCTCGATGGTGCATCGACTCTTGTCCGTAATCTTGGCACCCTTGAGGGCCGGGGCACTAGTGTTGACAGGGCCATCAATGAGGGCGATGGTCACCCCCTTACCCGTGAAGCCCTTCTCGCGAGCAGAGTCCAGGTAGTAGTAAGAAAAATATTCCTGCGAAGGCACCGCGTCGTCCGCTTGCGTGGGCGCCGGAGCCAGGGTGAGGACTCCTGTGGCCAGCGCGAGTGCGGAGGCGGCGGTGGTCAGGGCGCGCGCGGCGCGCCTCACCCTCCCCATGAAGGCGAAGGGAGAACGGAGCGCAAGCTGCGCGTCTGATCGCGCGAATGTCATGGTCACTTCCGGTGGTAGCGCGGGCTCGTTCCCAGGTGGACGGTCAATCCATCGGTGTTGAAAGAGGCAGCTACCTCATTTGTACCTCGATACACGTATGAGGAGGGGAAAACCCCCTCTTGCGACGAATAGGCGATCCCATCCATGTAGTCCTGAATGTCCTTCACACTCGGCTCGGAGCCATTGGGCTTCTGGATAATTGGGTTCTCATCGGGGTACTGTGAAGGATCCGTATGGATCAGATCAGCGAGAGAAGCGGCACCGTATCCTGTGTATTGGTCCCACGCATGGTTGGGGTTGAGACTGGTATGGACCAGGAGCTGGAGAATCCGGTTTGCGGAAGCATCGGGCCACTTCTGTTTTGTCAGAGCGAGGATACCTGCCACGATCGCTGTTGACACGGAAGTGCCGTTAACCCTTTTCGGTTCCTTCGTTGCGGAGTCGAAGGAGTTGAAGGGACCACCAAAAGCGGTGGTAACGACACCATCGCCCCACGAGGAGTAGGAGGCAAACGTACCGTCAGCGTTAATCGCGGACACGCCAACAACTCCAGAGAACCTGCTCAGGTGCGTCACATTGTCATCACTGGCGCCATTTCCGGCAGAGGCGACGATAATAACACCCTTGCTAATCGCGTTCGCGATCGCCCATCTGAGCTCGGATCCAAATTCAGAAACACTCTGAGAAACGGAAATAATCTGGGCACCGTCCTCCACAGCCTGGTTAATTAGATTGGCGAAAGTATCAAGCTGACGCCCATCAGCAGCATCACATGAACCGCCAGACTTCGATTCCGCAGTCGCAGCTTGATACGTGTACAGAGTCGCATCAGGGGCCACACCGGTGACCGGGGAAACCAAAATGATCGCCATGTCGGTGCTATGTCGAGCTTCACTCGGTGATGCTTCAATAGTGCATCGACTCTTGTCAGTGATTGACGCGCCTTTAAGGGCAGGGTCTGTGGTATCAACCGGACCTCCAATAAGAGCGATGGTCACCCCCTTACCCGTGAAGCCCTTCTCGCGAGCAGAGTCCAGGTAGTAGTAGGAAAAATACTCCTGCGATGGCACCGCATCATCCGCAAAGGTCGGGGCGGGTACCAGCATCAAGGCACCAACGGCCAGAGCCAAAGCGGAAACAGCGGTGGTCAGGACGCGCGCGACGCGCCCCGCCCTCTCCTCACGACCAAAGGGAGAACCGAGCACGGCATTAGAGACAAGCTTCACCATTGGCGAGGGTCCCATCCATCGTCCGTGCGCTTCACCGGCGTAATATCTTTGTCGGTGCCGGAGGTCTGGGACAGGGGATTCACGTAACCCGCAGGCAGCTCGTCCTCGTCGTCGTCGAACCTAAAGGCCGCGTACTGGCGCCTGCGCCCCTTCTTCTTTTCCTTGCCCGCACCAGCACCCGCGGCCGCGCCGGCTCCCATGAAACCGCCGGAACCCCTACCCGCTGCACCTGCGGCGCCAGAAGCACCACCATTTGTGCCTGCGGGTGGAGTGTAGGAGCCGAAGCCAGAACCGGAGTAGGAACCAGCCTTGAGGGCGGAGGCACCAGCGGCGCCCAGGCCATTGGTCGTGCCGGTAATACCACGCATCCCGGCCAAGCCTCCGGCAGCTCCACCGAAGCCCATCTGTGCCGCGCCGCGTACACCGAGTGCACCCGCGCCGAGCGCGCCTGCTCCACTGAGGCGGCCTGCGGCGCTCGCGTCGGAGGCGGCACCGCCGTTGAGGCGCCACAGCGGGTGATCCACATCTGCGGGGGGTGCCGAGGTGTGGCCGCCAACGACACCGTTGCGGTAGGTGGTGCCGTTGACGCGCGTGTGCAGCAGATCCCTGCTCATCAGCTCCTGGGGATCCGTGATGGGGTTGGTACGCGAGCCGAGCTCTCCGTAGGGAAGCTCGCGCGTCTCCACGGCGCCCGAAGACACAATGCGGCTACGGGCTGCTGCCGCGTCGGCCTCGCTCCACCACGGCTGGTCGAAACCTCCGGGGTAATTCCCAGATGTAGAGCTGCGATCCTTCGCGCGGCCGAAGTCGTCATCGCTACTGTACCCCCAGCCACCGGCCCCTCTGCCCGCAGTATGGCTATCACCGCCGTTACTTCCCCCACCGCCGGAGTTGTTGTCCTTCTGACGTTCTTCCTCTTCGTAATCTTCCAGGCCTTTCCCGGATTCTACAGAATTAGACCGTCCCTCCATCTCCACGCTAATTGCCTTAGTACTGGAGTTAAGCATCGTGAGGATACGCTCCGCAGCGGCTTCGCGCTGTGCATTGGCCTGGGCTTCGACAGCCTCCACGTATGCTGCGCCCGTAGTGAAGAGCTTGCCCATGGCGCGGATACCCGGGCCGGGCTCACTGTCGGGAACCGCGACGACCAAGTCGTCGCGCATTGCTTCAGTCTCTGCGTCAATGAGGTCTGCGGAAATCTTCTCACTCTCGGCAAGTGCAGTCGCCATGACGCCACGACCATTCGAGTAGCTCCTAAAGCCACGCTCGTATGCCTCTCGGTACTTCGTAATTCGCTGGACAGATGCGTCAACCCAGCGGTCCATGGCGGTACCGGTTGCACCGGTAAAGCCATGGCCGTCTCGATAGGAGCGGAGGAGTTCGACAGCGTCGTCGAAGTATTCCAAGGCCCTGGCATGATCCTTATCCCACGCCTCCAGTCCCTTATTGGCGCGGGCAGCCTCCATGAAGGTTTTGAGACGTTCGTACATCGGTGATGAAACCATGCTAATACTCCCTTCAAAAAGCTATTCGTTAGTTCAGATCTTCTTCTGGCTCGGCTGAGTGGCTGGACCGCTGCCGGTCGAAGCTCCCGCACCGCCGGAAGATGACTGGGGCACAGTCGTAGAGGTACCAGAGTCGACCGGCAGGTGAATGACATCTTCCAATGTCAAACCGATCCTATGGAGTAGAGCCGTATATTCGTCCTGTTCCTTTGAGCGAATTGACTGAGCTTCCATATCAGCCTGCGTTTCCTTGAAGCCCAGCGCGTTCTCGTATTCTGCACCCGTGAAACGAGTCATGGCAGCGTGCATCTTTTCCTCAAAGTCCTTAAGCATCGCCGTCTCACGATTGAGTAGCTCGGAAACAGCATCAAACATGTCAGCGGAACGGATCCGCACGGCTGTTGGCCCTTCTTCATGTCCCCAGAAAGTGGACGTCTGCGCGGATCCCAGAGCAGACGTGCACTTTCGCGAACCTGTCATGGCGCCCCAAGATTCGACAACCTTCGGCGCAGCTACTGTCTGGCGCTCGTGGTCATATTCAAGATCAGGGTTTCCGGTCATTGTTGGCTCCTAAATTGTCGATGGAAGTTAAAGAGCGCTGCGATGCGCCCGGTTGCTTACTTGGCGACCTTGAAGCGGCGGACCAGCGGCTTGTCGGGCTGGTCTGAGCCCTCAATTTTGAGGGTCCACACGTAGGTCAGGTCAGAGCCGGAACCCTCCACGTCCACAGTCCAGGACGAGTAGTACTCGCAGTTCTGCTCCACGCACAGGTCGTAGGTGTCATTACCCAGCCGCCAAAAGTCGGTCGCCGACATCATCTGGTAGATCGTCTCATTCTTATTGACGACTGTCTGGCCTTGGGATCCAGCTTGAACTGCTGGGAAGCAATCAGGCTGGGCTCCACGCCCACCAGCTACGCTCCAACCATGTTGTTCAAGGCGACGGCCTTCTCGGCGATCTACTTCTTCTGATCGCCCGACGCGGACTGCATCTGCTGCACCAGCTGCTGCTTCTGCCCCTGAGGAATGTTGGGCAGCTTGCTGATATCGGTGGCCTTCGAGCCACCCCCACCGAAGAGGGAGCAACCCGACAGCGCAACGGCAGCGAGCAGCACGGACGAGGTGGCCGCACATGCGCGACGGGACACGAGAGAGGACATATTTTTCTCCTACTTTCAGATGAAGCAATCATATGCGAGAAAGAGGACGACGTGGCGCTATGCACACTCGACGCTCACTCAGCGCAATAAAGCTGTTATTCGTCTAGCGAACCCAGCCGCATTGAACGCACGACGCCTGTCGTATTACGAGGTGCGTCGCGCGACGCGGAAGCCCTGCTTGGCGTAGACGGTCTCGTATGAGTGGCCGGGGTGGGCGGCGCTCCCCCACGACTCGGCGTCGACCTGCTGGTCACCCCACGCGTAGGAGCGCGCGTCGATGACGACATACTCCGGAGGGGGTATCCATGGTGCCGGTCGTTCCCACCCAGTAGACCTCGCGACCGGGCACGAGGCGCGCAAGCAGCGTCGTGTCGGTTTCGACGCTCACCCCCTCGGGCACCGCGTCGAGCGCGCCGAGGGCGGCGGCCATGCGCGGATCCTCCTTGAGGTCGGGCAGGTGCCACAACGGAAGGGACGAGGCCGTGAGAGCCAACGACGCAGCGGGCACGCACGCGACCGCCCAGGCCGCCACGCGCCAGCCCAGATTCGACGAGGCCGGGGCCTCGTCACGAGATTGCGCCGCCGAATCGGCGTTGGCGCGCTCGGGCGCGAGCCACTGGTCGATGACGTCGAGCAGCGAGCACGCCGCGATGGGAACGAGCACTGCGTTGTAGTGCCACGAGTCCCAGCCGTAGTAGCTCTCCACCGAGCCAGCGAAGCGCCACGCGAGCGTCGGGGCCACCAGCGCGAACCACGGGGAGGCAGTGCCCACAAAGCCGGCCCCGGCGGCCAGCACGATGAGGGTCACGAGCTTGACAGAGGGGGTCGTCAGAATATCCCACAGGGAAGGGATTGCGCGCGTGGCGGTGGTTCCGCCGGTCGGCGTGCCCGCGCCCGTCGCGGCCCCATCGAGGGGAATAGGCCCACGTGCCCGCCGGGTTCATCGCCGGGAGCAGCACCTTCACCGTCAGAACAAACGCGACAATGCCGAACAGCGCGTACGCTATCGACCGCAGGACAGCAGGCCGCCCTTCACCTCGCCGCCGCCACGCGAGAGCGAGGCCAGCAACAAAGACCGTCAGCCCGAGATCCTCCTTGACAAGGACGAGGGGCGCCAGCCACGCCATGCACGCACCCCAGCGCTGGTCGACGAAGGCGACACCCCCGAACGCCAGCAGCGGGACGGCCATGCAGACCTCGTGGAACTGGACACCGACCGCGCCCTGCAACCCCCACCCGAGCCCGTAGGCAAGCCCGACGAGGAGGGCACCGCCTCGGCCGAGGAGGCGCTGCGCGAGGCGCGCGATGGGCAGGACCGACGCGGCGATCAGCAGGTCCTGGACGACGAGGAGGGTCAGCGCGGACGGGAAGAGACGGAAGATCGGACCGAGGAGCGCCAGGATCGGGTGGAAGTGATCACCGAGCAGGTTGTAGCCCGGCCCCTTGATGGGAACGATGGGCGCCTCGAAGCGCGAGTAGGCCTGGACGGCCTCGGCGAAGATGCCCAGGTCCCAGGAGGGGGCGACGAGCGCACGCCACTGCGCCACCGAGTAGCAAACGTAGAGCGCGCCGACGGCGCACGCAATGACGGCTGGTAGCCACCAGGTCGCGATGAAGCGACCGACGGCTAATCGATCCGGGCCCTTCACCCGACCATCTCCGTGCGGCGCGCGTCGGAAGGATCAGAGGCCTCCAACTCGTCGCGGGCCGAGGCCGGGGCCGGGTAGGGCACGCCGATCCCCTGTTCATGGTCGGCGCGGCGCTTCGAGCGCGCGTCGGAGTGGAAGAGCTGGCTAACCGTGGCGCGCACGGCGTCGAACATGCGTGCCGGGCGGTTGAGCGAGCCGAGCGAGCGGTCCGCGCCCGAGTGCGCGAAGTTGCAGGGGACCTCCATGACGGAGAGCCCCGCGCGCAGAACGTTGATCGTCGTGGAGGCCTCGAGCACGTAGCGGCCCGCGAAGGGCATGGCCGCGTCGATGGCCTCGCGCGTCAGGCAGCGCTGGTAGCTGAGGGGGTAGTGGCAGTTCCAGCCGGTCTTGCGGCGGATGAGCCGGCGGGCGACGCCCGGCCCGTAGCCCGAGTACTCGCGTCCCGTGGCTGGGACGGCGATCGCCATGTCGGCCTGGCGCGCAAAGACGGCCTCGACGAGGGCGGTGGCCTCGACCGCGGACTCCCCGAGGTCGGGCGACAGGAGCAGGATGTGGCGGGGCGGCCCGTCGGGGCGGTCGCGCATGGCGGCGACCTTCACGCCGGTCTCGATCGCCGAGGCGCGCCCGCGCTCGACGGAGTGGCGCACGACGACGGCGCCGGCGGCACGGGCGGCTCGCCCGGTGTCGTCGGTGGAACCATCGTCGACGACAATGAGGAGGTCAACGCTGGGTATAGCGCGGCATGCGCGCACGGTGGCCGCGACGGCGCGCCCGACGTTGTGTGCAGCGATGACGGCGGCGACGCGCTGCGGGTGGGAACCTCGAGATCCGGCAGGATAGTTCACGACTAATAGTTTACGGGCGACGGGGCGTATCGCGTCCCGTCGCCCGTAATGTGAGCGACAAACCTATCTAAACGATAGGTAAAACTATCCTCAGCGGATCGTCACGGCTCGGGAGACGAGGCCCTGACGTGCGCGACGTTCCTTGTCATCCAGGCGCTCGGTGACCTTCAGGGCCTCCGCGAGCGCCTTGGCAAGGGCCTGGGTGCCGGGCGCGACATCGGCCGCGCTGGCACCCTCGGGCAGCTCGAAGACCGGGACGATCAGGCCGCACGCGCGGAAGGAACCCACGTAGCGGGAGCCCTCGCCGACGTTGGCCTCGCCGCGTGCGGCCAGGCGGGCGAGCGCGTCGAAGAGCTTGGTCTCGTCGTTGTCCGTCAGGAAACGCACGAAGTTACGATTCATCTCGCACCAGTACGCGCCGGGGACGCCGGGCACGGGCTCGGTCGGGATGATCTCGTCGCGGTTCTGCTCGAGGGCGCGACGCGTCTGGTCGTCGATCTCCTCGGCCGGGTCGAACCAGAAGGAGAAGTCCTCCTCGAGCTTCATGTCCGTGAAGCTGTCGGCGTCGACGATGTCCTGGAGACGCTCGGAGGGCTCGCGAACGTCGATCGAAATGACGCCCTCGTCGCCCGCCTCCTTCGCAGCGATGGCTGCGAGCAGCGCAGCGCCCGCGTCGTGGCTGAGGTCCGCGGAGTTCGAGCGGGTCTGCAGCGCAACGAGGATGCGGCCGTCAGGGCGCACCATCGCAGGGTGGCCCTCGGGCAGGAGAGTGACGAAGTCGAATTCGACGGCGCCGTGGTCGGCGTCGGTACGTGCGGTCAGCGTGGCCGCCGGGATGAGCTCGCGCATGGCGACCAGCTCGATCTCCTTCGGCAGACCCTCGTAGGGGCGCGCAACGAAGGGGATCGGCGGGCGATACGCCTTGAGCTTGGCGGGATCGGTGACCTTCTTACGGCGGCTAGCTTTACCCATGGGTGTAATCGTAGCGGGTTTCGCCCAATCGACGAGGTGGGGGCTGGGCGAGCCGGTCCACTCACCCCAGCCCGTGCCTCGTCAGCGGGCGGCACCCCGAGCGATGACCTCCACGCCGGGCAGGGCCGCGCGGTACGCGTCGAGGAAGCGCTCGTACCCGGCCACGCCCTCGGGGGTAGGCGCGAGGGTGGAGACGGAAGCGCCCGCGAAGACCCGCTCGGAGAGGTAGTCCGGCAGGGCGGGTGCGGCCTCGTCCCCTGCGAGGACCGCACGGTAGCGCGCGAGCACCGCGATACCCCACGCGCCGCCCTCACCCGCTGTGTCGCCCACGGAGACGGGGATGTTCAGCGAGTCCGCGAGGATCTGCTGGGCGACGCCCGGGGTCTTGAAGAGGCCGCCGTGAGCGAAGAGCGAGTCGAGGTGCACACCCTCGCCGCGAAGAATGTCGACGCCGATGCGCACGGCCGCGAAGATGCTCATGAGCTGGGCACGCACGGCGTTGGCGAGGCTCACGCGCGCGTCGGCGGTGTGAGTGAAGACCGGCTGCGCCGCCTCCTGGCCGACGAGGGGCTCGGCGGACAGCGTGTTGTAGGCCATGACGCCACCGGCGTCGGCCTCGCCCGTGAGCGCGTGGTTGTAGAGGGCGTCGTAGATCGCCGGGACACTCACGTCGGCGCCAACAAGGCGCGCGAAGTCGGCGAACCAGCCGACCCACGCGTCGAGCTCGGACGCGCCGTTGTTCGAGTGGACCATCGCGACCGGCGAGCCGTCGGGCGTCGTCACCATGTCGATCTCAGTGTGCAGCTCGGCGAGGGAGCGCTCCAGGACAGCCATGAGGAAGACGGAGGTGCCGCACGAGATGTTGCCGGTGCGCTGGGCGATCGCGTTCGTGGCGATCATGCCCGTGCCCGCGTCACCCTCCGGCGGGCACAGCGCAATGCCGGCCTGAAGCGTGCCGGTCGGGTCGATGAGCGCAGCGCCCTCGGAGGTCAGCGTCCCCCGCGTCCTCGCCCGCGCTCAACACGGTCGGGAGGACGTCGCGCAGGCGCCACGGGACCCGGGCCTCGACCAGGGCCTCGTACTGGTCGAGGTAGGACTCCACGTAGGTGCCCGCCTCCGAGTCGATCGGGAACATGCCCGAGGCGTCCCCAACGCCCAGGACGTGGCGCCCCGTCAGCTGGTGGTGGACCCAACCGGCCAGGGTCGTCAGGCGGGCGACGCGCGGCGCATGCTCCTCGGAGTCGAGGACCGCCTGGTGCAGGTGCGCGATCGACCAGCGCAGCGGGATGTTGAAGCCGAAGAGGCGGGTGAGCTCGTCGGCTGCGCGCCCCGTGTTGGTGTTGCGCCACGTGCGGAAGGGCGCGAGCAGGTTGCCCTTGGCGTCGAAGGCTAGTAGCCGTGCATCATCGCGGAGATACCGATCGAGCCGTAAGACGCGGGGATGACGTCGTAGCGCTCGCGCACGTCGGCGACCAGGGAGGAGTAGGCCGCGCGCAGGCCGGCGACGACCTCGTCGAGGGTGTAGGACCACAGGCCGCCTTCGAGGTGGTTCTCCCAACCGTGGCCGCCGGTGGCAAGCATCTCGTGGTCGGGGCCGATCAGGACGGCCTTGATGCGGGTCGAGCCGAACTCAATGCCGAGCGCGGTGTCAGCGGCGGCGATGGCGGCGCGAGGGTCGGTGCTCATGTGTGCTCCTTGAGTCTTCATTGACGAGGCCGGGGCCAGTGCTGCGTTAACGATAACACTTTCGGCGGTGGACTGTCTGGGAGCGGCACAGATTCCCGGACGCGCCGTCCGGGATTGATTGCTGATGCCCGCGATGACACCGCGCGGCGCCGCAGCTCACTCGGCGGCGAAGCCTGCGATGAAGAGCTCTCGGGCGCGGTCGATGGCGGCCAGCTCCTTGTCCGTGAGGGGCTTGGTGGCGCTGCGCTCGATGAAGGTCAGGACGACAGAGGCGTAGATGTCTGCTGCGAGCGGCAGAACGTCATCGTCCATGCGACCGCGCGCCCAATCAGTAAATACCGAACAGCACGTGCGATAAAGCTGCTCATGCAGATCCCCCTCGCCGCCCACGCGGATTGCCAGCAGGGTCTTGAGGGCCTGCCCATTACGCGCGTACACATCGGCGAGGTGGCGGGCGACGGCGCGGGCGTCGCGTCCCTCGCCGAACCACAGGCCCTCGAGGGCAGGGGCGATCTCTTCGAGGAGGAAGGACACGACCTCGGCCAGGAGCGCGTCCTTGTCAGTGTAGTGATCGTAGAAGGTCGTGCGCGACACCATCGACGCGGCACAGATGTCGGTCACGGACACGTGCGCGTAGGGCTTGGCTTGGCACACTTTGACGAGGCCTGAGCGGATCGCGCGCCGTGTCTTCCGGATGCGCAGGTCCAGGTTCCTTTCCGCCTCGCGCCCGTGCTTATCCGCGCTTCGCAGGAACATGTCTCTCCGATCAGTATCGCTGTATCTGTATCACTATCCTACGCATAACATACAGTATGTACGGTATCCAACACTCCATCCATTATTGTTTTCTTCCTCCTTTTCCTGCGCGTCATATTCTCGACACATGTTCACGCACTACACGGGCAACCGACAATTCGATCTCCAGCTGAACCGCTCCCTCGGGCCGATTCTGGACCGGCCTGGAATGGATCGGTTGACAACGAGCGTCCTCCCGCACATCCGTTCTACTTCCCAGATCACGCAGTTTGCCCATCGTCTGGCGGCCCACTTTGATTCCGAGGGGGACGCGGCGGCCGCGTGGCGACTGTACTTCCTGGCCGCCTTCTACCTGCCCGAGCACGACCCGAGCAAGCGGCACTTCATCGACGCGGCATCGCGCAACTTCGACACCTCCCACTCTCACCTGGCGATGCGCCGGCACACAATCCCCTACAAGGATGGCTCACTGACGGCGATCCGGTGGCAGGCCGATCCTGACGATCGTGCCCGCTTCCCCGACGCGCCATCCACCCTCGTCATGATGAACGGCTTCGACGGATACGCGGAGGAGATCATGGGCTTCGCCGAGTACTTCCCCTGCCGCCCCTTCGACATCATTACCTTCGACGGACCCGGACAGGGACACACCGCCCTGGCGGGCATGCCTCTGGAGCCGCGTTGGGAACTCCCAACGACCGCCGTCCTGGACTACTTCGACCTCGACAGCGCGGCCGCCCTCGGCCTCTCCTTCGGCGGCTACCTCGTCATGCGGGCCGCCGCCCACGTGCCGCGCATCAGCCACGTCGTTGCCTTCGACATGATGTACCGGCTCCTGGACGGGCTGACGCTACCCCTGCCCGCGACTGTCCGTCCGCTCGCGGCTTCGATCGTCGAGCGTGCCCGTCCCGCATGGCTCATCGACGCGACCATGTCCGTCGCTGCCCACGCGAGCGCCGACCTCGCGTGGAAGCTGCAGCAGGGGCGCCACCTGACGGGAATGGATAAGCCGAGCGACGTCTTGCGTGCGCTGGGGGCGTACACGATGGAGCCCCTGGCGGGTATGATCCGCCAGCCCTGCCTGGTGATGGCCGGCGACGCCGACCAGTACGTCCCCTTTGAGCGCCTGTCCGACGTGCGCCGCATTCTCGCGGGCGCCGCTTCACTGGATGTGCGCGCCTTCCACGAGGCGACGGATCCGGGTATGGCGCAGCACTGCCAGATCGGCGACCCTCACCGAGCCTTTAGGATCATGGGCGACTGGCTGGTGGGACCCGCAGCCAAGCCGTGTTCGACCCGCACCAGGGAGTAGGGCGTGCAGCGGCGCCACTCAGCGTTCAGCGACCCCGAAGCGGCGCATGATCGCGCGCATGACCGCGGCGGCGCCGTCGTTGTCGACGGCGGCCGTCACGTGGTCGGCGTGGGCGCGCACCTCCTCGGGAGGCACCACCCATGGCGACACCGAAGGCCGCCCACTCGATCATCGCAATGTCGTTCGTGCCATCCCCAACGGCAACGGTCCCGCACGCGGGCAGGCCGAGACGCTGACGCAGAGACTCCAGGCCACTCGCCTTAGTCACCCCGAGCGGCTCGATGTCCGCCCAGGACGTCCAGCCGACGAACACCTCATGGGTGCGCGACACGTCCAGGGACGACAGGATCCGATCGAACTCATCGCGATCCATCTCGGCGGCGCGCACGACGATCTTTGGCGTGGGCGTGGAGGCAAGCTCCTCCATCGACACGATGCGGTGATCGCTCCCCTCGATCTCGTTGTTCGGGAAGGGAGCGGACAGGAGGATGTCGGGGTGCGGCATCGATGCGAACACCGAGCCGGGCACGGCCGCGTCGATCTCCTCCAGGATCGGGCCGGGCACGAAGGTGCGCTCCTCGACGATCTCGCACGCCCCGCCGCTCACGCGCACGAGGGTCGCGCCGTTGTTGCACAGCGCCCACCCGTCCGTGAACTCCAGGGCATCGAGAACAGGGATCACGCCCTCAAGCGCACGACCCGAGGCGATGAGCACCTGGGCACCCGCGGCGGCGAGACCATGAATGCCCTCAAGGACACGCGGGGTCGCGCCCGCTGGGGTCAGGATCGTGCCATCAATATCGAGCGCAACCAGGACCTGTCCCGCCGACGTCGGAATGCCGGCGGGCAGGGCAGCCGAGGCCTCGTCGAGAAGATTCTCGAAGGGGCGAGCGACTTCCCCGGTGGAGGGGACCGTCAGGAAGCGCTCTTGGCTCATCGAGCGACCGGGCTCAGAACCTCGAGTCCCCCCAGGTAGGAACGCAGGGCCTCGGGCACATAGATCGAGCCATCCGCCTGCTGGTGATTCTCCAGGAAGGCGACGATCCAGCGGGTCGTGGCCAGGGTGCCGTTGAGGGTGGCGACCGCGGTCATACCGTCCTCGCGGCGCTCGCGAATACCGAGGCGGCGGGCCTGGAACGACGTGCAGTTCGAGGTCGAGGTGACCTCCATGTAGCGCTCCTGGGTGGGCAGCCACGCCTCGCAGTCGAACTTGCGGGCGGCGGAGGTGCCCAGGTCGCCGGCGGCCGTGTCGATGACGCGGTAGGGCAGCTCGACCTTGGCGAGCATCTCCTCTTCCCACGCGAGGAAGCGCTGGTGTTCCTCGGCGGCGTCCTCGGGGCGGCAGTAGCTGAACATCTCGGCCTTGTTGAACTGGTGGACGCGGATGATACCGCGCGTGTCCTTGCCCGCAGAGCCCGCCTCGCGGCGGTAGCAGGTAGACCAGCCCATGTAGCGCTTGGGGCCATCGCTGAGATCAAGGATCTCGTCGGCGTGATAGCCGGCAAGAGCAACCTCGGACGTGCCCGTCAGGTACAGGTCGTCGGCGGGAAGGTAGTAGATCTCGTCGGAGTGCTCGTTGAGGAAGCCGGTGCCGCCCATGACCTGCGGGGTCACGAGGGTCGGGGTCATCATCGGGACGAAGCCGTTGGCGAGCGCCTGATCCATGGCCATCGTCATGAGAGCCAGCTCGAGGCGGGCGCCGATGCCCTTGAGGTAGTAGAAGCGCGCGCCGGAAACCTTCGCGCCGCGCTTGGTGTCGATCGCATCCAGGCCCTCGCCGAGCGCGAGGTGGTCCTGGGGCTCGAAGCCCTCGGCAGCGAAGTCGCGGGGGGCGGGGCCCTCGTGGCGCAGAACCACGAAGTCATCCTCACCACCGACGGGCACACCGTCGACGACCAAGTTAGGCAGGAGGCGTGCGAGGCGGTCGGCCTCGGCATCGGCTGCGTTCGCGGCGGCCTCGGCGGCCTTCACCTGCTCGGCGAGCTCCTTGGCCTGAGCCAGGATCGCCGGACGCTCCTCCTTGGAGGCGCGGCCCACAGACTTGGAGACCTCCTTTTGGGTGGCTCGCAGCGTCTCGAAGGCCTGGAGGGCCTCGCGGCGGGCGGCGTCAGCCTCAATGATCTCATCGACGAGGCCGGGGTTTGCTCCTCGGGCGCGCTGGGAGGCACGGGCGGGTTCGGGGTTTTCACGCAGGGCACGCACATCAATCATGCGTCCCATCCTATGCCAGGTGGGCGCGCCGTGTCCCCTACCGACCCGACTTTGAATTCAATACAGCAGGTCAAGGTTATGCACAAACTACATCCCTGAGGTCCTCAAAATCCTGAAAGTTATCCACCTTTGGTGTATAACCGTGTGGACAACATGGCGGCGAGCATACGCCAGCTCGTCTCAGATGGCACGAAAGACAACAAAAAGTCACTTCACAACCCGTCCACAGGCACGAAGCGGGATACGCTAGACCTATGGACGCAACACCGTGGGTACTCGCTGCCGTCGCCGGAGCTGGAGCCATCGGTGCCGCACGCCTCGCAACAGCCCTGACCCGCAGGCACCGCCGCCGCAAGGCACTCGCCATCCCCGCATCGGTGGACGACCCGACGCGCGGACGGCCGCGCCCCTGGATCATTATGAACCCCTCCAAGCACGAGGATCCACAGGCCTTCAAGGAGCTCATTAACCGCAAGGCCAAAGAGCTCGGCATCGACCACGTGCACTGGCGCGAGACCACACGTGAGGACCCAGGCACCGGGCAGGCCGTACGCGCCCTCGAGGAAGGCGCGTCCGTCGTCATCGCCGCGGGCGGAGACGGGACCGTGCGCGCCGTCGCAGCCGGCATGGCAGGATCCGGCGTCCGCATGGGCATTATCCCCGTGGGCACCGGCAACGTCCTGGCCGGAAACCTCTCCGTCCCCGACGACCCCGAAGAGGCCCTCGCCGTCGCGCTCGACCGCAACCACCGCGCCGTCGACCTGGCGTGGGTACGCATCGAAGACGTCACCCAGGAGTCCACTCAGCCCGCCGAGGGCGGACTGCGCCTCGCGGCACGCACCGCGCTACACCCCGAAGCCAGCGCTGCGGACCAGGGCGCCCCGGCCTCGTCGAATGAGCCGCGCGCGGACGAGTACGCGTGCCTCGTCGTCGCGGGCATGGGATACGACGGTGCAACGATGGCGGACACAAACCCCGAACTGAAGAAGCGCATCGGATGGATCGCCTACGTGTGGGCCGGCCTGGGTGCGATGGGCGTTCCACGCATGAAGGCGCGCCTCACCCTACGCTCACCCGCCGCTCGAGTGGCGGACCCCCTGGGCGTCGGCGATCAGATCACGGGAGAGGCCCTGGACGAGCATCCTCGGCTAGCGCCGAACCCCTGCGCTCACCCGCCGATGAGATCACCCGCGTCGAGGCCCGGTCCGTCATGTTCGCGAACGCGGGCGAGCTGAAGATGCTGGTTCTCGCCCCCGATGCAGAGCTGTCGGACGGCCTCATCGACGTCATCGCGCTTGACGCGCTCGCCGGCCTGCTCGGCTGGGCGGACGTGACCTGGAAGATGCTCGGCCAGCTCATCGGCCTACGCCCGATCAACCTGCCCGTCTCGACCGGCAAGGTCGCGTTCCGCCAGGCGAAGGGCGCGTCCGTCACGGCCGAAGAGGCCCAGGTGTGCCAGGTGGACGGCGACGCGATCGGACTCGCCCACACCATGCACATTCGCATGCAGGCGGGCGCCCTCGACATCGCAGTGCCCGCGGAGCGCACGTGGATGGAGCTGCTGCCCGGCTGAGCGCAACACACAACCCTCAGAACAGTCACGCCCTAATTACAAGGGGCCTCGCGCACACACATATCACCACATGCTACGCACTTATTATGCGAGCGCTCGACCACGCAGTGAGGCACATTTAAAGGGATATACGAGCATCGCCGCCATATCCCCATCCCCACATTACTCGCACAAATGTCAATTGATGAGCGGTCCGGCACACAGCAAGATGCCCAACAGCGAAAGAGACCTGCCATTTCAATAAAGAAGGCCCACTGAGTTTACTTGGGTTAATTCCTGTTAATTCGTTTGAAATGCATCATAAAGAGGGCAACACCCATCAATTTCGGGCTCATCCGCGCGGACCACCAACGTTCCACGCATCCCAACGAACGAACGGATGAAAATGGCACTCTTGCGTCGCCTCGCCCCCCTCGTGGGCGTCGCCCTCGCCCTGTCCCTCGCCGCGTGCTCGACCGGCACAACGACCACCCAGTCCACATCCTCAAGCACTACCGAGCAGTCAGCCGCAACGACGCGCACCGTCACCGACCTGCGCGGCGTCCAGGTCGAGATTCCCGCGACCATCAACAAGGTCGCGGCATCGTTCCCTGCCATGGAGGAAGCCTTCCTCATGCTGGGAGTGCAGGACAAGAACGTCTCTGCTATCGCATCCAACCAGAAGAACCCGTGGATGCTCAAGCTTTACCCCCAGATCGCGAACCTCCCGAACATCTTCGGCGAATCCGTCAACATGGAATCGCTGCTGGCCGCGGCCCCCGACGTGGTCTTCGTCGGTGACGAAAAGACACAGCAGGCAGTCATGGATGCCGGCATCCCAGCGGTTCAGACCAACTTCACGTCCGCTCAGGACGTCATCGACGGCTAACCCTCATGGGCGATATTTTCGGTGGCGACGCCAAGACGACTGCCGCCGAGCTCGTTGCTGACTACCAGACGAACATGTCCTTCGTGAAGGGCAAGACCGACCCGATCGCCACCGCAGACCGACCCCGCGTCTTCTACGCTGCGAAGAACACCCTCAACACCGAGGGCGCAGGCAGCATCGTCACCGACTGGATCGAGATGGCCGGCGGCGTCAACGTCGCAACCGAAAATGGCATCGAAGGAACCTTCAAGGACGTGAGCCTTGAAGACCTGCTCGCATGGGATCCCGACGTCATCATCGCTCGCGATGCCGCGCACAAGACCGAGTACATGACCGATTCTCGCTTCGCCGAACTCAAGGCCGTCAAAAACAACCGCGTCTACGTCAACCCGAAGGGCGTGTTCGTCTGGTGCGTGCGCTCCGCCGACGAGGTCCTGCAGCCCGTGTGGGCAGCGACCGTCATCCAGCCCGACCTGTTCAGTGATGTCGACATGAACAAGTACACCTACGACTTCTATAAGAAGTACTACCACTACGAGGCATCCGACGCGGACCTACAGTCGATCCTCTTCCCCACGGAGTGACAATCCCATGACGAGATATCTCCGGAGCGAGGAGGTCGGCACACCGACAATTGCTCGTCGGCGCGTGTGGCCGCTCGTTACCGCCCTACTTGCCGGTCTCCTCGCCCTGGGGATTCTCGTCATGTGCCTGGGGAACTACCAGGTCGCACCCTCCACCGTCGCAAAGATCCTTGTCGGGCAGATTCCCGGCATCCACGCGGACGTTACCTGGCCTCGCGCGGTTGAAACCGTCGTGCTTCATGTGCGCCTGCCTCGTACCCTCGGTGCCATGTGCGTGGGTGCTGCCCTCGCCCTCTCCGGCGCCACGTACCAGGGGGTCTTCCGCAACCCCCTCGTCTCCCCTGACCTGCTCGGCGTTTCCGCCGGTGCCTGCGTGGGTGCGGCCAGCGCGATTCTCCTGCACACGGGCCGCGCATCCCTGCAGGTGATGGCCCTGGCAACCGGCCTCGCCGCGGTTGCCCTGGCGACCTTCATCCCGCGCCTGCTGCGCAACACCTCGACGATGACCCTCATCCTGTCCGGCGTCATCGTCGCCGGCCTCATGAATTCCACGCTCGGTCTGTTCAAGTACATCGCCGACCCCGAGACTGAGCTCGCCGACATCACCTACTGGATGATGGGGTCCTTCTCCCTCATCAAGGGCAGCGAACTCCTCATGGTCGCCCCCGTCATGGCTCTCGCAGCCACAATCCTCTTCGCCATCCGCTGGCGCATCAACCTGCTGTCGCTCGGTGATCAGCAGGCCAAGTCCCTGGGCGTGTCCCTGCGCTCAACCCGCCTCACAACGATCGTCTGCTCGACGGCGCTCACCGGATGCGCGGTCTGCATCTCCGGCACGGTCGGCTGGGTAGGCCTGGTCGTCCCCCACACATCGGACGCCTCATCGCGGGCCCCGACAACACGCGCCTGCTCCCCGTCTCCGCCGTGGTCGGTGGAATCTTCATGCTCGTCATCGACACGCTTGCACGCACACTGTCAGCCGCAGAAATCCCCCTGTCGATTCTCACCGGCTTCATCGGCGCACCCCTGTACATCTGGCTCCTCTACCGAAACCGGGTGACCATCCAATGACGAACACACCCACCACGGGAGAACAGGTCACCACCCGCGCCAAGTCGGCCTCGGACCCCATCCTGATGGTCCACGGCCTTTCCTTCGCCTACGAGGGCGGCACCCTCGTTTTCAACGGCGTCAACTTCGACCTTGAGGCCGGCCATTCATTCACAATTCTGGGCCCCAACGGTGCCGGAAAGTCAACCCTGCTGGGGTGCCTGGCAGCCCAGCTCATCCCTGCATCGGGCGTCATTCGCGTCACGGGACGATCGCTGCGCGACATGAGTTCGAGCGCCATCGCGAGGCGCATCGGTTTCGTGCCGCAAAACCTTGCGGCAGTTTACGGGTACCGCGTCGCGGACTTCGTCGCAATGGGTCGCGCACCCTACATTTCGCGTTTCTCCATGCCCTCTGACGATGACTATCAGCGGGTTGCAGCCACTCTGGATGACCTCGGTATCACCCACTTGGCCGACAAGTCGTACACAGCCCTATCCGGCGGCGAGCGTCAGCAGGTGATGCTGGCGCGCGTCCTCGTCCAAGATCCGCGCCTCATCCTCCTCGACGAGCCGACCAGCGCCCTCGACTTCGGTAATCAGCTAAAGGTCGTGCGCATCGTGCGTGAGCTGACCGAACGCGGTTACGCCGTCATCATGACGACCCACAATCCGGACCACGCGATTATGTTGGACGACCGCGTCGGGATCCTCGACCGCGAAGGCACGCTTACCGTGGGTGACGCGCAAGAGGTTGTCACCGAGGAGACGCTTTCGCGCGTCTACCGCATCCGGGTGCGCATCGTCGACGTTCCCGAAGTGAACAGGCGCGCGGCCCTGGCTCCCCTGTAGCGACGCCTATTGGCTCAGCGCGGCGACGCGGGCGTCAGGCCAGCGGCCAGGCCGGGGCGTTGCCCGCAGCCTCGCCCATGCCATCCCCACCGTGCAGCAGGTCCGCAACCCACGCGCGACCCGCGCGGAAGGCCTCGTCCGTCGTTCCCGGGGCAACCGACGCGCGCACGCCGTCGACACGCGGGTAGGAACCCATGAAGCGAACATCCGGCGAGTAACGGTGCAGGCCGACGAGGGCTGCCTGAACGCGCTCCTCACGGATGTGGCCGACGATGTCAATGCTGAACGTGTAATTGCCGAGGCCGTCACCGCTCGGACGCGACTCAATGCGGGACAGGTCGACGCCGCGCGCCGAGAACTGCTCAAGGAGGGTCAGCAGAGCACCCGACTTATTGACCGGCAGGGCAACCTGGATGGTCGTCTTGTCCGCGCCGGTCGGAGGAGGCACCACGCCAGGGCGGGCCACCAGGACGAAGCGAGTGATCGCGCCCGGATTGTCAGCGACGTCGGTGAACAGGGCCTCCAGGCCGTAGGTGTTGACCGAGACCGCGTTGCACAGGGCAGCATCGAAGGACGCGTCACCGTCCGAGAGGAGCTCGGCGGCAGCGGCCGTCGACGTGGCGGGCACGTGGATCGCGCCGGGGAAAGTCTCCTCAACCCAGCCGCGGCACTGCGCCCACGCGTGCGGGTGCGTCCCGATACGGCGAATATCCTCGGGGCGAGTACCCGGCAGGACGGCCAGCTGGAAGACGACATGCACGTGCATCTCTGCAACGATGACGAGGGGGTCGCCATGCGAGAGCGAATCCAACGTCGCATTGACGCCGCCCTCGATAGAGTTTTCGATCGGGACGACGGCACGGTCGGCCTCGCCGCGGCGCACGGCCGCGAGCGCCTGCGGGGCACTCGTCATGGGCATGAGGATCGCGCCGGCGGGCGCGACCTGGTGGACAGCCTGCTCGGTAAACGTGCCGAAGGGGCCGAGGAAGGCGATACGAAGCTTGTCACCGAGGGGCGCGGGGCCGGGAATGTTCGTCGTCATGGTGTCAAGGGTAACGAGAGCGAAGGGAGTGGCGCGGCCTCGTTTCGGGGACGGGAGCGCATTGTGGCCAATCGCGCGGGTTCCGAGGCCGGGCGAGCCTCACGGAGGCGCGCCGCCGGCCTCGCACGGAACTCCCCCAGGCGGCGGACTCCCCCAGGAAACCGACCGATCGTCAGTCGCGGGAGCCGGTCACGCCGTTCGCGAAGGCCTCGCGTCCACCACCCGGTGTCACCTCGCCGCACGCGGTGATCTTCCACAGCTTCGCGGTGCCGCCCGCGTCGACCAGCTCGAAGCCGGTGGACGTGTCCACGTTGTAGAGGCCGGGGTGGCGGGAGGATCGCATGAAGTTGTAGTAGGCGCCGTCTTCCTCTTCGTAGAAGTGGGTAATGCCGAGCCTGCGCACGACCTCGCACACCTCGGGATCGGTCGCGATATCGTGGAAACGCTGGATGAGGATCTTCTGCGAGGCCACATCCTTGTTAGCGGTGCTCAGCTGCGGGAATACCGCCCTACGACCGCCGATCATCTCGGAGTACGCCGCGCCCGCAATCGGGTCGCCCAGAATGAGCGCGTCGGGGGCGGTCGTGTACGGCATGCGGCGCAGCATGGCGAGCTCACCCATCGTGGCCATACCCGGCTTGCCCAGGCGATTCGGATCGTACACCTGGGCGACCGCAGCGTTCCGCGCGTCGATGGCGCCAAAGCCGGACAGGACCAGCACGAGCAGGCCGACAGCGAACTGGATTGGCCAACGCGGCGCCTCGATATTGTCGTCGGATCCTCGTTCGGCGAGGATCCGCTGCAGCGACCTCGTCCACGCGGCGTGGATGAGACGAACGATGGCGGCGACACCGACCGCCATGAGGATCGTCAGCGCGATGTCTTCGACGCCCATAATGCGACGGGCATCCTTGTACCAGGGGGCCAGCAGGTAGGTGCGCAGCGCCGAGTCGGGCGAGTACGCCAGGGCGGTGAGGGCCGCAAGGATCGTATAGGAGGCCAACGGCCAGAACGGCATGGGCTGCGCCTCCTCCTCGGATTCCTCGATCTCTTGGGCCGAGGCCAGGGTGCCCTCCTCCGCTTCCACACCCGCGTCATCGGTGAGTCCGGCGCGCTCGGCGGCACGCTCCAGGGGATCCGTGCGACGGAACAGCAGGTGGAGGCGGGCGGTCGCCGCGATGCCGATGATCAGGAGAATGAGCTGGACGATCATCCACTGAGCGTTGCCGGCGGTGTTGGAGAAGGGCGGGTAGGGCAGGAATGCGTGGCTGAAGGCTTCGCCCCAGTTGCTGCCGTCGCGCCGGTAGCTGCCCATGGCCCGGATCTTTGACGACGACAGCGCGAGGAGCGGTGCCGCGACGACGACAAACGCGATGGCGCCCCACGCCAGGGCGACGAGCTGGCCTCGTCCACCGCGACCGTAGGCGCGTCGGGCGAGGGACGCGATGGAGGCGAGGAGCGGCGCGATCAGGAACGCGAGGATCGAGAAGGCGGCGCTCGGGTGCGCGCCGACGAGGCCGATGGCACCGATGAGGAGGAACACAGCCTGCGGGATACGGCGCAGAAAGCATGCAGCCCGTCGCCCGCGCGCAGGTCGGCGACCAGCCTGCGCCCCGCGACGATCGCGATGGCCGCCAGACCCGGCACCAGAGCGGTGCCCGTCGAGTTGGGCCACTGGTTGTACATGGTGAGCGCGTCGGCGGGCATATTGAGCAACATCCCGCCGATGATGGGCGCCGCCATGATCGCGCTGCGCGACGCGGTCAGCACCGAGACGAGGGCCGCCAGGCCGACCACCCACACGGCCATGAGCGCCAGCGAGGACACGTTCGAGGCCTGGATGACCGAGTCGTAGCGCGCGAACAGCGAGACAAAAGCGTGCCAGCCCGTCGGATAGTAGACGTTACGGCCGCCGTACAGCTCGTGGAGGCCACCGAAGGGACTGGCGTTCTTGCCGTACAGCATCGCGTGCACGCCATTCTGATGGAACGTCGGATCCCACTGCTGGACAGGGTTCGATGGGGCCGCGCCCATCACGAGGGGCAACGCCGCGAGGACGAAGCCCACCAGGATCGCTCCCCACGTGGCCGCGCGGATCGCGGCCTGGCGTCCGCCGATCGGCTTGCGAACACCGATCGCCTCGCGCAGGGGAACTCCCCGCAAGGAGAATCCGTCGTTGCTGCGGCGGAAGAAGCTCAGGCTCCAGGCGCCGGCGCCTCCCAGGGCACTCATGCCGAGGATCGGCAGCGCCGTCGAGGGCTCCCACTCGATGTCGAGCGCCGGGTAGGCGACGGACAGGATCGTGATCAGGCCAAAGGTGAACGCCGGAGCCGCTCCGATCGCGACGAGCGACGAACGACCTCCCGCCCTCAGCCACATGAACCCCGGCAGGACCAGGGCAACCATCATGGCCAGCAGGGTCGGGAGCAGCATCCACCAGGCCAGCATGGATTACTCCTTGTCAGAAGCGGCGCGGCGCTTGCCCACAATCTCAATGATGACGGGCAGGACCGACGCGAGGATGATGACGCCGAGGATGAGCGTCAGGTTGTCGTGCACGAAGGGCACGTTGCCCAGGAGCGAACCCGCGAGGATGAAGCCCGCGCCCCACACGACGGCACCCAGCGTGTTGAAGGCCAGGAACTTCGGGTAGGGGTAGCGGGCCATGCCCGCGGCGATCGGAATGAAGGTGCGCACGAAGGGGGATGAAACGTCCGATGACGAGCGAGCGGCCACCGTAGTTCGTGAAATAGTGCTCCGCCTTCTCCAGGTGCGCGGTCTTGAGGAATCGGGCATCGGGCTTGAAGAAGCGACGCCCCCACTTGGCGCCCAGGAAGTAGCCGATCTGCGCTCCGATGAAGGCCGCGACGACGACGAGGAGGATGAGCGTCGGCAGGTGCAGGCCGAGGCGGTCGTGGAGCAGGCCGGCGGTGAACAACAGGGATTCACCGGGCAGCACCGGGAACAGGACACCCGACTCGATGAGGACGATGACCATCGTTCCCCACAGCACCCACGGCCCCATGGCGACGAGCAGAGTCTCGGGATTTTTAAACCACTCGATAACGGTGTGCAGCATCGACGGATCTGATGCGGTCACGAGTGTCGACCAGGTCACGATAGGGCCCTTTTCTGCCGGGAATGTATCACCCTAACCCTACCTTTGTTGACCGCAATTATAGGATAGGCGGCATGAGGAAGCGCAAGGATTCACACGACGGTTCTCCGGTCGGGGACACGAACATCCTCTTCGTCCCCGATTCCTCCGCCGACCCCTCGGCATCCGGGGTGGATGCCCTCATGGGGATGATCGGCGAGGCCGGGGCACCCCCGCAGGCTCCCCCGCCCCCGGAGGTCCCTTCCTCGGAGGTGCGCACCGAGGTCATGGAGCCCGTCATCACGCCGGACACGACGACCGCGCCCGTAGCCATGCCGCCCAGCATTCCTCCCAGCCACGCGGACGTCGACCAGGGCACCCCTGCCTCGTCGACGAATAACGAGGGCGCGGCGGATCCTCTGCTTCCCCCGCCCGCGCCCACGGCCGATAACGCCGCTGCCAGCTCCGAGGAACCCGCCGACGAGGCCGAGGCCAGCGCACCAGAGGCCACCACGGAGACCGACGCAGAGGCCACCACCGGCGACAAGGACGCGGATATTGAATCCGCCGCACCCCCGGCTACCGGCGAAATCGCCACGAACCTGCCCGTACGCCGCATGCGACTGCCCCGCCCCGTCTACATCGCTGACCGCATCCTGCCCGTGCGCCGCCGCCGCGAAGACCTCGTCGACGTCGTCATCTCCCTCATCGCGATTCTCTTCATCTGGACGATCGGCGCGCTGGCCAGCGCGACCACACGCGGCGTCACCATGGACGTCCTCAGCTTCCAGCTCGTCCGCCAGATCCTCATCCTGCCGGTGAGCATCACCGAGGGCCTCATCATTTTGACCACGCCGATCCTCGTGATCGTCTCGCTCGCGCTGCGTAAACGCCTCCCAGGCGATCATCCAGGTCCTCGTGACGAGCCTCGTGGCCGCGGTCGGCGGCTGGATCATCATCCTGCTGACGGGCCTGCTACCCTCCGACCTGACCGCGCCGCTGAGCGTCGACCGCGCGCTTGCCACGCAGGGTTCCCAGACCGGCATCGCGATCGCCATCAACCTGGTCATCGTCACCCTGTGCGCGCTGTTCACCTCCGCCGGCGAGGCACAGTCGATGAGGCCATCAAGTGGGGATGGACGGGCCTGTGGATCATTCTCATCCTCGGCGTGCTGCGCTCGTCCATGACCCTGCCCGTCGCCTTCATCTCCGTCTTCCTGGGCCGCGCTTTCGGCTCGGGTTCACGGTGGATCATGGGCTACGACGACCAGCGGGCGAAGGGAGCCAAACTCGTCGAGGCGCTCCTCAACATCGGGATTACGCCCTCGCGGATCGTACGCACCGACCTCGACACGACCGAGGAGCCCCTGGCTACGTGGGCCGTCGCTGAGAACTCGCGCGGCCGCCTCACCCAGATGCCCGCCGACCTCGGCGACATGGGCGTCACGGTGACGCGCCGCCCGATCCAAGACCATCACCGCCACTACCAGGCATGGAGCGACACGGGCCTCGCCTACGAGATCATCGCCATGGACCCCGGCCAGGAACTGACCGGCACGCTCCTCGAGATGTGGAACAACCTGCGCCTGCGCGGCATCAGCCGCTGGGTGTCGCCCTCGCTCAAGGCTCAGGCCGAGCGCTCCTCCTTCACGACGCTGCAGGCGCTGCGCGCAGGCGTGTTCACACAGGAGCCGATCGGCATCGCCTCAGCCTCCGACTCGATCATCCTGGTCATGTCCGCTCTGCCCCCCACGACTCCGCTCACGGAGCTCGGCGAGAACGCGTCGGATGAGATCCTGGACCGCGCGTGGGAGCAGCTGCACTTCGCGCACTCGCGCGGCATCTCGCACCGTGCTCTCACCCCCGAGGCCGTGGTCGTCGACTCTTCCTCGGACGTGTGGTTGCTCGACTGGGATTCCGGCGAGGTCGCGACCACCGAACTGAACCAGTCCATCGACATCGCGCAGATGCTGGTCCTCACCGCGCTTGCCGTGGGACCTGAGCGCGCGCTCGAGGCCGGCCGACGCTGCGTCGGTGAGGATACGCTGATCGCGTGCGCCCCCGTCATCCAGAAGCCCGTGCTGCCCGCCGAGATCAATCAGCGCCTGCGCCGTTCCGACCTGCTGGGCGAACTGCGCGCCGCCCTCGTGGGAGACTCCGAGGCTGAGACCGCGCACACCGCTGACCTGCAGCGATTCCGCCCACGCACGATCTTCACGATCGCGGTGGCGTTCATCGCCGTCTTCATCGTCGTCAGCTCGCTGAACTTCAGCGACATCGTGACCACGGTCAAGAGCGCGAACCTGTGGTGGATGCTCGCTTCCGCCTTGCTCGCCTGCCTCATCTGGGTCGGTTCCGCGGTCCCGCTTGTTGCTCTGTCGCCCGAGAAGCTGAGCCTGCGCGAGACGCTCGTCGCCCAGGTCGCGGCCTCGATCATTACGATCGTGGCGCCCGCCGGCGTGGGACCCGCTGCCCTCAACCTGCGCTACCTGCGCAAGCGCCGCGTCCCAACCGCCATGGCGGTGACGACGGTGACGCTCATGCAGATTTCGCAGGCGCTCATCACGATCATCCTGCTCCTCCTCGTCATGGTGATCGCCGGATCCTCGCTGTCCGTGTCGGTCCCCTACGGCACCATCCTGGGTGTCGTCGCGGTCGTCATGGTCGCGGTCGGCATCATTGTCGCCGTACCGAAGGTGCGCCGCTGGATCTGGTCGAAGATTCAGCCGACCTGGCAGCAGGTCTACCCGCGCCTCCTGTGGATCATCGGCCAGCCCCGTCGCCTCGCCGCGGTCGTGGGCGGCAACCTGCTGATGAACATCGGCTACGTGGGCTCGTTCTGGACGGCCCTGCTCGCCATGGGCGGTTCGCTGAACTTCTCCACGGTGTCAATCACCTACCTGACGGCGAACGCGGCCGGCTCCTTCATCCCCTCGCCGGGCGGTATCGGTACTGTTGAAACGGCGCTGACCTCAGGCCTGACGGTCGCGGGCATCTCCTCGTCGGTCGCAATCGCGACGGCTCTGCTCTACCGTCTCGTCACCTTCTACGGCCGCATCCCGTTCGGCTGGCTGGCCATGAAGTACATGGAGAAGAAGGACCTCATCTAGGGTCCTACTGAGCGCATCTACATCCGGCTGTCACGCGTCCCGGCGCGAGGCAGCCGGATGTTGGCTTACTGGAGGTTGTTGTTGCCGTCCGGGTATGCCGCCTGGACGCCGCTCACCGAGCGAATCACGTCGAGCGAGCCCACCGGCGCGCGCAGCGCATAGCCTTTTAAGGCGTTGCGATACTCGCGCTCCACGGAAACGGACCCGCCCGGGAATGCCGAGGCCACGGCCTCGTTGATCGAGGCGAGGGTCGTCTCGCCGTCCGTGCCTTCCGCGAGCTGGACGATGATGACAACCGAGCTATCGGCCTCCTGGCCGGACTGCGCGCTCGGGCCGCTCTGCCCATTCTTGGACGTCAGTGCGGTGTCGGGGTCGATCGTCGGCGAGGCCGCGGCTCCCGGCGCGGACTGGGCGGAGTCTTCGGGAGCGCCGGACTGCGACGCGGGCGTCGGCGACGTCGCGGTGGAACAACTTGCGACCGCGAGTGCGCACGTACCCACCCCGGCCAGGAAAACGGCTGGCTTCTTCATGGTTATCTGCTCCTTGCTGCGGGCGTGCACTGTCGTGCTGACACCTCCAACATACCGCAGCGGCCATCGACGTTGCGGCGTGAGTACATGCATGCGAACACCCGTGGGCGCGCACGGAACAGGGCCCGGGAGCGCTCGCAGTGAGCGTTCCCGGGCCCCGGCCTCGTGAATCAGCGAATCAGTGATCCAGAGCAGACGCGCGCATTAGCGCACCCAGACTCCGTTCGCGTCGAACACGTAGGTGCGTCCGTTAATGACCTGTGTGCCCGTCAGCATGGCGCCGGAGGGAGACAGGTAGTACCAGGAGCCGCCCACGTTGAGCCAGCCGGTGGCCATCTTTCCGGAAGCGTTCAGGTAGTACCAGGAGCCACCGTCGTTGACCCAGCCGGTCGCCATAGCACCGGAAGACGTGAGGTAGTACCAGGAGCCACCATCTGCAACCCAGCCGGTCTTCATAACCTTGGTCGCAGGGTCAAGGTAGTACCAGGAGCCGCCGTCACGCACCCAGCCACCCACGAGGGCACCGGACTCATTCGCGTAGACCCACTGGCCGTCAACCCGCTTCAGGAAACCGGTCGCCATGTAGCCCGACGGACCGAACAGGTACTCCGAACCGTTGATCGTGAACCAACCGTCCTTGAGGTAGCCCTTGCCACCTGCACAGGCATACCACCAGCCGGCGCCGTCCTTGACCCAGTGGCCGCCGTCGGCGCTTGCACACGCCTCGGACGTGCCGGGGTTATCGCTGGGCAGATCGAGGGTCGCGGCCTCGGAGTGGTTGAGGCCGTAGTCCCAGGCCAGCAGGTACGGGTGGGCGATGACGCTGCCCGAGCCACCCTGGTAGCCCCACGCAGCATCAATATCCTTGAAGGGAACCTCAACGTGGTACGTGTAGGTCCCATCCGCACCGAGGCTACCCTCCCTGTCTGAGAAAACGTAGCGGTAGAACCACAGGCCATCGGCCGGGTCATGCACGTCAATCCCAGCCAGCGGCGAGGAGTCGGAGACGTCGAAGGAGACGACCATGTCCTGGCCCTCCCCGGTGTAGGTCACGTTGGAGACAACGGGCGCAACCGTATCGATACGGAAATCGTAAGAGATCGACTGCTCCACCTGCGAAGGACCGTCGTTGTGCGCCGACAGCGTCAGCTTGTAGGCACCGTCCGGCAAGCCCTTGAATGCATCGGAACGCAGGTCGAGCGACGTCGGCTCGTGGCCTTCTTCGACCCAGGTCATCCTGCCGGTACTCGGGCTGATACCCGACTTCCAGTTCTGGTAACGCGTGAAGGATGCAACCTTCTCTCCTGCGGCGTTCGTGTACGCGGCGTTGAGGGTGTGGACGCTGCGCAGCGTGCCCGTGCGCGGTTCGAGGACGGTAGGAGCACCCGAGGCCTCGGACCGAGAGATCACGTAGCGGTCAGCCTTGGGCAGACCCGTAAGGTCGCTCGTCTTGGTGAACGGATTGTATCCAAGGATGTTCCCGCTCGCGCCGTTATAGATACCCGAGGGTAGCGTGTGCGCACCGCCTTCGGAGGCGAGGGCATCGAAGATGGGTGCCTTGCCCCAGTTTCCGTAGAACCCCAAGTAGGGCACGGTCAGTCGGGCTGGGACGCGGTCTTCGAAGCGAAGCGCACGAAACCGTCAAGGAAGGTGCCGTTGGGCGTATTAGCCGTCGCAAAGGCGGCGAACTGGTCGCCGGGGGTGACGTCCACGCCGATCGTCGCCTGACCACCGGCCGGGACGGTAACAGTAGCACCTTCGGCGGCGGCCGTTGCAGCGCCGGAATAGCGAATCTCAACCCCGCGGCCTCGCCAATCCGTGGAGCTGCCGGTGAAGTATCCACCGTCAACGTCCTCGGACAGGGCCTGGGAGCTCAGCTCGTAGGTCGCGGGTGCGGCGCCGAGGTTGTGGAGCGTGACGTCGAAGTGCCATCCGGTGGTCCCATCCCCCAGGTCCGCCTTGGGTCGGGACTGCTCGGGCGCACCGACCACGGTCGGGTACACCGACGAGGTCGTGGCAGCCAGGGCGTCAACGATGCCCGAGCCCTGCTTACGCGGCGAATAGAAGACACCGGTCTCCTGGGCGGCGTCCGCGATGGGGCGAGCCGTACCCATGATGAGGTTCTGGACGACGTCGACCTTCTCGCGCGCACTCATCGACGCAAACAACGGGTCAGATTGGACACGCTGCAGGACCACAGCGCTGACACCGGCCATCTGCGGGGTCGCCATGGAAGTGCCGGAGAGGTGATCGTAGTTTCCGTCCAGGACAGCCGAGTAGATGCTGCCGCCGGGGGCGCTGACCTCGGGCTTGAGGCGCAGGTCCGGGGTGACGCCCCACGAGGAGAAGTCAGACATCGAATAGTTCGAGTTCGGGGTGATGGTCTTGCCATCCACGAGGGTCAGGTGACGATCTGCGGCCGCGAGCATGGCCTGACCGTTCTCCTGGGAAATGAACGCGGCGGGCACGTCCAGGGTCGTGACGCTCATGAGCATGAGTGAGTTGCCGGCGACGTTGTTGTACACGAGGATGCCGGCGGGCTTGAGCGCCGCCAGGTTCTCGATCTTCTTCTGGAAGGTCAGCTTGCCGCGTGAGACCAGGGCAAACTTACCCGCCAGGCCACCGGGGTACTTGGCTGTGAGGGCGGCGGCGTCTTCCTCGGTGGCGAATCCGGCGTCGACGTACTCGTAGGATCCGGCGGCCAGCTCAGCGATTTCGGCGACCTTCTCGCCGTTCGCGCCGCGCGCACGCTGGTAGGCGATGTCTTTTCCGGCGGCGGAAAAGGCGTTGTAGGACAGGAGGTTATCGACCGAGGCCACGGCGAGGACCGAGGAGTAGGTCGCGGGCTCGCACTGGGTTGAGGAGTCGGGGTCGGAGGCGTAGGGAAGGTTGCGCCCGGAGGTGTTGCCGTATCCGGCCGAGTAGTGGTTGCCGGCCGCAGCGTTGACTGAGACCCCCTCATCCTGGAGTTTCTTGAATACGGAGGCATACACCGAGTCGGCCTCGTTATCCATGCCGCCGAGCTGTCCAAGGGACAGGTTCACGACGTCGGGGTGCAGGACCACCATGTCGTCGAGGGAGGCGAGCAGCGCCGAGTCGGGAATCTCGCCGTCCGAGCTGCGCGAGACCTTCGCGACGATGATCTGCGCCTCGGGGGCGACTCCGACGATCTGGTCGGCGTTACCGGCGGTGATGCCGGCCACGTGCGTGCCGTGGGAGCCGTACGATCCCTTGGCGGGCATCGCGTCGTTGTCGCCGTCCGCATAGTCGTAGGCGAAGGGGAACTTCTCAGAGACGTAAACACCCTGCTTGCCTTCGCCCAACTGCGGGGTCAGGGCCCCCACCTTGTCCGCAGTAAGCGCGGGCGTTGAGGGCATTGCTCCAGAGAATGCAGGGTGGGTCATTTCGACGCCGGTGTCGATGACGGCGACGACCTTACCTTCACCCTTTTGGGTGAGCTGGTCGGCACGCATCATGATCTGGGCGCTGAGGTTGTCAGGATGCTGGGTCGAGAGCCGGGGAGCCTGGGTACCGCCCTCGGCATCGACCTCGTCGACATCGCTCACGCGCGTTTCACGCTCAAGGAATGCGCCCTTGACGCCGCTCGCCGCTCGGATCGCGTCGAGGGAGCCGGCGGGTGCGCTCAGCGCGAATCCTTCGAGGGCCTTGTCGTACTCGCGCTGCACCTGGGCGCTCTCGCCCGGGAATGCCGAGGCCACGGCCTCGTTGATCGAGGCGAGGGATGCCGCGCGGTCCGAGCCTTCGTGCAGCTGCACGATGATCCCGACGATCGCCGAAGCATCCTGCTCGGCGGTCGGCGTGACCTGGTCGGGCTGGGAGGTCTGCCCGCTCTTTGAGGTGAGCGCGGTATCGACGTCACCGACCGGCAGGGACGAGGCCGTGGCTCCGGTAGCGGGATGCGCGTCTGCGGGACTTGGCGGCGCTGCGAGCGTCGCGGGCCCTGTCACCGCCAGCGCGCAGGCACCGGCGAACGCGAGGAACGCCGTTGTTTTCTTCATTGTCATGTGGGTAACTCCAATGTGTCGACGGGTGACTGTGTTGGCAGGAGGAGGGGACTCCACCGTGCCGGCCGTCACTGTCAAAATACCGCACAAGACGCATGTGACAAACTTTGTTTCACATTGGGAAACGATTGGACATTATTTTACTGTCAGCATGATTTCGGGTCCGGGAACACTTACGCAGCAAGGTTCCCGGACCCGAACATGAACACCGTTAGGTGCGGATCACCTCATCTCACCCAACCCATACGCCGCTACCGTCAAAGACGTAGGTGCGTCCGTTGATGACCTGGGTGCCGGTCAGCATGGCGCCGGAGGGAGACAGGTAGTACCAGGAGCCGCCCACGTTGAGCCAGCCGGTGGCCATCTTTCCGGAAGCGTTCAGGTAGTACCAGGAACCATCCACCTGGACCCAGCCGATGGCCATAGCACCGGAAGACGTGAGGTAGTACCACGAGCCGCCGTCGGCGACCCAACCGGTGGCCATGACCTTTGTGGTGGGGTCGAGGTAGTACCAGGAGCCGCCGTCACGCACCCAGCCGCCCACGAGGGCGCCGGACTCGTTCGCGTAGACCCACTGGCCGTCGGCGCGCTTGAGGAAGCCGGTCGCCATGTAGCCCGACGGGCCGAACAGGTAGTCCGAGCCGTTGATCGTGTACCAGCCGCCCTTGAGGTAGCTCGTACCGTCGGCGCAGGTGTAGAACCAGCCGGCCGCGTCCTTCGTCCAGTGGCCGCCCTCGGTACTCGCGCACGCCTCGGACGTGCCGGTGTTGTCGCTGGGCAGGTTCAGGGTCAGGGCCTCGGAGTGGTTGAGGCCGTAGTCCCAGGCCAACAGGTACGGGTGGGCGATGACCTCACCAGAGCCACCCTGGTCGGTCCACGCCTGGGCGATGTCCTTGAAGGGGGATCTCAACGTGGTAGGCGCGCGTGCCGTCCGCGGCGGTGGTGGCCTCGTTATCGGTGAAGATGTGGCGGTAGAACCACAGGCCGTCGGCCGGGTCGTGCAGGTCGATCGCGGCTAGCAGCGACGCGTCCGTGATGTCGAAGGACAGGACCGTGTCGGCACCCTCGCCCTTGTACTCCAGGTTGGAGACGACGGGCGCGGCGGTGTCGAGGCGGAACTCGTAGGAGATCGACTGATCGGCCTGCGAGGGGCCGTCGTTGTGCGCGGACAGCGTCAGCTTGTAGGCGCCGTCGGGCAGGTTCTTGTACGCGTCTGCGCGCGCGTCCAGGGACATCGGATCGTGCCCCTGCTCGACCCACGTCATCTTGCCGGTGGAGGAATCGAGCGCGGACTTCCAGTTCATGAATCGCGTGAAGGACGCGACCGTCTCTCCGGCGGCGTTCGTGTACGCGGCGTTGATCGTGTGGACGCTGCGCAGCGTGCCCGTGCGGGGCTGGAGAACCGTGGGAGCACCCGAGGCATCCGAGCGAGAGATGACGTTCTTGCTCGAGGTGGGCAGTCCGATGCGATCAGCGTCCTTGACCAGGGGGTTGTATCCCAGCTGCTGGCCCGTGGTGCCGTTGTAGACCCAGGAGGCGAGCGTGTGGGCACCGCCTTCGGAGGCGAGGGCGTCGAAGATGGGGGCCTTGCCCCAGTTTCCGTAGAAGCCCAGGTAGGGCACCGTCAGGTCGGGCTGGGACGCGGTCTTCGAGGTGAAGCGCACGAAGCCGTCGAGGAAGGTGCCGTTGGGCATGTTCTGTGCGATGGAGGCATCGAAGTCGGCGCCGGGCTTGACGTCCACGCCCACGGTCGCCTCGCCGTTCGCGGGAACGGTGATGATCGCGCCCTCATCGGTGCCGCTCACGGCCGCGCCGGAGTAGGCGATGTCCACGCCCTTGCCTCGCCAATCGGCGGAGTGGCCGGTGAAGAACCCGCCCTCAACGATCTCCGACAGCGCCTGCGAGCTCAGCTCGTAGGTGGCCTCGGCGCCGGACAGGTTGTGCAGCGTGACGTCGAAGTGCCAGCCCTTCGTGCCGTCCCCCAGGTCCGCCTTGGGTCGGGACTGCTCGGGGGCTCCGACAACGGTCGGGTACACGGACGAGGTCGTGGCCGCCAGGACGTTCGCCAGGCCCGAGCCCTGCTTGCGCGGGGAGTAAGGGGCACCGGTGTCCTGGAGCGGGTCGACGATGGGGGCCGCCGTGCTCATGATGAGGTTCTGGACGACGTCAACCTTCTCGCGCGCGCTCATGGACGCGAACAGCGGATCGTTCTGGACGCGCTGCAGGACGACGGCGCTCACGCCCGCCATCTGCGGGGTTGCCATCGAGGTGCCGGACATGAACTCGTAGGTGCCGCCGGGCACGGCCGAGTAGATGTTGCCACCGGGGGCGCTAACCTCGGGCTTCAGGCGCAGGTCCGGAGTGACGCCCCACGAGGAGAAGCTCGACATGGAGTACTTCGAGCTCGGGGGGCACGACCTTGCCGGGGGCGACGCTCAGGTGGTGGTCGGCGGCGGCCAGCATGGCCTCGCCGTCAGCCTGCGAGATGAAGGCGGCGGGAACGCCGTCCGTCGCCAGGCTCATGACCACGAGCGAGTCACCGGGCACGTTGTTGTAGACGATAAAGCCGGCGGGCTTGGAGCCGGCGATGTTGTTGAACTTGTCCTGGAAGGTAAGAAAACCGCGCTTGACCAGCACGATCTTGCCCGCGAGGCCCTCGGGGTACTTGGCCTTCAAAGCCTCGCCGTCCTCGGGTGAACCGATGCCGCCGTCGACGTACTCGAAGGGACCTCCGGTCAGGTCGGACAGGTCAGGCATCTTCTGGCCGTCGGCGCCACCGGCGCGCTGGTAGGCGATGTCGCGGTCGCCGACGGTGAAGGCGCTGTGCGCCAGCGAGTTGTCGACCGAGGCCACGGACACGACCGAGGAGTAGGACGCTGGTTCGCACAGAACCGAGGAATCGGGGTCGGAGGCGAAGGGCAGGTTCTTGCCGGACAGGTTGCCGTATCCGGCGGTGTACTCGTTGCCGGCGGCCGCGTTCACGGTGACGCCGGCGTCCTGGAGGCTCTTGAAGACGGTCGCGTACATGGAGTCGGCCTCGTTATCCATGCCTCCGGTCTGTCCGAGGGACAGGTTCACGACGTCGGGGTGCAGGATGACCATGTCGTCGAGGGCGGCGAGCAGCGCCGAGTCCGGGATGCCGCCGTTGCTGCTGCGGGCGACCTTGGCGACGATGATCTGCGCGTCGGGGGCGATGCCCACGATTTCGCCCGCGTTGCCCGCGGTGATGCCAGCGACGTGCGTGCCGTGCGATCCGGCTTCACCGGTCGGCGAGGCGTCCGGGTCGTTATCCGCGTAGTCGTAGGCGAAGGGGAACTTTTCTGACACATAGCTGCCGGTCTTGCCGTCACCCAGCTGGGGGGTCAGGGCCTCAACCTTGTCCTCGGAAAGCCCGGGAGTCCCGTGCAGGGCACCCGCGAACGCGGGGTGCGTCATATCCACGCCCGTGTCGATGACGGCAACGACCTTGCCGTCGCCCTTCTGGGTGATCTGGTCAGCGTGAATCATCAGCTGCGCGCTGAGGTTGGCGGGGTCCTGGGTGGCGATGCGCGAGGAGTTCGTCGCGCCCTCTCCGGCGACCTGATCGTCGACGCCATCGACGTGGGTGTCGCGATCGAGGAAGGCGGCCTTGACGCCGTTCACCGCGCGGATCGCGTCGAGGGATCCGGCGGGGGCGCTCAGCGCGAAGCCCTGCAGGGCCTTGTCGTACTCGCGCTCCACCTGGGTGGAGGAGCCGGAGAATGCGCCGGCCACGGCCTCGTTGATCGAGGCGAGGGAGGCCGCGCGGTCTGCGCCATCGTCGAGCTGGACGACGATCGTGACGACTGCGGCGGGGTCGACCTCGTCGGTCGTCGGGGCCTGCTCAGTCTGGGTGGTCTCCCCGCTCTTCGAGGTGAGCGCGGTATCGACGTCACCGACGGGCAGGGACGAGGCCGTGGCGCCCGCGTCGGGTCGGGTATCCGCCGGGGTTGGCGGGGATGCGAGGGCCGCGGGGCCGGCAACCACGAGCGCGGCGGTGCCAGCCAGCGCGAGGAGCGTCGCTGGTTTCTTCGTTGTCATATGCCTACTCCAATGTGTCGACGGACGACCGTGTTCGAGCACGGCGAGGATCTCGTCGTGTCGGCCGTCACTGCCAACATACCGCAGACAAGTCTTGTGACAAACTTTATTTCACAAAGAGAAACAGATGACGGTTATTTTACCCAGTAATGAATCCCAGGCCCGAGAACACCTACATAGCAACGTTCTCGGGCCCGGGTCAGGGTCTTGACAGAATGAGAGACGGGGAGCTTATCGCACCCAGGCTCCCGAATCGTCAAAGACGTAGGTGCGCCCATTGATCACGTGCGTGCCCGTCAGCATGGCGCCGGAGGGAGACAGGTAGTACCAGGAGCCGCCCACGTTGAGCCAGCCGGTGGCCATCTTTCCCGAGGCGCTCAGGTAGTACCAGGTACCACCGTCGTTGACCCAGCCGGTCGCCATCGCCCCGGAACTCGTGAGGTAGTACCAGGAGCCACCGTCGTTGACCCAGCCGGTCTTCATGACCTTCGTGGCCGGATCCAGGTAGTACCACTGGCCGCCATCGCGGATCCAGCCGCTCGCAAGAGCACCGTCCTGATCCGCGTAGACCCACTGGCCGTCGGCGCGCTTGAGAAAACCGGTCGCCATGTAGCCAGAGGGGTTGAATAGGTAGTCGCGCCCGTTGATGGTGAACCAGCCGTCCTTCAAGTAGCCCGCGCCATCGGCGCAGGCGTACCACCAACCGGCAACATCTTTCACCCAGTGGCCGCCGTCGGGTTTGAGGCACTCTCCCAGGTTCTCCGAGGGCAGGTCAAGCGGGACGGCTGCGGAGTGGTTGAGGCCGTAGTCCCAGGCCAGCAGGTACGGGTGGGCGATGACGCTGCCCGAGCCACCCTGGTGGCCCCACGCAGCATCAATATCCTTGAAGGGAACCTCAACGTGGTACGTGTAGGTCCCATCCGTCCCGACCGTGCCCTCCGCATCCGTGAAGACGTGACGGTAGAACCACGAACCGTCGGCCGGGTCGTGCAGATCGATGCCCGCAAGGGGCGATGAGTCAGAGACGTCGAAGGACACAACCGTGTCCTCACCCTCACCGACGTAGGTCAGGTGAGAGACGACCGGCCCCACCGTGTCGAGGCGGAAGTCGTAGGAGATCGACTGCTCAGCCGAAGAAGGCCCATCATTACTCGCCGAGATCGTCAGCCTGTACATTCCATCGGGAAGGTCCTCGTAGGGTTCGGTGCGCGTGTACAAATACGTGGGATCATGCCACAGCTCAACCCAGCTCATCACGCCACTGGTACCCTCGGCGTTCGACTTCCAGGCCTGATGAGTCACGAGGGAGTCGATCGTCTCTCCGGCGGCATTCGAATACACGGTGTTGAGCCTGTGAACGCTACGCAATGTGCCGGTGCGCGGATCCAAGACCGAGGGTGCGCCCGAGGCATCGGACCGGGACAGGACGTAACGGTCAGCCCTGGGGTTACCAACCCGATCCTCGGCCTTCATCATGGGGTTGTAGCCCAGAGGTTGGTTGCTCATGCCGTTATATATGGCCGAGGCGCGAGCATGCTCCCCACCATCCGAGGCGAGGGCGTCGAAGATAGGTGCCTTGCCCCAGTCACCGTAGAAGCCCAGGTAGGGCACGGAGAGGTCGGGCTGGCCCTCGGTCTTCGACGCGAAGCGCACGAAACCATCAAGGAACGTGCCATTCGGCGTGTTGGCCGCGACGTAGGAGGCAAATCGCTGCCGGGCGTGACGTCAATGCCAACGGTAACCTCACCGCTCGCAGGAACTGTGACAGTCGCGCCCTCAGCCGACGCGGACGCCGCGCCCGAGTACGCGATCTCCACGCCCCGGCCTCGCCAATCGGCGGAATGCTCGGTAAAGAAACCACCCTCGACGATCTCAGAGAGGGCCTGCGAACTCAACTCATAGGTAGCCGGAACACCCGAGAGGTTGTGCAAAGTGACATCAAAATGCCACCCCTTCGTCCCATCCCCCAGGTCCGCCTTGGGACGAGACTGCTCGGGCGCACCCACAACGGTCGGATACACCGACGACGTCGTCGCAGCCAACGCATCCACAAGGCCGGCACCCTGCTTACGCGGCGAATACAGCGCACCCGAAGTCTGTGCAGCGTCGGTGAGCGGCCGGGCCGTACCCATCATCAGGTTCTGCACCACATCAACCTTCTCACGCGCACTCATCGACGCAAACAGCGGATCAGACTGCACACGCTGAAGCACGATCGTACTGACGCCCGCCATCTGAGGGCTCGCCATGGACGTGCCGGACATGAACTCGTAGGTACCACCCGGGACCGCAGAGTAGACGTCTCCGCCGGGGGCGCTGACCTCGGGCTTGAGGCGCAGGTCCGGGGACACGCCCCACGCGGAGAAGTCCGACATCGAATAGTTCGAGTTCGGGGTGATGGTCTTGCCGTCCACGAGGGTCAGGTGACGATCTGCGGCCGCGAGCATCGCCTGGCCACTCTCAAGCGAAATAAAAGCGGCTGGAACACTGCTCGTCGTCAGGCTCATCACCAAGAGCTCTTCACCGGGAACGTTGTTATAGACAAGGATTCCGGCCGGTTTGAGCGGTGCAATGTTGTCAATCTTCGCGCTATAGGTCACTTCTCCGCGCGAGACGAGCGCGATCTTGCCGGACAGGCCCTCCGGGTACTTCACTGCGAGTGCGGCCACGTCCTCCTCGGAGGCGAAGCCAGCGTCCACGTACTCGTAGTCGCCTGGGGTCAGCTCGGTGAGTTCGGCGATCTTTTCGCCGTTTGCGCCGCGCGCACGCTGATAGGCGATGTCGCGCCCGGCCGCCTTAAGGACGTTGAGGGTCAACCTGTTGTTGAGGGATGCGACAGCAACCACGGAGGAGTAGGAGGCGGGTTCGGCAAGGACGGATGAGTCGGGGTCCGAGGCGTAGGGGAGGTTGCGCCCGGAGGTGTTGCCGTACCCGGCCGAGAAGGCGTTACCCGAAGCTGCGTCGACGGTGATGCCCACTTCCTGGAGCTTCTTGTACACGGTCGCATACACGGAGTCGGCCTCGTTATCCATGCCAGCCGTCCACCCGAGCGACAGGTTGATGACATCGGGGCGCAGGAGAACCATGTCATCAAGAGCGGCCAACAGCGCTGAATCCGAGATAGCTCTGCTACCATCTCGCGAGACCTTCGCGACGATAATCTGCGCCTCGGGGGCGACTCCGACGATCTGGTCGGCGTTACCGGCGGCAATCCCGGCCACGTGCGTGCCGTGGGATACCGAGGGGGAAACGTCCGCGTCATTCTCAGCATAGTCGTACGCGAAGGGGAACTTCTCATTCACGTAGACCCCGCTCTTACCCTCACCCAGCTGAGGTGTCAGCACAGCAACGTCCTCGGCGGTCATCGACGGCGCGCCTGCGAGTGCACCCGAGAAAGCCGGGTGAGAGATATCGACGCCTGTGTCGATGACCGCGATGACCTTACCCTCACCCTTCTGGGACACCTGGTCGGTGCGCATCATGAGCTGGGCGCTGAGGTTGTCCGGATCCTGGTCTGACAGGCGTGAAGCCGCGAAACCACCCTCGGCATCCGCTGCCACGTTCTCGTTGACCTGGGTCTCACGCTCAACGAACGCGCCCTTGACGCCGCTCGCCGCTCGGATCGCATTGAGGGAGCCCGCGGGCGCGCTCAGCGCGAATCCTTCGAGGGCCTTGTCGTACTCGCGCTGCACCTGGGCGCTCTCGCCCGGGAATTCCGAGGGCCACGGCCTCGTTAATGGAGGCCAGCGCAACATCGCGCTCCGCCCCATCCTGAAGCTGGACGATAACGCCGACGATCGCCGTGGGGTCCTCACGCCCATCACTCGTTTCGGGCGCGGTAGTCTCGCCGCTCTTCGATCTCAGCGCGGTATCGACGTCGCCCACGGGCAGAGACGAGGCCGCGACGTCGGGTGCGGGTCCAGGCGGAGTGGGAGTCGGTGGCACCGCGAGAGACGCCGGCCCTGTGAGCGCCAGCGCGCAGGCACCTGCGAGCCCGAGGAACGACGTTGTTGTCTTCATTGTCATGTGAATCACTCCATTGTGTTGATTGGGGATCGCGAGCAGCACAAAGCGGGCGTGCGCCAATCGGCCGCGATACGGGGACGACACTGCGAAAAACCTCCGCGCGGAGCTCCGGCGAGGGCACGCAGGACACGCGGCGAACGAGGCCCGGGCCGCGTGTAGGGACAGCGTCCCAGGCCTCGTCGTTGTCGCCTGATGAGCTCAGTTCATCCGACCCACGCGCCGCTGTCGCTAAAGACGTAGGTGCGCCCGTTGATCACGTGCGTACCCGTGAACATGGCGCCGTCGGGTCCCAGGTAGTACCAGGTGCCCCCGTCCTTCACCCAGCCGGTCGCCATCTTGCCCGAGGCGCTCAGGTAGTACCAGCTACCGTCAACCTGCACCCAGCCGACAGCCATCGCGCCAGAGCCCGTCAGGTAGTACCAGGAGCCGCCATCGGCCAGCCATCCGGTACGCATCAGCTTTGTCTCAGGATCGAGGTAGTACCAGTAGGGGCCATCGAAGGAGGCATCGAACACCCAGCCGCCCACCAGGGCACCCTCGGTGTCCGCGTACACCCACGCCCCATCGTCGCGCCGGAGCCAGCCGGTCTTCATGTATCCGGTCGCCCCAAACTGGTAGTCACGGCCGCTGATGGTGAACCAGCCGTTCTTAAGATAGCCCCTGCCGTTGGCGCACTGGTACCACCAGCCAACCGAGTCCTTAGCCCACTGGCCACCGTCGGGCTTGGTGCATGAGCCATGGTTATCCGACGGCAGTTCAAGCGTGACGGCTGCGGAGTTGTTCAGCCCGTAGTCCCACGCGAGCAGGTAGGGATTGTCGATGACGTTGCCGGTGCCGCCCTGGTCGGCCCATGCGGCATTGATGTCCTTGAAGGGAATCTCAACGTGGTAGGTGTAGGTTCCGTAGGTTCCGATCACGCCTTCCTCATCCGTGAAGATGTGGCGGTAGAACCACAGGCCGTCAGCCGGGTCGTGCAGGTCGACGGCCGCCAGCGGAGAGTCATCGGTGACGTCGAAAGACACAACCGTCTCGGCTCCTTCTCCACTGTAGGCCACTCCGGAAATAACGGGCCCCTTCGTGTCGAGGCGGAACTTGTAGGAGATAGACTGCTCGGCGCGCGACGGGCCGTCGTTGGACGCGGCAATCCGCAGCGTGTACGTGCCGTCGGGCAGTCTCTCATAAAGGTTGGAGCGCACGGGCAAAAACGTGGGATCATGCCCCAGCTCAGCCCACGTCATCATGCCACCAGGAGCTTTTGCACTCGACTTCCTCACCTCGTGGGTGACGTAAGACGCGACCGTCTCTCCTGCGGCATTCGTGTAGGTGGTGTTGAGCGTGGGGACACTACGCAGCGTGCCGGTGTGCGGATCCAACACCGTGGGAGCTCCCGAGGCCTCGGAGCGGGACACAACATAACGGTCAGCCCTGGGATTCCCGACCCGATCCTCATCCTTGATGAGGGGGTTGTATCCGAGAAGCTGGCGTGTTACCGCGTTGTAGATTCCCGAGGCGAGGACGTGCGCTCCGCCGTCCGAGGCGAGGGCGTCGAAGATGGGGGCCTTGCCCCAGTCGCCGTAAAAGCCCAGGTAGGGCACCGCCAGATCCGGCTGCCCCTCGGTCTTCGACGCGAAGCGCACGAAACCATCAAGGAACGTGCCGTTGGGCGCATTGTCCGCGACGTAAGAGGCGAACTCGCTGCCAGTGTGACGTCGATACCGACGGTGGCCTCACCGCTCGCGGGGACCGTCACGGTCGCGCCCTCAGCCGACGCGGACGCCACACCCGAGTACGCGATCTCCACACCCTTGCCTCGCCAATCCGAGGAGTGCTGCGTGAAAAACCCACCGTCCACGATCTCGGAGAGGGCCTGCGAGCTCAGCTCGTAGGTGGCCGGAACACCCGAGAGATTATGCAGCGTGACGTCGAAGTGCCACCCCTTCGTCCCATCCCCCAAGTCCGCCTTGGGACGAGACTGCTCAGGCGCACCCACAACGGTCGGGTACACGGACGAGGTCGTGGCCGCCAACGCGTCAACGAGGCCCGCGCCCTGCTTACGCGGCGAGTACAGCGCACCCGTCGTCTGAGCCGCATCCGTCAGCGGACGGGCAGTACCCATGATGAGGTTCTGGACGACGTCCGCCTTCTGACGTGCACTCATCGACGCAAACAACGGATCAGACTGAACCCGCTGCAACACGACCGCGCTGACACCAGCCATCTGAGGGGACGCCATGGAGGTTCCGGACATCAACTCGTAGGTGCCACCCGGGACCGCGGAGTAGATGTCGCCACCGGGGGCTGCGATCTCGGGCTTGAGGCGCAGGGCTGGGGACACACCCCACGACGAAAACTCCGACATTGAGTACTGTGCGCTCGGCGCGATCGTCATGCCCTCAACAAGGGTCAGGCGACGATCCGCTGCCGCCAGCATCGCCTGTCCATCCGCCTGCGTAATGAACGCGGCGGGCACGCTGCCCGTCGTCAGCGCCATCACTAACAGTGCGTCGCCCGGCAGGTTGTTATAGATGAGAACGCCAGCGGGCTTGAGCGGGGCGACGTTGTCGATTTTCTCGCTGAAGGTCAGCTGTCCGCGCGATATCAACACGAACTTTCCCGCCAGCCCCTCCGGGTACTTCGCACCGAGGGCTGCGGCATCCTCTTTAGTACCCAGTCCGCCATCCACGTACTCATAGGTGCCGGCGGGCAGATCGGTGATCTCAGGGATCTTGATGCCGTCATCTCCGCGCGCACGCTGATAGGCAACATCTCGTCCGGCCGCTTGAAGCCCGTTGTGGCGCAAACTGTTGTCGACGGAAGCGACGGCCACCACCGAGGCGTACGAGGCGGGTTCAGAGAGGACGGAGGAGTCGGGGTCGGCGGCGAAGGGAAGGTCCTTGCCGGACAGATTGCCGCGCCCAGCCGAGGAATCATTGCCTGCTGCCGCGTTGACGGTGATACCCGCATCCTGCAGCTTCTTGTACACGGTCGCATACACCGAGTCGGCCTCGTTATCCATGCCACCCGACCAGCCGAGCGACAGGTTGATCACGTCGGGATGCAGGACCACCATGTCATCGAGGGCCGCCAACAACACAGAATCCGAGACTCCTTCACTACCGTCTCGCGAGACCTTCGCAACGATGATCTGAGCCTGTGGGGCGACTCCGACGATCTGGTCAGCGTTGCCCGCGGCAATCCCGGCCACGTGCGTGCCGTGGGAGCCCGACGGGGAAACATCCGAATCATTGTCGGCGTAGTCGTAGGCGAAGGGGAACTTCTCATTCAGGTAGACCCCGGCTGCGCCCTCACCCAGCTGAGGTGCCAGCGCGGCGACATCCTCGGCAGTCATTGCCGGCTTGCCTGTGAGCGCGCCCGCGAATGCCGGATGGGAGGTATCGACGCCCGTATCGATGATGGCGATGACCTTACCCTCACCCTTCTGGGATACCTGGTCGACGTGCATCATCAGTTGGGCGCCGAGGTTGTCAGGGTTCTGGCCGGGCAGCGCGAAGCAGCAAAACCGCCCTCGGAATCCACTGCCTCGTTCGCACTGAAGCTGGCCTCACGCTCGACGAACGCACACCTAACACCGCTGACGGACCGGATTGCGTCGATCGCCCCAGCGGGCGCACTCAGCGCAAAACCCGAGAAACTATTCGCATACTCGTGCGTGACCTGGGCGCGCGCTCCCGGGTATGCCGCAGCCACGGCCTCGTTAATGGAGGCCAGCGCCTTATCGCGCCCCATCCCATCCTGAAGCTGGACGACAATTCCGACGAGCGCCGAGGGATCCTCTCCCCCGACACTCGACTCGGGAACGGTCATCTCGCCACTCTTCGATGTCAGCGCCGTGTCGACATCGCCCACGGGTGGCGATGACGGCACGGGTTGGGCGGGAGCGGGAGTCGGCAGCGCCGCAATGGACGCCGGACCCGTCACCGCGAGCGCACAGGAACCAACGAGCGCGAGGAACGCCATTGATGTCTTCATCATCATGTGTATTACTCCAATGTATCTATAGCCGAGCGCAGGCGACTCGACAACAGAGGCCCGGGCCGCGTGTAGGGACAGCGTCCCGGGCCTCGTCGTTGTCGCCTGATGAGCTCAGTTCATCCGACCCACGCGCCGCTGTCGCTAAAGACGTAGGTGCGCCCGTTGATCACGTGCGTACCCGTGAACATGGCGCCGTCGGGTCCCAGGTAGTACCAGGTGCCCCCGTCGTTGACCCAGCCGGTCGCCATCTTGCCCGAGGCGCTCAGGTAGTACCAGGTGCCACCGTCGTTGACCCAGCCGACAGCCATCGCGCCAGAGCCCGTCAGGTAGTACCAGGAGCCGCCATCGGCCAGCCATCCGGTACGCATCACCTTTGTCTCAGGATCGAGGTAGTACCAGTAGGGACCACCGTAGACGCTATCGAGCACCCAGCCGCTCACGGGGGAGCCCTCGGAATCCACGTACATCCAGCCAACATTGTCGCGCTTGACGAAACCGGTCATCATGTACCCGGCGGGCCCAAACTGGTAGTCGCGGCCGTTGATGGTGAACCAGCCACCCTGGAGGTAGTCCCTGCCGTTGGCGCACTGGTACCACCAGCCGCCCGAGTCCTTGATCCAACGCCCACCCGCGGTATCCGTGCACGAGCCTGTCGCACTGTGAGTACCGATGGGCAGCTCGAGGCTCACCGGCTCGGAGGGGTTCAAACCGTAGTCCCACGCGAGCAGGTAGGGATTGTCGATGACTCCGCCGACGCCACCCTGGTCGCTCCAGGCCTGTTCAATGGCGCTGAGCGGAATCTCCACGTGGTACATGTACCGACCGTCGGGGCCGACGCTACCCTCGCTCTCGGTGAAGACGTGGCGGTAGAACCACAAGCCATCGGCGGGATCGTGCAGGTCGACGGCCGCCAGCGGAGAGTCATCGGCGACATCGAAGGACACAACCATGTCAGGCTCATCTCCGCCATAGGTCAGTCCTGAGATGACCGGCGGGGTGGTGTCGAGGCGGAACTTGTAGGAGATAGACTGCTCGGCGCGCGACGGGCCGTCGTTGGACGCGGCAATCCGCAGCGTGTACGTGCCGTCGGGCATGTGCGCGAACTTCTCAGCGTTCGCGTCGAAGGCCGTGGACTCGTGGTACGCCTCGACCCAGGTGTTCTCCTCGGTGCTCGTCAGGTAGACGGACTTCCAGTTCCGATGGTTGGTCACCGAAAAGACCGTCTCCCCGGCCTCGTTCGCGTAGGTGCTGGTCAGCGAGTGGACGCTGCGCAGCGTGCCCGTGCGGGGTTCGAGGATCGTCGGCGCACCCGAGGCCGTGGACCTGGAGATCACGTAGCGCTGCGGGTTGGGGTTTCCGGTGCGGTCGGCTGCCTTGACGAGGGGGGTTGTATCCGAGAAGCTGGCGTGTTACCGCGTTGTAGATTCCCGAGGCGAGGACGTGCGCTCCGCCGTCCGAGGCGAGGGCGTCGAAGATGGGGGCCTTGCCCCAGTCGCCGTAAAAGCCCAGGTAGGGCACCGCCAGATCCGGCTGCCCCTCGGTCTTCGACGCGAAGCGCACGAAACCATCAAGGAACGTGCCGTTGGGCGCATTGTCCGCGACGTAAGAGGCGAACTCGCTGCCAGGTGTGACGTCGATACCGACGGTGGCCTCACCGCTCGCGGGGACCGTCACGGTCGCGCCCTCAGCCGACGCGGACGCCACACCCGAGTACGCGATCTCCACACCCTTGCCTCGCCAATCCGAGGAGTGCTGCGTGAAAAACCCACCGTCCACGATCTCGGAGAGGGCCTGCGAGCTCAGCTCGTAGGTGGCCGGAACACCCGAGAGATTATGCAGCGTGACGTCGAAGTGCCACCCCTTCGTCCCATCCCCCAAGTCCGCCTTGGGACGAGACTGCTCAGGCGCACCCACAACGGTCGGGTACACGGACGAGGTCGTGGCCGCCAACGCGTCAACGAGGCCCGCGCCCTGCTTACGCGGCGAGTACAGCGCACCCGTCGTCTGAGCCGCATCCGTCAGCGGACGGGCAGTACCCATGATGAGGTTCTGAACCACCTCAGCCTTCTGACGCGCACTCATCGACGCAAACAACGGATCAGACTGAACCCGCTGCAACACGACCGCGCTGACACCAGCCATCTGAGGCGTGGCCATCGACGTACCCGAGGACTGCTCGTACGCACCGTCCGGTATCGATGAGAAAACCTCGCCACCGGGCGCCGCGATCTCAGGCTTGAGGCGCAGGTCCGGGGACACGCCCCACGCGGAGAATTCCGACGCCTCGTAGATAGTGGACTGCGGCAGGACCTGGCCCTCGGCGATCGAGAGCTTGTGCTCGGGGGCATCCAGCATGGCCTGTCCGTCAGCCTGAGAAATGAACGCGGCGGGCATGTCCTGCGTCGTCAGATTCATGGCGATGAGGGATCCGACCGACACGTTGTTGTAGACGACGATTCCGGCGGGTTTGAGGTCGTCGAGGTTCTCGACCTTCTTCTGGTAGGTCATGTTGCCGCGGGAAACGAGCGCAATCTTTCCGGCGAGGCCGTCCGGGTACTTCGCCTTGAGCGCGGCGGCGTCCTCCTCGGAGGCGAACCCGGCGTCAACGTACTCGTAGGTGCCTGCGGGCAGGTCGGAGAAGAAGGCGACCTTCTCACCGTTGAGGCCGCGAGCGCGCTGGTATCCAATGTCTTTCCCATTGACGGTGAAGGCGTTGCGAAGCAGGGCGTTTTCGACCGAGGCGACGGCAACCACCGAGGAATACGTGGCCGGCTCGTCCATGACCGAGGAGTCGGGGTCCGTGGCGTAGGGCAGGCCCTTGCCGGAGTTGTTGCCATACCCGGTGGAGAAGGCGTTGCCCGAGGCCGCATTGACGGTGATGCCCGCTTCCTGCAGCTTCTTGTACACGGTCGCGTACACCGAGTCGGCCTCGTTATCCATGCCGGCCGTCCAGCCGAGCGACAGGTTGATGACGTCGGGGTGCAGGACGAGCATGTCGTCAAGCGAGGCGAGCAGCGCCGAGTCCAGCAGCGCATCGTCCTCACTGCGCGTCACCTTCGCGACGATCACCTGGGTGTTCGGAGCGGTGCCGACGATCTTGTCAGCGTTACCTGCGGCGATGCCGGCGACGTGGGTCCCGTGGGAGCCGTTCGGGGTCTTCGCCGGCGACGCGTCGTTATCGCCATCCGCGTAGTCGTAGGCGAAGGGGAACTTCTGCGAGACGTAGACGCCGGTCTTGCCCTCACCCAGCTGCGAGGTCATCGCAGCGACCTTCTGCGGGGTGAGCGGGGGCGTTCCCGCGAGTTCGCCAGTAAAAGCCGGATGCGTCATGTCGACGCCCGTGTCGATGACGGCGATGACCTTTCCTTCGCCCTTCTGGGCGACCTGGTCGATATGCATCATGAGATGGGCACTCAGGTTAGCGGGGTCCTGCCCGCCGGTCTGTGAGGACTCGATGCCGCCCTCGGCATCGGGCGTGGCCACATCACTGACACACCCCTCGCGCTCAAGGAACGCGGCACGCACGCCCGGGGCACGGCGGATCGCGTCCAGCGCACCGGCGGGGGCCTTGAGGGAGAAGCCCGACATGACGTTGTCGTACTCGCGCTCCACCTGGGCCGAGGCGCCAGGGAAGAGGGAGGCCACGGCCTCGTTGATCTCATTGATCGTGCCCTCGCGGGACGCGCTGTCCTCAAGCTGGACGATGACGCCGACGACGCGCGCCGGGTCCGCCTCTGTGTCGGTCGAGGAGGGCGCGGACTGCCCGCTCTTCGAGGTCAGCGCCGTGTCGATGTCGCCCGTGGGCAGGGCCGCTGCGCCATCGCTGACGCCGGATGAGCCCGGGAGCACGGGCGAGGCCAGGGTGGCCGGCGCGGTAACCGCGAGCGCGCACGCGCCGACGAAGGCGAGGAGAGCAGCCGGTTTCTTCGTTGACATAAACCTTCTCCGATATGTTGGGGGACGGAGTGCCAGTGGCACCCGGTACGTCGGTGTACCAGCCGTCTCCTTACAACATACCTCACGTGATCCCCCTGATAATCACGGTATTGCTTACTGATATGTGAAGAGGAGCTGAAGTGTCTAACGCACCGGGTCCGGGAGCGCGTTGCTGCGCTCCCGGACCCGGAGTATTGCCCGGTGTCGAGGCCTCGATCAGGTCATGCGACCCACACGCCCGAGCCGTGCAGGTAGTACCACGAGCCGTCGACCAGGACCCAGCAGGTACGCATGTAGCCGCGTCCATCGAAGCGGTAGGTGCGTCCGTCGATCACCATCGAGGTGTTCGTCGGGTAGCTGCCATCAGCGTTGCGGTACCACCAGCCGACCGAGTCCATCACCCAGGCGCCCATCGGTGCGGGAGCGGGCTGCGGATCGGGAGCAGGCGCATTCGCATCCTGCTTCACAGACTTCACAACGGCGATTGTCGTCGCCGGACCAATTGACCTTCGTCATGTTGGCATTGTCCGGCATGCCGTCGCTGCCCCATGCGACGAGCTTGACGGTCGCGGGCAGGGCGTCAGTGTGGCCATCCTTGGACCAGGCTGCCTGGATGTCCGAGAACGTGATGGTGAACGTATCGTGGTGCTTCCCGTCAGCGTTGACATTGCCGGGGAAATCGACGACGCGGCGATAGAGGATCGCGTCGGACGCGGGGTTACTGCCAGGGCTGCGATCAACGCCCTGTGAAATGTGTATGACATACTCACTCCAATGTTGATTCGTGCGAGCCATTCCAAACGGTTAGGTTCAGCAGCTCACAATTTGCGCGATACGCGTAATCAGATACCTAGCAATGCGTTACTGACTTACCATTCAGTAGCTACAAGGCATTGCGAGGGAAAAAAGGAGATCCTTAACCTTCTTATCAGCGAGGTTTCAACACATTCACTGACCGATGAACATATGTTTCGCGACAAAAGTGCACATGTTCGCCGACAACCCTCTTAAAAGACTGAAATTCTGGATGATCCAGAATTCAGTTGACACGGTAACTATCATCGCGAACTAACACACACAGGCACGCGGTAGGCCTGCGACCTCGACAAACACGTCACGGCACGCCGCGGGCCCCCTACTGCCGGTCCGACAGCTCCAGGTTCGCCCGCACGACGATGCCGATACGCTCCACCATCTCCTCGTCCACCCACTCACCATCCAGGGCTGCCAAGCGCGGGTGGGTCGGGGTCTCATCGAAGAGGAGATCGAAGCCGAGGATCGCCCGCCACAGGGGGATCAGCTCCTCGTTGTAGGTGTGGCCGTGGCCGCCGGGAGCGGTCCCCGCGACGGGCAGGTCAGCGAGCACCTGAATGAAGGTGACGAAGCGCGTGAACTCAACGAAGGGGAGACACGTCGCGGCCCGCCCGCTCACGCAGCCAATCAGGCTGCGTCCAGAGCATCTTTCGGTTCCACCACACAACCGGATCGGAGGCGTGCTGGGCGTAGACGATGCGCGGGAAGCCCCACGGCCCCAGCTCGCGCCCGTAGAGGTCGGTACGCAGGTCGGAGGGTTCGTTCACGAAGCGCACGCGCCGACCGTTGTAGACGACGGGGGCGACCTCGGGGCTTCCCTTGTGGCGAGCACTCGTCAGCTCGGCGTGCATCGGTGTGAAGGCGGGGGTCCCCACCCACAGGGCCCCATCCACCTGGGAGAGCGCCTCCTCGACCGAGGAGAAAACCGACTGCGAGGCGAAAGCCCCCAGGGATTCACCGCAGACGAAGAGAGCGGGCCTGTCAGCCTCGTCCATCGCGTCGAGTTCGGCCCGCACCGCCCGAAATAGCACGGCCGATGCCTCCTGCGCTGGCTCGAGGCCGGTCAGCCAGTTGAGGGCCGAGGGCACGTAGGAGTACTGGAGCGAGGCGGTGGCACAGTTACCGCGCGTCAGGAACTCAAGGGGCTGGACCTGCCACTCGTCAACCCAGCCGGAGCCGGTCGACGCGGCGATGAGAATGACGGCACGATCGAAGGCACCCGTGCGGCGCAGCTCGGCGACCACCGTCGCCGCGGCCTGCTCGATGCCCGCCCCACCCGCGGGCATGCCGGAGTAGACGCGGATCGGCTCCATGGCCTCGCCGCCGGTGACCTGGGCGATGTCGAGGCGCGAGGGGCCGCGCCCCAGGAAGACGCGCCCCTGACCGCCGACGGATTCCCAGGTGACGGGCGAGGCCGGGGAGGCGGAGCGCTCGGGCACGAACGGCTTGTAGATGCCGCGAGCGGTACGCGTGTTCATCTGCTCGGCATGGTGGCGGAAGAAGCCGATCCCACCGCGCAGGATCACGTTGGAGGTCAGGAAGAAGACGATGGCGGTCAGGATCGCGACGCCCACGACGATCGCCGCCGGGCGCGGCATGTAGCCGCCGAGCGCCCCAATCAGCATACGTCCCACGCGGTTCAACGCCCCGACAATCAGGATGAGACACCAAACGATAACGACCGTGCCGGCCGTCCCCAGGAGGTACTCGCCGAAGGTCTCCCCCCGGCATGTTCACAAGCCTGGCGGCGACGCGGGCCCGTCGGTAGGACTGGATGACCGCATAGAGCCACCAGATCGCAAAGAGGGCGGCGATGCACACGCGGAAGCCGATCTCGACGGGCTCGGATGCGCGGATCGTCAGGCCTGTCATGGCGATGACGCGGGCACCCACGTTCTGGATGACCACGCCCGCGACGTACCCGCAGGACACGAGGACGCCCGAGGCGACCGCATGCCACGCCCACGAGCGCGCCATCAGCGACGGCGCCACGCTCACCGCGTACATGGCGAGGGCGGCGATCACTCCCAGAAACGACACAGCCATGGCCCCCATTGTGCCAGGGGCAGCCGCGGCGTTCAGGAGCGGCACGAGGCACGTGCTCCCACACGTTTCTGGGCTTGACACACGATCACCGCATTCACCTCACGCGTGACGTTCATACGGGGCCCGAGCATTCAGTGTCGCCCGCACGGTCACAATCGGATACCGTGGGCATAGCACCACCGACTTCGTCACCACCGGAAACGGTTCAAACACCGGCGCAACGGACCCACGACGCACCCCACACGACCCAGGAAGACCGATGACCGACAACTACTCCGATCAGACCGGCGCGCTCCTCAACCTCCTCAACAAGCTGCCCGCCAAGCCGCAGATCACCTTCCGCGGCTACGTCGATCGCGCAGTGGACCGGGTGCGGGTCGTCAGCTCGCCGACGCTCACCGCCACGACGCACAGCCTCGAGATCGCGACGAACAACCTAGCCCGGCCGGAGGTCGCCATCGTCGTCGGCGCCAACGGGCGCGACCTCACGCCGATCCTTCAGGGGGCTCCCAACTTCAACCTCCAGGAAGTTACCTACCTCCCGAACTCTTACTTCCTCCAGCACGTCGCTCACGAGTACAACGGCGTGACGATCCAGGTCTACGAGGAGATCGTTCCGAACAGCCAGTCAGCAGGCTTCACGATCACTCATCCACTGCACACCTGGGACCCGGTCCTGGCCATCCTTGACCCCGCTCTGCGTGCCGCGCGGGAGCGCCCGCTCCCCATGCCTGAGGGTTCCTCGGACAGGTTCCTGGAGCCCATTCACTGACGTCCCGCGCGCTCGGCTCGCCCACCTCTCACAGGTGGGTGAGCCACACGAGGGTCGCATAGGGGATGGTCACCTGCTCCCCCCGGCGCGTACCCGAGGTGGTCGTAGAGGTACCAGCGCAGGTTTTCCTGCATGCGCGCCTTGCCGGCCTCGGAGGAACGGATGTACGAGGAGCGGGTCGTGCCCAGGGTGAGGATCTCCTCGGGGGTCATACGGTCCTCCCATGCGACCTGGGTGAGGGTCATCGGGGCGAAGCCGCCGCCCGGCATGGGCGGCCTGTCGGGGCGGTGTACGTCGCCCGAGCGCATGATGCGCGTCAGGCGATGCACCCACGGAATCGACACGGCCATCTGGTTCCACACGATGGCGAGCGCGCCGCCGGGCGCCAGGATCCGGGCGGCCTCGAGGCCCGCACGCTCCGGATCCATCCAATGCCAGGACTGGGCAAACACGACGATGTCATACACGCCGTTCGGTAACCTATATCTTCCGCAACGCCGTCGTGCCACGTCACGCCTTCGATCGACGAGGCCTGGGCGCGCATCGCCTTGGATGGTTCGACCGCGTCGACGAGGAGACCGCCGCGAGCCAGGAGCTCGCTCATCTTGCCGGTGCCCGCGCCGATGTCGGCGGCGCGCAGTGGGCCGCCCCGGCCCGGCATGTTCTCTCTCCGCGCGCGCTGCGCTGCGTCGATCAACGCGGCCACAGCCTCGTCCGGGTAGGCGGGGCGCACGGAATCGTAGGCACCGCCCTCGCCGACGAAGGGGTTGACATCGAGCGAAGCGGACACACTGTTCGATATCACCTCACAATCCCCGTACTGCTGCCACGAAAGAGAGGTGTCCGTGCGTCCGGCCATGGCCTCGTTCTCGGGAACACTCACAGGAGCGAGCTCCCCAGTCGACACACGTTGTCGATGTAATGGACGTGCCACGGCAGGCCGCGCCACTCCTCGTAGGTGAGCTGGCGAGACTTCTCGCGCGTTCGGCCGTCGTTGCCGTGCAGCATCTCGACCAGGCGCGAGCTGTCGGCGACGAGCATGATCTCGTAGTTGAGGCCGAAGGAACGCACATCCATGTTGGACGAGCCAATGACGCACAGGTTCCCGTCGACGATCATGTACTTCGAGTGGAGCATCCGCGGCTTGTGGTACAGGTGGATGCGCACGCCCGCCTTCAGGAGCATGCCGTAGTAGGAGCGCTGCGCGTGGCCGACCAGGAACTGGTCGAACTGCTCGGAGACGAAGAGCTCGACCTTGACGCCCGACAGCGCGGCGTTCGTCAGCGCGGTCATGAGGGTCTCGTCCGGGATGAAGTACGGGCTCGTGATCGACACGTGCGTGCGCGCCGAGGAGACCATGTGGACGAACGCGCGCAGGTTCGGCTCGCCCTTGAACGCGGGACCCGACGGGATGATCTGCATGGCCGAGATGTGCGTGTCCTCGTTCTTGGCCGCCAGCTGCGCGGCGGGCGGGGTGAGGACCTCGGGCGTGAGGATCTCCTTGCACGCGTAGTACCAGTCGACGGCGAAGACCGCCTGGATCTGCGCGACGATGGGGCCGGTGACGGACACGCTCGTGTCGTCGTAGAGCATGCCGGACTTCGCGTACGAGGGGGTGTCGTAGTCGGGGGCCACGAGGTTGTGGGAGCCGACGTAGGCCTCACGCCCGTCGATGACGAGGATCTTGCGGTGGTTGCGCAGGTCGGGGCGGCGAATCTGCCCGCGCAGCGGGGCGAAGGGCAGCATCTCGTGCCACTCGATGCCCATGGCGTTCAGGCGGCGGCGGAAGTCCTTGTGGCCCGGGATCGTGCGCATGCCGTGGTGGTCGACGAGCAGGCGGACGGTGACGCCACGCGCGACCGCGCGCTCGAGGGCCTCGTAGAAGGGGGCCGTGTACTCATCCCAGGACGTCTGGTAGTACAGGGCGTTCACGTGGTGGGTCGCCGCGTCGATGCTGGCGGCCATGGCCCGGAAGGTCTCGGCAGTGTCGTTGTAGAGGCGACCAACCCGTCCCACAGAGGCCGGGAAGCCGCTGAGGGTCCCGGACAGTCGCATGATCGAGGCGGTGTCATCATCCGAGCATGCGGGCAGGCCGTCGGGCCCGTCCGGCACCTCGTAGTTCTCAGGGTCGGGCGCGGTCGAGCCGGCCACGATGGCATCGACCAGCTGGCGGGCCTCCGGGTCGTCGTCGAGCCGCCGACCCATCGCCCACCACGAACCGAAGATGACATACAGCGGCACACCCAGGAGCGGCCACAGGAAGATCAGCAGCAGCCACGCCGTCGACGTGGAGGCGCGGCGATGCTTGGGGACGATGCCGAGCGCAATGATACGGATGGCGAACTCGAAAGCCCCAAAGAGGAGCCACGCCCACAGCGGCGGTTCAGGATGCGGCGGCAGCATACACCTATGGTAGCGAGCGCCCCAGATCCTGGTCGGCCCACCGCTGCCAATGCGGCGCGTAGGTCTGCCCGTCGCGCGCGAGCGCCCTGCTGCGTCGTTCGCCCTCGCCGGGGTCGGCGATCCACACGCTGAGGTCGGCTTCGGCGTCGATGGCGCCGCAGCCCTCGATGATCGTCGGGGCGAGGGGGACGCTGATCATCGCCCCGGTTCTACCGTTCTCCCAGTCCCAGGCCTCGTAGGAGGAGGCCCGTCCTCCCCGCAGATCGGCGGCAATTCGACACGCGATGTGGGCGCCCTCCGCGAGGCCGTCCCAGCCGGGGTACCAGTCGTCGAGGTGCAGGACCTGCCAGCCGTTCACGAGCCGAGCAAGCGCGGCGGCCAGCGTGGACTTGCCGGAGCCGGAGTAGCCGTCGATCGTGACGACCGGGACGCCGGGGCGCGCCCGCCTCACCAGACGAGGGCGGGGCCCGCTCCCCGCCAGGGCACTCAGGCGGGGGGCGAGCTCGCGGGCGGCCTCATCGGGGCCCATCGTGACGGGGACGGTGACCCTCAGGCCCACTCCCCGCTCACGTCTTCCCAGGTCGGGCCTCTCATCGGCCCACCAGGGCGAAGGTACCCGCCCAGATGCTCGCGGCCAGCGCGATCGCGGGCAGGGCGATGGCGACAACCATGAGGACGGCATCGGCGGCGCGCAGGCGCGAGGGACGTGCCCACGTTCGCTTGCCTTCCGCGCCGAAGCCCCTTGCCTCCATCGTGGTGGCCAGCTTGCCGGAGCGACGCAGCGCGAAGACCAGCAGCGAGAAGGAGCCTCGCAGGAAGGAACGGATGCGCGAGGAGTCACCCACGCCTCGGGCACGGCGTGCCCGCTCGAGGGCCTTCCAGTCGGCCGCCATCAGCGACGTCATGCGCGCGCCCGCAAGCGCCGCCAGCACGGGGCGGGCGGGCAGGTGCAGGATCTGCGCGAGGCCGTCGCCCATGTCGGTCGGATCAATGCGGTCGAGCAGGGCAATCGCAGGCAGGACGATCGCGCACATGCGCAGGCCAATGCCCAGCGCCAGCCACATCGAGTGGTCCGAAACCGCTGCCGGCCCGAACTGCCAGTACACGGTTCCTCCCGGTGAGGCGTAGAGCAGCATGGACAGCGCGCCGAGCGGCGCGGCCAGCAGCAGCGGCGTCGCCTTCAGGAAGAAGCTGCGCGCCGACACGCCCGACAGGGGCATGAGCGCGAGCTCGAGAATGACGGCAACAGCCGCGCTCACCGGGTCAATCGTGATCAGCAGGGGCGTGGTTGCGACCAGGAGGGCGAGCACGCGGGCAACGGGATTCGTACGCGCGAGGAGGCCTCGGGCGCCGCGCTTCGGGCCGCGATCGTGAACGTTCCCGGCGGGGGCGGCCCCGGCCTCGTCCGTGGAAGCTTCGGGGGCCGCGCCGCTCGTGCCGACCTGCCCGAGGTCGACGACGCGCTGGCCCATCGCGGCCACGAACGCGGGGTCGTGCGTGATCGACACCAGGGTGACGCCGCGCTCCAGGGCGGCGCGCAGCAGGCGCACGAGGCCCAGCCACGTGCCGCGGTCCTGGCCGAAGGTCGGCTCGTCGAGGATCAGCAGCTCGGGGGCGCTGATGAGCGCGGTCGCCACCGACAGGCGGCGCTTCTCGCCGCCCGACAAGGTCATGGGGTTGGCGCGCGCGAGTTTGGTCAGGCCCAGGGCCTCGAGGTGTTCGTCGACGAGGGGGGCGATCTCCTCGTCGGTCATGCCGGCGGCGCGCGGGCCGATCGCGAGCTCCTCGGCGACGGTGGCGGCCAGGAACTGGTATTCGGGCTCCTGGAAGACCATGGACATGCGGCCGAGCAGCTGCTTGCTGCTCCACTCGTGCGGGTCGCCGACCGTGCCGTCGGCGGTCTCGACCTCGACCGTGCCCGCGAGGGGCGGCAGGAGGCCCGCGAGCGTCAGGGCAAGGTTGATTTTCCGGCGCCGTTAGCGCCAACGATGCAGGTGGAGACACCGCGCTCGATCGTCAGGTCGATGCCGCTGCGTACGGGGGCGGACGCGTCGTAGCCGATCGTCAGGCCGGTGACGCGGGTGATCGGGGTGGTGCCTCGCGCTCCCCCTTCCAGGCTTTCGGACGAGGCCGGTGGGACCTTGGGGGCGGGTCCGACCTCGGCGGCGACGTCGTCGCCGGGAAGCCAGATGCCGCGCTCGCGCAGGGCGTCACCCTGCTGCGCGAGGACCTCGTCGAGCGGGCCGTCTGCGGCGATCGCACCGTCCGCGACCACGATGACACGATCCACGAGAGGCCCACACGTCGACGCGGTGCTCGACGACGACCACGGTCGCGCCTGTGCGCTCGACGACCTTTTTCGACGGCGGCGCGCACCTCGGCGACGCCGCTCGGGTCCAGGTTCGCGGTGGGCTCGTCCAGGGAGCAGCAGGCCCGGCCCCATCGCGAGAATCGACGCCAGGGCCAGGCGCTGCTTCTGCCCGCCCGACAGCTCCGTCGTCGAATGATCCAGGGGGACGCTCAGGCCCACTGCCTCGAGCGAGTTCTCCACGCGCGGCCAGATCTCCTCGCGCGCAACCCCCAGGTTTTCCATGCCGAAGGTCACGTCGTCGCCCACGCGGGCGAGAACCACCTGAGCCTCGGGGTCCCTGCATGAGCAGGCCCACGCGGCCCCTCGCCTCGGCCGGAGCGACGCCGTCGACGGTGAGCGTGCCGGTGGCATCGCCCTCCTCGGCGCCGCCCAGCAGGCCGGCCAAGCCACCCATGAGCGTCGACTTGCCCGACCCAGACGGGCCCAGCACCAGCACGCGCTCACCCGGCGCGATATCGAGATCAACACCCGACAGCGCGGCGTTCTTGCGCCCGGCGTGACGCCATCCCCAGCCGCGCGCGCACACGCGCGCGCCCGCCCCCTCACCCGGCGCAGCCGAGGCACCGGGAGAAGAAGCGGGGCGGGAGGAGGCGGAGTGGGCCTCGTCCATGGATCGGGAATCAGACAAGCTCACGCGCTCCACGGCCGGAGGCGAAGCGATCCAGGGCACCCGTCTTCGCGAGTGCATTCGTCAGCGCCCACGCGAGCAGGCCGGCCAGAACGATGCCCGACGCCATGCCGCACACGAGGTAGATCACGTTGTAGAGCACACCCTTCGCGAGGTGACCGGAGAGAAAGAGCTCGAGAACCCACTCAAACGCGAAGGACACAGCACCGGCAGCGCCCGCGATCGTCGCGTTGTAGCGGCGGTAGGCGACCAGGGCGAAGACGACCTCCGCGCCGAGGCCCTGCGCGAGACCCGAGTAGATGGTCTCGACGGCCCACTGGGAACCCAGGGCCATGGAGACGGTCGCCGCCATCAGCTCGACGAAGAGCGCGGCGCCGGGCTTGCGGATGACGTAGCCACCGAGCGTGCCGCCCAGCAGCCAGACACCCGTCACCAGGCCACCCACGCCGGGGCCGATGGTCTTGAGGAACTCATAGCTTGCGCCGCCCACCTGGTTCCAGACGACAAAAATAAGGCCGCAAGCGACGCCCAGGACGGCGGCGGTGACGATGTCAATGACCCTCCAGCGGAGGGACGGAGCAGTGGATGTCATGCGAAAAAACTCCCTTCGTGTTGCACGGCGGCCACGAGGGAAGAGCCTTCCTACGCCGGTATGATCCGGATCAGGTTCTACGGTCGGGGGTGGTCCCCTCTCAGCTCGGTTCGAGCTCCCGTGGCACTCTGGTGAGCATAGTCACTTGGTATTCATTGCGCTACTCATGCAGGTGGGGGCCGGTATGAGGGCCCTCTCCCGTGCCCCCGTCGCCGAGGACACCGCGCGACGCGCGGCGCAGCAGGAAATGGCGGTTCGCGAAGGCCGCGCCCACGATGAACGCAATCCAAATCAGGGAATAGACGAGGCCGGGGCGAGTATCGTCCCACATCGCCAGGATGACGCCCATGCAGCCCATGAACGCAAGCACGATCCAGGCGCTGATCGCGCCGCCGGGGGCCTTGAACTTCGAGACCGCATGCAGCTGCGGGCGCTTGCGCAGGTAGACCAGGTAGACACAACGATGACCACCCACACGCCCATGAAGAGCGTGGCCGACACCGAGGTCACCAGCGTGAAGGCCACGGAGATCGAGCCGCCCATCCCCATGATCACGATGCCCGACAGGAGGCACACGCAGGACAGGAACAGGGCGTTGAGGGGCACGTGGTGCTTGGAGAGGCGCGCGAAGGTGCCCGGCGCCTGCTCCTGGCGCGCCAGGCCGTAGAGCATGCGCGACGTGGAGTAGATACCCGAGTTCGCGCTCGACGCGGCCGAGGAGAGGACCACCAGGTTGACGATCGTGGCCGCGGCGCGCAGGCCGGTCAGCGAGAACATCGTGACGAAGGGCGATTTCTCGGGGCTCACCTGATCCCAGGGGGTCACCATCATGATGGCCGCGAGCGCCGCCACGTAGAAGAGCATGATGCGAACGGGGATGGAGTTGACGGCCTTGGGAAGGGTGTTGTCCGGGTCGTCGGTCTCGGCGACGGTCGTGCCGACCATCTCGATTCCGATGAAGGCGAAGAGGGCGATCTGGAAGCCGCCGAGGAAGCCGGTGAATCCAGTCGGGAAGAAGCCGCCATGGCTCCACAGGTTCGAGACTGCGGCCACGGTTCCCTCCTCGTCAACCGTGCCCATGGCGACCATGCCGAAACCGACGATGACCAGGGCGATGATCGCGACGATCTTGACGAGCGCGAACCAGAACTCCGTCTCACCAAAGGCCTTGACCGTCATCGCGTTGAGGGCAAAGAGCAGCAGAGTCGTCGCGCCGATGGGGATCCACGCGGGCAGGTCCGGCCACCAGAAGTGCGTGTAGCCGGTGATAGCGATCATGTCGGCGACGCCGGTGACCACCCAGCACGCCCAGTAGGTCCACCCCGTCACGAAGCCGGCCCACGGGCCGATGAGGTCGCGGGCGATGTCCGCGAAGGTCGCGTACTTGTGGTCGGAGAGCAGCAGCTCACCGAGGGTGCGCATGAACAGGAAGAGAACCGCGCCGATGATCATGTAGACCAACAGGATCGAGGGGCCCGCGACCGAGATCGTCTTACCCGAGCCCATGAACAGGCCCGTACCGATCGCGCCACCGATGGCGATCAGCTGAATGTGGCGGTTTTTCAGCGTGCGCTGGAGCTTTTCGCCACCTTGCTGGGGCTCACCGTGTTCGACGTTCTCAACTGTCATCATTGTTCCTTCCGCCTGCTCCCGGCCCGGGGGCTTTTTGCGCGGCCTTTGTGCGCTCGCGTGACACGCTTGACCATCCAACGCTACCGCACAGGTACGCTCATGACCGAATCCAGAGCTACGCATGGCAGAGCGAGCGCATTCAAGTTAGGTTTGCCTTATGACACAGAATTCGGCGCCTTCGACGGGCGAGACCTCGTACCCCCTGATCTCCGTGGCCACGGTTCCCACCGAGCGGGCTGCGCGCTACGGCAAGCAGCTCGTGAGCCACATGGGCCACAAGATCACGGGTTCCTGGGACGAGGAGGCGGGCAGCGGATACCTGCTGTTCGACCGCGAGGGTCCGGTTCTGGGGCACGTGAACGTCATCGCGTCACCGTCGGCACTGACGCTCGAGATGCACACGGAGCCCGAGCGCACCGATCGCCTCGAATTCATCGTCGGCATCCACCTGGCACGCTTCGGCGCACGCGACAGCCTCGCCGTTTCATGGGAGCGCACCGACGACAGCGAAGGCTCCACGCAGGGCCCCCTCACCCCCGAAGAGGTCGAGGCGCACGCCCGTGCCAAGAAGGCAGCCCGCGAGGCAGCGGAGCGCGAGGCCGGGCACGCGGAGTAGGCCCGGCAGGCACGCGGCCAGGCACGCAACAGAGTAGCCGCGACGGGCCCCATCAATTCCGCATGCAATTCCCTGATCGCCGAACGCGTTAGCATCTCAAAAACCGCAGAATTCCAACGTTCTGACTTAGAATATTGAAACAATCGCAGGGGAATGACGTGCGAAAGCTGGGGGGGCGCCGACGCCCACTCGCTGCACATGTCAATGCAGCTCCCCATCATCCGACACCGGGAGGCATTGCACTACGTAGCAGGGCATTGCACTAGCTACTATCCAGTGCAATGCTCCCCCATCTAGTGCATTGCTCCTTCAACTAGTGCAACGCTTCGGAGTCACAAGCTCCGCCATGGTTCGCACAGCAACTCCCACACTGGGCATTACACCTCTTACGGGACGCTGCACCTCTTACGGGACGCTGCACCCGATCAGAACGGGTGCACTGCCTACGGATCGGGTGCAGCACCCACGCGCACAAGCACAACCGCGGCGAACGTCCGTCGGGCCGCAGCCTACGCCGTACCACCGTCCCCACATTCACCAATTCCGCACGTAATTCCCTGACGGCCACACACAACAACACGCTGAAAACCGCAGGATTTCAACATTTTGACTTCAAACGTTGAAGTAGCTACAGGGGAATTGCATGCGAAATTTCGGGGACACACACGGACGGACACTCAGCACACGACCCATGAACCACACCGCTAACAAACAACCCCCGCAGCCGTGAGGCTGCGGGGGTGCAAAGTCGGGCAACGCGCTCACTACGCGTCATTCGCCCCCGAAATGCCACGGCAGCGGAACACCACCGGCATGCCCAGATGCCGGCGCAGAAACTCAGAGACTCAGCGGCCCTCGAGGTAGTTCTTCGCGGCACTCAGGACCTGCTCCCACATGCCGACCTCGTCTTCGTACGCCTGGCGGGCCTCGGCCTCGTCGTCGGAGACCGACGCCAGACCCGACTCCTCCACGTGGATGGCGACGCCGCCGCGCTCCTCGGACAGGGAGATTTCGATGCGGGTCGCATACTCGTCCGGCAGCTCGTCGTCGGCCAGCGGGTACCAGCGGAAGGCGACGACATCCGTCGGATCCTCGTCGGCCTTTCGATCAGCCAGTCGCCGGCGTCCGGGTCGCTCACGCGATAAATTCCGTCATCCCCGAGCGTCACCTCGTGGTCACCCAGCGGGCCATCGTTGACCCACCAGCCCGGCTCCGACACGAGCGCCCACGCGGCCTCAATGTCGCAGTCCACGACCACGTCGGTCTCAACGCGATCCAGGTCGTCCTCAACGTCGGCGTCAGAAGTCATGTCAAAGAAGCTCATACACCAACGGTACCGGGTCGGACGCTCCCAGGCACGCGAATGGACACCCCAACACGCGTCCATCTCCGCACGTCGGCAGGCACGGGAACAGTCATGGGAATAGGCGCCCGTGCGAGCACATCGGCGCACAGATGCGCGAGGCATTGGAAGGCCACGTCTTCGTGCGCATACGACGAGGCACACCGCAGTAAGTCCACAACGCCCGACGATCACCGGGCATAGATACGACGAGGCCGTGGCCAGCCCCGCGGAGAAGCGAGAGTCGGCCACGGCCTCGTCGTGTCAAAGAGCCTCAGGCGAGACGGGTGATGCGGTAGCGCCAATCCACGGGGCCGACCTCGAGGGTCTCGACGCGGTAGTGGTGCTCGGAGTCCTGCAGGTGCGCGAACAGCGGCTCGGGCTGGTGGGGCGCGCAGATCTGGATGTTCTCGCCGACGGGCAGGTTGTCAACCGCCGCGAAGAGGACCGCGTGGCGCACGACGCGGGGGATCGAGTGGATGACCAGCTCGTCCGCGCCCGGGCGGTGAATGACGCCGGCGCCGCCAGCGTGGACGTTGCCGGTCGAGGGGGCGCCGTCACCGCAGCCGCAGCCACCGGCCGTGGAGGCGATGGGCTCGGCGGCCATCTCGTGGGGACGCTCGGCGGGAGCCTGCTCAGCGGGGGCGTCGTGTCCGCCGCAGCCGCAACCGGCGTGCTCGGCGGGAGCCTGCTCAGCGGGGGCGTCGTGTCCGCCGCAGCCGCAACCGGCGTGCTCAGCGGGAGCCTGCTCAGCGGCCTCATGGCCACCGCAGCCGCACCCGCAGCCGCCGTCCGCGGACGGGACGGTGTTGGCGTCGACCAGCTTGAACATCTGACGATCAGTCATGTCTTTTCCTTATCCTTCGGCCCGACGGGCCATTTCAGCGAACCTTATCCAGTGTAGGCATGCCTCAGCCGGCCGCGCGCGTTCACTTAATGAGGAACTCGGCCTCGACCTCGACGCTCACGTTGAGGGGCAGCGCGGCGACGCCGACGGCGCTGCGCGCGTGCTGGCTGCCGAAGATCTCGCCGAACAGCTCGGAGGCACCGTTGATGACGCCGGCCTGGCCGTAGAAGTCGGGGCGCGAGGACACGAAGCCCACGACCTTCACGACGCCCGCGAGGTTGTCGATGCCGCCCGCGACGGAGGCCGCCGCGGCCAGGGCGTTCAGGGCGCACACGCGCGCCGCGTCCTTGGCGTCCTCGGGGTCCGCGCCGTCCTCGCCGACCGCGCCGATGCACACGGGCTCGCCGTTCACGACGGGGATCTGGCCGGAGGTGCGCACGACGCCACGGTCGATGACGGCCGGCACGTAGGCGGCAACGGGGTGGCGACGGTGGGCAGTTCGAGGCCGAGCTCGGTGAGCTTCTCGGAGGGGAGCATGAGGGGTCCTTTCGTTGTGATCGACGAGGCCGGGGCCTCGTCCTCTGTTTCCAGTTTAGTTGCGCTGATCCCGGGGGTGGCGAGCGAGGGTGCGGGCGTGAGATACCGGCCCCGGCCTCGTCAAGGAGGACTGAGCGCTGGTATCAGCGTGCGCCCCGCGTGTCGACAATCACGCGGGGCGCACTATTCAGGAAGCCTCAGCCCTGGGGCGCGGCCGGGGGCTGACCGCCCTGACCCGGACCGCCCGCCGGGGGCTGGCCACCCTGTCCCGGGCCGCCGGCCGGGGCTGTCCGCCCTGACCGCCGGGGCCCATGCCGCTGCCCATGCCGCCCTGGCCGGCGGTTGCTTCGGTAGCAGTCCCATCGACACTCACGGTGTAGGTGGAGCCGTTGGTCATGCCGGAGGTCGAGTAGATGACGTTACCGAAGGCCTTCAGCGAGGTGTAGGTGCCCAGGACCGAGCCGGAGGAGTCGGTGATCGTCACCGTGGATCCAGCGGAGCCGGTCGCGGAGGCCGAGACCCAGCCCTGGCCGTCGGTCGTGGTCGGCGTCTCCACCATCTCGCTGGTCGCAAATGCGATAACCGTGCCACCCGTGATGCTCATGGTGCCGTTGCTATCCAGGGCGCCGTTCGCGCCGGACGCCGGGCCGTAGACGGTCGTCGTGCCGCCGCTGATGGTCAGCGAGCCGTTGGAGTCGAGGCCATCGCCGTTCGCGTTGACGGTCACGGTGCCGCCGCTGATGGTGAGCCGCTCGCCCGTGTCTTCCATCGAGCCGCCACCGTCAGCCATGCCACCGGGGCCCATCTGCTGGGTGGTCGTGGTGGTGTCGGTGGTGGTCGTATCGGAGCTGGATTCGGCGACTGCGGCCAGGCCGGCCTCGACAGTGATCGAGCCCGAGGCGTTGATGCCGTCGTCGCTCGAGGTCAGGTCGACGGTGCCGTCGGCGATCGTGATGAGGCCGCCCTCAAGGGCTTCGTTCGACTGCGTGACGGTCACGGTTGCGCCGTCCAGGACGGCCGCGACCTCGGTGTGCACGCCATCGTCGCCGGAGGCGGCGGTGATCGTGCCGGAGCTCAGGCGCAGGGCGCCGTTGGAGTGGATGGCGTCATCCGCAGCGTCGATGGTGGTCGTGCCGCCGTCGACGATAATGTAGGTCTGCGCCTTGATACCCTTGGTCGAACCCGTAGAGGGCTTGCCGGCAGAGGCGCCGCCGCCCCGAGGTGATCGACAGGGTGCCGCCGGTGACGATCGCGTCGGTGTACGCGTCGATGCCGTCGCCGCCCGAGGTCAGGGTGACGGTGCCGTCCACGATGGACACGTAGCCCTTGGTGTCGTCATTGTCCTGGTCGGACTTGAGGGCGTCGCCGCCGGAGTTCACGGTGACGGTGCCGCCGGCAATCGTCAGAGAGTCCTTGCCGCGCAGACCATCATCCGCGGCGGTCGCGTTGATCGTGCCGCTCAGGACGTACAGGTCGTCCTTGGAGGTGATCGCGTCCAAGGCGCCGGAGGTCACGTTGAGCGTGCCCGAGCCGGTGATCGTCAGGTCCATGTCGGCGTAGATCGCGGCGTTCGCGTCCTCGGTGCCGGTGTAGGTGCCGTCGGTGATCGTCGAGGTGCCCTCGAGGGACAGGACGAGGTCATCACCGCTGGTCGCCTCGATCGCGGCGCCCGTCGAGGAGGTGATGGTCGCGTTGTCGAGAATCAGGACGACCTGGTCCTCGGTCCCTGCGGCCACGACGACCTTGCCGGTGAAGGAGCCGCTGAGCTTGTAGACACCGGCCTTGGAGATGGTCAGCACGCCGTCGCTCACGCTCACGGCATCGGACGAGGAAGTCGCGGTCGTGCCGCTGAGCGTCACATCGACGGCGTCCGATGCCTTCCAGTCGTTGTCCTCCACGTAGGAGGCCTTCGCGTTCGAGGCCAGGGCGTCGGCCGCGGTGGGTGGCGCGGTCGTGTCGCCGTTGCTTCCGGAGGCGGCAACGGTCGCGGTGGCCGCGGTGGAGCCGGAACCGGAGGAGGTCACGCCCGAGGAGCTGCAGGCGCCCAGCGCCAGCATTCCAACGAGGGCGATCGCGCCGATCGTGCGGGCGGGGGTCCAGATTTTCTGCAGGGCTTTCATGTATATGTCTCTTTCGTGTGATTAAAGCTTGTGTTTCTTATGGTGAGCGCTTTCGTTTCGCGTGCTGTCGAAACTGCGGGCGCCGTTATGAGGTCTGTCAGGCCGCCATCGCGAGGGGCGTGGAGTGCGCGAGCTCGGGGACCTCCACGTACTCGTGAAAGTAGCGATCCAGCGTGCGGTGCCACTTGTTCGCGGGCAGGTGGTGCATGGCGGCCATCGCGGTCCCGTACTTGGAGATCTTCACGGGTCGCACGCCGCCCTCCCACAGGAGGTGGTCGACGATCGAAGGGGTCGCGCCCGACTTCGTTTCGATGATGACCAGGTCGGGGCGGGCAACCTTGGTGCCGTCCGTGCGCAGCGAGCGCCACTTCAAGTCGGTGTCCACCGTCGCGCGTCCCACGCCACCGGGCAGAAGCAGGGTGTTGCGCACGTAGGACCCAGCCAGGACCGGCTCGAGAGCTGGCACCAGGTGGCCATATCCCGTCTTCTCAACCTTGCCGGCCACCCACGTGCGGCGCTCACCCGCGAGAGGGGCCCCGGCCTCGTCCCAAGAGATCGGCATCCGCTTCTTGACGGTCACGCCGCGCGGACCGCGGGTCTTAACCTCCAGGAAGGACCCGCCCGACGTGAGGTAAGAGCGGGTGCGGACCTTGAAGCGGCGGCGACGCTTGAGCGCGGTCAGCAGGTACGAATCCATGTCGGGGGTGTCGTAGTAGGTGGAGGCGTAGCCCTGGGACACCTGGCCGTCGATCTGCAGAACCTTCGTGTCCTCAGGGAGGTGGCTCAGAATCGCCGAGGCCGTGGCCGCGTCCAGCGCGTACTTGCGGTCCACTCGGGTCAGCATCGCCGCGCGCTTATTCAGATCGTCGAGGCCGATCGCGTCGAGGTCGGCGAGAACCGAGTTCAGGGATGCGTTCATGGGTCGTGTCCTTGGTAGTGGCGGTCTGCGGGGTGGCGGTCGTGTCGGCTGGCGGGCCAGCGGGTCAGGCGACCTTCGAGCGAACGTCCACGAGAGTCAGGTCGTTCACGAGATCGAGCTTGACGACGCTGACCGAGGCGACGGACGCGCCGAGGCGCTGCTCGAGGGTCGCCTTCAGCTCGGCGGGGTCGGCGATCGCGCGGTCCAGCTGGACGGTCTGCGAGGTGTAGCGGCCGAAGACCAGCTTCGAGTCACCGAAGGCCAGGGCCACGAGGATCAGTGCGATGAGGCCACCGAGCAGCGGGGTCACCGCTGAGGACATACCCGTCAGCAGGCCGAGAGCCAGCGACGCGAAGTAGTAGGCGATCTCCGTCTGCGAGATCTGATCCGAACGCAGTCGGATGATCGAGAGAACACCGAAGAGGCCGAGGCCCAGGCCCGCGCTCACGGTCGAGTTCGCGAGGACGATCGTGACGGCGAGGACGCCGACATTCACACCGAGGAAAGCTGCGACCAGGTCAGCGCGGCGGTGCCGTGGGAAGTACAGGCCGAACACGAGCGCGGCCATGGCAACCAGGTCAATGGCGATCAGAATCAGGGCGGTCATTGGGATCTCCTTTTGTCGATGCACCAATTTCCCCACGCGACCCTATGAAGAACCTATGAAGCTCTCATATTTCTCATATGACTTTTGGGAGTGTTGCTGTGTGCGCTGCTGGTGTTCCGGGCGCCGGAGGGCCCGGCCGCCCGCGAGGCTAGGGCCTCACTTCGTTCGGCCGCTCCTCGAAGCCCGCCCGTACCCTCCGGACCCTCCGGCGCCCTCCACACCAGTGACGCCAGTTGCTGATATGCGGCTCGACGCGTCGTCTCGAAGCCCGGCCAGGCCCTGCCGCCACCCACGGGCACCGCAGCCAGGCCCCTCACCCGCGACCAGGCCATACGAGCGCGAAAAGATTCGCCCTGCTCGCCTCCATCAGCACCCACGCGCGAAAAGATTCGCCCAGCGCACGCAAAACACCCCAAAATCGGCCTTTTTTCGCCTGCTGGGCGAATTTTTTCGCGCCGATGTGGCCAGAGCCGACTCACAACACCTGCCGACCACCTTGCCTGAAACCGATGACACCAATGCGGGTGGCTCACTGCCTCGATATGAAACCGCCGGCACCTCTGCGACCTCCTTTCCGCACACGGTTGAAACCACTGACACCTTTGCTCGCACGAAACGGCCAATTCCGGGCCATTTTCTGCCCGCAAAGGCGTCGCGGGTTTCATGCACCCCTCGCCGAGCACCCGCAAAGGCGATCACGGTTTCACGAACCGCTCCCCAACCGCCCGCAAAGGCGTCCCCGGTTTCACCCTCGCCGGACGCTACGCCCACAGCTCAAACCTCGTGTGGCGTGCGCACACGCCACAACGCCGGTGGCACACTGGCCACATGACTGACACCCCCACTCCCCGAGCCCGCACGAACGAGCCGGCCCAGGCCTCGTCCCTCCCGTCCCTGGCGGTTACCGGCGCATCCGGGAACGTCGGAGGTACCACCGCCCGACTCCTGTCCGAGCGCGGCCTGCCCCTGCGCCTGCTCGCGAACACGCCGTCGCGCGCTCCCGAGCTGCCGGGAGCCGTCGCGGTGAAGTGCTCGTACGAGGACACCCTCACGACGCGCGTCGCGCTGGAAGGCGTTGACGTCCTCTTCATGGTGTCCGCGCCCGAGAAGCGAGGACCGCCTGTCCAAGCACCTCGCCTTCGTCGACGCGGCCGCAGCCTCCGGGGTGCGCCACATCGTGTACCTGTCGTTCATGAACGCGGCGCCCGACGCGACGTTTACGCTGGCGCGCACGCACTTCCACACGGAGGAGCGCATCAAGGCGTCGGGCATGACGTACACGTTCTTGCGCGATAACTTCTACGCGGACTTTTTCGTGGAGTTGCCGGACGAGGAGGGTCGCATCCTCGGGCCCGCGGGCGACGGGCGCGTGGGCGTGGTCGCGCGCGAGGACGCGGGGCGCGTGGCGGCCGGCGTCCTGGCGGATCCGGGGCGCTACGAGAACAAGACTCTCGACGTGACGGGCCCCGAGGCCTTGACCCTCGACGAGATCGCCACAATCCTCACCCGCGTGCAGGGTCGGCCCGTCACCTACGTGCGCGAAACCGTCGAGGAGGCGTACGAGTCGCGCAAGAAGTGGCCGGCCGCCCAGTGGAGTACGACTCGTGGGTGTCGACCTACACGTCGATCTCGCGCGGCGAGATGGACGTCGTCTCCACGACCGTGCGCGACGTGACGGGCCGCGACCCACTCACCTTCGAGGAGGTCGCCCGCGCGGCGCTCGCGTCGGGCCGCTGACCGTCGCGGTTGTGGCTTTGTTGGAAAGCCTCGTTTCATCGATGAGGCCGGGCCTGTCTTATGCGCACAGGCTTGCTGGCTCCGTCACACTCCTGGTAGCGTCGCGGCATGAATACCACGCCACTGAGCACCCTCGCCCGGCGGCATGGCTACGTCCGGGGGGGAGTGGTAACCGTGACTCGCCCTTTTTCATTTTTGGCAAGAAGATCCCACGACAGTTCTCCTCGGGGCGTAGACTTGGCGGCGCGAGACTTGTGGAAGCTCACTGCGATCGCCATTGTCGTTAACGCCGCCTTGGTGGTGGGCGCCTACTGGGTTTCCTCATTCACTCGCAGCAGCGGAATACCCCTCCTTTTCATCTGGTTCCCCCTGTATCTGTGCGCAGCACTTCCCCACCTCATCGAAAAGAGTGTGCGCCCATTCTGGTCATCACATCCCCGTTCCGAGGACGGCTCCATCGTTATTTGGGGCAACCACCAGTCCATCGCGCTCATCACGACCGGACTTCTGCTCTACGCTTTCGCGGGCTGGACGATGGCCGCGGGTTTCACGACCGGACAACCCTTCCACGCCGCGATATATGTGTTCGCCGTTGCATCCATGGCCTACCTTGAGTGCAGCCGCAATCCCGGCAAGGATCTCGTCATCGCCCTGACTGACAAGCAAAAGACAACTCTGAGCCCCGAGGGAGTTTCCTTCCACTTCCCGGAGCTGCTGTCCGTCGAGGAAGATTCAAACAACCGTGACGTCACCATCCTGTGGACAGATAACGTCACCATCCACACCGTCAGCAGTCCAACAATGATTCTTCACGCAGACCCTGACATATACGACGGACCGTGGGGCATCTCGTCCGAGCGCATCGGCATCCCCTTCACCGGCCTCGACGCCCTCATGCGGCACTTCAACGAGCACCCCGAGGACCGCCCGCTACTAGCCACACCGCAGGGCGTTGACCTCGTCAATGACATCCTCGCCGAGGCCCGCATGGAACTCGCAACCACACAAAGGAGGCGCTCATGAGCACCAAAAAACGCATCCTCGTGACGCTGATCGTCGCGGTCCTGGCCGCGATCGTCATCTTCCCGATGCTGCCCCTCGAATACCGCGACCGCGTCGTCGCGGTCCTCACCCACCCGCTGTACTACCTGGGCTTGGGTAACTGGTGAGCGCTCCGATAAAACGCGCTTAACCCAGGAAGGCAGCGGGATCGTCCACAAGTGCATCCAGCACTCGGAACGCCGCACCCCGAACCGTCAGCGATGCAGAATCCGGCAGCACCTCAACGATCGGCGAGGACCACGGGGCCTGCAGCGTGCGCGTCTCAATCTCCTCGCGCGCCGGATCCAGCAGGGCACCACTCAGCTCAGCGACGGCACCACCCAGCACGACGTGCGGGATATCCATCGCGTTGATGACCCCCGACAACACGCGCCCAAGGGCCGCTCCGGCCTCCGTCAACACGGCGCGCGCACGTTCCTGCTCGGCGCCCTCCGAAGGCGACTCTGAGGTCTTCGCCCCGGCCTCGTCGACGAGGCCCGCGCGACGCAGAATCCCGCGGCCCGGACCCCGCAGGGGGCACCCACATGCTCGGCGAGGCACGCACACCCAAAGTAGGCCTCGAGGCATCCACGCGCACCACAGCGGCACAGCGGCCCATTGGGATCCGCGCACATGTGCCCGATTTCGCCGGACCAGGCGCGCCCCGCTCATCGGCCGATGATCGACGATGACGCCCGCGCCGACGCCAACCTCACCCGATACGTACACGAAGGTCGACGGCCCGCCCGCTACGCCCGGGCGTGTGTAAAGCGACCGCGTAGGCCGCCAGGTCCGCTTCGTTCGCGACGACCACCGGGTTCAGGTCTGCGAGTGCGGCAAGTAGCTGGTCGTGCGGGATGTCGCGCCACCCCAGGTTCGGGGGCGAGCGCGAGGCGGGTCGGCGACACCAGGCCCGGCAGCCCAACGCCCATCCCAAGGAACAGGGCGCCGTCGGGCAGGGTGTCTTCTAGCAGAGTGTGGGCCTCTTGGGCCGCGAGCGCCATCGTCTCCTCCGGCGCACTGTCGGCGAAATCGCGCTCAATCCGTCGGTGCCCGAGCTCCCTTCCGGCGAGGTCAACGAGCATGACGTCAAGGCTCGCGACGTCCACTTCGACGCCGAGGGCGACGGCGCTGCCCTCCGCAGGGGTGAGGCGGTTGGCCGGGCGGCCACGGCCGCCGCCATCTCCGGGTTCGAGTTCTCGCACGAGTCCGGCACCCACAAGATCGTCCACGAGGCGCGAGATCGTCGCGCGCGTCATTCCGGTGCGCTGCGAGAGGCCTGCGCGCGTGACCTCGCCCGGCGAGGCGAGGATGTTGCGCAGCACCGTCGACATGTTGGATGCGCGCACGTTTTCCGACTTCACGCCGCGGTTCTGAGCGCCCATCCCCCGCTCCGAGGGGCGCGGCGAGGCGACCGGGCCGCGACTGATACGGCCGGCGTCGTTGGCGCTGTCGGAACGGGTTGGCATGGACTCAGGCTACCGTGTCGGGGTGGCGGTTCCGCGAGTTTGAGGTATCGGCAGATGCCAACTGTTACAAACGTCGTCAATCCGACGCATTTTCAATCGGTCTTTCGGGCTGCATGTTACAAACGTCGTCATTCCGACGCCAAAAACACCGAAAAGAGCCAGTTTTCGCCCTAGATTGACGACGTTTGTAACACCAGTCGAGAAAGACGGGCTGAAATCTCTCCGGATTGACGACGTTTGTAACACCGACGCAGCTCAGCGCCTCAACAAACGCCCTTCACGAGCAGATTTCCCCAGGATGCATGTGCTCTTCAAGTTATCCACAGGCAACCGCACACTACTTGCACCAGTTGACTTAAAGCAACACAGTCAGATCATCGCGAGAAATCCAACCGTGGGAGCACATCATGTCTGACAACGAACGACCGTCACTTCGGGCCATCCGAGAATGTCTCATCTCACCAAGGGGAAGACCCGAATCGGATGCGCGTGAGCCGGGCAGCCCAAAAAGGAACGCTCGTCAGGATCGCGCGAGGAATCTACCTCCCCGCTTCAACTCTCGAAGGCCACCCCCTCTGGCTCCAAAAGACAATCATTCGCGGGTCACGCATCTGTGCCCTGACCATGCGAAGGGGCGATTATGTTCTGACTGGCGAATGTGCGGGATGGATCCTAGGCCTCCCCGTCGATACCGACAGGGGGCCGATTACCGCCTATGCGCCAATCAATCGCGGAGAACGGAAACTCTTCTTCGATGCGGTTCGCATCGGTTCCAAACTGGTTATGCCGGCGGGTCAAGCCTCAATTATCCGAACATCTCTCCCGGCACACCAGATCGCAGAAGGCTTCGCTATCCCTTTTGCTCCGCGCATCCTGGTCGACTGCGCGCGACTAGCCGCAGAGGAGCAAGCCTTTGCGCTGACGTGCGCTGGTATGGCTCGCTTGGCGAGCTACTCACGCTTCGACCAGCTCGCCTCTCGCGAGCGAGCCGAACAGGCACGCCACAATCTTCTGCAGGAACTTGCCTCACTCCCCCACTCGAGCCGCGGCACTAGTCAAGCTCGATGGATCATTTCCCCACGCAGATGCCGGATGTGAGTCCCCTGGAGAATCTCGAGTGCTCCACGCGTTGATCCTGGCCGGAATCAAGGGGATCACCACTCAGGAGGAGGTCCGCTGCGACGGGCGAACATTCTTCATCGACATCGCAATCCCCGGTCTGAAAATTGCCATCGAGTTCGATGGACGCATCAAGTATGGCGACAGCGTTCAGGAAGTACATGACAACATCGAGGCCGAACAACGCCGGGCTCGACTTCTCCAACTCGCCGGGTGGCGCATCATCCGTATTCGCTGGTCCGATATGCAACGTATCGACGAGGTTGTCGCGCAGGTTCTCGTTGCAATCAGACAGCGCGGCGGCCACTGAGTACCGCTTCGACACATCCATCGTACGGACTTGTCGGAGGCCCTTGACGAACGCGCATACAGGTATTAAGTTTTACCCCACAACAAATCAATTGTGACGACGCAAACACACGCGCAACGACCGCGCGACCAAACACGCGAGAACGGCACACGGACCAACATCCACCACCACACAACGACGCACAGCGCCACCGACGACGCGGCGCCATCCCCTCCAACTGAACACCGACGTTCGAAAGGACACCACTATGACAACCACGCCCGACAACAAGTTCTCCTTCGGCCTGTGGACGGTCGGCTGGAATGCGGTCGACCCCTTCGGCACGGGGACCCGCCCAGTCCTGGACCCGTGGGAGTACACGGAAAAGCTCGCGGAGGTCGGCGCGTGGGGCATTACCTTCCACGACAATGACGTGTTCGACTTTGACGCGTCGGATCAGGAGCGTCACGACCGCGTCATGAAGGTGAAGGAGGCGGCCGATGCGGCTGGCCTCGTCATCGAGATGGTCACGACGAATACCTTCACTCACCCGGTCTTCAAGGATGGCGGCCTGACGAACAACGACCGTTCGATCCGCCGTTTCGGCCTGCGTAAGATCCTGCGCAACGTGGATCTGGCTGCGGAGATGGGCGCAACGACGTTCATCATGTGGGGCGGACGCGAGGGCGCGGAGTACGACTCGTCGAAGGACCTAAATGCGGCGTTTGACCGCTACAAGGAGGGCCTGGATACGGTCGCCGCCTACATCAAGTCACGCGGCTACGACCTCAAGATTGGCCTGGAGCCGAAGCCGAATGAGCCTCGCGGCGACATTTTCCTACCGACGGTCGGCCACGCGCTGGCCCTCATCGCGCAGCTTGAGCACGGCGACATCGTGGGCCTGAACCCGGAGACGGGCCACGAGCAGATGGCCGGCCTGAACTACACGCATGCGCTGGCACAGGCGCTCAACGCGGGCAAGCTCTTCCACATTGACCTCAACGGCCAGTCGGGCATCAAGTACGACCAGGACAAGGCGTTTGGTCACGGCGACCTGGCCAGCGCGTTCTTCACGGTTGACCTGCTGGAGAACGGCTTCCCGGGCGGCGGCCCGCGCTACGAGGGTCCGCGCCACTTCGACTACAAGCCGAGCCGCACGGAGGGTATGGAGGGCGTGTGGGAGTCCGCGCGCGCGAACATCGAGATGTACCTGATGCTGGCGGCCAAGGCCCGCGCGTTCCGCGAGGATCCGGTCACCCAGAGCTGCTCGAGGCTGCGTCGGTTCCCGAGCTGGGCGAATCCACGCTGGCGGCGGGCGAGTCCCTCGAGGACTTCTTGGCGGATCGCAGCTCCTACGAGGAGTTCGACGCGCAGGCCGCCGGCGAGCGCGAGTACCACTTCGTGGAGCTGTACCAGCAGGCGATGCGTCACCTGATCGGCTGATCGTCTCTTCGACGAGGAGTTGTGTGATGGGCGAGAGGCCTTTCGTTGCGGGTGTCGATTCGTCGACGCAGTCGTGCAAGGTGGTCGTGTGGGATCCGGTGTCGGGCGAGGTGGTGCGCGAGGGTCGCGCGCCGCATCCGGAGGGCACCGAGGGTGGATCCACGCGCCTGGTGGGACGCGTTGAACGAGGCCGTGGCTGCGGCCGGCGGGTTGGACGACGTGCAGGCGCTCAGCGTGGGCGGCCAGCAGCACGGCATGGTTGTGTTGGATGAGCGCGGCGAGGTGATTCGTCCGGCGCTGCTGTGGAATGACACGAGGAGCGCGGGCGCGGCTCGGGATTTGATCGCGGAGCGCGAGGGGGATTCAACGGGCGAGGCCTGGTGGGCCGATGCCACGGGCTCGGTTCCCGTCGCGTCGTTAACGGTCACGAAGCTGCGGTGGTTGTCGGATCACGAGCCGGAGGCGGCCCAGCGCGTGGCCGCGGTGTGCTTGCCGCACGACTATTTGACGTGGCGGATCGCGGGCGGTTCCGAGCGCTTGGGCCTGGAGGGCTTGGCGACGGATCGGTCGGATGCCTCGGGGACGGGGTACGTGGATCGGTCGGGGTCGGCGTATCGGCGTGACATTCTCGCCCAGGCGCTGCGCTGTGACGAGGAGCGGGCCGAGCACATCGTACTGCCGCGGATTGCGGAACCGTACGAGGTCGTGGCTCACGGGGACGAGGCGCGCGGCTGGGGCGAGATCGCCTTGGGTCCGGGCGCGGGTGATAACGCGGCGGCGGCCCTCGGCGTGGACTTGGGTCCGGGCGCGGCAATGCTGAGCCTGGGGACGTCGGGCGTGGTCGCGGCGGTGTCGGAGTCTGCCGTGTCAGATCCGTCCGGCCTGGTCACGGGCTTTTCGGACGCGTCGGGCCGGTGGCTGCCGCTGGCGTGCACGCTGAACGCGTCGCGGATTATCGACGCGATGAGGCGGGTGACGGGCCTGGGGTACGAGGAGTTCGACGAGGCCGCCCTGTCGGTTCCGGACGCGGGAGGACTTCGGCTGACCCCGTACTTCGAAGGCGAACGCACCCCGAATCTGCCGGACGCGACGGCGACGTTGGAGGGCATGACGCTGGCGAATGCGACCCCGCACACGTGGCTCGCGCGGCGGTCGAGGGGCTGCTCACCCTCATGCGCGGGGCTCTGGACGCGGTGCGCGCGCAGGGTGTGCCCATCGAGCGGGTGGTCATGGTCGGCGGAGGGGCGCGGTCGAGAGCGGTGCGCGCCCTGGCCTCGGGCATCCTGGGGGCCGAGGTGGAGGTCCCCTCCCCGCCGAGTACGTCGCCCTGGGGGCGGCGAAGCAGGCGGCCGCCCTGAACGTGGCGGACCTGGGGGCGGGCGGGCAGACCCACCACTGCGCGAACCGGGCGGGCAGAGACGATGTTTGACGAGACGATCACCCGCTGGGGAACACACAGCGCGAAGTGGGACTTGCTGGCCGCGCACCTGGGCGAGGATGCGTTGTCCCTGTCGGTCGCGGACATGGAGTTCGCGACGTGCCCGGAGGTGTTGCGCGCGATCGTGGACGCGTGCGCGGAGGGGATTTTCGGCTACACGGAGGTCTTCGATGACTTCCGCGAGGCCGCGGCCCGCTGGCAGGACCACCGCCACGGGTGGGCGCTCGAGCCGGGTGACGTGCACTTTTTCCCGCGTATCGTCCAGTGTGTGTCGGCCCTGTGCTCGATCGTCCTGCCGGGGTCGCTCGGGTGCCCTCCGCGCGTGGTGACGCTGGATCCGGCGTACGGGCCGATCATCGAGGTCGTGGAGCGCGCCGGGTGCGAGCTGCGCCGGGTTCCCCTCGACCTGTCGGGCGAGACCCCTCGAATTCCCGAGGATTTGTTCGCCCGCGCGATGGAGGGCGCGGACCTGCTGCTCTGGTGCAGCCCGCACAACCCGACGGGGCGCGTGTGGACTGAGCGCGAGATGGACATGGTCGCTTCCCTCGCGCGTCAGGGGGACGTGCTGGTACTTTCCGACGATATTCACGCGGATTTTCAGCGGCCGGGCAGGAACCGGTACCGGCCGCTCGCGGCCGTCGCGCCGCGCCTGTGGGAGTCGGGGCGCCTCATTCAGTGCGCGTCCCCCGGGAAGACGTTTAACAGCGCGGGGTTGGAGGCCTCGGCGATCGCGGTGCGCGGCGAACTCGGGGAGCGCCTCGAGGAGGCCAAGCGCCTCATGGGCCTGCACAACCCGAATTTCTTCGCGATTCCCGCGACGATCGCCGCGTGGAACCTCGGCGAGGCGTGGGTGGATGAGCTGCGCGATTGCATCGACGCGAACCTGCGCGTGGCGGTCGAGTACCTGCGTCTCGCACTGCCTCGGGCGCGCGTCGTCGACCCCGACGGCACGTACCTGGTGTGGGTGGATGCCCGGGCGTACCTGGCCTCGTCGTCTTCTCTCGACGAGGCCGTGGCCACCTCCCGGGTCGCGGTGTCCCCGGGCGAGGACTTCGGTTCTGAGTACGAGGGATTTTTCCGCATCAACGTGGCGCTTCCCGAGCGCGACCTGGTGCGGGCTCTGGGGCGCTTGTGCGAGGCGATCGCGGCGCTCGTATCGAACTAAGCGGACGCGCACTGGCGCGCGGACGCAATGAAATAGAAAGGATTGACGATGTCAGTCACCTCCTCGGAGAAGCGGGCTCACCGCACTCCATCTCTCCTGGTCGCGGCGATTCCCGCGGTCACGCTGATCGTCCTTTTGGGCGGCGGCTACATCGCGGCGAGCCTCCCGGTGGAGCCGCTGCTCATCGCGTCGGCCGTGGTCGCTGGCATTGTCGCCATGACCTTGGGGTACACGTGGGACGAGATCATCGGCGCGATCGCCGAGAAGATCGCGAAGACAATGCCGGCTGTTCTCATCCTGATCGTCGTCGGTGCCTTGATCGGCACGTGGATGGCGGGCGGTACGATCCCGATGCTCATCTACTACGGCCTGAAGATCATTAACCCGCAGTTCCTGGCGCTCATTGCGCTGGTCGTGACTGCTATCGTGTCGCTGTGCACGGGTACGTCGTGGGGGTCGGCGGGCACGATCGGCGTCGCCTTCATGGGCGTGGCCGTCGGCATGGACGCGAACCTCCCGATGGTGGCGGGCGCTATCGTGGCGGGCGCCTACTTCGGCGACAAGCTCTCTCCCCTGTCGGACACGACGAACATCGCGTCGCTGGCGACGGGCGTGAATCTGTTTACTCACATTCGTCACCTCATGTGGACGACCATTCCGGCGTTCCTGACCTCCGCGGTCGTATACCTGATTTCGGCCTGCAGTCCTCGGGCGGGACCGTACCCGAGAAGGTCGGCACGATCCTTTCGACCCTCGATTCGGCGTTCAACTGGAACCTGCTCCTGCTGGTGCCCGTCCTGGTCGTCCTCGTCGGCTCGGTGATGAAGATGCCGACCGTGCCGGTGATGCTGGTGTCGTGCGCGACCGCCATGTTCAACGCGGTCGTGTTCCAGGGAGTGTCGTTCTCGAACTCGGTCGTGGCCTCCGTGAACGGATTTAAGGTCGACATGGTCGGCAAGAGCGGCTTCCAGGCCGACTCCGTCATCGAGGACGTGACGCGCCTGCTGGAGCGCGGCGGCATGAACTCGATGATGAGCGTCCTACTGATTTGTTTCTGCGCGATCGCCTTCGCGGGCACGGTGTCCGTGTCAGGGTCACTGGACGTGCTGATTTCGAGCCTGCTGGCTCCCGTGAAGTCGACCTTCGCGCTGATCGCGTCGACGATCGTGACGGGTCTGGCAGTCATCGGCATCACCTCGAACGGCCAGGTGTCCCTGCTGATCCCGGGAGAGATGCTGCGCGGCGAGTACATCAAGCGAGGCCTGCACCCGAAGAACCTGTCGCGAACCATCGAGGATGCGGCCACCGTGTGGGAACCCATCCTGCCGTGGACGTCTGCGGGCGCCTACATGGCCGGCACCCTGGGCGTCGCCACCCTGGCCTACATGCCCTGGGCGATCTCCAACTGGATCGCCATCTTCTTCGCCCTCGTGTGGGCGGCCACGGGCATCGGCATCGCCAAGCTCACGCCCGAGGAGCAGAAAGCCCTCGAGGCGGAGGGCTGAGCGTTTACTTGTGCGGTGGGGGACCCCCGGGTGGGGGTCCCCCACCTTGTTGTGTGAAAAGTCCGCCAAGCTTGTTGCTGTAGTAGCGCATTGGCCCTGGTCTTGACATTCCGCCCTCCTCTCAATATCCTTAGATGAAACGTTTCATCCTCATTGTGGAGGACCAATGACTACTTCATCTCAAGACCTCGTCTCCCAACTCATCGAGCTGTCCAACCAGATCGGTTCGGACACCGAATACACGCGCTCGGGGGGCGGCAACTCATCCGCGAAAACAGGCGACACGCTCCTCATTAAGCCCAGTGGCGTCCCGCTCGCAACCCTGCGCGAGGAGGACTTGGTCCCCCCTCGACATTCCCACCCTCCTGCACGCCTTCGAACATCCGGAAGAGCTTCCCAGCAACGAAGACCCCGTTCGCGCGGCCGCCCAGCTCGCGCAGCGCGGCGCGTTCGCGCGCCGTCCCAGCGTCGAAATCCTCTTCCACGCCCTCATTCCCGACCCGCTTGTCATTCACCTGCACCCGCTGACCGCCAACGCGATCACATGCAACACGCGCGGCGAGGAGCTCTGCGAGCAGATCCTCGGTGACCAGGCCTGTGGGTCGACTACACGGACCCGGGTATTCCTCTGGCCCGCCTTATTGACGAGCGTCGCCGCGCATTTACTGCCACGCATCACACTCCCCCACCGGCGATCACACTCCTTGGCAATCACGGCATCATCGTGTCAGGCACGACGAAGGACGCGATTCTCGAGCGAATCGACTTCCTGACATCCTCTATCCGTGCAGCGATCGACGAGGCCGAGACTGCCTTCTCGGGTTCGCCTTCCCGGGTGGCCGAGGCGTTCCGTCGCGCGGTGGAAGCGCCGAGCGTCGCACTGTCGACGGACGGACTGTCGGCACTCGCCTCCGCACCTGGAGGGCCGTTGATCCCCGACCAGATCGTCTACGCGGGTTCATTCCCCGTTGTTCTGGAGGCGACAGACACGGAGGACATCGTGGCAGCAAAGGTGTCGCTGCACCGCGCCCAGCACGGGCGCGCGCCGATCGTCGCTATCATTCCCGGACTAGCCGTAGCTGCGGTAGGTAGCACGAACGAGGCCTCAGACAACGCGTTGCACACCTTCCTGGACGCATTGCGCGTGGCACGGGATGCGAACCTGCTCGGTCGCGTGCGCGTCATGGATGATCGAGAGCGCGGCTTCATCGAGAACTGGGAAGCTGAGTCCTATCGCCAGAAGGTGGCTGCATCTCAAGGTTCCTGACCCATCGAGGAAAACCGGACGCACCGTTCGTTATCAAAGTGTTTGGGGCATGTCATTCATCATGCCCCAAACACTTTTCATGTGCGTACGGGAGAGCCTCCATATGCACGTGGGCCGCGGCTCGAACTTATCGAGTCGCGGCCCACGCCGGCACACGTCAGCTAAGACCGGGCGGCCAGGAGTGCTTCAGCCTCATCCCAGAGGCGCGCATGACAAGCGCGCGGCTCGTAGGTCACGAGCGCCGACGACGCCCGCGAAATGTCACGAAGGTCCATCAGCGTTCCGCTGGCCACGCCTATCGCCCGAAGGGAGACGAGCATGTTCCCCAACGCCGTCGCCTCGACGGGTCCCGCAATGACCGGGATTCCTGTCGCATCTGCGGTCTCCTGCGCCAGCAGACGATTCTTTGAGCCGCCCCCAACGAGGTGAATCGCTTCAGGGCGGGTACCGCTCAGCTCACATGTGCGCCGGATCGCCCTGCGGTAAGCCAGCGCCAACGAATCCGTGATCGCCCGCAGCACGGTTGCCCGCTCTCTGGGGTCGACACCCGAGGCCTGCGGATCGCCAACCCCCGCCTCAGCCTCGTCCGACGCGGAGGAATCGGCCCCCGCACAAGCCGACGCGGAGACGCCCGGGCCCGGGCCCGGGATCCACAGCGAGCGCACGCGTTCCACCATGCCTCCCGGAGCCATCAGCTCAGGTGAGGACATGTCGAGCAGGTAGCGCGCGGGCTGGGCCGCCTCAGTCTGCGCGTCGAGGAGCGGCCAGTCAACCCGACCTCCAGCGCCCGACGCGTTATCCCCAAGGGATGCCCACTCGCGCAGACATTCCTGCTGCACCCACATACCCATGATGTTCGCGAGGAAACGGACCGTGTCATCGACACCCAGCTCGTTCGTAAAATTGGCCCCCCGAGCCTCCTCGGAGAGTACGGGGGCGCTGAGCTCCGTACCGACGAGCGACCAAGTTCCACTCGAGATGTACGCAAACGACCCAGTCTGGGCGGGCACACCCGCAACCGCGGACGCGGTGTCGTGCGACCCGACGGCGACAACAGGGGTGGGCTCGCCCGTTGAGGTGCGCAGATCAAGACCCTCAACGCGCGCTTCACCGACAATCTCCCCCGGCTCAATGATCGGCGGGAAGAGGTGCTCCACCCCGAACTCGTCGCGCAGCCTATTAAGGATCTCGGGATCCCAGTCGCGCTCCGTGGCATTGACGAGGCCTGTCGTCGACGCATTCGTCAGCTCGCTTCGCGCTTCTCCAGTGAGCCAGTACGCCAGCAGGTCGGGAATCAGGAGCGCCGTGCGCTCACAGTCCGCGCGCCGCTCTCCCCGGTCTACTACACGCTGAAACAGCGTATTGAAAGGCTGGAATTGCAATCCGTTGTGCTCATAGAGCCAGGAGGAATCCCATCGGTCGAGCACCTCGGATGCGCCAACACCACAGCGCGCGGAACGGTAGGACGCAGGGTTACCGATTAGTCGGCCATCCTCGTCCAGCAGCCCGTAGTCCACGGCCCACGTGTCGATACCGATAGCGTCGACGCTTCCTCGGCGGGCGGCCTCGCGCAGGCCCTCGAGGATGCCGCGCCACAGCGCGAGGATGTCCCACTCGTAGGCAACCTGGGCCTCGCCCCCCCGATTGAGAAGCGTCGGAACGACGAGGCCCGGGAACGGCGACCGGCCCGTTCGGGAAGCGGGAGCACTCCTCGATGGCGAGACGTTCGCCGTCGAACACGCCCCGCAGGACGCGCCCCGAGGAGGCCCCCAGGTCGATAGCGACGACGGTCGTCATCATGCGCCCCAGGAGGCCTGCTGGCCACCCACTCGATCCACACTGATGCGTGCGAAGTAGCCGGATGCGGCGTAGGCCGCGAGCGGGTTGGGGTCGAGGCCCTGCTCTTCGCGCAGCTCGCCCAGGAGCGGGCGCACATCGGAGGAGAAAGCGTCCATGAGCACCTGGTTCGCAGTCAGCACGTCGTGCTCGACCTGCGCCTTCGCCAGCGCGGCACGGTCGACGAGGAGCGCCTTCGCGGTCGCCTCCTGAACGTTCATCGCGGACAGGATTTCTCCGGGGATCTTTTCTTCGAGGTTGTGGCACTGGTCGAGCATGAAGTTCACGCCGGAGGTGGGCGCGAGGGCGCCGAAGGAGACGATCTCATGCATGATGCGGAAGAGCTGGAAGGGGTCTGCGGATCCCACGATCAGGTCATCGTCGGCGTAGAACCGCGAGTTGAAGTCGAAAGCTCCGAGGCGGCCGGCGCGCAGCAGCTGAACCACGATGAATTCGATGTTGGTACCGGGCGCGTGGTGGCCGGTGTCGAGGCAGACGACGGCTCGGTCGCCCAGGGCCAACACGTGCGCCAGGGCCGTGCCCCAGTCCGGAACATCAGTGTGGTAGAAGGCGGGTTCAAAGAACTTGTACTCAAGGAGCAGACGCTGGTGTGGAGCCAGATTCTCATAGATAACGGACAGTGAGTCAGCGAGCCTTTCCTGCCGCGCAGCGATCGAGTCCTGTCCCGGGTAGTTCGTTCCGTCGCCCAGCCAAATCTTGAGCGTATCGGAACCGGTCGCGTTCATGACGTCGATGCAGCGCAGGTGCGCGTCGATGGCCTTGCGCCGCACTGCCTCGTCGGAGTTCGTCAGCGAGCCGAACTTGTAGTCGTCGTCCTGGAAGACGTTCGAGTTGATGGTTCCCAGTGTGATGCCCTGCGAGCGCGCGTGCTCCGCCAGGTCGGAGAAGTCATCGACCACATCCCACGGGATATGTAGCGACACCCGCGGGGTGATGCCCGTGAACCGGTGGACCTGTGCCGCGTCATCGATCTTTTCGTAGGCGTTGCGCGGGGTGCCGGGGCTCGGGAATACCTTGAAGCGGGTTCCGGAGTTACCGAAGGCCCAGCTCGGGAGCTCGATTGTCTGGTCGCGCAGGAGGCTGCGAGCACTTTCAGGCAGGTCGGACAGGGTGGATGGTCATGGCGTCTCCTTCGACGTGTGGGGTGTGGATTGACGAGGCCGGGATGTCCTTTGGGGCTCTGCCTCAGTGGGCGATTAGGGCGAGGTGAAGTATTGGCTGAGGAAGTGGGCACTGCCGCCCCCGTCCGGTTGGAAGTACTGGGCCATTTCGGCTTGCCAGCGCGTATTGACCTCGCGGTCTTCCATAGCTGCGGCCGCCGCGCAGCATCGTGCGCCTCGTAGTAGCCGACGACGAGGCCGGTGTCCGGATCGAGGAAGAGCGAGTAGTGTCGCCACCCGGCGTCACTGAGAGCCTGGCGCATCTCGTCCCAGACACGCTGGTGCACGTCGGCGTATTCGGCGAGTTTCTCGGGGCGCACGCGCAGGAGGAAGCAGGCTCGGTGGGGGCTGGCCTGGCTCGTCGTGGCGAGCGTGTGGGCCAGTGATGGGGTATCGCTCATGGGAAATCCCTTCATCGTTGAACGGGAATTGGTTGTGTCTATGTTAACATGAATCGTTTCATTTAGCAAGCGGGGTGCTGCACACAGTAGGCGATTCACGGCATGAAGGCGGGGTTGGTGGGCACGACGAGCGCACCCACCAACCCCGTCAGAGACGACGTCAGAAGTCGTACTTGTCGATGTTGTCCGCGTTGAAGCGCACGGGGTCACCGACGACGACGGTCTTGTTCTCGCCGATCGTGCGTTCACCGAGGTTTCCGGCAGTGAACTTCTCCCCTACCTCGCCCTTGATCGCACCACTATCGAGCGCTGCACCCGCGTATGCGGCCACGTATCCGAGCTGGGCGGGATCCCACAGGGCAAACTCCGTTACGGTCCCATCCTTCACGAAGGAACGCATTTCGTTGGGCAGGCCCAGGCCGGTCAGAACGACCTTGCCCTTGTAGTCAGAGGTCGACAGGTAGCGAGCGGTGGCGGCGATACCGACGGTGGTCGGGGAGACGATCGCATTAAGGTCGGGGTGAGCCTGGAGCAGGCCCTGCGCTTCCTGGAACGACTTCGTGTCATCGTCGTCGCCATAGACCTTCGCGACGATCTCAATGCCCTTGTACTTGTCGTTCGAGGCGATCTCATCCTCCATGAACTTGATCCACGCGTTCTGGTTGGCGGCGTTCGCCGTCGCAGAGAGGATGGCTACCTTACCGGAACCGCCGATCTGGTCAGAGACCATGTCGAGCATGGTGATTGCAACCTGCTTGGATTCAACCTGGTTGATGAACAGGTCTCGGCAATCGGCCGCGCTGTCGGAGTCGAAGGTGACGACCTTTGTACCGGCCTTGCGCGCATCCTGAAGCGCAGGGCATACGGCATCGGGGTCATTCGCGGCGATCACGAGGACGTTCGTGCCCGCCTGCACCTCGGAGTTAATGAAGGAGACCTGCGAGGAGGAGGACGCCTCGAGCGGACCGACGACGTTGACCTCGGCGAAGCCGATCTCGCCCGCAGCGTTCTTGCCACCGCCGAGCATGACGTCGGAGAACGGGTTGTTCAGCTGCTTGGGGATAAACGTGATCGACTGGGACGAAACATCGTACGAACCGGAGGCATCTCCGCCGGAACTGGACTCACTGCCCTGCGTCGACGTTCCACCGCCGCAGGCGGACATCAGGAGGGCCGAGACCAGCGTGAGTGCGCCGAGAGCGGCCACACCTTTCTTCATGTGAGACATCGTTGTCTTTTCCTTTCGGGCGCACGCGCCCTGTTGCGGGGGCGTGGTGCCCCTCGTTGTGGGATTGTTAGGCGCTCGCCGCGCCCGGTGCGACGCTGACGCGAGGGGTACGCGCATCAGCTCGATGAGCCAGACGTTGGCGGACGGCATCCACCAGCGATGGCGCGACGACGGAACCGATCAGGAGCAAGCCCGTGACCAGAACCAGGATGACTTCGGGAATTCGGTTGAGGCGCAGCGCGTAGTTGAGAACACCAATCGTCAGGACACCGCACACACGCCCCAGATCGAACCTCGGCCACCGAAGACGCTGACCCCACCGAAGACGACTGCGGCGATCACGACTAGCTCGAGGCCCTCGACGTTGTCGGCCTTCGCCGCGGAGTAGCGCAGCGTCCAGTAGATGCCTGCCAGAGCTGCCATGAGCCCCGACAGCGTCAGGGCAATGACCCGAGAACGCTTCGTGTCAATGCCGACGAATTCGGCGGCCTGCTTGGAGTACCCTAGCGCGAAGAGGCCTCGACCGTACGGGGTCTTGTGTAGCAGGAGCCAGAAGAGAATGACGAACAGGATGACGGGGATCGCCATGTAGGGGATGCCCGTGGACCCGAACGATCCGGTGACGGCGGAGGTTGCCCACTGTGGGAAGTCGGAAATCGACTGGTCGCCGATGACGACGAGGGCGAGGCCTCGATACAGCGCGAGCGTACCGATCGTGACCGCGAGCGCCGGCAGTCCCACGTAGGCGGTCATGAATGCATTGACGAGGCCGCACGCCAGTCCGACGAGGAGGCAGATCGCGATGCTCGTCCAGAATCCCACGCCCGACTGGACGAGAACTCCGAAGGATGCGCTGACGAGGCCGGCGGTCGAGGCGACGGACAGGTCGATGTCCGCATTGACCATAACGAGGGTCATGGGCAAGGCCATGAGGAGCGTCGCCGTCACGTCCAGGGTGAGGAACGTGAGCGTGCGAGGCTGGCTGAACCTCGGGATGAGGATGGTCGCGACTGCGATGGCGAGGATGAGGATGAGGGTCATGTGCGAGTCTCGCGAGGAGAACACGCGTCGAATCGAGGCAATGAAGTCACGTGACGAGGTCTGAGTTGGGGTGCTCATCAGCGATCCGCTCCCTTCTTGCGCAGCGCCTCGTGGCGGCGCATTGAGCTGACTCGGTCGACGACGATCGCGATGAGGATGAGCGCACCAACGACGGCCTTTTGCCAGAATTTGTCGACGCCGACGGCTGTAAGCGCGGACGTCATGGTGGTCAGGAGGAGCGCGCCGATGGCAGCTCCGTAGGCGGTTCCAACGCCGCCAGTCATTGCAACGCCGCCGACGACGCACGCGGCGACGATGTCGAGTTCCATGCCTGCGCCCGTCGTGGCACCGACGGAGTTAAAGCGGGAGGCGTAGAGGACGCCGCCGAGTCCAACGAGCCCGCCGTTGACGACGAAGGCCATAAAAACGCGCTTGGCGACGGGGATACCGTAGACGGCTGCGGCTGTACGGTCGGAACCGATCGCGTAGAGGTCGCGTCCGGATCGGGCGTAGCGCTGGTAGAGCGAGACAATCACGATAACGATGACCGCCAGAAGAGTGAGCAGCGGGAAGCCACCGATCGTCGCGACACCCAGGTCACCGAAGGCTTGGGGGCGGTCACCGGCGAAGTACTGGGTGGATCCTGCCCACCAGTTCAGTCCCCCTCGGAAGACGTAAAGAGTGCCCAGGGTAATGACCATTGCGGGAACTTTCGCCTGCGTGACGAGCAGTCCATTGAGTGCTCCGAGCAGTGCCCCCAGAATGATTCCTGCGATGAAGACGACGACGATGGGCAGTCCGGGGTTAGCCGCGAACAGGAAGCCGGTGGCGAAGGCCGTGCACCCGAGGATGGAACCGACCGAGAGGTCGACGCCTTCGGATTGGATGATGAGGGACTGTCCGGCGGCCATCAGCATAGCGATCGTCGCATTGAGGAAGAGGTCGCGTACTCCCTGGGCAGAGAGGAAGCGCGGGTTCAATTACCCACGTCAACAGGACCAGGGCAATGAGGGCCGCGATCACCGGGAGCTCTCGCATGGACAGGAGAGAGCGCAGCTTCGATGCGGCGTGCACCTTGGTCACTGACGAGGAGCTGGCTGGCTCCCGGCTCACCGGCGCGGAGCCGTGGATGCGGGAGGGAGGTGTCAGTGTCGTTGTCATGATGCGGCCTTTTCGTGGTTGGTTGCCGCCGTCATAATGGCGTCAGCGGTGGCTTCTTCTCTGGTGAATTCGCCGGTGATGCGGCCTTCGCACATAACGAGGACGCGGTCTGCCATGCCGAGCACCTCGGGCAGTTCCGAGGAGATCATGATGACGGCGACTCCCCTGGTGGCGAGGGTGGAGATGAGTCGGTGCACCTCGGACTTGGTTCCCACATCGATGCCACGGGTCGGCTCATCAACGATGAGGATCTTGGGATCGGTGGCAAGCCATTTCGCCAAGACGACCTTCTGCTGGTTGCCACCCGACAGCGCGGACACGGGGGTGTCCTGGGTGGCCGTCTTCACTTCGAGGTTTGTGGACCATTCCTGCGCGACCGCTCGCTCGGTCCGCGAGTTGATGAGTCCGCAGCGAGCGAGTTTGCTGCGCAGCGTGAGGGCCGTGTTGCGGGCAACGGACAGGTCCATGACGAGACCTTGCTTGCGCCTGTCTTCGGGGACGAAGGCGAGGCCGGCTCGGATCGCGCCCACCGTGTCTCCAAGCTTCAGGGGCTTACCGAAGGCGGTCACTGTGCCGCCGTCCGCTTTGTCGATACCCATGATCGTGCGCACGACCTCGGAACGGCCAGCGCCGACGAGGCCCGCCAGTCCAAGGATTTCTCCGCTGCGGACCTCGAAGCTCACGTCTTCGAAGGCACCGTAGCGGGTGAGTCCTTCGACTCTCAGGACCGGATCGCCAATCTGCGCATCCAGCTTGGGGAGAGCTGATCGACGTCACGGCCGACCATGTCTCGCACGAGCTGAGCCTTCGTGGTTCCCTCCAGGTCACGGGTCGACACGTAGGCGCCGTCGCGCATAATCGTCACGTCGTCGCACAGGTCGAAGATTTCTTCCATCCTGTGCGAGATGAACATGAGGGAGGCTCCCTTGTCGCGCAGTGAGCGCGCCACGGAGAAGAGGCGCTCGACCTCGTGCCCCGACAGAGCAGCTGTCGGTTCATCCATGATAAGAACCTTGGCGTCCAGCGAGATCGCCTTTGCGATTTCGATGATCTGCTGATCCGCGATCGACAGGCCATCACCCAACTGCGAGGGGTCGATCGGCACTTCAAGGCGGTCAAAGAGCTCTTGGGCGTCACGCTTCATCGCCGCGTGATCGATGAGACCAAGGCGTCCCCTGGGCTGTCGGCCCACGTATATGTTCTCGGCGACCGTGAGGTCGGGGAACAGCGTGGGCTCCTGGTAGATCACCGAGATTCCGGCGGCCTTCGATTCCGCAGGGGTCTTGAAGCGCACCGGATGGCCATCCACCAAAAACTCTCCGGAGTTTGGCTGGTGAATGCCGGCGAGCACCTTCACGAGCGTCGACTTACCCGCGCCGTTTTCGCCGGCAAGGGCGTGAATGCGGTGCGGATACAGCTCAATGCACCCATCAGACATCGCGGTGAAGGAGCCGAACTTCTTCACGGCATGCTGGAGCGAGACAACTGGCCTTTCAGCTTCTCGTGTCATGTGGTCACCTCTTCGTCGAGGAATGAAACGATTCAGATAGATAGAAAGTGTGCCACACGACAATATGCATGTCAACTCTATAGGAAAGCCTTGAACTTGCCAGGAGAATTGAAGCGGAAATCTACTCAGAGGTGCCACAATATGAACGTTTCATCACTCGAGTTCCCGAAAGAGCTACCATGACGCCGCCCCGCCGCACCCCAGAGGGCACGAGTCCCCAGGACACAACCACTGCCTCGTCCCCCTCAATGCCCCGCAAAGCCCCCGGCGTCAAAGACGTCGCCGCTCTTGCGGGCGTGAGCGTCGGCTCCGTGTCTAACGTCATTAACCGGCGCGACAGCGTGCGCCCCGATGTACGTGAGCGCGTCGAGGCGGCGATCGCGCAGCTCGGCTACAAGCCCAATCCGACCGCGCAGGCCCTGCGACGGGGGACCTCTCCGCTCGTAGGCGTGGCGGTCTTCGACCTGACGAACCCGTTCTTCATGGAGGCTGCTGCTGCCATGGAGCGCGTGCTATCGCGTGAGGGCTACATCATGACGCTGTCTTCCACGCACGCCTCCGTGCAGGAGGAGCGCGACCTGCTCGAGGCGCTGGGGCGCCAGGCGGTGCGCGGGGTTCTTCTCACCCCCGCAGACTCCACGCACGAGGCCGCCACGCGTTTGGTGGAGGAGGGGACGCCGGTCGTCCTCTTCGACGCGGCAGACGCACCCGAGGGCCTGCCGTCCGTTTCCATCGACGACCGCGCGGGTGCGGCACTAGCGATCGAACACCTTCTGGCACTCGGACATGAGCGAATCTGTTTCCTCAACGGCCCCGCCGACATGCGCCAATCCGTGCAGCGCCTCGCCGGTGTACGGGACGCGATCGAGCACTGGCAGCACTTGACGGGGTCGGACAGCGTCCAATTGAGCGTGTACAACGCGCAGGCGTACACCGCCCAGGCCGGATATGCGGCCACCGAAAACGCCGTCACCGAGGCCCGGGCGGCCTCCAATGGAGCGAACCCCACCGCTGTCTTCTGTGCGAACGATCTACTAGCCGTGGGCGTCATGTCCGCACTGCGCGGAGCGGGGATCTCGATTCCCAACGACGTGTCCGTCATCGGCTTCGACGACATTCCCCTGGCCGCGCAGATGCCAGTACCCCTCACGACAATCCGCCAGCCCATGGACGAGCTCGGCGCCGCGGCCGCCGAGCTTCTATTGTCCGGCCCCGACGCACCCACACAGCACCAGACCTTCAGCCCCGTCCTCACGATCCGAGAGTCGACAGCTCATCCGACGCGCTAAGGCGTGTGGCCCCCCGCCTGTCGGTAGGGGGTCACACCCGCCGCGTCAGTACGCCAACCCCTTCGGTTGCTCGGCCAGCACCGCGCTTGCCGGATTCACGACCTCAAAACCGTTGGCCTTGTAGGCCTCGTAGTCGAAGTTTTCGCATTCGTCGTACCCGATGCGGTGGTACTCGTAGAAGCCCTCCCAGTCCTCGTACCCGGACCCGAGCGACGACTCGAGGAACGCGTCCGCCATGGCCATCGCGGTGCGCGGGGCGACGTAGAAGGCGCCCATGGCGAGCAGGTTCGCGTTGTTGGCGGCGGCGCAGCGCGGCGCGCGGCGGGAACGGACTCGCACACGGCGGCGTGCACGTGGGGGCACTTGGAGGCGGCGATGTGGATGCCCATGCCGGTGCCGCAGAACGCGAGGGCGCGCTCAAACGTGCCTTCGGCGATCTGGGCACCGAGCGCGAAGCCGACGCGGTGGTACATGGGCGCGGTGTCGGCGTCGGGTGTCAGGTCGGTGACGGTCCAGCCACGCTCCTCGAGGTGGGCTTTGACGGCTTCCTTGAGGGGGTGCCCGGCGAAGTCGGCGCCGACGACGACGTGCTTGTCTTTAACTGTCAGCATGCGCGTGTCCTTTCCTGAGTCTGCGCAGTTTGGAGAAGGAGAAGAGGCCCTCGTTCATGCAGATGACGAGCAGCAGTACGCCACCCCAGATGAGAGGCCTGTAGAAGTTGGAGATGTTGGGGAACATGTTCAGGCCGGAGGAGAGGACCTGGAGCATGAGGATGGACAGGAGCACGCCGCTCAGGCGCCCGGATCCACCGTTGGGGTTGACGCCGCCGAGGACGACGATGAGGACGGTGAGCAGCGTGTAGGAGGCGCCGTAGTCGGCTTTCGCGGAGTTGTAGTTGGCGAGCATGACGATGCCGGCCATGGCGGCCATGACGCCGGAGAGCACGTAGGTGCGGATCAGCAGGCTCTTGACTTTCAAGCCGGAGAATCGCGCCGCCGTGTCGTTGGTGCCAAGCATGAGGATCGTGGTCCCAAAGCCCGTGAAGGCGACGATGGCACCGGCGACGGCCGCGCATACGAGGAACACGACGAGGGGGATGGGGACGAGGCCGGCCACCTTCCCCGTGAACGCGGCGCCGAAGGCTGCGGGGACGCCGGAGACGGGTTTGCCCTGGGTGAGGATGAGGGCAACGCCGCCGAAGAGTCGAGGGTGCCGAGGGTGGCGAGAATGGGTGGGATCTTCAGGACCGAGACAAGCGTGCCGTTGATGAGGCCGCACACGACCCCGACCACCAGGGCGACTCCCAGGGCGATAGCGACGGCGAGCCCCATGGACGAGGGGGTGACGGTGTCAGTAAGCATGGCCCGCAGCGTCAGGGCCGCGCAGATCGAGGTGACATTGGCGATGGCGACGACGGACAGGTCGATGCCGGCGGTGAACATGGTGAACATGACGCCCAGACTCATGAGGCCGAATTCGGGGAATTGGACGGCCATCGACTGCCAGGTGCGCACGGCGAAGAAGGGGCCGGGGCGCACGGCGGCGAAGAAGATGAGCAGGAGGAGGAAGACGATGATCAGTCGCGTCATGTAGCTGTCCTTTTTGAGGAAAGCGAGGCGCGGGGAGGCGAGAAGCGTTGACATGTGGTCCTCCTAGTGTGCGGTGCGGCGAGCGCGCATGACCTGGAGCGCGGAGACGCCGGTTCCCACGATGATGAGCAGGCCCAGGGCGAAGCCCTGCCAGAACGTCGGGATTCCCATGAGGATCATGGAGTTTTGGACGATGACGATGAGCAGCGTGCCGAGCATGACGCCGGTGAGGGAGCCCTTGCCGCCGGTGATCGCGGTGCCGCCCAGGACGACGGCTGCGATGACCATCATTTCCATGCCGAGCAGTTGGTGGGGTGCATCTGTCCCATGGAGCAGGTGCGGACCATACCAGCCAGGGCGGCGATAATGCCGACGATGACGTAGAGCCAGAACTTGGTGGCGCGCACCTTGAAGCCGACTCGGGCAGCCGCGCTCTCGTCGCCGCCGATGGCGAAGAGGGAGCGTCCGAACATCGTGTAGCGGGTGATGAAGAAGGCGACCGCGACGACGGCGACAAGGATGAGGAAGGACACCGGCATGGACGATTGCAACCCGGAGCTTTCGTTGCGGGCGACGAACAGGGAGGCGGATCCGAAGGAGCGCATGGATTCGGGGATCATGTTGATCTGCACGGATTTGAGCGCGCCCTGCATGACGCCGTTGAAGACGTTGGCTGTGCCCAGGGTGATGATCAGCGTGGGGACGGTCAGCCTCGACGTGAATATGCCATTGAAGGCCCCGAGAACCGCGCCGAGGGCTGCCGCGATCAGGAAGGGCACGATGACGGACCCGTTCCACCCACTGTCGACGAGAACCTTCGTCGTCACGTAGACCGCGAGGGAGGCCAGCGCCGGGAATGACACGTCGATGCCACCCGAGACGAGGACGAGGTGCGCGGCAACGGCGAAGAGGCCGGGAACGACCATGGCACCCGCCAGGTCGACGAGGTTGTTCGCCGTGTAGAACTGTCCGGAGCGTCCCTGGATCACGAGGGTGAGCGCCACGATGACGAGGAACACCCAGAATTCGTTGGCACGCAGGACTTTCGTGGTGAGTCGTGGCATTAGTTCTCTCCCCCTTCGGTCGACGAGGCCGGGGCGCCTTCTTCAGACAGGAGGCGGGTCAGCTCGGCCTCGGTGAGGGTGTCGGGGCTGATGGGCTCGCTGAGGTGTCCGGCGCGCATGATGGCGATCGTCGAGCAGTTGGTGAGTACTTCGGCGATATCGTCGGAGATGATGATGATGGCCATTCCCTGCGCGGCGAGTTCGCGCAGGATGGAGTGGATCGTGAACTTGCTTCCGATGTCGACTCCGACGGTGGGCCCGTTGAGGATGAGGACGGAGGGATTGGTGGCGAGCCACTTGGCTAGGACGACCTTTTGCTGGTTTCCGCCGGACAGGGTGTTGACGGCGTTGTCGGGGTCGGGGGTGAGAACGCCGAGGCGCTCGACCCACCGTTTCTCCTCGGCGCGGATGGCTTCCTTGTCGATGAAACCGAGGTAGTGCGTGAAGGCGTCCATCTCCGAGATCGTGATGTTGTCGCCGATCGAACGCGAGAGGAAGAGGCCTTCGGTGAGGCGGTCCTCGGGAACGTAGGCGATGCCGGCCTTGATGGCGTCGCGCACGCCCCGCAAGGTGACGCCCTTGCCTGCGACGCTGACAGTCCCGGAGTCGAGCGGCAGCATCCCGAAGAGCGAGAGGGCCAGCTCGGTGCGCCCCGAACCCAGCAGGCCCGTGATGCCGAGGATCTCCCCGGGTCGCACGCTCAGGGATGCGTTCTCGAAGGCGCCGGCGACTGTGGCTTCGCGGACCTCGAGGACGGGGTCGGCGTCGATGTAGCCGGTGCGGTAGGGGGCCTCGTCGAAGTCACGTCCGGTCATGTGGCGGGCGAAGCTGGCGCGGTCGAGGTCTTCCTGGGGCAGGTGATGACCTTGCGTCCGCTGCGCAGGATGGTGAAGGCTGCGCGATCTCGAAGACTTCCTCGAGCTTGTGGGAGACGAAGAGGATCGCAATGCCACGGGATTGCAGGTCGGCGACGATGTCGAAGAGGGCGCACACTTCCTTCTTGGTGAGGGCGGTGGTGGGCTCGTCCATGATGATGAGCTTGGCGTCGCCCATGAGCGCGCGGCTGATGGCGACGAGCTGCTTGTCTGCGACGGAGAGGTTGCCGACGAGCTCGTCGAGGTCGACGGTGAAGCCAATCTTCGCGATTGCTTCGGCGGCGACTTCGGCATGCGCGAGCGGTTGACCAGGGCGCGGCCGGCGGCGACCTCGCTGCCGAGCGCGATGTTCTCCATGACGGACAGGTTGGGGAAGACGGAGAAGTCCTGGTAGATGACGCGCACCCCCGCGTCGATGGCGGCGGAGGGGGTCAGGTGCGTGTACTCGCGTCCCGCGATGGCGACGCTTCCTTCTTCCGGCGTGTGGACGCCGGATATGACTTTGATGAGGGTGGATTTTCCCGAGCCGTTTTCGCCGGCCAGGCAGTGGATTTCTCCGGGCGCGATCTCCAGGTCGATGTCGACCAGGCGCGCACGCCGGCGAAGGATTTACTGACGTGTCGTACTGCCAGCACTGGGGTGTCCATGTGGTGTCCTTTCCGATCCGCATCTGCGCCCCTCGGCCCCTCGCGCCCGCGGAGCGCTCGCGGAGGTTGGTCTGTGCGCGAGTGGTGGGGCAGCCACGGGGGCCCGGCCACGGCCTCGTCGATGATCACGAGGCCGTGGCGCTCGGGCGGTCGCGTGCGGTGTGTCGGTTAGAAGCCGAGGGAGTCGACGTTGTCCTTGGTGATCTTGAGCCAGCCGTTACCTTCGAGGACCTTGTTGGACCCGGGGGCGAAGTGCATGTTCTCGTATCCTTCGACGCCCAGGTCGACCCCGTCTTCGATCTTTTCACCCTTGAGGATCTTGGTGGCCAGGGATGCCAAGGCGTAGCCGGCGTCCGCGGGGTCCCACAGGGTCAGGGCGGAGACGGATCCGTCCTTGAGGATTTGGGCGTTGGCGGCGGGCATGCCGGTGCCGGCTGTGAAGACGGATCCCTTGAGGCCGAGTTCGTCGATGGCTCGGGCGGTGCCGGGGGCGTCGAAGGAGGAGGTGCCGAGGATGCCCTTGACTTCGGGGTACTTCTTGAGGACCTCCTTGGCGGTCTGGTAGGCGGTTTCCCCGTTGTCTTGGCTTTCGACGCGCGGCTCGGCCTCGAGCAGCGTCATGTTCGGGTACTTCTCTTTCTGGTGGGCCACTGCGCCGTCTGCCCACTCGTTGTGGGAGGCGTTGGTGACGTGGCCGACCATGGTCGTGTAGACGCCTTCCTCACCCATTGCCTCGGCGAGGTTGTCCATGATGAACGCGCCGTATTCGCTGTTGTTGAAGGCCTCGATGTCGTACATCGTGTTTCCCTGGGAGGAGGCCTCGTGGGTGACGACGACGATGCCGGCATCCATGGCCTGCTTGAGGACGGGTTCGATTGCACCCGGGTCGACGGGGACCACGCAGATCGCGTCGACACCCTGGGCGATCAGGTCCTGGATGACCTGGGCCTGCAGTGTGGCGTCGGTTTCGGCCGGGCCCTTCTGGAAGACGTTCAGTCCGGTGTCGGCCGCGTACTTTTGCACGCCGGTTTCCATGCGCACGAACCAGGGGTTGGTGGCGTCCTTGGGGACGACGGCGATCGTGTAGTTGCCGTCGTCGTGGGTCGCGTTGGAGCTGCCCGTGTTCGTGTTGGCCGAGGATTGGGCGGTTTCTCCGGGGGTGCAGGCTCCGAGGGCGAGGGCGCATGCGGAGGCGGCGACGAGGGCTGTGGTTGCGAGGCGGGGCTTCATTGGACTCTCCTGCGTGTATGGTCAACGTCGGTGTTGGTTGTGTGGTGCGGCGGCTCCGCGGGGGTGCGGTGGTGCCTGGCGTGCCCGTCTTCGTTGCTGGACCCGCCCTGCGGTGCCGCGTGTGCGGTGCTGCTGCGTGCCGGCTGCTCCCGTCTTTGGGGGCGCGTCGGCGTGCCCCTATCCTAAGCCATATGTTTGTCATTGCTTATCGTATGGACGAAATTGGTCCGGATTCGTCCAGGATCAAGCGGTTATTGACAAAGCATGTAGGTTTGTCGAAGTAGTCCCAATTTGTTCGGACATGAACGGTCCGGGACGAACGAGGGTCCCTCACTTGGCCGCCACGCCGAGTTGCCGCATAGAGATACGACGGCTGGGGGCGAACTCTCGGTCGCCCCCAGCCTTAGGCATGGTCGCAACGACGCGTCCTCAGAGGTTTTCCACGACGGCCGCGCGAGGCCCCCTCTCTCCGATGGCGGCATCGCGCCATGCCTCAAGGGCACGCAGGAAGGCGGTTGCGCCAGGATCTTGCAGGCCGATCGACCTGTCCTGCAGCCACGAGGCTCGTCCGCGTTGGGACTGCAGGTCTCGGGTAGCCACGACGGCTGCGGCCGAGGATGAGATCGCGCTGCCGAGGGCACCCAGGGCGAGATCGCTGTCTGTGGCGACCTGGGGGTTGGCCGCAAGGCTGTCAGCCAGGGAATCGACGGCGGGGACCATCGCGTCGAGGATGGTCTTATCCCCCACCTGACTCTTTCCACGGTGCGAAATCGAGCTTGCGGCCGCACGGATGAACGCCTCGGCTTCGACGGTGGTGACGTCCTCGCATCCGACCCAGACCTTCGAGCCGGCGAGGAGACCTCCGGCGACCAGTGCCGCCATCGTTGACGGGTTGGCGTTGGCGAACGCCTTCGCACATGCACGGGCGACATCGGAGGGAGCGGGTTCAGGGTCTGTCGGCAGGTCCGTGAGGGCGTCGATGACCGCACGGGCGCCCGCGGAGATCGTGATGCCAAGGTCGCCGTCACCGAGGACCTGGTCGAGGTCACGCAATTCGTCCGAAGACTCGATGAGAGCGTCATCGAATCCTGAATGCGCTGGATGAGTTCGGGTGAACGCATTGTCATGCCTCCCTGAAGAACGGGGACTGGGCGGGGGCGTCGAGGAGTTCGAGGAGCTCGTCGTCGACCTTGAGCAGCGAGATCGAGCCGCCTGCCATTTCAAGTGACGTCGCGTATTCGCCGATGTAGCGGCGTTCGATGACGACGCCGAGTTCCTCGAGCCTCTGGTGGGTGCGACGGTAGAGCAGGTAGAGCTCTTCGAGGGCGTGGCGCCGAGGCCGTTCACGAGGACGGCCACACGGTCGCCTTCGCCCAGGCCGAGGTCGGGGATGACGGAGTCGAGGATCTGGTCCGCGATCTCGTCGGCGGTTCCGAGGGGGCCGCGGTGGATGCCGGGTTCGCCGTGGATGCCGATGCCGATTTCCATTTCGCCTTCGGGCAGGTCGAAGGATGCGGCGCCCGTGGTCGGGAGGATCGTCGGGGACAGGCCGACGCCCATGGTGGCCGTGTTGTCGACGACCTTCTGGGCGACGGCGGCTACCTCGTCGAGGCTGTCACCGCGCTCGGCGGCAGCGCCCGCGGCCTTGCAGGCGAAGAAGATTCCAGCGACGCCGCGGCGGTCCTTGGCGCGTTCCTTGGGCTGGGAGGCCACGTCGTCGCAGCCGAGGACGGTGCGCGTCTCGATGCCGTCGAGTTCGAGAAGGTCGACGGCCAGGTCGAAGTTGAAGACGTCGCCGCCGTAGTTGCCGTAGAGGAAGAGCACGCCCGCTCCGCCGTCGACGGCCTTGGCGGCATCGGCGCACTGCTGGACCGACGGGGAGGAGAACACGTTACCGATGGCGACGCCGGAGCACAGCCCCTTGCCGACGTAGCCCTTGAAGAGGGGGAGGTGACCGGAGCCGCCGCCGGTGACGATGCCGACCCGGCCGGGTGCGGGGCTGTCGGCGCGGACGAGGACGCGCCTGTCGTCTCCGGGGGTGCGGACCTGATCGGGGTGCGCCAGGAGAATGCCCTCAACCATCTCATCGACGAACTGGTCGGGGTTATTAATGATCTTCTTCATCATCATTTCCTTTCTGTTGCGCCGCTATTGAGGGCGGCTGCTGGTTGTGGGCGCCTGAACGTCGATGTCAGGCGTGTTCGAACGTCTTTCCAGTCGACGCAGTCGAGAACGAGGACGCCGATGAGGATGACGCCCTGGGCGATTGCGTACTGGAAGGCGGATAGGCGCATGGAGGTGAAGCCGCTTTGGACGACCTGGAGGGTGAGGGCCGCGAGGAATACGCCGCCGACGGTGGCGAAACCACCGTTTGGGTTGGTCCCACCGAGGACGGCGATGACGATGACGAGCAGCACGTAGGAGGCACCGTAGTCCGCCGAGGCCGTGGGGTTTCGTGCGATGAACACGATGCCCGTGAGGGAGCCGAGGAATCCGGTGAGCAGGTAGGAGCTCAGCAGGATTCGGGAGGAACGAATTCCGGAGAATCGGGCGGCCGTCCCGTTGGATCCTTCGAGGGAGAGGGACAGTCCCAGCGGGGAGCGGTTGAGGATGAATCCGACGAGGAGGGCGACGAGTCCGAAGACGATGAAGAGGAGGGGAACTCCTGCAACTGCGGTCTTGCCGAACGCCGTCAGCGCTTCGGGGGATCCGTAGAGGGTTTTGCCACCCGTCCACACGACGGCGAGACCGTTGAAGATCTGCATGGTGCCGAGCGTGGCGAGGATCGGGGTGACGCCGACGTAGGCGATGAGGACGCCGTTGACGAGGCCGCACAGGAGTCCGACGCCCAGCCCGATGAGGATGATGACGGGGCCCCATTGTTCGGTTCCACCCAGCGCGCTCGAGTGTACAGGGTCGACACGGTGATCGCGCAGAGGTTCGCGATGGCGACGAGCGACAGGTCAATGCCGCCGGTGACCATCGAGATCATCATGGCGATGGAGAGGATGCCGATTTCTGCGACGGCGAGCAGCATGTTCTGCAGGTTGAGGCCCGTGAGGAACACGCTCGGGGAGAGGATCGAGAAGATTCCGATGGCCACGAGGAGGATGAGGACCATGCGGGCGATCGACCGGTCGCGGCTCAGCCGGGAGAGGAGCGAGGCGCTGAATTGATCAATCCGGGAGTTTGTGTCGCGGAGTGTGTTGTTCATGGGACTCATCCTTCGACAGCTTGGGGGACGGCGTTGCTACGGTCGGCCTGGGCGCTCTTGGCGCGCAGCGTTCGCGTGCTGCGCTTTGCGGCGAGCGCTTGGATGCCGACACCGGCGACGAGGAGCAGGCCGACGGCGGCGCGCTGCCAGGCGCTGGGGACGCCGATGAGGATCAGCGAGTTGTTGATGAGCTGGACGAGCAGCACACCGAGGATCGTTCCGCGCACCGATCCGCGTCCACCGAAGATCGACGCGCCTCCGAGGACGACGGCGGCGATGATGTCGAGTTCGTGGCCGACAAGTTCCTGGGGGTTGGCGGACCTGCCGAGGATCATGTAGACCATGCCGGCGGTTGCGGCGAGGGTTCCGGCGATGACGTACACCCAGATTTGGGTACGTTTGACGTTAATGCCGGCTCGGTGGGCGGATTCGGTGTCACCGCCGATCGCGTAGATTGCGCGCCCGAACATGGTCCGGCTGAGTACCAGTGCGATAACGATCGCGAGGATGATGGCCGGGATGATCATGGAGTGCAGCAGCGCGACGCCCGTCGATGTTTTCGACGGAGACCAGGTTCGCGGTTGAGGCCGACGCCATGCCCTCGGGCAGCTGGGCGATGTACTTCGAGCCGATGTACGCCAGGAGGAAGCCTTGGAAGATTCCCTGGGTGCCGAGCGTGACGATGAGGGTCGGGAGCTTGAACCTGGAGATCAAATAGCCGTTGAGCAGGCCGAGGAGCGCTCCGATGGCCAACGCCATGGCGAAGGATCCGACGAGGCCGATGTTGATTCCTCGGCTCAGCTGGAACACGATGGTGGCGTAGGAGGCGAACGAGGCGATGGCCGCGAAGGAGACGTCGATGCCACCGGAGATGATAACGAGGAGGACGCCGAGGGCGTAGATCATCGGGACGATGGAGGAACGCAGGAGGGAGAAGAGCGTCGAGACCGTGAAGAACGCGGGGCTGATCGCGGACATGATGATGGTCAGGAGGACCAGGACAGACAGGACGATTCCTTCACGGTTGGGTCCCCAGATCCAGCGCAGGACGCGCCGTGCGACGGTATTCATGTTCATGACACGACCATCTTTCTAATCGTTCGAGCATCGACGTCCTCGCCGGCCAGTTCGGCGGCGATGTGGCCGCCCTTGGTGATGAGCACTCGATGGCAGCAGGAGACGAGTTCCGGAGCGTCGTCGGAGATGATGACGATGGCCATGCCGGCTTCCGCTTGTTCGCGCAGGATGTCGAGGATCTCAGCTTTGGAGCCGACGTCAACGCCAACCGTGGGGCCGTTGAGGATGAGGACCTTGGGGTTGCGCGCGAGCCACTTCGCGAGAACGACGCGCTGGGCGTTGCCGCCGGACAGGGATCGCACGGGGGCGAGGACATCGGGGGCTTTGATGCGCAGCGACTCGAAGTAGTGGGCGATGGTTTGGCGGATCTTGTCTTTACGCAGCGTGTTGAGTTTCGAGGTGTGGTGGTCGATGGACGCGGCGATGACGTTGTCGGCGATCGACTTGTCGAGGAAGAGGCCCTCGGTGAGTCGGTCTTCGGGGACGTATCCGATGTGGGCCTTGATGGACTGTCCGATGGAGCCCACCTCGACGTGTTCGCCATCGATGTAGACGCGTCCAGAGTCGATGGGCAGGAGGCCGAAGAGGGCCTGGGCGATTTCGGTACGGCCGGATCCGAGGAGCCCGGTGATGCCGAGGATTTCGCCCTTCTTCACCGAGAAGCTGACGTCCTCGAAGCCTCCCTGAGAGGTGAGGGATTCGACGCGCAGGCGCTCCTCGGCCTCCTCCGCGAGGGGCGGGACGCGTCGGCTCTGGTCAAGTTCCTTGCCGGTCATGTAGTGGGTGATCTTCTCGCGGTCGAGGTCTTCGACCGGCGAATCGATGACGTTGCGTCCCGATCGCATGATGGTGACGCGCTGCGAAATGGCCATGACCTCGTCGAGCTTGTGCGACACGAAGATGAGGGCGACTCCCTGCGCGCTCAGCTTTTCGACGACCATGAACAGGCGCGCGACTTCACGCTGGGTGAGGGCGGTCGTTGGCTCGTCCATGATGAGGAGCTTCGCGTTGCCGGCGAGGGCGCGGCAGATGGCGGTGAGCTGCTTGTCCGCGACGGAGAGCTGTTCGACGTCGGCGTCGAGCGGGAGCGGGACGCCGAGGCGCTCGACGATCTGCGCGGCCTGCTTCTTTGCGTTCGTGGAGCTGAAGAACTTCTTCTTCTCTGTGACCGACGAGGTCATCATGATGTTCTCGGCGACCGTCAGGTTCGAGAACAGGCTGAAGTCCTGGTAGATGACCTGAATGCCGGCGTCCATGGCGCTGAGCGGCGTCAGCGAGGAGACGGTGTGGCCGTCGATGAGGATGCGTCCCGCGTCGGGCGCGTGCACTCCGGAGATGACTTTGATGAGAGTGGACTTTCCGCAGCCATTCTCGCCGGCCAGGCACAGCACTTCTCGGCCAGACGGCCATGTTGACGCCATCGAGGGCGCGAACACCGCCGAAGTTCTTGACAATATCCCGAACCTCTAGAAAGGGGTTCTCCTGCACGCTGACGCCTTCTCCGTGGGGGCGCGGTGCTTCATCCACATTGCTGCGCATGTGCTCTCCTTCGAGTGTCTTGTCGACTGCGCTGTCGTGGGACGCCCGCCCCCGGCCTCGTGCCGATGTGTCACGAGGCCGGGGCTGCGTGATCAGAAGTCGTAGTTCTTCGCTTGCTCGGCGTCCGCGGCGATCTGGGCGTTGCCGACCCAGACGTTGTCGTAGCCGTCGAGCTTGTGGAGGTTGTTGTAACCCTCGATGCCGAGGTCCGTGCCCTCGGTGATGGTGCCGCCGTCAGCGAGGATCTTCGCGATCTGCAGCTGGGCCTTGCCGGCGAGGGCGGGATCCCAGAAGAAGATCTTGTCGATCGATCCGGTGGCCAGGTACTTCGCGGAGGCCGAGGGGATGGAGGTGCCCATGACGCAGACCTGATCGGACAGGCCGGCCTCTTCGATCGCGCGGGCGATGCCGGGCACGTCGTTACCGGCGGAGCCCTGGAAGGCCTTGATGTCCGGGTACTGCCGAGGACTTCCTTGGCCTTTTCGTATGCCGCGGTCTCGTTGTCGGTCGACTCGATGGGCGTCTCGACGCGCTCCATGTTGGGGAAGTTCTTCTGCTGGTAGTCGTAGGCGGCCTCGACCCATTCCATGTGGGTCTTGGCGGTCAGACCACCGACGAACTGCACGTACTTGCCGGTGCCGCCCGTGCACTCCCCGATGTTCTTCATGATGTCGACGCCGTAGGAGGCGTTGTCGAATGCCTCGATGTCGACGTCAACGTTCTTAATGCCGGTCGCCTCGTGAGAGACCACCTTGATGCCCTGTGCGCGCGCCTGTTCGAGGACGGCGGAGAGGGCCTCGGGGGAGTTGGGAACGACGGTGATGGCGACCGGCTTCTGCGCGATCAGGTCCTGGATGATCTGGATCTGCTTTTCCGGCGCAACGTCGGTTCCACCCTCCGTTCGCGTGTCGTATCCGTTCTCGGCGCCCCATTCCTTGACGCCCACGTCCATGCGATCAAACCATGCGATGCCCTTGACCTTGACGACGGTGACCATCGTCTTGCCGGAATCGCCCGCGGCCGAGCCGGTGTTTGATGCGGAGTTGTCGCCTGTCGTCCCTCCGACGGTCGAGCAGGCAGTCAGAGCAAGCATCAATGCAATGGACACCGATGCCGCCGTCAGTCTTCCGATCTTCATGTCGTCACTTCCTCGTGATCTAGTTGTCGGACGTTCCGGGTTCGCCATCTCCTGCGATGACGCACGCATCATGGCGTGACCCGCGTCGCAATCACTTACATTACACGCGGTATCGCGCAGTGGCAACTCGCTTTCGCGCATTTCTGACGGCAGTTCGCCGATAACTGCTCTGCGGCGCGCAGCTCAACGCACGGTTATACGCAAATGCTGAGCGAAAGACGCCCCTGTGGGACTGGTGATTTAGGCAAATGCCCTCGTTGCGCGGTATCGCGCACATTCGCGCCGAAAGTTCGGTACAGTGTCAAGCGGGCGGCGATCACGATGCACTATTGCAGGCATCATCGGTACCCCTCGTCGCACCCCGCGTAGACCATAGCCAGCAGAAGGAACCATCGTGACCCGGCAAGACACCATTGTCTCCATGATTGAGGCAACCGGCTTCGAGACCGTGTCCTCGTTGGCAGAAGCTCTCGACGTGAACGTGTCAACCATCCGCAGGGACCTGGAGCACCTGGCCGAGGCCGGCCTCGTGCGCCGCACCCACGGTGGCGCGATCCCGATCCCCCAGGACGAGGACACCGAGGAGTTCCTGCAGGATTCCCCGAACCGCGCGGAGAAGCGGGCGATCGGCCCAGCCATGGCGGAGCGCATCCTCGACGGCCAGTCCGTGTTCATCGATTCGGGGTCGACGTGCCTCGAGGTGGCTCGGGCCCTCGACGCGCGCCGCGTGACCGTGGTGACGCACGATCTGCTGGTGGGCCTCGAGATTCTGGAAGAAGCCGTCGCTCAACCTGGTGCTCGTGGGCGGCGAGCTGCCGCTCGAACCGGACCCACAGTGGGGCCCGACCGCCATCGATCAGCTGGAGCACATCCGCGTGAACACCGCCGTGTTTCGGCGCGAATTCGGTGATGGAGGACGGCATTTACGCGTCCACGGCTACTCGATCGAGCTGCAGCAGAAGGTCTCAGCCTGATCGCGTCGACGGCCTACTTCTGTCGCGATTCTCGACGAAGTTCGGCCGCAACGCTCTGCACGCGTCCTCGGCATCGACGCGTTCACGGCGGGCATCACGACTCGTTCCTTCATCTCGGCGGGCGGCATACCCGATCCCTCATCCGGCCGAGGTCGCGCAGAGTGAGTTGGGGCGCCGCACCGCGCCGCAGGACACAGCAATCAGTACGCACACCCGCGCACCCGGCTAGCTTGTGTGTCGTAGATTACCCGCTATTCTTGGTCGCATGACTGCTGCGCGCGACGACAACTTCACGGCACTGCCCGGTATGGAAGCGGATTCCAACGCCCACGACACGGCTCGACACCGCTCGGATGACACGGTCCCGGCCTCCTCGAAGTCGGCGCTGGATGCCCTGCTGGATGAGTACCGTGCGCGCGCGAAGAGCGAGCGCGAGAAGGGCACGCTGTTCGAGGAGCTGACGCGCCAGTTCCTGCTCCACGACGCACGTTTCGCGCACCAGTTCAAGGAGATCTACCTGTGGAGCGAGTGGCCAGAGCGTCGCACGGGCGACACGGGCATCGACCTGGTGGCGATCCCGGTCCACGACGGCGAGGGCCCGGTGGCCATTCAGTGCAAGTTCTACGCGCTGGGTCACCGCATTCAGAAGGCGGACATTGACTCGTTCCTGTCGGCGTCGGGCAAGGAGCCGTTCGGCCGCCGCATCGTCGTGGACACGTCGGGCGCGCCGTGGGGGAAGAACGCGCAGGACGCGATCGAGGGCCAGCAGATCCCGGTTTCTCGCATCACACTGGCGGATCTGCGCGATTCGGACATCGATTGGCGCACGTATTCGCTGGGGTCGACGCAGGCGCCGAAGACCCGCGAGCGCAAGGTTCCGCGCGACCATCAGGTGCGTGCGCGCAGCGCGGTGATGGCGGGCTTCGAGGAGCACGACCGCGGCACGATGGTCATGGCGTGCGGCACGGGCAAGACGTTCACGGCCCTGACGATCGCGCGCGAGTTCGTGGAGAAGGAGGGCGGCACCGCCCGGATCCTGTTCGCGGTCCCCTCGCTCGCGCTCCTCAAGCAGACGCTGGACGATTGGGCGGCCGAGGCCGACGGCGCGTTCACGGCGTGGGCAGTGTGCTCGGATACGAAGGTGTCCTCGTCGGCGCGTAACGACACGGCCGAGGAGTCGGCGGTGGACCCTGCCGATCCCGGCGACGACGGACGGCCAGCGCCTCGCGGACTCCCTGAATGCGAACAACGCGACGGAGGGCCTGCAGGTCGTCTTTCGCGACGTATCAGTCGATCGAGGTCATCCACCGCGCGCAGGAGATCGCGGGCGACGAGTGGCGCGATTTCGACCCTGATCATCTGCGACGAGGCCCACCGCACGACAGGCGCGACGCTGACGGGCGAGGACGAGAGCGCGTTCACGAAGATCCACAGCGACGAGTTCATCCGCCGCGCGAAGACCCTGTACATGACGGCGACGCCGCGTATTTTCGCGGAGAACGCGAAGAATAGGGCGTCGGAGAAGGACGCGATCCTGACCTCGATGGACGATCAGGAGACCTACGGTCCGGTGTTCTTCCGCCTGGGCTTCGGCCAGGCGGTGAAGGAGAACCTGCTGACGGACTACAAGGTCATCATCCTGACGGTCAGCGAGGAGGAGGTGTCGCAGCACTATCAGGCGATCGCCGAGATGGGCGGCGAGCTGAACCTCGACACGGCCGCGAAGCTGACGGGCTGCTGGAACGCGCTGGCCAAGCGCAAGAATCGCGGCTCGGACGTGGACTACGGCGAGGACCGCGCGCCGATGCGCCGCGCCGTGGCCTTCTGCAAGGACATCAAGGCCTCGAAGGCGGTGGCCACGCAGTTCCCGGACCTGGTGAACGGCCCCTTTGGCTTGAGCGACCTGAGCAACGACGACGCGTCGGATAACCTGCAGGTCGAGTGCCGCCACGTGGACGGCACGATGAATGCGGCGGTGCGTGCGCGCGAAATGGATTGGCTGACGGAGGGCGCGGGCACGGACGATGTCCCGGTGTGCCGCATCCTGACGAACGCGCGCTGCCTGAGCGAGGGCGTGGACGTGCCCACACTGGACGCGGTCCTGTTCCTGTCACCGCGCAAGTCGCAGGTGGACGTCATCCAGGCGGTGGGCCGCGTAATGCGCCGTGCCGAAGGCAAGGATTTCGGCTACATCATCCTGCCCTGTGGCGTGCCGAGCGGGCATGGCGCCGGAGCGCGCGCTGGACGACAACAAACGCTTTCCAGGTCGTGTGGCAGGGTCCTCAGGGCCCTGCGCGCGCACGACGAGCGCCTGGACGCGGCGATCAACTCGATGGAGCTCAACGGCCAGGGGGCCGGAGAACATCATCGTCGAGCAGGTGTCCTCGAGAAGGCGAAGAAGCAGGACGATCCGCTCGGCGGTACTGCGCCCGATGGGGACGAGGCCGGGGCCGGGTCCTCGGGTTCCGGCACGGACGGCGTGACCCAGGGCATCCAGGGTCAGCTGACGCTTCTGCCCTCGGACTGGAAGGAGTCGGTATTCGGCCGGATCGTGAAGAAGGTGGGCTCGTCTCTGTACTGGGAGGATTGGTCCAAAGGACATCGCGACGGTCGCGGACCGCTACATTCACCTCATCGATCGCCTGCTGGAGGATCCGCAGCGCCAGGACGCCTTCCAGGAGTTCGTGAACGCCCTGCGCGCGACCCTTAACCCGGCCGTTGACAACGAGTCAGCGGTGGAAATGCTGGCCCAGCACATCCTAACTGCCCCACTGTTTGACGCGATGTTCCCGGATCATTCGTTCTCGAAGCAGAACCCGGTGAGCCGCGCGATGAACACGATCCTTGAGATGCTCACCGATCATTCGATGATCGAGAACGAGCGTAAGGACCTGGATGCTTTCTACCGAGCGATGGTCGAGCGCATCGAGGCCGTGCACACCCTGGCGGGCAAGCAGGAGATCATGCGCACGCTCTACGATCGCTTTTTCTCCCAGGCCTTCCCACGCATGAGCGAGCGCCTGGGCATTGTCTTCACACCCGTCGAGGTCGTCGACTTCATCATCCGCAGCGCGGACGACGCGATGCGCACGGCGTTTGGCCAGAGCCTGGGGGACCCGGGCGTGGCCATCATCGAGCCCTTCGCGGGGACGGGCACGTTCGTGGCGCGCCTGCTGCAGCTGGGCGTCATCCCGCTGAAGCCCTGAAACGCAAGTACACCAGCGAGATCTTCGCGAACGAGTTCGTGCTGCTCTCCTACTACATCGCGTCGATCAACATCGAGCAGGTGTACCACCAGGTGCGCGCCGAGCAGAGCGTGGACGAGGGATATGTCGAGTTCCCGGGCATGACGCTGACGGATACCTTCCAGCTGCACGAGGGCGACGGCACTATTACCGAGGACTTCGAGGGCCTGGCCGCCAACAACGAGCGCGCGAAGGCGGAGAAAAACTCGGCGATCACGGTTATCGTCATGAATCCGCCGTACTCTGTTGGACAGAAAGAAGAAAACGACAAGAACAAGAATCTCAAATACACCCGTCTGGACGAGAGAATCGAAGAAACCTACGTTCGCCGATCAGGAGCCGGGCTGATGACCAAGCTCTACGACTCTTACTTCCGCGCCCTGCGCTGGGCATCGGACCGCATCGGGGAACGAGGCGTCATCGCCTTCGTCTCCAACAGTTCCTTCGTGGACGGCAACTCTGCGGACGGCGTGCGCCTGTCGCTGCAAGAAGAGTTTTCCCAGATCTTCATCTACGACCTTAAGGGGAACGCGCGAACATCCGGTGAGCGCCGACGCCGTGAGGGCGGAAACGTGTTCGAGGAAGGGTCTCGCACCGGCGTTGCTATCACCGTCCTCGTCAAGGATCCCTCCCACTCCGGCACCGCCGAGGTCTTCTACGCGGAGACGGAGGACTACGCGACGCGCCAGGAGAAGCTCGACCAGATCGGTGCCTACGAGTCCATCGGAGGAATCAGCGGGGCAGATGCATTCCGTTCCATCACACCAAACCAGCACGGCGACTGGATCAGCACCAGAGATGAGCGCTTCGCCACGTTCCAGGAAATCGGCAATCAATCATTCAAAGGAAAGAAATCTACACCGAGCATATTCACGCAATTCTCGCTTGGCTTGGGCACGAATCGTGATGCATGGTGTTACAACTATTCACAGAATTCACTCGAATTGAATATGCGTCGGATGATTGATAACTACAACACTCAAGTCAAATTGGGAAAGACACGCTTGGACGCATCTACCGACTCCACACAAATCAACTGGAACGAACGTCTTCTGCGAGATCTTGACAATAAACGCGTTCATAAATATTCGGAATCAGCACTACGCTTAAGCATGTACCGACCTTTCTGCTCACAGCATGTGTATTTTTCTCATACCATGAATAATAGAACCTACCAACTTCCACAAATACTTCCAAATCCATCACATAAGAACCTACTAATTGCTGTCGAAAACGATTCTCGCAAGAGTTTGACGACACTTATGACAGCGCTTTTGCCTGACTTACACACTATGGGCGTGGCACAATGCTTTCCTCTATACAGATGGGAACCTATTTCCTCGGGTTCAGCCGCTGAGCCCGACCTGTTTGCGGACCTGGCGACCGCCTCGGAAAGCCAGACGGATGGGACGGCCACGGCCTCGTCCCTGGATTTCTCGCGGCCGATCAGCGACCAGATCCCGGTAATCCTGGATGGGTACCGCCGCGTCGATAACGTCACGGACACAACCTTGGCCTCGTACCGGGAGCACTACGGGGATGCGGGGATCACGAAGGAGGACATTTTCTTCTACGTGTATGCGCTGCTGCATCACCCGGAGTATCGGGAGCGCTACGAGGATGATTTGAAGAAGATGCTGCCGCACATTCCTCGTGCGACGGGTTTCCACACGTATGCGAGCGTGGGCCGCGAGCTGGCGGACCTGCACGTGAACTACGAGCGGGTGGAGCCGTATCCGTCGGTGCAGGAGGAGGCGAGCCTGCACGCGCCCGCGGACCCGTGGGAGCGCTACCGGATCGGCGAGCGCAAGATGCGTTTCCCGAAGCTGGGGCGCCGCGATAAGGACTTCACGCGCTTGGAGTACAACGACTACGTGACCCTGACGGGCATTCCTGCGGAGGCGCAGGGGTATTCGATTTCGGGCCGTAGCCCGCTGGAGTGGATCATCGACCGCTACCACGTGAAGACGGACAAGGCGTCGGGCATCGTGAACGACCCGAACGATTTCCTGCGCGAGCAGGGCCGCCCCGACGCGGTCGTGCACCTGATCAAGCGCCTGGTGACGGTCTCGATGCGAACCCAGGAGCTCCTGGAGACGCTGCCACCTTTTGAGATTCCGGAAGGAAAGTAACCGTGACTGATTCATACGTTACCAACGACGGAGACTATGTTGATGACGGCTCTGAAAGCCAAACGACCAGCACTAAACACATGCTGACTAAGGTCAGAATTTCGAACTTCAAGAGGATCAAAGAGGCTGAACTCGAAATTGGACCCGTCACTTACATTGTCGGAGGCAACAATTCAGGAAAGAGTTCTGCAATCCAAGCCATTCACACCGCTGTGACAGCCGCACAGGTTGGTCGTAAACGACAGCAGCAAGTGATCCCAACATCAAGTCTCCGCTACTCGCCTGCAGCTGATTTTGAGGAAATCGGACACGGGAGGCTGCTCGAAAACAAAGCAAATGGAGTCCGCTCTATAGTCGAATTCATAGGCCAAACCGATAACCCAGCCGAAGACAGCAAGTACCGAGTGACAATCTATCGTGGACGAAACTATGACTCGATCGGCGTTGACCGCGAACCTAGAAGGACGTCTTGCTGATCGAATTCAGGACCCAAGGAAACTATTTTCAATCTACACCTGACTCTCAGGTATTCAGCTCCGAGAAGAGTACATGAGCTACGCATCAGTGTTCCAAAAGAGCTGCTGGAGGCGAGGCGAATCTAGTCTTTAGAAACATCCTTCGCCTCATCGATGGATCGCAACAAAGCTCCAAGAGCTGAAGTGGCCGTTTCTGATCTCATTGGCGAGCGCATCATCTTTACAATCAAAGCGGATGAAAACTAGACTTTCACATTCAAGTTAAAGCTACGATAGGCACCGATGACAACATGCTGTACCGGTTGAACTCTGGGAACCGGCCTTCTAAAGTGACACAACTTTATTCATATGTAATCTCTTTTTGAACCTTCAGTATTTCTTGTGGACGAGACCCGACGCCCACCTCCACCCGTCTCGACAGAAAACTTCTTTGCGGCGAGCCTTTGAAGATATCACGGAGCTACAAGTGTCAGATTATCGCAACAACGACTGGCGAACACCTGATTAGCGCGAGACCCGAAAATACAAAGCTCATTTGATGCGCGATGGAAAATCGAAACATACGAGGAGGAAGAACTGATCCCCTGCTCATGCACCTAGGGTGCCTCGACTCAGATGCTCAAAACAGAGATGAAAATACTACTTCTAACGGAAGACCGGAACCCTGACCACTTAACGACAGCAATTAACGAGCTTAAACAAAGGCTACCGCGTCACAGTCATACCAGTTAATGGGTAGGCAATCTACAGTCGCCAGCACATTTGTCGCACTCAGAGAGCAGATGCCACAGTACAACTCGCATTTTTATACATCGCGATAGAGATTTTTCTCATCGAAAGCGAAATTGAGGATGGCTCAATATCACATTTCCCTGAACAAACAGAACGTCCTGAAGCATTCGTGACAGCTACTGCGATATAGAATCATACTATTGCAGTAGGGATTACATTTGCGCCTCTACCAAGATGAGCCAAAGTATTACGGCTCGCTACGACAAGATCTTGAGAGAATTTGAGGATGATGCACGCAAGGCCTTTTATCGATAAACGAAGGCTAACAACAGGCGAATTTCTTGCCCGAAGGCGGCTCCCAACTAATCAGTCCTGATGGCCTGATTCCGAGGCAGTATCCCTCAGCAGAGTCGTAGGCAAAAGTTCCTCAAGCGACTCAAAAGATCAGTTGGAGAAGCAGAAGATCGACATTTCACGAATCGGCTCAGTTGCTCCCGATGAACTATTGGAAAGGATTTGACGAAAGCATTTCAATGCGCCACCTACCATCGATTCTTCTCGGACGATGCGCAAGACCTCATTTGAGTGGCGTCTGCAATTCGTTGACACTTTCGGACCTTGAGTGCGGTGGAGTCGCAAGTCCACCTCTCGGTGCTCGCAGCCCCGCGTACCACTTTCGATTTTGAACACCAAGCTTGCGACCAGCGCTATTTCAAACACAATTGTGTGTCGTTTTGCTCTTCAATGGCGCCCATTTGACATTAGCTCATCAATTTTCTCGCTTTTCTAACTGCGCACCACCCAAAGAGCATGTGCACGTTTGTGCGGTTATGGGGGTTTGGGTGGGAGGATTTGCGTGATGGTTGCACGCAGCATCTTGGTGTTTCGTGTCGGTTCTGCGCGTGCCCTGATGAGAAGGCGCGCGCTCCCAAGGTGGGGGCGCGTCGGAGGACACCTCACCGTGGGACACACCATGAAGGTCCCACCCTATCCGAGCAACGCCGTCACCGAGGACGAAGATCAGGCCTTCCCTCACCCTGACGTCACGCCGCAAGAAGCGCTCTCATCAGCCAGACGAGGCGGCACTGCGCCCGTGGGCAATGGGTATCGGGCTCACCGTACTGGTTGCTGTGGCATCTGTTGGTGCCTACACGCTGGGCGCGAGCATCGGCGTCGTGGAACGATCGCCCAGCGCAGCCGCGGCACCCACGGTACATCCGGCGCCGCGCCAACCGCGTCGACTGAACCCCCGATGTCAGGCGGTTACGCAATCGGCCCCGACGGAGTCCTCGTGCGGCCCGCGAGTTCGCGGCAGACACGTACACACAGCCCGAACTGCCCGAGGCAGCCAAGGAAAACAGTGAGCGAGGCGCCGAAGCCGCGGCGGAACACTACCTCGCACTGCTGGTCTACGCATGGACACCGGGACCACAACCATTCAGCGGACATGTCCTCCCCACATCCAGAGTTTGCATCGGATTACATCCAGACATAAACTAAACAATATACGAACGGATGGACCTACGGATTGGAATCCAATATCAGCACGTGCTTAGGGTGGAGCCAATGAAAGCAAATGGAAAAGATGTTCCCGAAGGATCGATTGTTGTCAAATTCAGAATCGAATCGAGCGACGGTGTAAGTTGCACAATGACGAAGTTAGACACCGCAAGCACCTCCTCACGAGTCAACACTGACATTCATTATGACCTGGACAGATAACGGATGGGGTCGAGACACAAGGAAGAGTCATTGGTGACAATGAAGGCTAAATTTGTATTCGAGTATTTCTATTCTCTTTGGAATGTTGTTTTCATTTTTGCTGACAACTGCACCTTCATATGCTTCAGACGAGCCTGACGGAAAAATGACAGCACATTCGGACGGATCAGATACAACGTTGCAACAGAAATCTCGAAAACAGAAAACTGCACCTGGTGGTGGTTCCAGCAACCATAAGCCCTCAGACGACATCCCAAGGCTTACTAACGATGCCACACAAGCACTGATGCAGTGACATCCATGGCTGATCAGGTGCGATGGCGAGAGAGCACGAAAGGCGTTCAAGCAGACGGAACCACCACGCTGTATGCGTGTCGATCCATGTTTCAAACCGGTGAAGCCGTATGGACACCTACAACGCGCGAGATCCTGTACTACGCGGCGACGATTCATGCTGACGGCGCGGGTCGTCTGGCGGCGAAGGCGTCTCGTACCCTGAATAAAGTACATTCCACGCTCGTCGCAGCCACGCATCCCGCCAGACTACACCGTCACGCTGTTGGGCCATGACATCACGGTGCCTCACGGCCACGTCCTACACGTGGGAGCTGGGGAGACGGGACTCCGGACCTCACGACCTCGCCGGGATCCCTGGCGAAGGAATGGACTCCCCAATACTGGCGCCTGATTCGCCACTGTTACAAGGCAAACGGGTGGAAGTCCTTCCTGGATGGGCCTCTACCCCTCCGCCACGCGCACCATCACGCTCACCACCACCTGGGCGGGCACGGCCACCAACCCCTTCACCGGAGAGACACAGACCATCAGCGGCCTGGTTACCTACGGAAACGACCGGCCCATTCAAGCTCGACCAACTCATCGTCAGCACACCGACACCTCAGAAGAAAAACAAGGGCACTAAGCACTGAAGCCCCAGCCCACCATCGTGGGCTGGGGCTCATATCAATGTTCACGTGAACAATCGCGGACAATCGGCACGATCAGAAGCGGAAGAGGATCGGATAAAAGACCCGCCAGGCTCACCCCCGCCCTCTCGCGCAGGGCTCCGCGCGAGGCCATGCCTCGGCGCGAAGAGCCAGGCGAGCACGAAGCGCGGTGAGCACCAGGACGATCGTGGCCCGTGGGCACGTCCAGCGCCCACGAGGTAGAGCCCGCAGGCCCCGAAGCACCCAGCACGGGCGATAGAATCATCGCGGTGCAGGCGGTCGCACAGGGAGCCGCGCGGTGGCCGCGGGGGTCGCTCAACAGCAAGCACCAGGACGTTGCCGATCGTCTGCACGGAGATCACGACAGCCAGGGCCACGGCGACATGCCAGAGACAGGTCCGCCAGCAGAACGTGCACGCCCGCCGCCCGCGCGCGTCTCGCGGTCCAGGGTCACCGCGACGATGGGCCGGTGCGCCAGGAACAGCATGAGCGGTACAAGCAACGCGCCAGCCAGCACCACCGTTACATCCGACGCCGGAATACCGGGTGATCGACCCAAACAGGAAGTCCTGCCAGGCTCCCCGCGTACCCGGGCGCCCGCGCGATGATCGCAACACCCAGGGCAAACGCACCGACGAAGAGCACGCCGATGACGGAGTCCTCCTCGAGCCGCCGGTTTTGCGCCAGGCGACCAGCGACGGCGGTCACGACGCCCGCGAGCGCCCGCCGAACACCAGGGACCCGCGCGCACTGAAGGCGATCGCCGAGCCGGGGAACACGGGTGCGCGACGGCGTCGCCGATGAACGCCATTCCGCGCCGGGACGACGTGCACGCCGACGCCGCCGCACGCGAGGCGGCGACGACCGCGATCAGCAGCGGCGCGGCAGGAACGCCAGCGCAGGATTCGTCAGGTCGCGGAAGAAGTCGTACGCTCAGAGTCCGCCGCCGGGACGAGGGCACGTCCGGCCGCGTGGATCACGGTGCTCATGCGCGCACTCCTGCGTCGAGGATCGGGTTGTCGGGTCGCGTCGCAGGCGCGGATCCACGGTCGGCGTCAGAGCTCGTCGGGACGCCCGGGACGCGACGATCGTGCGCCGCAGCAGGTACAGGCGGTCGCAGCCGGCGCGCGCGCCGATGGTCGTGCGTGGTCATGAGGAGGCCGCCCGTCCGCGAGACTACGGAACGGGTCCAGGCATCTCCTGCGTGGGCATGTCGAGGCCGGTGAAGGGGCTCGTCGAGGAGCAGCACGGCGGGCCGAATCGCGAGGGGCCCGGGCGACGAGGACGCGCTGGCGCTGGCCGCCGGACAGCTCGCCGATGGGACGCTTCGCAAGGTCGCGCATGCCCACGAGGACAGGGCCTCCTCGACCGCGCGGAAGTGCAGGGTCGCGCGCCCCAGCAGCCCGCGCCGCACGGGTGACGAGCCTGCGGGACGGCGTCACGCACGCTGATCGGGAAGTCCCGCGAACTCGTGGCGCTGCGGCATCGCCAGCCCGATCGCGCCGCTCGGTCTCGACGCGCCCTGCTGGAGGGATGAGTCCAGGATCGAGCGGATCAGCGTGGTCTTCCAGGCGCCGTTGGGTCCGGATGAGGGCCAACGAGCTCCCGGCCCGACCTCCCAGGGTCGACGCCCTCGAGGACACTGCGCCCGCCCAGGGACGCGCTGATCCGGTGACGCGCAGCTGGCTCACTGCTCCCTCCCCGATCGTCGAGGCCGAGGCGCTCGCCGAGCCCTCACCGCGGGCGGTGGGCAGGGGCGCGAGGATGGAGTCGGCTTCGGCGATGGCGGCGGCCTGTTCGGCGCGGCTGCGGCGCGAGCGCGCGCCACGAGGCGCCGACCACGAGGAGAGACACCACGGCGACCACGATGATCGCGAGGAAGTGCCCAGTCGGGCAGCCCGCCCGACGCGGCGCACCCGAAGCGGAGGAAGAGGACGCGGGGCGGACCCGGGAAGCAACGGGCGCGCGCCAGAGGAAGAAGCGGACGACCCGCCGAAGCAGCATCGGCAGCGGCGGGCGCGGCCATGGCCAGGCCTCGGACGCGGAGGCGGCATCACCGACGGCGAAGCGCAGGGTCGTGGAGGCGCTCACGGCCTCGCCGGCGGTGGTCGTGCCCAGGAGGTCACGGTCGCCGTGTAGGTGCCGGGCGCGGAGAACGCCCAGTTGGCGTGCACGTGCGTGCCCGAGTCGATCCACACGTCGCCGGGCGCCGCCGCGAGCCGGCGAGCAGGAGGGGCTTGCCGAAGGTGCCCGGACTGCAGGAACAGCCACGCGCGGTCCGGGGGCCGGACACGGGGCCGACACGCATGGTGAGGCCACGGTCGATGGTGGCCGTGACGGCGGGGTCCTGCAGTGTTCAGCCGAGCCACACGACGCCCGGGTTCTAGCGTCTGGGGAACGACGTACAGGCTTGCCCGCGACGTCGGCCAGGAAGGGTAGTCGGCGGAGTCGGGCGCGGTCATGATGGCCGCATCGTTGACCCGCAGGACGGTCTGGTTGGGGTCGCGCCACGGCACCGGTTTCGGCGTCGTGGCGCAGGCCGGCCTCCACCGTCCGTCGATCAGTCGGGGGCCGAGGTCGACGTGCCCAACTGCGATCTCGCGCTGGCGCCTCGTTGGACCATTCTTCGTGCGCGGCGACGCTCTGCGCGAGGTCGGCCGGACTCGGGTCAGCAAAGAAGAGGCGCCCGATGACGAGGAAGGACCGACATGATGAGGGCGAACACCGACATGACTCGAGACGGGGAATGGCGTCATTAGAGCCGCGACACGCCGGCGACACGCCGTAGGATGCTTCTGAGTGCTGCCATTCCCCGGGGCTGGCGGCACCTGGACGTACGACGAGCTGTGATGCCCGCCTGCTCGGTCCACGTGGGCGGCGGCGAGGCCTGGCCGGAGCTTGCGGAAAGGCCGCCGGCAGCCTCGGGGCGGCGGCGGGGCCTGGCCGGGCTCGAGATCGACCACCCCGAGCGAAGCTCGCGTGTGGCGATCTGCGGGCGGGACTGCCGCCCTGGGCCTCAGAGGCCGGCGGCCGTCCTGGCGGATTTACACCTCGGCCGGAAGTCTGGCGAGAAGAGAAGGATTTCATGGCAGATCTCCTGCCGCCCAGGCAGCGTGCCAGTGAGCGGGCGTTGTGTTCCATCATGTCGATGTAGGTGGGTGCTTGGTCGTCGAGGTGTCGCCGTACAGGGGGCGAGATATCCACGCCCGCGTCGGTGGCGGCGGTGCGCAGGGTGGAGCGGGTGCGCGCCAGGTTGGGTCTGAGGAACACTGCGGGGATCGAGGAGTCGGACAGTGTGTGCCTGGAGTTTGATCCGGTCGGCGATGGAGGGTTCGACGCTGGGGTTGGGCGCGACGAATCCGGCGACGGTGAGCCCGTAGGCGTTCGCGAGGTACGCGTACGCGTCGTTGGTGGTGACGAGCTTGCGGCGCTCCTCGGGATGGTCGCGATGGTCGAGGCGACGGTGGCGTCGAGCTCGTCGAGGCGCGTCAGGTAGGCGGCCGCGTTGGCCCGGTAGGTGGCCTCGCCGTCGGGGTCGACGGAGATCAGCGAGTCGCGGATGACGCGCACGTACGCCTAGGGCGTTGTGGACGTCGTGCCACAGGGTGGGGTCGATGTCGCCGTGGACATGCTTGCCGAGGACGGCCTGCGGAGCATGTACACGTTCGCGCCGGGTTCGCCGATGAAGCGGAACGAGGCCTCGCCGGGGATCGTCGTGAGCGCGCGGGTGGGCACTTCGATGACGACCTGGTCGAGGTCTGTGCATTCCATGGTCGAGGCGACGGCTGCTCCCTGTGGTTCCGGCGCCACGCAGGGGCCGAGACCTCGTCCCTGCTGGAGTGCTCCGGCGTCGGAGGCAGAGTTCGACGCGCTTGGTGGTGAGTTGACGGTGATGTCGGCGCTGGCCGGCGGAGAGGACTGCGCGCCCTCACTGGCGGCGATGTCCTCGGCGGGGTGCCGACGGCGAAGACGGCGGTGCCTTCCCGACGCTGACCGGCGTGGCGCCGAGGGGTGGTGCGCAGGTTGGCGCGGAAGTGGACGCGGTACACGCCGGGGGCGGTGAACGCCCAGCTCATGTGCTGGTGGGCGTCGGCGGGCAGCTGCGCGGTGTCGGTGTCGTATCCGCCTGCGGCGTTGAAGCCGTCGGAGGTCGCGAATGCGATCTCGGGCTGCCCGAACGACGTGGTGAGGTAGGCGGCGGCCTGGCGGGCCGTCGACGTACCTGTGAGTCGTCAGGTCGATCTGCGAGGCGCGGGTGGCTCCCATGTCGGCGCCGTCGCCCCAAACGCGCATGCCGAGCCACGGTGTCGAGGCGCGGTCTTCGACGAGGAGGGATGGTGGCGCCGTTCTTGGCGCTCCTCAGCGACGGAGACGGAGCGCGAGCCTGCGGGCAGGTTGGAGTCGAGGGCGCGGATGAGGGCGTGCTCCTCGAGCATGAAGGTAGTTGGAGAAGGCGACGTCCGCGTAGGCGACATCGCGGATGGCGCAGGGAGGGCTCCCACGAGTGCGGGTCCGCCCGTTAGGCACCATCTGCGTGACGTGAGACGCGGTCGCCGGCGACGATGCGCACGAGGTCGGCGAGGATGCCGGTCGTCGCCACGACGCGCAGTTCACCGTCGCTGGAGGGTCGGGCGCCGGCGCGCATCCGGCCGGTCGCCGTGGCGCTAACGTCGAGGCAGCGAGCACACCACTCCCCGCCACCCACGGATGGGAGGCGGGGGATGAAGGAAATCGGCCTCGTGAATGAGGGGGTCACGGCGTTGCGCGCGGGTTGCGGCGACGTCCGATCGCCACCACGCGCAGGCCGCGCCCGTGAGCGCCCGTGAGGGAGACGACGGTCAGGGGATGGTGTCGGCGCCGGTGGTGGCCAGAGAGGTCACAGTCCTTGCCGGAGGCGGTGCGGCCGACGACCTGGAGACCATGGGTCGCCGTTGGGGCCAATCGCGCCGGTGGCCGTGAGTCGCCGCCCGAGCCGAAGCCGCTGCCCGCGAGCGCCGCACCGTTGGGGGTGACGCGCATGGTGATGGTCAGCGTGTAGGTGCCGGGCGCGGTGAACACCCAGTTCTGGTGGGCGTGCGTGTTGGCGCCGAGCGTGTAGCCGGTGCCGCCGTCGAAGACGTGCTCGCCGACGCCGGGCCGAGCGCGCCCGCGTTGAAGACGGCGACGCGTCCGGGGCCTTCGACGGCGTCGAGGGTGAACTGGACGGGGCCGGTGGTGCCGGTGACGATCTCTTCGCGCTGGGGTTCAGGGCCCAGCCACGGCACGCCCGCGATCTGGGTGGAGGATCAGCCAGACGCTGGAGCCGGGGGTGGCGACGAAGCCGAGTCGGCAGGCGCGGTGATGCGCCGGCGTCACGAGGCGAAGGTCAGGGGACGAGGATCGACCCACTGGGCAGGGCTGGCTGCGGTCGTCCTTGACGACGCGGGCGACGAGTGCTGCCGTTTTTCGATGGCGAGGCCCAGGTCGAAGTGGCCGTCGGTGGCGTTGCCGAGGCGCCGTCGCCGACGCTCACGGTCGGGGTCGTGCGCGCGGTGTTCGCGGGCGCGCTGTTCGAGCCAGGTGGCGCCTCGGCCTCGGTGAGCCTCGCGGGTGATGCGGGTGGCGACGCAGCGCTCACCGCCGGTCGTGCCGGAAGTGGTGCGTGCGCCCGAGGACGGGGCGCGGTTCGCGCCGGTCGTGCCGGTGGTGCCGGTCGTTCCCGAGGACGGGGCGGGGGCCGGGGCGCTGGGCGTTCCCGTGGCACCGCCCTCGCCCTCGATCCTGGGCGGCCTGGTTGTTCGTGGAGTTCAGGGGCAGGGCCCACGCGCGGGGCGGGGCGGGCTGCCTGGTCGGTCGAGGGGCCGATCCGGACTCGGCGGGCACGAGGCCTCGTCCGCGACGTCGATCGTGTGGTGTGGGCCGCGGACTGGGCGGAGGCCGCGCCGGTGTTGCGGGTCCACGCACTGGCCTGGACGGTCAGCGTGTGGCGGCCAGCGCGCGTGAAGAGCCAGTTGACGTGCTTGTGGGCGGCGGCTGGGGCTGGTCGATGTCGTCGCCTCGAGGGGCCAGATCGAAGCTGCCGTCATTGGTGACCGCCTTGGTGCCCTCGGTGAAGCTGGAGGTAAAGGCGTAGATGCGTCCGTTCTCCGGTCCCGTGTGAGGTCACGTGGGAAGCGCGCGGCGTCGTAACCGCCAGCCGTGACGCAGGGTGTCAGCCGGGCCACAGCACGGTGGCCTGGTTGTCGCCGGACTGGCCGAGCAGGTAGGCCGTGGCGGGAGCGCCAGTAGCCTGGCGCTGACGGGGCGGGGATCTGGGTGAGGGTGGACTTGTTGACGGCGAGCAGCGTCTGCTCGGGCTCGCGCATGACGCCGGAACCCGTCGCGTCCTCGCTTGATGCGCAGGGAGAGTGCGCCGGAGGCGTCGGAGGTCAGGTCGAAGATGTCGGCGTGGCGCGGTCGAGATGGCCGTATGGTGCCGGCGGGGGCGGTGCGCATGACGGCTGCAGGTGCTCACGTCGGCCTCGGACGAGGCCGTGGCTGCGTCCGGTGGTGACGGCCTCCTCTGTTGCTACTGCGTCCGCGGTGTCGGGGCCTGCGGTGGCCTCGTCGGCAGCGTGTGCCGCTCCGGGCACGAGGAAGGAGGTGGCCGCGAGGCCATTGCAGCAGCCCGGGCAGCTGCGGCCCGGTTCCGGTCACTACATGGGGTTCATGAGGGGTCCTCTAGGTGCTTCGCACGTGTATATGAATGAGAATCGTTATCATTCTATGCCCGTCGCCCACGCCGCGCAAAGTTCTGGCACCCGAAACCGTCGATAGCGACCCAAATACTGATGGAGCACCGCTCCCCCACCTCAATAGATGTCGTCATGCCCCTCGTAGGCCCAGGCCGCACACACAGGCGTTTCACAAACCCTTACGAACCGACATCAAAATCTCTGAAATTTCGCGATCTGTAGACGAGCGCAGTCGACCCAACAGACGAATTGTGATGGCGTGCGCACGTTTGTGCAGGTGGTGTGCACGTAGCCACTTGCTTTGCAGTTGCTTGGTTTTGATGCGATCTAAGTACTGGCCGAACGGTTGATTGAGCGTTTTGGGAGGGATAAACTATAACCATCAAGCGCCTGACAGAGCTGCCAAGCTGGTCTGGCGCTTTTCTTGTTTGAAACGCAGGGTCGCGCCGACGCTACCCGCGTTGGCACACTCCTCGTTACAGACCGGGTGATCCTCGGCCTCGTCAAGCAGGGAATCAACACACAATACGATCCACAAGGAGTTCACTCATGTTCTCGACCATCGACGTCATGGTTGCCCAGGCCCACATCGATCAGCTCAACGAGCTCGCCGACGCCAAGCACCTGGTGAAGGCCGACCGCCACTGAGCGAATTCCGGCCACGCCGAGGTTCCGCAAGTCCGCAGACCCGCAGGGGCTGCGGACTTTGGAATACTAGGACACTAGGTGTTGCTGGTGGCGTGACTTTTTGGCTTTCTGGTGCGGGAAAGTCAGTGTTTTGAGTTGGTTGGGACCAACTATGAGGATGGACAAATCGTGTTGCTGGGAGGGTGACTTTTTCGGCTTTGCTGCGCGGGAAAGTAGCTTTTTAGTTGGTCGTGTTTGCCTCGTTTCTGTGAATACTGCATCGTGCCCTGTGTGTGGTTGCCCCATGATCCGTCACGGTAGGACTTCATCAGGTCGTCAGCGGTGGCGGTGTAAGCCCTGCAAAATCACGACGTTGAACGAAATAGACTCCACGGCGAAGCATCTTGATGAGTTCTTGGCCTGGCTGCTCAGTCGGCGCCGTCAGGCGGATTTGCCTGGCGGGGGACGCTCGTTTCGCAGGCGCTGTGAGCCATTGTGGCAGTTATGGCCGTTTAGCCCGATCGTCGATGAGGTTCATGACGTCATCTTCGTTGACGGTATTCACCTGGGCCGAGGTGCCGTGGTTCTCATCGCTCAAACTCCCGATTGCGTGCTGGGTTGGTACGCGGCTAGGAGCGAGAATTCCCGTGCCTGGGAAGCACTCATGAGCCGCATCGCGCCACCGGCCCTGGTCGTCACTGACGGGGGCAGTGGGTTCGCGAAAGCCTGCAAGAGAATCTGGCCGACCACGCGCATCCAACGCTGCACCTTCCACGCGTATTGCCGTATTCGCCAAGCCACTACGACGCGCCCCAAACTGGCGGCCTCACAAGGTTTATACGCTCTTGGGCAACAACTCTTGCACGTGGAGGGCCGAGAAGAAGCTCAGGAATGGATCGGTGCCTACCAGGACTGGTGCACGCGCTGGAAGGACTTCTTGGAGGAGAAAACACGCAGGCTTGACGGAGGATGGGAATACACCCACGAGAGGCTTGTTCGGGCTCGTAACAGTCTCAACAAAGCTCATCAGGCAAGGCCTGTTGTTCACGTACCTGGACCCCACCTGGGGATCAGCCGATGCCTGCAACAACCAACCAGATCGAAAGCACGAACGCGCGCCTACGCCAGATGCTGCGCGATCACCGTGGCATGCGCCTGACTCGACGCATGAAAGCCGTGTTTTGGTGGTGCTACACCCACTCTGCGCACCCACAGCCAGCAGCCCGCATCCTCGCCACCATGCCCACCGACGCAGACCTCGAAAACGCCTGGTATAACGCCAGCCAAACCCACCAAGCCACCGCCATCATCCCCGGCTGGGGCGACGCAATCTGCTTCAACGAACTCCACCACACCACCCCCTACCACAACACCTGGGACTAACCCCAGCAACACGAAATGTCCTATAACCCGACTTTTTGCATACCCTCACGGGCACGGCCCGCGGTGCCGTGGGCGGCGGCGAGGCCTGGCCGGGCCAGCACACCATATGCCGCCGGGTGGGCGCCGGAGGACCGGAGGGCACGGGCGGGCTTCGAGGCGCAGCGCCGAGCGAAGCGAGGTTGCCTAACCTCGCGGGCGGCCGGGCCTCCGGCGCCAGAACACTAAACGCCACCACAACCAATGTTTCACGTGAAACATCTGCCCAACCACCGGCCCGTTACCCCTGTATGGCCAGGAAAGTGGCACACTTGACCTATACGGTTCTATGTAACTTCATGCAAGGATGGCATGCCTTGACTCAGCCTTCGACCAACGGCGCCCGGCCTCGTCCGAGCTGCACCACGCAGGAAACCGCCTCGACCCCTGGTACGACGTCTACGCGGACCGCGCCACTAACCTGCGTGCATCCGAGATTCGAGCTCTGTTCTCCGTCGTGTCGCGCCCGAGGTCGTCTCCCTCGCAGGCGGCATGCCGAACCTGAAGGACCTGCCCTCGATAGGCTCGCGGCGTCCGCTGAGAGCTCATCCGCAACCACGGCGCGCAGGCCATGCGAGTACGGCAGCGGCCGGGGCTGGGAGGTGCTGCGAGGCGCATCACCGAGTCGTGAGCTACCGACGGCATCGTCGGCGCCGACCCGGACGACGTGGTGAGTCACGACGGGCAGCCAGCAGGCACTCGACCTCGTCACGGGCTCTTCGTGAACCCCGGCGACGTGATCTCGCCGAGGCCCCCTCCTACGTGGGCGCGCTGGGCGTGTTCCGCGCGCGCCAGGCGGACATCGTGCACGTGCCCATGGACGAGAACGGCATCATTCCCGAGGCCCTGGTGGAGACGATCCGCGACGTGCGCGCCTCCGGCCGCACGATCAAGTTCATCTACATCATCCCGAACTACCACAACCCCGCCGGCGTGACACTCTCCGCGAGCGCCACGATCATCGCCGAGATCTGCCTGCGCGAGACTGTTCTGATCGTCGAGGACAACCCTACGGCCTGCTCGGCTTCCACAACGATCCCTGCCGGCCATCGCCTCGTACAGTCCCGAGGGCGTCGTCTACCCTGGGTTCCTTCTCGAAGATGTTTTCGCCCGGCTTCCGCATCGGCTGGGCGTACGCGCCGCACGCGATCCGCGCGAAGCTGGTCCTGGCCCTCGAGTCCGCGATCCTGTGCCCGTCGATGGTGGGCCAGATGGCGATCGCCGACTACCTGAGCAACTACGACTGGTATGGCCAGGTCAAGTCCTTCCGCTCGATGTACGCGGGCGCTGCCGCGCGATGCTGACCTCGCTCGAGGGTACATGCCCTCGTGCACGTGGACCGTGCCGGATGGCGGCTTCTACACGTGGGTGACACTGCCCGAGGGCCTCGACGCGAAAGGCCATGCTGCTGCGCGCCGTTCGCGCCCAGGTCGCGTACGTGTCGGGCACGGCGTTCTCTCTACGACGGTTCGGGCTCCAACCACCTGCGCCTGTCCTTCTGCTACCCCTCCCGAGGGACATCCGCGAGGGGCGTGCGCCGCCTCTCGACGGTCGTCAACGCGGAGAAGAAATCGTCGACATGTTCGGTACGGCTTCGGTAACGAGGCCGGGGCCAGGGAGCCGACCGCTAGAATTACCCGAGGAGACACCCCCATGGCTACCAAAGTTCTGATCATTGCCGGCGGTCTGACGCACGAGCGTGACGTCTCTGTTCGTTCGGGTCGTCGCGTCGCGAATATTCTGACGCAGTTCGGCTACGAGGTGCGTATTTCCGGACGTCGACGCGTCACTTGCGGACGCCATCAAATCCGTCGAGCCGGACGTCGTGTGGCCGCTCGTGCGCGGCTCGATCGGCGAGGACGGCCCCTGCAGTCCTTCCTGGGTCGGTGGGAATCCCTTCGTGGGCTCGTCGTCGGTGCAGGCGATGCTCGCCTCGAACAAGCCCACGGCGAAGGCTCTGCTAGGCTCTGCGGGCCTCGCGACGCCCGGCTGGGTGACCCTCCCCCAGGCGATTTTCCGCCAGTTGGGCGCCTCTCACGTGCTCTCCGCGCTCGATGGATCGGTGTCCTTCCCGTCGTCATCAAGCCGACGGACGGCGGCTCCGCGCGGTATTTCGACTGCTCAGGACGCTAAGGCGCTGCGCCGCGCGATGGTGGATGCCTTCGCTTACGGCCAGCGGCTGATGGTCGAGCAGCGCATCAACGGCCGCGACGTGGCCGTTTCCGTCGTCGACCTGTGGGACGGCCCCGTGGCCCTGCCCCGGTCGAGGTGTCGACGGATCGTGGCCGCTACGACTACGACGCCCGCTACACCACCGATGAGGACCGAGTGCTTCGTTCCCGCACGCCTCTCCGACGAGCTTCGCGGACCTGCGGCCGCGCGTCGAGCGACTCACGACGCTGGGTCTGCGCGACCTGTCCGCATGGACTTCGTGGTCGACGACGAGGGCACCTGCTGGTTCACGATTGACGCGAACGTCGCGCCCGGTATGACGGACACGTCGCTCCTCCCCCAGGCCGCTGACGCCCTCGAGGACTCGTCTTTCGCGCAGCTGTGCGCCGACATTGTGGACTTCGTGGCCGGCGGCCGCGACGTGCACAGCGTCGACTACGTCATCGACGAGGAGGCACCGGCGTCATCATTTCTAGAGGACGCCGAGGCGATCGAGTGATCGCTATTCAACGCACTGAGGGCGGGAGGATGATCTCCCGGGCCCACTGCTCTCTCACGTGAAACATTCTTAGCTGCACTCACGATGCCGGCAGACGAGTGGCGGCGAGTTGGCGATTAGCTTTCTGTACGCAGCCGCCAGCATCGCTCAGTCGGCGAAAAATTCGTTCTCTGTACGCCTCTGTGTCGTTTTCGCCGTCCCGATCGAAACGCAGTTTCGCCGATACAGAGCCTCTCAGAAAAGGACTCCGAGCTCCTTCAGGCGCGTTTCGGCGTCCTCGACGCCTTCCAGACGATACCCTTCACCCAGAGTTCGGCCGCGCGGACGTTCTCGCGACGGTCATCGATGAAGACGACATCCTCGTGGGGAACGTCGAGACGCACAAGCACGTCACGGTAGATACCACGGGACGGCTTACAGATGCCGTAGTCACACGAGAAGGCGAAGAAATCGAAGAGGTTCCCCCACTCGGAGCGACGAATCGCCTTCGCAATGATACGGTGCGTTGGATAGAATACCGAGCCGTACTGTCTGGCGCCGCAATTGACGCACGAGACCCAGTGTCTCTTCGTTAGCCGTCGCCATGCGTGACGCATCAAGCGCAACAAGTTCTTTCAGAAGGGCACTGGAAGGCTCGGGCTGACCGCAATCTCCGGCAATACGGTCCCAAAATTCACGGTCGGACATCCCAGCGTCATACTCGCCGCGATGGGTCCACATCGCCCGATCGACGAGTAGTGAGACCTCGCGAACCATCGTCGAACAACTCGGCGATAGCGTGCGGGTCCGGGTGAGCATCCACGAGGACACCACCGACATCGAAAAGCACGGTGCGCGAACTGCCTTGGGCGTTCATGCCTTTCGCTCCTTCTGGTACTGCGAGGGCCCGACGACGGACCCTTTAGGAGGTAGTTTAAGCGTTGAATTCATCCGAAGATTAGCTCAGGAAAATGTCGCGTACGGAACATACTGCGCGTGATCTGAGAACTATGAAGTTAGATCGGTGAAGAATAAGGTCTGCGATTCGCTGAAGATCCTCGGATCCTGCGGAATTCGATGACGATCCGGCCCTTCTTACGCCCCTCGGTGATGGTCACGCGCGTATCGTACGCGTCGGACAGCGCCGACACGACGCTCTCCCCGCTGCGACGGTAGGCGCTGCTGGCGTGCGCTCGGACGTGGCGTCGCCTTCGCGCTGCCGAGGCGGACGACTCTCTTCGGTAGTACGCACGGAGAGGCCCTCGGCGACGATCCGCTCGGCCAGTCGTTCCATCTCCTCGGGCGTCGACAGGGACAGCAGTGCACGGGCGTGGCCGGCGGTGATGACCTGAGCGGCGACCTTCTTCTGGACGGACGGCGGAGCTTGAGGAGGCGCAGGGGTGTTTGCAATCTGCGGGGCGCGAGTGGCGATTCGCTTGGCGAGCTCTTCCTGAGTCGCCACGAAATCCGCCATGAGCTTGCTGTATGCGCTCGCTTCTTCAACGGGTTGAGCTGCGTCTGGTGAGGTTTTTCCAGACGCGTCGCGGAGCAGATCCCCGTCTTCGGTCTCGGATGATTGCCGGAATCGTGGTTTCGCCCGGCGAGCTCGGAGGCGCGCAGGCGGCGCTCTACCCATGAGTCAGTTCGTAACGCGCTTGGTTTCTCGGCGAGGAACTCGGTGAGGTTTCTCGGAGCGGCCTTCGCGGGATACTACGAACGACGACAGGTCGGAGACGCTGACCTCCTTGATCCCGAGGCCGACGAGTTCCTTCAGATCATCCTCATCAAAGACCTCTCGAGGCTGCTTCGTGTTGGGAACGATCTGATCGATCACAATTTCAGCGGAGATGCACCAGGCACCGGAAGAAGCTCGTGATCGACGGATGTTTCGTCGGAAACATTCTGTTCTTCGCGCTTGTCGACTTCGTTCTGCAAAGCGTCTTTGCGGGCACACGAGAACGGCCTTCTGGCGGGAATCCTGAGCCATTGATTCCACCGCCGAGACCGCTGGGAAGCCAGTGCCGCGATCGTCACCGGCCGCCCTCAACGGACGGCATGGTCGGACGCTTCCTTCTTCGACGAGGCAGTGCCACGCTTGGGCTGCAGAAGGTCCTTCGCTGAACCTCCGCTTGCCGGCGGAGTCCTTCGGGGAAAAACACGTCCAGGGGACGGGAGGGCGCGGAGGGTGCATTATGCGGCGTCTGCTCACTGGCCTGAGGAATGAGGCGCCAAGACCACGGCCGAGCCAGGTGTTGCACGAGCGCCCGCACGGCCCTCAGACTTCGGTGCTGCATCCGCCATTGCAATACTCATTCAATTGCGTCGGTTCATTGTTTCGTGAAACAATGGCAGCTCAGCTAGTAAGCGTCTTTGATCACTTTGTTGCACCAATGCTCACGCACGGTGACTAATACGTGCCGACCTCGGAAACACGCGGAAAACTCCGAATGTTTCACGTGAAACAATCACTCTTCAGAGGCTGCGACGCCGTGGCACAGCTCAACGCGGCCTTCCGATACGCTGATTGCACCCACGTTGCGAGGGGATCGTACGTGACGACAGTCTGACCGTAGCTCAGCGCCCTCGAAATGCACAGAACGCGGGATGACGGTCTCAAAGAGTGTGGTCCGAGTGCGAGCGAACTCGCGCCTCGACCTCCTCGGAGCTTCGGGCTTGTCCGCCATCGTGAGCAACATGCCGGAGACACGCAGGCCCGGGTTAAGATCCACGCCGATGCGTTCGACGGTGTTCCACAGCTGGCTGGAGCCCTCCAGGGCGTAGTATTCGGCCCTGAATCGGGATCATGACCTCGTCGGCGGCGACCATGACGTTTAGCAGGCGTCACGAGGGCCGAGGGAAAGACGGACAGTCAATGAGGCACGATGTCGATATCGGCATGCTCAGAAACATACTCACGCAGGGCCTCACGCAGCCGGTACTCACGGCGCTCGACGTCGACGAGCTCGATTTCGGCTCCCGACAGGTCGATCGTGGCCGGACAGACCATAATGCCTCAATGTCGGGGCACGGCTGCACGACGTCTGCAACGCTGGCCCCGCCGATGATGACGTCATAGGGTTGACGGGGTTCCGGCGGGGTGCGGCACACCGAGCGCGCTCGAGGCATTTCCCTGGGCGTCCGCGTCGACGACGAGGACAGACAAGCCACCCATCGCGAGGCCGGCCGCGAGGTTAACAGCCGACGTCGTCTTACCGACGCCACCCTTCTGGTTCGCGACGGCGATGATGCGCGTGTGCTGAGGGCGCGGGAACGTTGCGCGTTCGAGCATGGCCAGATCGCGCATGTTGCGCTCGATCTGATTCGACAAAGGGGTGTTGTTGGTACTCACGTGACACCTTCCTGGATACTGCTAGTTTGACGGGCTGACGCACACACTTCCAGCACGAAAAGCCCGATGCATCCAGGCGCACACAATCTCCACGCACCGCCGTACAACAAGGAAAATTTCGTTCTGTAGGATCGATTCTCTCAGCGAAGAGCCGAAACGTGACAAACCGTCAATCGAGGGAATCGATCTGACGCAACACCACACCAATGTGGCCTGCATCACTAAACACGAGGGCGCCGCAGCAACGCCACGACGCTCCTCTCCCCCACTGGGGACGCGTTACTTAATGCGCGTGCAGACCACGTACGTGGACTCGTCCTCCATGATGGGAGGGCACCTCACGTGGATCTCAGCGCGCAGGTGGTGACGACGCAGCTCCGCCGAGGCCTCGTCCACCCTCGATGGGCGCAGCGGCGGCCCTTGAGGGGCCACGAGCGAGCCGCCGGGGGCGATCAGCTTCGACGTCATGCGCACAGAGCTTGCTCATGTTCGACGACGGCGCGGGCGGTGACCACGTCCGCCTTGCCCCGCCACGCAGCTCCTCGGCGCGCCTGGTGAATGGTGACGTTGTCGAGACGGTCCTCCACGACGTCCATGAGCCACTCGACACGGCGCGCCATGGGCCTCCAGCCAGGGTGCACGTCGAGCTCGCGGGCAGGGGCGGCGATCACGATGCCGGGCAAACCGGATCCGGGCCGACGTCGAGGACCTGACGACCATCCTTGCGGGCATGCAGTCACGGGACGGCGGCGGAGTTGACGATGTGGCGCGACCAGATGCGCTCCATGTCGCGCGGGCCGAGGAGGCCGCAGAATCTCGCCTTCCTCCTCGAGCATGCGCGCGTATTCGAGCGACCTCCGCGAGGCTGGCTGAAGAAGTCGCGAACGGCCTGCGTGGGCTCTTCTGGGACGAAGGGCGTCGCCGACCTGGCGACCCCTTCCCGTCGTTCGGGTTCTCACTCACCGTCGGTGCCTCAGGGAGATCACCCACGGCAGGGTGGGGCTCGGGCGCCCTCGGACTCAGAGTGAGGGCCCTCGTCGGCGACCACGTCGTGGCACACCTTGCGCTCAAACGGGTTCATGGCGTCGAGCTTGACGGCCTCGCCGGTAGCACGCACGCAGATCACCTCGCGGGTGATGTCCTGCAGCTCTTCCTTGCGCTCAGCGCGGAGGCCAGCGATGTCGAGCATGAGGCGCGAGCGCTCGCCGGTCTCAGTCTGGACGGCCAGACGGGTCAGCTCTGGAGGGCGTCAGGACCTCGCCGTCGTCGCCCACGAGGGCGGTCAAGAGACGTCAGGGTCGTCGGCGACAATCTCGACGAGGCACGGCCGTTTTCGACGTCGATCTCGAGTGTCGCCGTCGGTCGGCGATGTCGAAAAGCAGCTCTTCCGGGTAGTCGGCGATTTCGCCTTCTTCTTCGAGCGGGTCCGGCTTGTCTGCGTTGTCGTCACTCATGACGTGTCCTCCGTGGTGGGGATGGGGTCTTGCTGGTGTCAGGTTACCGGCTGGGGGCCTGGAACCGTGAATCTATGGTGGTCAGCGCTTGTTGCCGCGGCGGCGGGCCTTGCGGCGCTCGATGCGGCGGCGCTCGATCTCCTCGGCACTCAGCGAGCCATGGCCGGAGGCCGACTCGCCGGCGTCGGACGCATCCTTGGACGAGGCCTTGGCGGACTCACGCTCGAGGGCACGGCGGTCGCGGACCTGCTTCTGGAGCTCGGCGCGCTGGGCGGAGGCTTCCTGCTTAGCGAGGCGCTTCTCGACGGCCAGGGTGAGGCCGTGCATCCACTGCTCGTCGGGCAGGGTCGTCCACTTCTGGGTGGCCAGGTTGCGGTGAACGGTGACGATTTCGCCGGCGGTCATCGACGCGGGGAAGTCGGAGGCGACGTGCTGCTTCTTAGCCTTGGAACGCAGCTCGGCGAGGTGCGCTCGTTGAGTTCGTCGACGCGCGGGTCGGAACCGGCGGAGCCGGGCGGCGGCGCGCTCACGGTCGTAGTTCTGGAAGTGAGGCTGGCCCCATTCCTGGTAGCCGGCCTCGCGGGAGGCGAGGAGGTCGGCGTAGGCCGAGAACCAGGGGGTCGGCATGACCTTGATGGTCCAGAGGGACGGGCGAGGGGCCCAGAAGGAGGCGGTCACAGTGTAGATGACGACGCCCATCTGGAAGAACGAGCCCGGGAAGAAGATGAACATCAGCGGCATCACATGACATCATGGAGCCGCCGCGACTGAGCCATCGGGTTGTCGCCCATGTCGGGCATGTTGCGCGAGAAAGACGGTCGCATGGAGACGAACTGCAGGACGACCATCGAGGGGACGATCGCGGCGATGAAGACGGTGACGATCGCGGGCTGGCAGGACTCGCGCAGGGTGTGGGAGAGCGGAACACCGAGACGGTCAGAGTTGACGATCTCGGTGGACACGGACTCGGTCAGCAGGCCGGGGTGATCAGGTGGAATCGCCGCGGTAGGTGTAGGTGCCGGCGGAGATCGAGGGAGACCGCGATGATGGCGCGGTACATGCCGAAAAAGGACAGGCATCTGCACGAGCATGAGGCGGGCAGGAGGCGAAGGGCGAGACCTTTCGTGCTTGCGCTGGAGGAGCCTGGGTCTCTTCCATCATCTTCTGACGGCTGACCTGGTCCTTCTTGCCCTTGTACTTCTCCTGGATCTTGCGCATCTCAGGCTGGATGGCCTGCATGGCGCGCGAGGCAGATCTGCTTTGAGGAACAGCGGGATGATGGCGATGCGCACCAGGATGGTGAGCAGCACGATGGACAGGACCCACGCCATACCCGAGCGGAGACATTCCGAGCAGCACGAGGAGGTCGTGGATCCAGACCACACGTAGGAGATCGCCCACGCGAAGGGTGGAGGATTGCGTCGAACATAGTTTTCGCTTTTCGCCGTGGCGCGGGAGCGCTGCTGTTTCGTTGTTCATGTAGAGTCCAGGCCGTGTCGGCTCGGTCAGGTCGTGCTCGGGTCGAGTCCCGTGAGGGTCAGGGGCGGACCCAGTTGTCGTGCCCAGCCCAATCTCAGGTGGATCCAGGGTCGGGCTTCCAGCGTCCACGCTCTGGGTCGTGGTCCACTCCCCGTGGCTCCAGGGGTTTGCATCAGGAGCAACCGCCAGAGCCGCGAGGATGAGGTCCTTGATGGGGCCGTGGACGCAGAATGGCCTGGAGGCGTGAGGTGGGCAGCTGGGTGCGTATCGACACCGGGGCCGAGGGCCGGGAGATGTAGCGCTGTTGGCGACGATGGGTGCCAGACACGAGGCGCAGAAGCGCCACGGCCTCATGTTCATCGTGCGTCCCACTTACGCCACGCTCGCGCCATCGCGCGGTCGAGGTGTTCGCCGAGTTCCTGCAGGGGGACGCCGAGGGCCTTGGACGAGGCCTCACGACGACAGGATCCTGGGGTCGGCGATCCGTTCGCGCAGGTGGCTGCTGCGCATGACCGTTGCGTCACGCGATTAGCGGCGGTCGATTTCCCGCTTGGGTGCGACGAAACCGACGAGGCGACTGTTGCGTTCCTCGTCGGCTCGGACGTGGACGACGACCAGCGGATCCCCTGCTCGCGTTCCCTGTCGGATCGCGGCGGTGAAAGTCCGCTGGGTCAACCGTGAGTGCGCGCGCGGCACCGGGGTGTCTCAGGCGGACGGCTTGGCGCGGCCTTGCGGCGGCGGGCAGCCAGGATGGCGCGGCCGGCGCGGGTCGACATGCGCAGAACGGAAGCCGTGCGGTCTTGGAACGACGACGGTTGTTGGGCTGGTAGGTCGCTTGGTGTCACGGCAATTCTCCTCGGCGGGGGTGGTTTCCCACTCGGTATCGGTTGGGCTATCGACACGTCAGCGCGCGATAAGCGGACGCAGCCAGATGGGCGCAAACAAAAGACCAAGACTAAGCGGATTGGGGCCACACGTCAACGCGGCAGCGTTACCCACCGCGTCACACCGTATCACAGCTGTACAACGTCGCTGTGGATCTTATCCGTCCACAGAGGGTGGACGACGGCAGTTATCCACAGGCTATGTGAATTTTTGCTTTCCGCACGCTGCTGCGGACCCAAAAGTTGTAACCGCTAGAAGCTGTGATTCTGTGATAGTTCTCCGCAGCTCATCGGTCTGTGCATAGCATATGTGCGGACTACACTGCGACAATGTACGAGCGTCACGCACATCACCGAGAAGTCGTGACCGAACTCACCAGTATTTGTGACCGGAGGTTGCCGTGGAGTCGGATTCCCTCACACGCGCGTGGGCTGCGGCCCTGGATGCAGTCCCCACCGACGAGCGCTGGGGCCCATCGCCACGTCGATGCTGCGCTCAGCCCGTCCCTCGGCGACATCGAGGCACGATCCTCCTCGCCGTCCCAACGATTTCACCAAGCAGTGGATTGAAGACAAGGCGCAGTCGAAGCTGACGACCGCCCTGTCCGTGCACCTGGGCCGCACCGTCCGCATCGCCATCACGGTCGACCCCACGCTCGAGGTCGTCACGGAAGAAGAGGAAGGGGAAGAGCCGACTCCGCATCCGCCGCGCCCACGGCCGCACCGCCACCAGCTCAGTCGTTCGATGAGGACGAGACCCACTCCCCCGCCCTCGTCACCGCGCCCGACTCGGCCACCCACCTCAGCGAGTTCACATTTCGATACCTTCGTCATCGGCCCGTCGAACCGTTTCGCGCACGCCGCCGCGCCTGGCCGCCTCAGAACGGGCACGCAGCTTCAACCCCTCTTTATCTACGGCGATTCCGCTGGGCAAGACGCACCTGCTCAAGCCATCGGCCATAACGCGCTGTCGATGATGCCCCACCTGAAGGTCCGCTACGTCAACTCCGAAGAGTTCACGAACGAGTTCATCAACGCGATTCAGTCTGAACAAGACGGACAACTCGCAGGTCGAGGCTTCACCGCCGCTACCGCGAGCTCGACATCCTCCCTCATCGACGACATCCAGTTCATCGGTGACAAGGAACAGACGGTCGGCTTCTTCCATACCTTTAATGCGCTGCACAGCGCCAACAAAACAGACTCGTCCGACCTCCGACCTGCCACCGGCCCAGCTCAAAGGGCTTCGAGGACCGCATGCGGTCGCGCTTCTCCGAGCCTGCTCGTCGACGTTCAGCCGCCGGACGCAAACCCGCATCGCGATCCTGCATAAGAAGGCCGGACGCCGAGGGCCTCGAGGTGACCCCTGAGGGTCTTCGAATACGTGGCCTCGCGCACTCCTCGAACATCCGTGAGCTGGAGAGCGCTCTCGTTCAGTATCGGCGCGTGGGCGTCGCTGTATCAGGAGCGCATCGACCTGAACCTCGCAGATGATGCTCAAAAGTTTCGTGTCCAACCCGGACGACAACGAGATCACCGTCAGCCTCATCACGAGCCAGTGCGCCGTCTGCTTCGGCGTCACGATCGAGCAGATGGGTTCATCGGAGCGCAGCCACAGCGTCGTCGAGGCCTCGCCAGATCGCTATGTATCGTGCCATGAGCTCACCGACCTGTCGCTGCCCAAGATCGGGCAGGCCTTCGGACGTGACCACACGACGGTCATGCACGCGAACTAAAGAAGATCTCGCGGGAAGCTCATGAAGAGAAGCGCAGGACCTTCAGCCACGTGTCGGAGCTTACAAATAGATTAAGCAGAGGCAGGGGTCGTGAAAATGGCGCGGGCGCGACGAGGTCGGCGCCCGCATATATCTGAGGAGTTGTGCACAGCCGGTGGACGAATAAGCGTCGGCTGGGAGAAAAGGAGCTCGCCTGTGGATCTCAAAAAGTTGTCATTGCTTCGTGCTGAGCGCTCGTGACGAATCCACAGCCTCGTCCCAGATGACAGCACAGAGATTTAACTGAAATTCAACGCATAAGGAGTTTTCCACAGAACTCACAGCCCTTATGATGGAGGGACAGTCAAAAGACAAAAATTTTTTCACAGGCCTCCGCACAACAACGTCGCCGCCGACGCTACGTGATAGCGCGCGCCAGGCATATTTCCCTGCCCCACGTGGGCTATCCTTGTGAGGTAAAGTAGTGTCCGATCCGTTTTTGTGTTTTGAGCGCTATCAGTTCACCGTCGCCCGCGATGTTCTGGCCGAAAGCCGTGTCGTGGACCGCCCGCGCGCTCCTCGTCGTCCGGCCTCGCCGATCACTGGCCGGCGTGCGCATCAGGCTGAGGGCGACAGAGCTGACCCTGTCCTCCTTCGACTACGAGGTCTCCGCGAACTCGCACATTCCCGCGACCGTCGACGAGACGGCGAGTCCTGGTGTCCGGCCGTCTGCTCCGCCGACATCTCCAAGTCCTGCCTTCAAGCCCGTCTCCGTCAGGCTCGATGGCCAGAAGGTGAACCTGGTCTGCGGTTCTTCGCACTTCACGCTCACGGTCATGCCCTCGACAGTATCCGCTGCTGCCCGCGCAGCCCACAGAATCGGCGCGATCGATTCATCGACGCTGTCGCGAGCCGTGTCCCAGATGATCGCCGCGTCGCGCGACGACTCTACTGCCTGCTGACGGGCGTGCGCATCGAGATCAACGGCCCGTCGATCACGCTGCTGGCTACCGCCCTACCGCTCGCCATGCGCGAGCTGGATTGGGGAACCACTGACACTCGATCGAAGGTCGCGCCTGGTCAAGGCCCGCATCCTGCAGGACGTCGCCAAGTCGATGACCTCGGCGCAGGTCGAGGTCGGCCTGTCGGCAGTCCCAGCCCAGCGCTCGTCCTCATCGGCTTCACCGCCCGGGGTCGCCGCACCACCTCGACCACTCATGGACGGCGACTACCCCGCCGTGCGTCGCCTCTTCCCCGAATCCACGCTGATCCAGGCCGTCGTCGACCGCCACGCCCTGCTCGAGGCCGTCAAGCGCATGTCGCTGGTCGCCGAGCGCAAGACCTCCGTGCGCCTGGCATTCACCGAGGGGCCAGCTGAGTCTCGAGGGCCGGCCAGGCGACAACGCCCAGGCCTCCGAAGCCATCGAGGCGACCCTGAACGGCGACGACATCTCGACCGCGTTCAACCCGCAGTTCCTCATCGACGGCCTGCAGGTCCTGGACACCGACTACGTGCGCGGCTTCACGCACCCACAAGCCGGCCGTCATCACGGGCCAGAAGAGGCCGACGAGGGACGAGGTCACGCAGTTCCGCTACCTGCTGATGCCCATCCGCTTCGGCATCTGACGTGCGCGTCTCCCACCTGGCCCTCGACGACTTCCGCTCCTGGAAGCACGGGGTCGTCGAGCTGCCCGCAGGACCCACGGTCCTCGTGGGCGCGAACGGCCAGGAAAGACGAACCTCGCGAGGCGCTTCGCGTACCTGTCCACCTTTTCGTCCCATAGGGTCGGCGGCGCGGAGGTGCCCCTCGCGCATCCCCATCGACATGAGGCCGAGGCGCATCGGCGGTGCCGGTCATCCGCGCTGCGGTCCTGGCGTAGCCTCGCCGCGAGCAGGTCATCGAGCTGGAAATCGTGCAGCAGCAGGCCACGTCGCGCGCGCATCAAACCGTCGCGCAGGTCAAGCCCCGCGAAGATTCTGGGCATCGTGCGCACAGTCGTGTTGCACCGGAGGATCTCTGTCCCTCGTGCGGCGGCGACCCGTCGGTGCGATCTTTCTGCGGACCTGGCACACGCAGTTTCCATTCACGCCTCCAGCGCTCCGACCGACCGGGTCGCGCGTTAGCGTGGCGCCTGCGGCGCTCTGAAACCGCTCGGGCCTCGCTTCGCCGCGGCGAGCATGTAGCGCGACTCGAGATCTCGGGACCAGCGGTTCTCGCCGCTCCTGTCCGCGCGCATCACATTGCTACTCGCGCATCCGTCGCGTCGATCGCGCTCGAGCAGCCGGCTGCGCGCGCTCCTACGACGACGTCGCGTCTGGGCTCGCGACACCTGTAGCCTCGCCTTCGGGCGCGTCGGTCGATCGCGCCATCGGCACCGACTCGAGACCCGGCCAGCGCCAGAGCCTTGCTCGACGTGGAGGCGACCGGGCGCATGCTCGCGGCTCGCGTCGGTACGGGAGAGGAGACTCGGGCGCGGCGTCAGCCTTCGTCGGCGCACACCGCGACGACCCGAGCCCTCAGCCTCGGGCGATGCCCGTCAAGGGCTACGCCTCGCACGGTGAATCATGGTCGGTCGCCCACTCCAGCGCTGCGCCTCAGCCACTCGAGCTGCTTCAGCGACGACGGCGACACCGATCCTTATCCTCGAACGACGTCTTCGCCGAACTCGACTCGCGCCGTGAGGGTCTGGCCGCTCGCCTCGAGGCCGAGACAGATCATCGTCACCTGCGCGGTCGCCGGCGGATCTGCCCGCCTCCTCGACCACCACGCCCCGCACGTGCTTGCCTCGGGCGAGGCGTGGCACCGTCGTTGACGGACCCGACAATGAGAGTGAGAGCGCGAAGACGTGGCCGACATGACGAGGCTGAGGCGGAGCTGTGGCTGGCGACGAGGCTCACGCACGCGCAGTTCGTCGTCCGGCAGCCCTCGAGCGAGCGCGTCGCCCGCACGCACACGGCTACGCGAGGTCCACCCTGCACTCGATATGGACCTCGACGAGACTGCGTCCCCGACCGCAGCCTCGACGGATCCAGCAGATACGCGCGCCATCCAGGAGCGACGGATTCGGCCGCCCTCGCCGACTGAGAGCGTCGCCGCGCGCGTCGCACTGACTCTGTGAGCCGCCGCCTACCCGCCCATCGCCAACGGGATCAGAGCGGCCTCGTCGACAGAAGAAGCAGCTGAGGGGTGACCTCGCGGCCCTGCGCCAGGCCCTGGAGGGACCGGCGCCTCAGTAGCGCCCCGGCATGGCAGCGTGCGCCGCAGGCTGCGCACGGCTGACTGGCGCCATCCTGGCGCTGCCAATCGAGATGCGCGGATGGGACACACGAGATGATCGATCGCGGCGAAATGGCGCGACATCGTCGTGCCCCTCGTCGCCGAAATTCGTCGCCCGCATCGAGGACAGCTTCGCCACCAAGCACTGGTCATGGTGCACTCGGCACCGCCTGGGCGCAGCTCGCTGTTCACTTGGCCCGCCGTCGGGCGGGCGCGTCATCGCTGAGAGTCGGATCCGCGTCGTCGGGCGGGTCGTCATGGGCTTGAGGTGGCCTCGCCCCGGCGCAAAGGCCATTTACGCGCGCGCGGTTGAGCCCCGCGCTGCACTAGACACGGAGTGAACAGGCTCACGCGGCGTCGGCGATCCAGAATGATGTTTCCTGACCGCGCGGTCTCTGGATACGCTGTTCCGTTAGCCCGCGCGTGAGGGCGTCGGTGGGGAGACATCAGTGAGGCAATCCATTCGCCAGGAACGAAGGGAAGCGCCCAGGGATTTGGCCAGCAGGGCGGATGCGGCGGAGCCCAGAGCGGACACCAGCGAGGATTACGGTCAGCAGGGCGGATACGCCCCCGGACAGTACTCAGGGTGGATTCACAAGGTGCACCCCAGCAGGGATACTGACCAAGTGGAACCCGCAGGGCTGGCTACGGCGGACAGGGTGCTGGATTCCCTCAGGGCACACGCAGGGCGGCAAGTCCAAGACGCCGCTCATCATCGCATCATCGCGGGCATCGTCGTCATCGCGATGC
>BNJU01001858.1_pt1 | contig 189313 bp, 227 predicted proteins | sample 8539281 | NCBI WGS metagenome assembly BNJU01 (sample SAMD00202456, study PRJDB9452) | human saliva metagenome | isolation source: human saliva | place: Japan | reverse complement strand
CACGACAAAACTTCAATGACCATTTCGCTTTCAACTGTTATTATACTACAAACGCACTCACCCTCATAAAAAGCAAGTGCGTTAATTTCATACTTAATTCGATTCTTCATACTTTCTGATAATATGCTTCGTCTTTTCTACGGGATAAGGAACTTCATCGGCCGAATAATAGTCGATACGTTCAATGCGCACAACCCGTTCGTCATTACTCGGACCTACGGGAACGACGACCAAATCGCCTTCTCTGTAAATGTCTTCATCGGCAATATAGCTGTACGTATAACTGCTGCGTGAAAAGGCTACTTGGCAATAACTAAAGTCCGTAGCCAAGCGCTTCGCCTTGGCATATGTATGACGATCAAATAGCTCTCCTATTCCGTAGGCGGAAATAAAGGAATAGATTTTATTCATCAAATCGGGCCACATGGCAGGCAAGCTGCGTTTATCATACGAGCCGGCAATCACCTGCATATCCCGTTTCTTCGTCATGAGCGTTACCGTGTAGAGACGGCGGTCCAAAGGATTATCTATAGCATCCGAAGGATTTCCTTCAATCTTATCGAATCCGTCTACATCGAGACTCTTCAGCAACCGACGCACGCCGTCTTCGACGTAATAACTGTTCGTCACGCGGCAACCGTCTGCAATTTTACGGGAAATTTCTACGGTCTGTGTCTCATAATCCACCGTCAAGACTTCATTATACGTCCACTTTAGCGGCTCAACATCAATATCTGTAGCACAGACGGTCGTCGTCCGCTCATATTCTATCTTCAAATACGTAATACAATCACGGTTCCCGTCAAAAACCCATAAATTGAAATTCCCTGTTTTTTTCACGAACACAATCGGATAAACTTTTGTCGTCGCTGAACAAATCCGTTCCCAGTCGTCCGATATAACGAGATTCACTACCGTCCGTATCGGTCAATTTAACATCGTAAATACCCCCACTGATATCCAAGGGATATTCCGCTTCGGGAAATTCGCACTCTTCAAAAGAAGAAAACAGAGATTCCGCATCGTCACCGAGCATCGTAAAGGTTCGGTCTTCTAAAAACACCTTATTATTACCCACGTACCCGCACCGCTGTATATGCGCCGTTCCGTCCAAGCTTATTGTCAATTGCTGACGAAACTCACACCCGTCACCCAAAGCCTCTCCGTAAGGAAGACTCGTATCTATTTCTATTTTCCGGAGCATGCCGTCTTCAAAGTTTCCTTCCATGCCGTCACCTGCTTTACCTCTTAATCTGAGAAATACGGGATTCTATCTCGCCTTTAAATATATCAAATTTAAGTCTGACTGAACACAGTTTCATGTAGTTATCCGTAAGAAATGGCGAAGCATACTACTGAACTACCTACAACGCTTCGCCACTTTCTCTAAGTCATCGATATTCCATACTTTTATATAGCAATCTTTACCGCATGAGGGTTTCATAATATTTTTTATCTTCATCCTTAAACACATTAAAAATAATGCGTTCTATGGCATTCCCATGCGTTTCCTGCCAACCTCTCACGGTATTCACGGCAATCTCTGCCGCCTTCTCATTAGGGAAATGAAACACGCCTGTAGAAATACAGCAAAAAGCAAGACTTGTAAGACCTTCACGCATACATAAATCCAAAGTATTTGTATAACAATCGGCAAGCTCCGTTCTATGCCTATGTGTAAGAGCCCCCGTTACGACAGGACCGACAATATGAACAACCTTCTTAGCCGGTAAATTATACCCGTCCGTCAGCAGGGGAATAGCCGTAGGCTGTACATAGCTCTGCCCGTATTCTTGCTTTAATAACTTCATTTGCCTGTCACATTCTGCCCGCATTTGAACCCCTGCATAAGTTTGAATGCAGTTGTCAATACAATTATGGCCCGGCACAAAGCAACCGACCATGGCCGAATTGGCTGCATTGACAATCGCATCGACGGCAAGCCGCGTTATATCACCTTGCCAAACGGACAAACCGTCACGAATGACGGGAATGTCCTGGAGTCCTATAATCCCCTTCTCCTCAGCCCGCTCACGCAAATACGCATCTTGGACAGCCAATACTTCAGCACTCATAGGTCCGGGCATACGAACATTCATGAGACCTCGCAACAATTGCCGTTTTCCGTCCCTATCTGCCGGTACACAGAGCTTTTCATATTCCTTGGCCTCAGCCTTAAAAGCCTCTATTAAAAATTCCAACCGTTCATCCTGTGTCATAACTGCCGCCTCTTCTTTTATCTTATCCGCAAGCTAAAAAATACAAAAATTATGATATGAAGACCTAATTCCCGTACCCTATTATTTATAAGAACCGCCCATGACATCAGCTATATTTACAAAAAGTAGGGGGGATAAAGTTTAATTGGCGTTATATCCATAATCACGGCTTTGCAAGACTTCCTTCCACCATCTTTCTCGTTTCCGAACAATATCATCATCAACTCTCCCGTTATAATTTTCGAGAATAGAATATTGAAAATGCTTCTGGATATGTTCAAATTTTAACTTCTTTAGCTCTATATTACCGCCGTGACCGTCGGCAACATACTGGCTCCATCTTTGTAATAACATCTCTTCTCCCGTAGCCGACCCTACATATAACTTGCCGGTCTTTTTATCTGTTATGAGATACACAGCTTTTTGATTCCCGAGAGCCGCAATCCAATCTTTCCTTGCGATGACACGCTTTAGATCTGAATATGAAAGTTTCACGTTATCATAACCGGGAAAGTCGTCATTATCATATTTTCCCGGCAAGATCTGTCGTACTTTAAGTTCGGCAGCATACCGATCAAAGTGTCTTACAATCGTTCGTCCGGTCAGTGTATATTCTATAATAGTTCTGCCGAAATATTGTTCATACTTCTCCTTAGGAATTCCTGTATATTCACCGTTTTCATCCTTCTTAAAATCATCAACTGTTGTAAGAAGCCAATGATTCCCTCTGATTTTCACTAGACAAATAGCAATATCGGCATTTTTTAAATTATCCCGTTCGCCTACATGATACAGCCAATTTTTGTGTAACCTTTTTTTTAACGCCTTATCTCCTTCCATAAAAAGTGTAAGAGGATCTGTTTCCCCGTTATATGTATTAAACTTCACTCTCGTTCGACTCATCTCTTCCTCAGAAAAGCCTAACAAATCATTCAACAAAATCGGCTTTTGTTCTTCCTGCAACTCCTGCTCCCCCTTCTTTTCCTGTTCCATACATATACCTCCTTAGAAAACTTCTGTTAATATAACCGCCAAAACCACTACAAAACACTCTTTCATCAACTACTTTAATTAATCCATAGTCATATATAAACAGAAACATTTATTACACACAACTGCCATGATTTTCCCGATTTTGTTCAATACGATAGCCCGTAGGTATCCTTCCTACGGGTTATCGTTATTTATCACACGTCCACTGCGTAATTTATTCAATTATTAAACGCGTATATCCCCTTCCGAATACAGGCAAGCCTTTCCAACCAAGGTAATTCGATCGCCCTGTACACGGCAATACAAGGTGCCATCGAGGTGAGAAGCTGGGAAATCCATTTCGTATAAATCGCTGTTTCTTCGTATGACCAATTCGCCGCTCAGCGTATAAAAACGAACTTCTTCGTTTTGCTACTCATAACAATTCATGCTATCACTTGCGTATTCTTTATATCCCGAAAATTTCAAAAAGTATACTGCTTTTAAACTTTCTTACGGTCCTGAAAAAGAAATAAAGGAATACCCCTTCTCTTTACCGATCCGTATCATATATTCCATTCTATAAACAAAGCGTTCATAAAAATCAATAATTAGATTCAGCTCTTCAAGATATCCCTTACTATGCTCATCAATGGTTTCTTGGAGCTCCTTTTCATAGGTCTTCCATTCTTCAACGGTATACATATCTCGTTCAGCGTTAAAATATTCTGTATATGACTGATTGTGCACGGTCTTTATTTTTAGATCTTCCGTATACTCATTTTTCCGTCCTGTTAACAAAGCATCTACTGTATCCCTTATATCGACTAGTATATTTTCTATAGCTTCAAACGTATAATAATTATATGTTAAATACCACTCAAATCCCTTCGTGTATTCATACTGTTTGCAACCCTCTTCATCTTCCCAGCAATAGTCCAATCTTTTTTTATTAACTTCCAGATTGTCATCGAAATACTTGTAGAGAAACGGTGTAAGATAAGAGTTGATATCATCTTCTTCCACACAAATAGCGGCTTCCTCCATGGTCGCTACATTATCTAAGCTATCAGTATCACTGTAATCGATAACTCGTACGGGCATAATATCAAAATAAGATCCCCCCGTATATCCGTCTACAATTCCAATTTCTCTTTTAAAAATTTCGCCGCCCGTTATAAAAAAGTACAACTCCTTTATTTCATCCAATACCTGTTCTGCATCTTTTTTATTTTTCCGTGCTTCCTCAAAAAGAGTACCCAGCTTCTCGTACGCCTTATATGTAAGATCCGATTGAAATAATAATTCCGACGCAGCCCGATAAATTTTTCTGTCTCCCATATACTCGGCATAATCATGTTCCAATAAAAGTTGCATATCGATGACCTGCCATTCTTCCGGGGAACAATGTTTTCGAATATCTGTTTCCGATTGAGGAAATTCGCCACCAAAGGCTTTTACCAATTCTTCTTTCGTAATATCCGGGTAATTTCCTACTGTTAATTGGTCCCAGCCGGCGTTTTTATATTTTTTCCAATAATCATGTTCAGAATCATAAATATAGTAAAGGTATCCTCCCTTCGTGATAAAAATTGAATTCTCTTCAGGAAATTTAATAGCTTCAAAGTTATCAAATAGTTTCATCGTCTCCCACCCCACTATCCGAAAACGCTTAAAACACAGTATATTCTACTCCTACTATTACTGAACTCTATCCTACAGCAGACATGACTTTATCCATATAGTAAATACAGCCAATAAAATACACTGATAAAAATCATCCCTATGAGTTATCACCCTTACTATCCTTTTCCACCGTCACGCATATTTTCCTCCATGATACAGTTCTACTCCCAAATCGTATGTTGTGTATATACTTCAAAACGACGCTCCCTATGATCATCGGCAAAGTTCACGTCTATGGTATATCGATTCCACAGTCCGTACGGATGAGTTTGCATTTGGAGGGAAAAGTATTTGTTTCCCTTGTTTCCCTCATAGCTAAGAGGGGAAAGGGAAAAAATATCCTTCATATCTTTTTTCTTCAACTCGTCAAGAGATAGGCTCGCAATATATCTATCGTCTATTTTCACTCCATCAAACATCGCATCTCTCGATGATATACCGAAGCGTGTAATAATACAGTCTTTAACATGCCCCTCATCTTCACGAGACGGCGTCAAGTTCACATATCCGCACGAATTCCCGTCTTTAACAAGCCCTACTGTCTCGCCATAGTAAAAGTGGTCATTTCTCCTGTTTTTAATAATATCGTTCTCTGTCTTTCCTGCAAAGGAAAATCCTTCATCAAGCAACTCTCGTGCCGTCGTTTGTCCGACCACAAGATTATATCCGTCTACCTGAACAACCGGAGCTTTCACGGGAAGTCCCGTTATATTCAAGGCTAAGGAGCAGACAAAGGCGGACATAAAAATCATGCCCTTCACGGCATTGGCAGCTGCCGACAAGGTAAGGTTATATGCCCACTTTCCCTTAGAGGGAAGCACCATATCTAAGATGATAGACCCCAAGCCTATAACCATTCTCAGACCGACGACAATGGCAAACTCCGCATATGTCCAGAACAGAACCCTATCATTCATAAAGTACTTATCGGAGAAAATAAAATATACGAAAACACTCGCAACCAATATCCCGACGATATAGATGTTGACTTCATTTAACGCAGCCCTGTCCGTAACGTCCTCATATACATCACTGCCTCGCCCTTTTATGGCATGCCCTATTTTATACATCCACTTAGGCACGTCACGACCCTCTCGAACGGCTACAACAAGGCGAATATACAAAAACACGGTAAAAGATAAAGTAAGGCCGGCTATTATAAAAAATCCCAGACTCGAAAGAAAAAAGTTTATAATACTCACCTCAACTTTAACTATTTATCCTGTTATTCAAGATATGACAAAGTCGCTATCGCTTCCTTACCGGCAAGGCGACTGCCTCAGTCGTAGAGAGCATCCACTCCTCTATCGCCTACGGCTCTGACTCGTGGGCTTTCCTGACATGGGCGGTCCCGGTTGCTGTTGCGGTCGCTATCGCTTCCTTACCAGCAAGGCGACTGCCTCAATATGCTTCCAAGAGCTCGTCTGGATGTTTTTGATGTATTTTCAGTGTGTTTTTGACACCTATTCGTCCTTGGAAACAAGTCCACGGCATTTTGTGCTTTTACCCGTTTTGGGGAATATGTCCAATTTTATCCTTGAGATGATATGATGATTTTGATGTCACATCTTCGGCTACCATAGAAAGTGTCTCATTGCTGCGAAAGTTATATATGTTTGATTGATCCTCATCTACGTCCATAACACTGTCTGTCCACAATTCACACTGCATCATGACAGTTTGAACCGCATCTTCCATACCTTCCGGTGGATACTTATGCTTTCTCAAAAGACGTTTTATCATCATGCGCATTTTGGCTCTTGCTGAGTCACGCTTCTGCCAATCGACAGATCGATTCTTTCGTAGTGTCTCTGTAAGTTCTTTTGTTATAGCAATCAACTCATCATTTTCATAGAAGTCCTTAATCGCCTGCGGCTTAGTAAGGGCATCATAGAATGCCAGTTCATCTTCAGAGAGCCAAGCTCATCTCCAGCTTCATGTGCATCACAAATCTGCTTTTGCCATTTTCAAAAGTTCTTCGATCACTTCTTCATTTGTAAGCATTCCGTTTAGATACCGGTTCATAACGCCCTGAATAATTTCACTGAACTTCTCGGATTTGACCACGTTTGTTCGTCTGTATATCTGTATCTGCTCAGCGATCAGCTTTTTCAAAAAGCTCAACAGCAAGATTTTTTTCCTTCATCTTGGAGATTTCATCAAAGGAACTTCGGATCAAACAGGGAGAATTTCTCTTTAACATCAGAGAATAAATTGATAACGCCATCGCTCTTGATGCTAGACTTCAGAAGTTCATTGATACGAGCGTTCATTTCCGGCAAAGATATCTTATTACCCTCACCCTGATTCATTAAGCGCATAACAAGCACGCGGACAGATTCAAAGAATGCCGCCTCAACGCGCAGGTCACGCTCTACCAGTGAAGAACAGAGAGACAGCGCCTGACGCAGCAACAATGCCTCTTTGATGAAGTCTTCGCGTTCTCTTTCCATGTCTGTGCCTACAATAAAGTTAACCGCGCCAGTGATAGCCTTCGAACGTTCAAGATCGGTGCCGTTCGTAAACTTGGAATAATCATATCCGTGGAACAGATCGCGGCAAATGGAGAGTTTCTCAAGGAACTTCGGATAAGCCACTTTGGCGATATCCGTATCTCCATAGTTCTTTTTATCACGAGCTGTGTAATCATTCATGGCCTGCTTCAGCGCTGACGCAATGCCAACATAGTCAACGATTAAGCCGCCTTCTTTATCCTGAAAGACACGATTGACGCGGGCAATAGCCTGCATAAGGTTATAGCCCTGCATAGGCTTGTAAACATACATCGTCGCAAGAGAAGGAACATCAAATCCGGTTAGCCACATATCAACAACTATGGCGATCTTCATTTCGCTATTATTGTCTTTGAATTCCTTAGCGAGCTCATCCCTGCGGCGCTTATTTCCAACGACAGCACGCCATTCTTCTGGATCTTTATTGCTTTCGGTCATTACGACCTTAACCTTTTCTTTCCAGCTTGGACGCAGTTCAAGAATTCGATTATAAATCTTCATAGCGATTGCACGGGAATACGCGACAACCATCGCTTTTCCCGTCAGGAGATCGGCACGGTAATTCTCATAGTGGTCAAGAATATCATTAGCCAGCGAATCTATGGTAGCGTCATTTCCAAGGACTGCTTCCATCTGGCCAAGCTCTTTCTTGCTTTTCTCAACCACTTCAGGATCAGCGTTATTCGCCATGATGTCGTATTCCTGATCGATAAGGTGAAGCGTAGCTTCATCGAATTTCAGCTTAATTACGCGGCTCTCATAATATACCGGTCTTGTAGCACCATCCTCTACGGCCTGTGTCATGTCGTAAATATCGATGTAATCTCCAAAAACTTCACGGGTATTTCTATCTTTTGTTGCAATAGGTGTACCGGTAAATCCAATGTATGTAGCATTGGGCAAGCTATCTCTTATAACACGTGCCGTGCCAATTTTGATCTCACCGGTTTTGGTATCAACTTTTTCTTTAAGGCCATATTGACTGCGATGGGCTTCATCAGCCATAACAACTATATTCCGACGTTCCGACAACGGCTCGGAGGATTCCTCGAACTTCTGCATAGTAGTAAAGATAATGCCGTTTGCCTGGCGTCCTTCCAGCCAATCTTTCAAGCCGACGTCATCCTTAGAAGAATGTTCACCAAGCTTGCGACAAGTTGCATGAACCGGTTCCTGGCGCAGAAAATCTTTGCATTTTACAAACTGCCCATAAAGCTGGTCATCAAGATCATTTCGATCAGTAATAACAACTATAGTCGGACTGTTTAAGACTTCTTGCAATAAATGTGCATAAAAGACCATAGACAATGACTTACCACTGCCTTGTGTATGCCAAAAAACACCACCTTTCCCATCAGTAGCAGTAGCATGCTTTGTGGACTCAATTGCTTTATTAACAGCAAAATACTGATGATATCCTGCTAATATCTTGAATTGTTTCAAGCCTTCATTGGAAACAAATGAAATTTTTAATAATGTCGAGAAGTCGTTCTTGTGTAAACATGCCCTCGAAAAATGTATCAAACTGAGCGTATTGTGTATTTTCATAACTGCCGTCTTTCGTTTTCCACTCCATGAAGCGATCCTCGCCGGAAGTTATGGTTCCGGCCTTGCTGGTCAGATGATCGCTGATGACACAGATGCAGTTATAGATAAACATTGACGGGATTTCCTGCATGTAGTTTCTGATCTGCAGGTATCCTTCGGAAGCATCTGTTTCCTCACGGGATGGCGACTTCAGTTCAATTAGTACAACCGGCAGGCCATTCAGGAATAGAAGAACATCCGGACGCTTATTGCTGTTTTCAATGAAAGTCCATTGGTTTGCTACAACAAAGGAGTTATTATCAGGATTTTTGTAGTCGACAATATATACGAGGCCGGAGCGCTCCTCGCCCTTAACGAAGTACCGAACTTCGATTCCATGCTGAAGATAATCCATAAAGAGTTCATTCTTCTGGACAAGTTCAGCATTCTCAAAATTCTTCAATTTGAATAGCGCATCAGCAATAGCATCCTCCGGCATTTTCGGATTCAGTCTGTGAAGCGCTGATATCAATTCTTCTTCATATAATGGACTACGGAAGTCACGCTCCAAATCTGGCGCATAGACATACCTGTATCCCCTGTTTTGGAATAATTCGATTATCGAATTCTCATAGTCTGCCTCGGTATAAAATCCTGACATGAGTCTCACTCCTTCGTTTTTTTCTTACATTATCCTCTTCTTAGAGGTGTTTTTCATTCATCTTTGCTCCATTTCAAACAAGAATTTAGCGGCTTAGAGGTCGATATCTTTCATCAGAGTTTCTTTGCTCGATACATCAGCGATAGCTAGCAGAAATAGTCTCTGCTTGATAGTGTGCTCGATTTTTTCAAAGACTCATGCTATGCATCTGTACGGTCAAAGGATGATGAAAAAGTTGTCTGTTCTTGAGATCAAAGAGCTCTGCAGCTTTGATTCAATATGAATTATGACCCTTTGCATATCCGATCATAGTTTCATGATGCGATGTAATACGCATGGTCGCAGCTCCTTGTTGATATTTGCGAGAACGTGGTTTGAATCAGCATTTATCAAAGTCATCATCCACTACGATAAATGGTTCTATTAGCTTTGACAAACCAATCTGCAAAAGTTCGCTTTCTATTGACATGGTCACAACGATGAGAAACATCATGCGAGCTGGGAACAGAAGATCTGAAACCTTCGCAATCTATATGACGCAAAGTGCGATCCTCTGTACAGTTCGATTCATCCATAGACAACGAAACTTGCATTGCGTCATATACTGTACTATCAATTTGTCAGAGCATGAGCTTTGAGCGCAAGAAAAGAACGAAATTTATACTGCAGCCCTCAACGAGATGCATTGCAGACATATGCTTTCCGCTAAATACTCGAGATACTCTGCGGGGTACCATATTTTTTTGCTTGTGTCCCTGATTTAGGCGAAAAGCAATTCATGTATAAAAGAGTATCGACGCTCTAGTTGCCGCTAAATTCTTGTTTATTGCCATATTCTGTGCCATTTTCCTGTCCAAGCTACCAAGAACATCTGCAATCTTTTTCTGCGTACCAAGGTCAGGAATTTCTATTTCAAGTCCTCAATATCGGATGCCTTGATTGATGGATATGCGGATGTGCTTTGTTCCGCAATCGCATGAAGAGCCTCTACAAGGGTGGCTTGCGTGAGCAGATAGTAAAGGAAATCGGCATCCAGCACCTCCGCATTCACTTCAATCACTGCAAAGCCTGTCGAGACAAGAAAATTCTCCGGCTGTGACTTTATAATTCCAAAGTGGCGCTGATTCGGGCGCACTGTTGAGTAGATGATGCTGTCCGTCTTAACTTTGCGCCTTGCCCTGCTTGGAAGCTTCTCGTTCTTCACATCAATATACTGGATTGAATCAATTCTATTCTCAGTAATATTACCCGTATCCAGATAATTGACGAAAGTCCACTCCTCCTTGGGAGAATACGAATCAACATTGGTTTCGCAGGCACTGCCCAATCTAATTTTTCTCCACGCTTCCATCATATCACCATCCTAACCTATATATTTTCTGTGTGCCAATTTTACATTGCTTTGCTTTACCATCGCATATTGCAGTGTTGTATCAATCCTCTTATGGCCAAGCAGCTGCTGCAGCTGTTCAATCGGCATCCCTTTGTCAATTGCCATCGTAGCAAGTGTGCGGCGGAACTTATGTGGATGCACTTTCTCTATATCCAGCCTTTTTCCAAGCTCTCGAAGCCTACGCTCAATGCCGCCGATTTTCAGCCTCTCATGTGGAGCCCGGAGTGACACGAACAGCGCCGGATTATCATCCGTGCGTTCTTGCAGGTAGTTCTGCAAATGAATCTTAGTCCGAGCATCAAAGTACACCATCCGTTCTTTGCTGCCTTTACCGAACACGACACATTCCCGCTCCTCAAAGTTGATATCATCCTTGTTAAGAAGCACCATTTCTCCAACACGCATTCCGGTTGAGGTAAGCATATCTATCAGTGCCAAATCTCTGGGCTCCTCGCAACTATCTCGCATTTTCTCCAAGGCTTCATCGGTATATGTCTCCTTAATGGTCAAGGCCGCCTTCACCTTATGGATACGGCGTGCTGGGCTCTTCAGAATATAATCCTCATCCTCCAACCATGAGAAGAAGCTCGACAGTATTCTTCTGATATTGTCCACCGTGACCTTGCTGGAGTTTTTCTCCTGCTGATATTCCGTCAGATATATACGCAGATCATCCGTTTCCATCTCTCGGACATTCTTTTCAACCTTGGCGGTCATCGCTTCAATCGTTGTCCGGTAATAAGTTAGCGACTTTTCCGAGCATCCCTCGATCCGTTTTGCCGCGAGAAAGTTTTCCAGAAGCTGGTCATTTGTTAGTGCCACATTGATTTCTTCCTCCGCCTCGCTTATTTGCTTATGAAACAACGCGTGTTCCAGCACTTCCTGCAGCTTCTCCAATTGCACATTGTTGAGGCAGCCGAGCATACCTTGCATAACCTCATTGATTACTTTTTGTTTCATAGTCTGTTCTCCTTTTCTATCGTAGAGAAAGACTACGGAGTGGCAATCCCTCTTTTTAACTCTTGCCACTCGCAAGAGTTATGGTTGTATGTTAAACAAGAATTTACTGATCAGCACAGACATTTTTCACTCAAGAGTTTCTTGCGCTCGATAGCATCCCTGATAGCTGGCAGGAAAAGTTCTCGTTTGGTACTGCCGATTATCTCAAAGGACTCAGACATGCAAAAAGTACCGTCTGCTCACGTGATGAGTCAGGTCTGTCATTCAACAGTGAAATAGCTACATGTCCAATGCATTCATGACGGCAATGTGCAAGTATGCTCATTCTTTGCGATCTGCACTACATGCTCTGACAGATTGATGCAGTAGACCACCTATGCGGTCATATTCCAGATTGCTGAAGGGATCAGCACCTGCATGACAGTTCTTCGCGTTTGATGTGTCCCCATCGTTTGGCCATGTCCCAGCGATAGTAGCGAACTTTGCAGATGATGGTCTGTCCAAGCGATAGAACCAGTTTATCGTAGGTGGATGACTGTCGACTTTTGAATAAATGCTGATTCGAAACCACAGTTCCTCCGCAAGAAATGTCAAATAGCAGGCTGCCCGACCATGAGAATCTGACATCGCCATCACGACTATGTATTCCGGATTGATGTGCAGGGAGCATCAATTCATGTCATGGAATCGCAAGACCTTGCGCAGCTCTTTGAATTTTAAGAACAGGCAGATCTTCTCATGCATCCTCTGAAACGAAAAGTACTGAATTGCATAGCGAGTCCATTGAGATAATCGCGACAATCTGCAGAACAGATGAACTTGTTCTGCTAGCTATCGTGATGCTATGACGAGTCGTCAAAGAAACTCTGATGGATGACAAACATAGCTCAGAGCTTGAGCCGCATAAATTCTTGTTTATCTCATTATTCACCTCGATTTTGTCATCATAATCCCGAAGGATTGAAGCAACTTTTTCTGTTCTTCTAATGACGGAAGATCAACTTCTATGCCATTGAATGTATCACGCGTAATAGTATCAAACACCGAGCCATGAGTATTCTTTTTTTCAAAAATCACCACTTTATGTTTAATTAAGTAATACAGATATTCTGCATTAACAATGTCTTCTTTTGCTCGAAGTCCGTAACATGACTGGTTAAAAGCCATGGGAAAAGGAATCATCGCCATTTCTCCCACAGTACCACGCGCTGATATTATTGAATCATTACGCTTAAGCATTTTCGCTGAACTATTATCAAGTCCATCCTTTGTAATGGTCTTTTCTGTTTTATAGACATAACGATAATCGTTATTAAAATCTTTTACAGAAAGCCAAGGAATATCGCCGTTCCAATACTCCAACTTACTTGTTTTCGGAGTTCCACCCCCGATAATATCCATCATTTCGGAAAGTTTATATTTCATACCCAATCGCCCCCAGCTTCCTACGAATTTCGTCCTCGAGTTCATGAGAGCGCTCAAACATATCGGAAAGCTCCGATGTCAGTCTGGTCATTTTCTCTTCAAACGGCTCGCCATCATCTTCTTGCTCTTCGATACCAACATAGCGTCCCGGTGTAAGAACATAATCTTGCCTTGCAATATCTTGTATGGTTGCTACGGAGCAGAATCCTTTTTCATCCTCAAGCGTGCCATTTTGGAAGGCCTCAAATGTATCCGCGAGCTTCTGGATATCTTTCTCCGTGAAGTCTCGATGCTTACGGTCTACCATGTGTCCCATCTTTCGGGCATCGATAAAGACTGTCTTGCCCTTCTGTTTTTTTCCCTTTGAAATAAACCAGAGCGTCGCAGGGATCGTTACACTATAGAAAAGCTGCGGAGGCATAGCGATGATGCCTTCGATCAGGTCATTCTCGATGATCTTCTTTCTGATTTCACCCTCGCCACCGCTCTGGGAAGAAAGCGCACCATTTGCAAGAACAAGACCGATCTTACCGTTCGGCGCAAGATGATGGATCATATGCTGAATCCATGCAAAGTTGGCATTACTTGCAGGCGGGATGCCATATTTCCATCGAACATCGTCCATCAGCTTATCTTGTCCCCACGGATTATAATTGAAAGGAGGATTGGCCAGAATGAAGTCTGCCTTCAATGTCGGATGAAGGTCATTCGTAAATGTGTCGGCATGATAACCACCAAGGTCTGCATCAAGACCACGAATCGTAAGATTCATGATGGCCATCTTCCATGTGTCCGGATTGGCCTCTTGACCATAAATTGAAATCGAGCCGCGATTGCCAGAATGCGCCTGAATAAACTTCGCACTCTGTACAAACATACCGCCACTGCCACAGCAGCAATCATATACACGGCAGTTTGAATATGGCTTCAGGATTGAAACCAGTGTGTTGACGATGCTTGACGGCGTATAGAATTCACCACCGCCTTTGCCTTCCTTTTCGGCAAACTGAGCGATACAATACTCGTAAGTTCTACCGAGGACGTCTCGGTTACCTTCGGTCTCTCCCATATCCATATTAGTAAAGAGATCGACGACATCTCCGAGAACTCTCTTGTCCAGATCCGGACTGGCATAATTCTTTGGAAGCACGTTCTTGAGTTTCTTGTTGTCGGCTTCGATTGCACGCATAGCATCATCAATAACCGTTCCAATTTCCGGCTTATGCGCTGCTGCCGCAATCTTATTCCAGCGAGCATCCTCCGGGACGAAGAATACGTTATCCTCAAGATATGCATCCGAATCATCCTCAAATCCATCTCCTTCGGCCACAAGCTGTTGATACTTCTTGTCAAATGCCGTAGAGATGTACTTCAGGAAGATAAGCCCGATTATTACATTTCTATATTCTGATGCCGGGATATGTCCCCACAACACGCAGGCTGCATCCCATATTTGCTTTTCAAAACCGATATTGGCAGTATTTTTTTCAGCCATTTACTTTGTCCTCACTCTCAGTAGTTTCACCAGGGATCATCTCCATAATGTCGGAGACGTCGCAGTTCAATACACCACAAATTTTAGCAAGCACACTTGTGGTGACATTCTCATCCTTTCCAAGCTTTGCAAGGGAAGAAGAGCTAATCTTCGCAGCTTCTCGCAGCTGAGTTTTGGTCATGTCTCGATCAATTAACAGTTTCCATAATTTCTCATAACTTGTTTTCACTTTGAGCCTCCTCAACATTCCACGATTCACCATAAAGCTCACAATGGTTATCAGAAAGTTTAAGTACCTTATTATCTTTAACGATTTTTCTTGTTTCTGCTGTATATACATCCTGCTTATCAAACGCAATGAAAATCTACTTTTTGCCGTCAGCGTATATTTTCATAATCCCGTCGATGGAACCGTCACTTATATTTTTCAGGATCAGCGAATCGTGTGCTATAGCCGGGAGCGCTGTTAGATTCAACACTGCAAGGTCGAATATTACCATCCCTTTGTAGTTAGACCCGGTTCCGGTATCGTCCAGTGTTTCGAAGCGATAACTGTTATATTCATTAAAATGCAGGTGTGGTGGCTTATGCAGTTCAGTAAAGAGGGAATCATTATATTCCCTCATCTTATCGTTTATGGCTTGCTCAATATCAAAGAGTATTGTTTCTATGGCACTCTTCAGCATATCGTCGGCTTTTTTTCTTTCATCCTGCAGGTAGGGCAATGTCAGATACGCTTCATTCTAAGTTTTCAAGGCATCAATTCTTCCACGGAGGTCAGTCCCTGACCCTTGACATCAATACTACCGTCTCAGTCGTAGACGGCTGCCAATCATGCTTCGCCTTCGGCTTGCATTCTTGGGCCGTCCTGACATGGGCGGTTTCATTGCTGCTTCAGTCACTGCGTTCCTTCACCCTTGACATCAATACTACGGTCTCCACATGATGAGTTTGGGGGAACATGTCGACGGGTTGGACTTTTTGTGTTTCGTAGCCTCTCGTTTTCATGTATGCCAGGTCTCTTGCCAAGGTCGCCGGATTGCACGACACGTAGACGACGCGTTTCGGTTTGACGCTTGCAATGGCGTTCAGAACTTTTTCCTCACAGCCCGCTCTGGGCGGGTCGATGACGATGACATCGGGTTTTACACCGCTTCTCAAGAGTTCGGGAAGCTTGTACGCCGCATCGCCGCACATGAAGTGAGCGTTTTTCACGCCGTTGTCCTTTGCATTTTTTACGGCATCGCGAATGGCCGGTTCGACGATTTCAATGCCGTAGGCAAACTTAGCTCTTTTAGCTAAAAAGAGGGTAATGGTTCCCGTACCGCAATATACGTCTACTACCGTTTCGTTTCCTTTAAGGTCTGCATAGGACAGAGCCGTATCGTAGAGTTTTTGGGCCTGTTCGCTGTTGACCTGAAAGAAGGATTGAGCCGATATTCTGAAACTCAAGTCGCCGATGGAGTCGGAAATAGTCGGACTTCCGTAAATGACCTTTGTCTTATTTCCCAAGATGACATTTGTATGGCGAGAGTTAATATTCTGAATGACGCTCGTCAGCCCCGGCACGTCTTTGCGCAGCATTTGTACAAGTTCTTTCATATGCGGCACCATGGGTACGGCCGTAACGATACAAACCATGATCTCACCCGAATGAACGCCGGTTCTGCCCATAATATGACGGACAATTCCCGTTCCCTCTGTCTTCATCATAGGCGGGAATCTTATAGTCCTTCATCCACTGACGGACGACGGGAATAATTTTCGTTATTGCCCCCTTTTTGAATGGGACAGGCATCGATATCGATAATGCGATGCGATTTTTCAGCAAAGCAGCCGATGTGCAGGCTTTTTTTATCGCCCCCCACAGGTAGCTGCATCTTATTGCGATAGGCCCACGGGTCATCGGCTCCTATAGTCGATAAAACGGGAATATCTTTTAACTTGCCGATCCGTTCAACCGCATCCTGAACTTGTTGCCGTTTTTCCGCCAACTGCCCTTCATACGACAGATGCTGTAACTGACAGCCGCCGCAGTCTGCATAGACACTGCAAGGCGGTTTCACCCTGTGTTCCGATGGCTTTTGTACCTTCTCCAAACGCCCCGTCGCGTATTGTTTCTTTACAAAGGTAATCCGTGCCGTCACCGTTTCTCCCGGCAAGGCTCCGTCTACAAAGACCGTAAAGTTTTCCACTCGTCCCACGCCCTCACCGTTTGACCCGAGCCGCAAAATATCGATGGTATATGTTTTTCCCTTTTCTACAGGAACTTTAAATTTTTCCGCCATAACTACTCCCGTTTACCCGTCTATTACTGCGGCAACAACCGCTTCTTTTTCTTTAGGCTCTGCCGCTTCTATCTGAAAAGCGGCTCGAATCCGTTCTTCATATGCAGCCGTATCCGCCCCCTCACCCCCGTATAGAGTGCATAAGAGGTCGCCTGCTTCCACCTTATCATATACTTCTTTATGCAAGGCAAGACCTGTATATAAGTTGATAACATCATCCTTGTGAGCCCTGCCGGCACCCGTTTCCATGGCGATCTCACCCAAGGCTCTGCCGTCTACATGTGCGATAAAGCCGCTTCTTTCAGCTCGTATTTCTCTTGCATTTACTCGTCTTGTCAGAGGACGCACGCCTATAAAGGACGTATCGCCCCCTTGTGCTTTTAAAAACTCCTTAAATTTTTGAAGCCCCGACCCGTTGTCGATGTGTTCTTGTAAAATTGTCCGTCCTTCTTCAGCTGTAGTAACGAGTCCCGCCGCTTTCAGCATATAGGCGCCGACAGTGAGAACCACTTCTTTCAGCCTTTGCCTCCTCTACCTGAAAGAACGTCTACGGCTTCATCGACTTCCAAGCTGTTGCCGATACTCATGCCTAAGGGAGCATTCATAGATGTCAGGACAGCTGTCGTAGGTTTTCCTGCCGCCACGCCGATATCCACCATGGCTCGTGCCAATTCAAAGGCCCGTTCCTTTCGTTTTCATAAAGGCTCCGTCACCGTATTTTACATCCAAGACAATAGCATCCGCTCCGCCGGCGAGCTTCTTACTCATAACGGAGCTTGCAATAAGCGGTATACTTTCTACCGTCCCCGTTGCATCTCGCAGAGCATACAAAAGCTTATCGGCCGGTGCCAATTCTCCCGACTGTCCGATGACGGCCAAGCCGATGCGATTGACTTGATTGAAGAATTCTTCCTTTGACAAGGTAATGCGAAATCCCCGGTACGGATTCAAGTTTATCCAAGGTGCCGCCCGTAAACCCAAGCCCGCGGCCGCTCATTTTCGCTACCTTCACACCTGCCGCCGCAACAAGAGGTGCCACGATGAGGGTTGTCGTATCGGCAATGCCGCCCGTACTGTGCTTATCTACCGTGACGCCTTCAATGGCCGACAAATCAACGACTTCTCCCGAATTGCGCATAGCCTCCGTAAGAGCCGCAGTTTCTCTTTCATTCATGCCCTTCAGGTACACGGCCATAAGCCATGCCGCCGCCTGATAGTCTGCAACTCGGCCTTGCGTATAATCTTCTATAAATTTTTTGATTCGAGACGCACTCTGCTCCTTGCCGTCCCGTTTTTCTTCTATAAAGTCGACAGGCCACATAGTCCGTCCCTCCTCCGGTTACTATTTCAAGTCATTCAAAAAAGAAGTGCCGAAAGGCAACTTGCCCGCATCAAAGTTATCCATAATCGTTTGTCCCAAGTCGGCAAAGGTCTTGCGCGTTCCCAAATCCGTACTTTCCGTAAGGCCCGGACTGTACGCAACGAGGGGTACCTCTTCTCGCGTATGGTCCGTACCTGACATAGTCGGATCGTTACCGTGGTCGGACGTAATCATCAAGAGTTCGTCATCTTGCAACAAGGGCAAGAGTTCGCCTAACATAGCATCGAAGTCTTCCAGGCACTGTGCATATCCTTGGGCATTGCGCCGATGACCGTACATGCTGTCGAAGTCGACAAAGTTGGCCATGAGCAGGCCTTCTTTGTCTCGATGTCGCTTCAATTCGCGAATAAGAAAATCCATATCTTCCCGATTATTTGCCGTATGATAACTTTCCGTAAGGTCGATATGAGCATAAATATCACCGATTTTACCGACGCCGATGACCTCATATCCCTTTTCTTTCAAGTAGGAAAAAGCCATTTTCCGTTCCGGCAGACGACTGTAATCCTGACGGTCTCCCGTACGCACGAAATTCCCCGGTTCTCCCACAAAGGGACGGGCAATAACACGACCTACTTCGTACGGCCCTACGCATACTTCCTTACGTGTCACTTCGCAAATACGGTAGAGTTCTTCCAGGGGAATGACATCCGTATGAGCCGCAATCTGAAAGACACTGTCTGCCGATGTATAGACAATGGGCTTTTTCGTCTGTATATGTTCAGGACCGAGGCGAGCAATAATTTCCGTTCCCGACGCCACTTCGTTACCGAGCCATCCATGGCCCGTTTTTTTCGTAAACGTATCCAGTAAGTCTTGCGGGAAGGCGTCATAAAAGACGGGGAAAGGATTTTCTACGGGATTTCCCATAAATTCCCAGTGGCCGCTCGTCGTATCCTTGCCGTTGGAGATTTCTCTCATACGTCCGTACGAACCGACGATTTTCACGCCTTCGGGATGAATGTGTGTCGCCTTTTCCCAACCGAGGCGACGCAGATTCGGTATCTTAAGACCACCCGGTACGGCTTCATCAATATGCTTTAACGTATCGGCCCCTTCATCACCGAAGCGTTCGGCATCGGGAGCTCCACCGGCACCGACACTGTCCGTTACGATGACAATTATTCTTTTAAAACGTTTCATAATGTCCCCCTGCCCGCTTATTTCCGAGCATGTACTTACGAGCCTTGAAGAAGCAGGCAATGGTCTTCGAGTCGACGATTTCATTATTGTCAATCATCTTTTCCACTTCTTCAGGCGTGTAATATTCAATATTCATAAATTCATCTTCATCCAAATGCTGAGTCCCTTTTTTCAGATTCCGTGCCGCATATAAGTAGAGACATTCATCCGAAAAACCCGGTGACGTATAAACATGTCCCAAAGGAATAAGCTCACCCGTAACGCCCGCTTCTTCTTCCAGCTCACGAGCTGCACAATGCAAGGGGTTTTCTTCCTTACTGTCTATTTTCCCCTGCCGGAATTTCCAAGAGTACCTCATCCGGTGCATACCGATACTGGCGCACGAGAATGATCTTTCCTTCCGGCGTAATCGGCAAAATGGCACAAGCCCCTTTGTGACGTACCACTTCTCGCGTCGAAGTCTGATCTGTATCGTTAATACGTACTGTATCCAAAGTCAGATGCAATACATGTCCTTTAAAAATATCTTGACTGTCTATCATTTTTTCCGTACTGATACTCATGTGTCTCCCCCTTTACAATACAAAAAAGGCACTACACTGTTATTATACAGTAGAGTGCCTCTTTCCGCTAACTTATTTACCTGTACTGCCGATGCCGCCCGTCCGCATTCCCGATGCGGCGTCTTCATCGACCGTTAAGTATTTCATAAAAATCCCCTGACCTATACGATCACCCTTTTCAACCGTATAGGGCGTATCACCCGTGTTGTAGTAGGCAATCATAATATGCCCTTCATTGTCGGGGTTATTATAGTAATCACTATCCACAATGCCCGTGCTGTTAGCAAGCATGAGACCTTTTTTAAAGGCCAAGGATGAGCGAATAAAGACGGACAGATATTCGTCATCGCCCATATAGGCCTTAAGACCCGTAGGTACGACGGTTACGGCATGAGGTGCCAAGACCTTCGTTTCTGCCGCTTCCAAATCATAGCCCGCACTTTTAGCCGTCTTCCGGGACGGTATGTGGATACCTTGTCCGGCATAAGCCGAAACGATTTCAAATCCGCGCTGTCTCATCATTATCTCCGATGACCGTCTCTGTGACCGCGATTGCCTCTGTCGCCGCGATCACGACTCTTGAAGTCGCCGTCTTCGCCCGTCAATACGACCTTACGGGACAGGTTAATGCGTCCCTGACTGTCGATTTCCACGCATTTAACGACAATTTCATCGCCTACGTTGACAACGTCTTCTACCTTTTCCACCCGTTCCGTCGCAAGCTGGGAAATGTGAACCAAGCCTTCTTTACCGGGCAGAACTTCTACAAAGGCACCGAAGGCCATAAGGCGCGTAACCTTGCCGACATACGTTTCGCCGACTTCTACGTCCTTCGTCAGATTTTCAATCCATTCCTTAGCCTTAGCCCCGCCTTCTCCGTCTACGGAAGCGATGTATACGAGGCCCGTATCGTCAATGTCGATTTTAGCACCCGTTTCTTCCGTAATCTGTTTAATCATCTTGCCGCCCGGCCCGATGATATCGCGAATCTTGTCGGGATGTACCTGCATGGTAATAATACGCGGTGCATAGGGAGATAATTCCTTACGCGGTGCGTCGAGGACCGCCAACATCTTATCCATAATATGAAGGCGTCCTTCATGAGCCTGTTTCAAAGCCGTATCAAGAATTTCACGGCTGAGGCCTTTGATTTTAATATCCATTTGAATAGCCGTAACGCCCTTTGTCGTGCCGGCTACCTTGAAGTCCATATCACCCAAAGCATCTTCCATGCCTTGAATATCCGTCAAAATCGTAAAGTCGTCATCCTTCGTTACAAGCCCCATAGCTACGCCCGAAACGGGAGCCTTAATGGGAACGCCCGCATCCATAAGCGCCAACGTACTGCCGCAAACGCTGCCCATAGAGCTGGAACCGTTGGATTCGAGAACTTCCGACACGACGCGAATAGCGTACGGGAATTCTTCTTCCGACGGCATCACCTGAGTAAGAGCCCGTTCAGCCAACTTACCGTGACCGATTTCACGACGACCCGGACCGCGGGAAGAACGAGTTTCACCGACGCTGAAGGACGGGAAGTTGTAATGGTGCATGTAACGGCGTTCCGTTTCCGTACCGACACCGTCGATATGCTGAGCTTCCGACAAGGGTGCCAAGGTGGCAAAACTCAGAATCTGTGTTTGTCCGCGCGTAAACAGACCCGTGCCGTGAGTACGCTTGAAGAGTCCGACTTCACATGATACGGGGCGAACTTCGTTAACCTTACGGCCGTCAGGACGAATCTTGTCGACAGCAATCATGTGACGAACGATTTCTTTAATCATCTTCTGTGTAATCGTTGCCACATCGGCCTGATTATCCGGATAAATGTCGGCAAAGTGTTCGTAAATATCCGCTTCAACGGCATTCATCTTTTCTTCACGAGCCATCTTATCGGCATCGAAATAGCTTCCTTCATCTTGGCTTCGCCATAGGTATGAATAGCTTCCACAATATCTGCAGGCGGTTCTTTTTCAACAAATTCCTGCTTCGGTACGCTGATTTCATCGAGGAAAGACAGCTGGAATTCAACGACCTTGCGAATTTCTTCATGAGCAAACATGATAGCATCGAGAATATCGCTTTCCGGTACTTCTTTAGCGCCGCCTTCAACCATGAGAATAGCGTCTTTTGTGCCGGCTACGACAATATCCATGTCGCTCTTTTCACTCTGTTCCACTGTGGGGTTAATAATAAAGTTGCCGTCTATACGACCGACACGAACGCCTGCAATCGGGCCCGCAAAGGGAATGTGAGACATGCATAAGGCGACGGATGCACCGATCATAGCCGCAATTTCCGGAGCGTTATCGTGGTCGACTGCAAAGTCATAGGCTACAACATGTACGTCGTGACGATACGTTTTCGGGAACAAGGGCCGAATAGGGCGGTCAATAAGGCGAGCAAACAAGGTCGCCGATTCAGGCGGTTTGCCTTCTCTTTTTATAAAGCCGCCGGGAATCTTGCCGACAGCATACATTTTTTCTTCATAGTCTACAGTTAAGGGAAGAAATCCGCATCTTCACGTGCTTCTTTCGATCCTGTTGCCGAAACGAAAACGGCTGTATCGCCGTAACGTACCAAAAGCGGCACCGCTAGACTGCTTTGCCAATTTACCGACTTCCACGGTAAGAGGTCGACCGGCAAAATCCATTTGGAATATTTTTTCTTCCATTCCCTTTCCTCCTTATATCTACTATCCAAAAAAGAGGCTGATGTGTCTATACATCAGCCTCAGTTCGTGCAATTATTTACGCAGGTTGAGTTTTTCGAGAATAGCACGGTAACGTTCCAAGTCATGTTTTTGCAAGTATGCAAGTAAGTTACGGCGCTGGCCGACAAGTTTCAACAAACCGCGACGGGACGCATGGTCCTTTTTATGACTGCGAAGGTGATCCGTCAAATAAAGGATACGGCTCGTAAGGAGCGCGATCTGTACTTCCGGAGACCCCGTGTCTTTTTCGTTTGTGCCGAATTTGGCAACAATAGCTTGTTTTTCTTCTACGCTTAACATTGTAATTCCTCCTGTAATATAACATTCACCAAGCACTGCGTGTTCGTCGGAGTGATCGATACACCCGGTACCCGTACGACATGGCTTATTATACACTACAAGGCCCTGCCTGTAAAGGAAGAGCCTTGTAGTTATTATGCAAAATAAGGCTAACGAAGTTTCGCCCCCGCTTTTTCTTGTAATTCTTCAAGAATGTCCGTAACGGGTTGTTGAATATCCGCATCGGACAAGGTCCCTTCAGCAGAACGGAAGGTCAAGGCGAAAGCAAGGCTTACAAAAGCCGCGAGGAACCTGTTCTCCTGAATATACGTCGAAGAGATGTACGCCTTCTAAATACTGACCGCCTTTTTCTCGAATAATATTCAGCAAGTCGGCATGCTTGGCACTGACCGGAACGAGTACGGCCAGGTCACGGGTAAGAGCCGGGAACTTGCCTACCTTGTGATAATCGGGAATGAGGTTGATTAAAGGCAAGAGGTCCTTCAAGTACATTTCAAAGACATATACGGGGCCCGCAACATCGTAGTTGTCGACGCACTGCGGATGAAGTTCGCCGAAACGGCAAAGAACCGTGTCGCCTACAACATATTCAGCCGCCTTGCCGGGGTGTAAGGGGGCATAATCGGAGACCCGCAACTGAGCATGAATGCCCAAGCTTGTCAGAACGGCTTCCATCAAACCTTTTATGTCGTAGAAATCAAATCCTTCCGCTTTATACGGCCAGCTTGCCTGTGTTCGATTCCCGTATAAAAGGCCCGTAATTTCTCTGTTTTCATCAACCAATTCCGTAACGGGAAGACTCTTGGGACGATACGTAGATGCAATTTCATAAATAGCCACGCGGTCATTTTTTACCGCCTGATTGCGTACAAATACGTCCATCAGAGACGGAAGCAAGGTTGTTCTCATAAGAGGGAATTCTTCCGTAATGGGATTCAATATAGGCACGGCCTGATAATGAGCGTCGTCTTCTTTAAAGAGGAGTTTTTTCAGCGAATCGGCACTCATAAAGCTGAACGTTACCGTTTCATTCAAACCGCTGCGACTCAAGACGGACGAAATATGTTCCCGAACGGCATGTTCAAATCCTTCCTGGCCTTCCGAAATATTACTGAGAGGACGGGTGGATTGAATGTTCTCATATCCGTAAATACGAGCTACTTCTTCTGCAATATCGGGCATTTCCGTGCAGTCGATACGCCATGTCGGTACAACAGCCGTCAATACCTTGTCGTGTTTTTCCGTCGTAAAGCCCAAGGTTGCCAAGATGGAAATCATATTTTCTTCCGAAATATCCGTACCGAGGAAGTCATTGACTCGCTGTGCTGTAAAGTCGATGCGGCGAACTTCCTGAGGCCGTACATATTCATCAATAACGCCGGCCGCTACTTCGCAAGCCCCCATTTGTTGCAACAACTGAGCCGCCCGGTTAAGGGAGTGTACACACCCTTCCGAATCGAGGCCTCGTTCAAAACGAGCCGACGCTTCGGAACGAAGCCCTAAAGCACGGCCAGTCTTACGAATGGAAGAACCCTTAAAAGATGCACATTCCAAGACAACCGTTGTCGTTTCTTCCGTCACTTCCGAATCGAAGCCGCCCATAACACCGGCAACGCAGCTTGCCTTTTCAGCATCGGCAATGACCAGCATGTTTTCCGTCAATTGCCGTTCAACCTGATCCAAAGTCGTAATTTTTTCGCCTTTCTTGCTCTTCTGGCAATGAGTTCATGTCCGGCCAACTTATCGTAATCGTATGCATGTAAGGGAATGCCGAATTCAATCATGACATAATTCGTTACGTCGACGACATTGTTAATAGGACGAACGCCGGCTTTACGCAACCGTTGCTGCATCCAAAACGGCGACTTGCCCACCTTGACGTTATAAAGCATGCGGGCCGCATAGCGAGCACACAGTTCCGAATCGTCAATGGTTACCTTCAATTTCCCGTCAATCTTTTCACTGCCTTCTTGTACTTCTACTTGCGGCAACTTGGCTTCCTGTCGGGATAACACGGCAAATTCACGGCTTAAGCCCACCATGCTGAAGCAATCGGCCCGGTTCGGTGTCAATTCGTATTCATATACGACATCACGCAACCCCGTCTGAGCTACGGCATCAACGCCCACAGGTGTATCTTCCGGTAAAATCCAGATTCCCGACCGTTCTTCCGGTAAGAGAAGGCTGTCGTCTAATCCCAATTCATGAGCCGAACAAAGCATACCTTCCGACGTTTCACCGCGGAGCTTCGATTTTTTAATTTTCACACCGCCGGGTAAATGAGCTCCGTGTACGGCAACAGGCACGATTTGTCCTTCCCGTACATTCGTAGCGCCCGTAACGATGGTCAGTTCCTTATCGCCCATATTAAGAGTGCAAATAACGAGCTTATCCGCATTGGGATGCGGCACGATTTTCGTAATCTTACCTGTAATGACATTTTGTATATCTTTGCCCCAATATTCCACCTGTTCTACAGGAATGCCGGCAATGGTCAACACATCGGCAAATTCTTGAGGTGTGCGGCTTTTATCTATAGTTACATAATCTTGCATCCATTCGAATGAACTTTTCATCTTCCGTACCTCCTAAAACTGATTCAAGAAACGCATATCGTTTTCGTAGAACAGGCGCAAGTCGTCGATTCCGTACTTTAACATGGCAATACGTTCTACACCCATCCCGAAAGCAAAGCCGTTGACTTTGTCGGGATCGTAACCGTTCAGGCGCAATACGTTCGGGTGAACCATACCGCAACCGAGGATTTCAAGCCACCCCGTGTGAGAGCATACGCGGCATCCTTCACCGCCGCACATAACACAGGAAATATCCACTTCCGCACTGGGTTCTGTAAAGGGGAAGAAGCTGGCACGGAAACGCACCTTCGTCTGCGGTCCGAATATTTCACGCAAAAAGTCTTCCAACATGCCTTTCAAGTCGGAGAAACGAATATGTTCATCTACAATAAGCCCTTCCATTTGATGGAATACGGGCGAGTGAGTAGCATCATAGTCCCAACGATATACCTTACCGGGGACGATAACCTTAACCGGTTCGTTCGGTTCGTGAGCCTGTAAAGTACGTGCCTGCATGGGCGATGTATGAGTACGCAGGAGAATTTTATCTGTTATGTACATGGAGTCTTGCATATCCCGTGCCGGATGGTCATCAGGGAAATTGAGACATTGGAAGTTATAGTAATCGTCTTCAATTTCGGGACCTTCCACAATAGAAAAGCCCATGTGCAGGAAGGCCTGTTCCATTTCACGGCGAATTTTATGGAGAGGATGTTCATGACCTGTAATCGGTTGTCTGCCCGGCAAAGTGATATCAATGCGTTCCGACTCGATTTTAGCTGCCAATACGGCGGCTTTCAATTCTTCCGTCTTGGTATTCAAGTAACCTTCAATTACTTCGCGTGCCGAATTGACAGCCTGGCCGACTTTCGGACGTTCTTCTGCCGACAAATCTTTCAAGCTCTTCATAAGAGACGTAAGTTCGCCCTTTTTACCTAAATACTTGACACGAATATCCTGTACATCCTGTAAGGCACTGCTTTTTTTCAACTGTTCGTTGACGGCTGCCTTAATCTCTTCGATTCTGTCTGTAATCATCGTATACCTCCTGCATAATAAAAAACGGACCTTCACCCCAAAGGGGCGAAGGTCTCGCGGTACCACCCTAATTATGACTTTGCTCTCCTGTAACGGGAAGACCCGCCCGGCCTACTACAATTTCAACCGAGAGCTCCGAAGGGGAATCATAAAACCGGACGCACGACACTCTCAATCGGTGATGTCGTTTCCTGTACACGTCTTATTGTTATATGCTGTCTTCGTCATAGCTACTTATGTGTTAATGCATTTATTGTATCAATAGAGCGTCTTATTTGCAATAACCAATCTTTGGATCTGGTTTGTGCCTTCGTAGATCTGCATAATTTTAGCGTCACGCATATACTTTTCTACGGGATATTCTTTAATATATCCGTAGCCGCCCATAACCTGTACGGCATCCGTCGTAACCTGCATGGCTACGTCCGAAGCATTGCACTTGGCAATAGCCGCTTCACGGCTGAAATCCATGCCCTGATCCTTCATCCAGCAAGCGCGTTGAACTAAAAGGCGAGCACCTTCAACCTTCATCGCCATATCGGCAATCATAGCCTGGACCATTTGGAAAGAAGCGATAGGCTTGTCGAATTGTACACGTACCTTAGCATATTCCGTGCAAGCGCGGAAAGCCGCTTCGGCAATACCGACCGATACGGCACCTACAAAGGGACGCGCCGCATCAAGCGTATTCATGGCAATACGGAAGCCCTGACCTTCACGGCCGAGGCGATCTTCCATGGGTACGAAGCAATCCTGGAAAATGAGTTCCGTCGTGTTGGACGCACGAATACCCATCTTATTTTCGGCCTTGCCTACCGAAAAGCCCGGTGTGCCCTTCTTGACTATAAAGGCTGTCAAGCCGCGAACACCGCCGCCCTTACGCGTATTGGCGAAGACGACGAAAACTTCGGCCAAAGCGCCGTTAGTAATGAAGCACTTCGTGCCGTTTAAGATATAGCCCTTGCCGTCTTCCGTTTTCGTAGCCTGGGTCGATACGGAGCCCGCATCGGAACCCGTTCCCGGCTCGGTCAAAGCAAAAAGCCGCCAAGTGGTCGTCATTAATAATATCGAAATAACGCTTTTTCTGATCATCGTTCCCGGCAATAATAACGGGGTACGAGGCCAAAGCATTGGCTGCAACCGTCGTAGCTACGCCGGCGCACCCTTTACCGAGTTCTTCATAAATAGCGGCAATGGTAACGGCATCCAAGCCGGCACCGCCGAATTCTTCGGGAATAGCTACGCCCAAAAGGCCCTGAGCTGCCAATTTTTCCAACAAACCCTCATGAAGCTTTTCCGTTTCGTCCATTTCCAAAGCATACGGTTTGATTTCTTTTTCTACCAAATCACGTACGACTTTGATAATATCCAGTTGTTCGTCGTTGTAAGCAAAATCCATGTCGTTACCCAACCTTCCGTCAATGACTACTGTTTTTCAGGTTTTTCAAGAATATAAAAAGAAGCTCGGCTCTTAACTACAAGTCGGCCTTCATCATCGCGAATAACCGCTTCCGTCAACAGCGTATCTTCCCCTATATTCACAACCGTACCCATACCGTGTAACAATTCACCTACACGAGCATGTCGTACGTAATTCATGTTAATTTCCAGGGTAGTTATGCGGTAGCCGCAAGTCCGGCCGGAAAATCCCATGAGTGTATCGCAAAAGGCCGTCATCAGTCCGGCTGATGCCGTACCGTCGGCCGTGCAAAACCGTTCTTCTACGGGAAAATCAATTCTTACTTCTCCCCTGTCGAAGTCTATAACGCGACACGGCAACGTTTGAAAATAAGGCGTACTTTTATAAATCCGTGCCAACGTTTCTTGCAATTCCTTCTTTTCTTCAGGCGTAAAGCGTTCGTTCATTACCGTTCGCCTCCGTCCGCTTTGACAGTAAACGTAGCCTTGGCATAGGCCAATCGCCGTTTTTCATTATCGAAAAACTCGCAAACCGCTACGGCCGTCGTCCGACCTTCATGAATGAAAAAGGCTTTTGACAGCAATATCCGTATCGGCCTTGCCCGGCCGAATATGGTTTACAGCCAAATCGAGAAGGCGAGGCTTTAACCCGTGCAACAGACACATCTTCTCCGTTACGGATGCGGCCATGCCGTAAAAAACGCCGCCGTACAAGGTCCCGTTCGGATTATCCCATGCTGTTCCCACATTGTGAAAGACCAGAGTAAGCCCGTCCTGACTTATCTCTGATATGTCGAAACCCATGAGCTGATCAAAAGGGCTATTTGCCAAATCATCATATACCCTTTGTTCCGAAGCGGTCATCTATACGTCGCACCTTCCTGAAAATAATGTACATACATCCTATATTTTACTATAGCCCTCATAGTTCGTCAAACAAAACGGCTTACCTATCCTATTTGCAGATAAATAAAAAAGCAACGGAGTCTGTCCGTTACTTTTTAGATATATCACTTTTCAGCTAATTATTTTTCATCCATAAAAGCCAAGACCTCTTCTATAGGCAATACCCGTCCGAAAACACGGTCCCAGATTTTTTCATGATGAATACAGATATTCGCCGCCGGCATATTCTTCGTATCAAAGGTCGTCGTCCCCCCTTGAGGTACCGTAATCTTATAATTCTTTTCAAAGGCTACGCGAATAGTCGTGTCCACACAATATTCAACTTGCATGCCCACAAGGATCAGATTGTCTATCCCCTTGTCTTTCAAATAGGTATCAAAATCCGTATCCTTAAATGACGACGGATAAGTCTTTTCAATAATCTTTTCGCCTTCCTTAGGAGCTACAGCTTCATGAATCTGCCAATCTTTTCGTTCCCGGAACCAAACTGTCGCTTTTATGACGAACATAAATGACTTCAATACCCTTTTTCCGAGCCTGTTCAATCAAAATGCCGACTCGCTGCAAAAAGCGAGTGCTTTCATAGGGCTTCATACGGATCAACATATTTTGAATATCGATGACTACTAAAGCTTTCATTATACCTTCCTTTTTTCTTCCGTGAAAACGCTGTATTATAACCGATATTATCACTGCATATTGAAAAAGCCATCCAAAGATGGCTTTTCAATAGACTTCAAACGAAGTCCAACACGCCTGACCTGGTTTTTACCCCCACACTCGCCTGCTGGAACTTTCGCTCATAGACTTTTGTCCCCCACTACCGGTTCTCTCGCTTTTCGCGGCAGGTCTTACTTCTAGGCCGCACTATGATCGGACCCGCTTCGAGCCCTTACGTGGATCGCTTCGCCTGCGACTGGCATCGACTTTCAACCACAGCACGTGTTATGGCATTATATCATACCCGATGAACTTTACGCCATAGGTATACGGACACAAAACAGCCCTTCGCACCGTATGGTACAAAGGGCTGTAACTTTCTATTTTGCATAATCGACCATGCGCGTTTCTCTGATAATGACGACCTTAATCTGTCCGGGATATTCCAATTCCGCTTCGATTCGTTTCGCCACGTCATGGCAGAGAATAACACAATCGTCTTCGTTCAGCTTTTCAGGCTTAACCATTACGCGAATTTCACGTCCTGCCTGAATAGCGAAACACTCTTCAACGCCTTCGAAGGATTTGGCGATTTCTTCCAACTTGGACAATCGCTTCAAGTAGTTTTCCAAGGTTTCTCGACGTGCTCCCGGTCGAGCCGCCGACACGGCATCGGCTGCCGCTACCAAAACCGCTTCAACAGATGTGGCTTCTTCATCGCCGTGATGAGAAGCGATACAATTGATAACCGCCTTCGATTCGCCGTACTTCTTCGCTACGTCGACACCGATAGATACGTGCGTACCCTCCAAATCATGATCCAAGGCCTTACCGATATCATGAATCAAGCCGCCGCGACGTGCCAAGTTGACATCGACACCCAATTCGGCCGCCATAATGCCGGCCAACTGAGCCACTTCAATGGAGTGACGCAATACGTTTTGACCGTAACTCGTACGATACCGCAAACGCCCGAGGGTTTTGATGACTTCCGGATGAAGGCCGTGAACACCCGCTTCATACGTAGCCTGTTCCCCGGCTTCACGAATCTTCTGACTCACTTCTTTACGAGCTTTTTCAACCATTTCTTCGATTCGTGCCGGATGAATACGCCCGTCGACAATCAGTTTTTCCAAAGCCAGTCGGGCCACTTCCCGACGAATGGGGTCGAAACAGGACAAAATAACAGCTTCCGGCGTATCGTCGATAATCAAATCAACGCCCGTCAGTGTTTCGATGGCTCGGATATTACGGCCTTCACGACCGATAATGCGCCCCTTCATTTCATCATTAGGCAAGGATACGACGGACACCGTCGTTTCCGCCACGTGATCGGCTGCACATCTTTGAATAGCCAAGGAAATAATTTCCAACGACTTCTGTTCCGCTTCTTCTTTGGCTTCATCTTCAAGAGATTTAATAAGCTGAGCCGTTTCATGCTTGATTTCCGTCTTTACGTTGGCCAAAAGCAACTCTTTCGCATCGTCGTAAGAAAGTTCGGAAATTCGTTCCAACTCTGCCAGTTGCTGTTCATGTAACCGGTCAATCTTTTCACGAACCTTCGTAATTTCTCCTTCTTTACGAAGAAGAGCTTCTTCCTTCTTTTCCATCGTATCGAACTTCTTGTCCAAATGCTCTTCCTTCTGATTGAGGCGACGCATTTGGTGCTGCAGTTCACTGTGTCGTTCTTTATAATCACGTTCCGCTTCACTGCGTAAGCGTTGCGCTTCTTCTTTACCTTCAAGAATCGTTTCTTTGCGCTGCGCTTCCGCGTCTTTTTTCGCCGCACTGATAATTCGAGCCGCTTCCGTTTCAGCGCTGCCCAATTTACCTTCAGCGATTTTCAGACGATAGAAATAACCGGCCCCGAGACCGGCCGCACCGCAAATTACAGCTGCCACAATAATTTCCGTCATACTCTGGTTCACCTCCTTTTCATTAAAAAAAGCCGAACTTGCGTCCGGCTTTTTTAGTATGAGTCTTTTCTCAATTCATCATTTTTCAAAAAACCATGATTACATATTATTTCCAGCATACATATACCGGTTATAATTATTGTAAATTTTTTTCAGTCGTCTGTCAAGCTGACAAAGTCCTCTAATGCCGCTCGTACAGCCTTTCCCGAAAACCCTCGGTTTTGCAGATAACGAATAATTTTCTGCTCATTGTCACAACGGTTTTTAAATTTTTTGGCAACTAAAGCCAAGGCCACAGGCACCTCATCGTAGGCTTTAGTCTCTTCGGGAACGGGTAAAAATCGCAGACGCAATTTATTACAAATATAAGCATGCCCGTATTGTGCTTTTTGAGCATAATAGCGGTATACGCTTTCAGCCAATCGATGATCATCAAGAAATCGTTCACTTTTAAGCTTTTCCGTCACTTCATCAATGATGTCATCCGTCACTTCGCGGCGTCTTAACTTGCGACGTAACTCTTCTTCACTCAAAAAACGTACGTTTAAGAACCGTAGGGCCGCCCCGTAGGCTTCCTTATACTCCATAGTTCTTATTCGTCATCCGAAGCATGAGGCACGTCGGTCAACACTTCATCAAACTTTTCCGGTTCGGCTACGAGGGTATCGCGAATGATCTGTTCGATTTCAGCAGCCACATCGGCATGTTCTTTTAAGTAATTCTTAACATTTTCCTTCCCCTGACCGAGACGTTCTCCCTTATAGGAATACCACGTGCCGCTCTTTTCCAAAATTTCCATGGACGAACCCAGGTCGAGGAGAGTCCCTTCTTTAGATATCCCCGTGCCGTACATAATATCGACTTCACAATTGCGGAAAGGCGGAGCCACCTTGTTTTTAACCACTTTAATACGAGCTCGATTACCGATTACATCCGTACCGGACTTAATAGCTTCTCCCTTGCGGATTTCCATGCGTACGGAAGCGTAAAATTTCAATGCACGGCCGCCCGTCGTCGTTTCCGGATTGCCGAACATGATACCTACTTTTTCGCGTAACTGGTTAATGAATATAACGATGGCCTTAGACTTGGAAATAATACCCGTCAACTTACGCAAAGCCTGACTCATAAGACGAGCCTGCAGCCCTACATGAGAGTCGCCCATTTCACCCTCGATTTCCGCCTTCGGTACGAGGGCTGCTACGGAGTCGACGACAATAATATCGATAGCACCGCTGCGCACGAGTTCTTCCGTAATTTCCAGCGCCTGTTCTCCGTTATCGGGCTGAGAAATGAGAAGATCCGCCGTATCGACACCCAAATGACGGGCATACACGGGGTCCAACGCATGTTCCGCATCGATAAAAGCGGCAATACCGCCGGCCTTTTGTGCCGAAGCAATAGCATGCAAAGCCAAGGTGGTTTTACCCGACGATTCGGGACCGTAAATTTCGATAACACGACCGCGCGGATAGCCCGCCAACGCCGACTGCCAGGTCAACAGCCAAAGACCCGGACGAAATGACCTCCAGATTCATTTTTTCAGCCAAATCGCCAAGGCGCATAATCGCACCCTTACCGAAATCTTTTTCAATTTTTTTCATGGCATTTTCCAATGCCGCTTGTTTCGCTTCCATGTAGAACCTCCTTACAACCGTTCCCTCATATATTGCAACAAATGGTAAACCGCCTTCGTAGCGGCTCTTTCTTTTACTTCTTTGCGATCGCCCGGAAAGACGCTCTTATAAACGACCGTCCCCTTCGGCCCGGCTACGCCGAAATAGACAAGCCCCACCGGCTGTTCATCCGTACCGCCGTCGGGACCGGCGATACCCGTCGTACTGACAGCTACATCACTGCCGTATAAAGCGCGACTTCCTTCAGCCATGGCCGCCGCCGTTTCTTCACTGACAGCCGTATAGGTTTGCAGTGTTTTTTCAGGAACACCCAACAACTTCGCCTTGATTTCATCCTGATACGTTCCTGCGGAACCCAGAAAATAAGCGGAACTTCCGGCAATATCCGTAATGTACGAACCGACCAGACCGCCCGTACAGGATTCTGCGGCACTGACGGTCAATCCTTTTTTACGGGCCGTTCGTCCCAAAGCCGCCGCAATCGGTTCATCATCGTACGTAATAATAACATCTCCCAACCGTTCAGCCAACTTTTCTTTCATCGGTTCGACAAGGTTTTGAGCGGCTTCTTTTGTCTCTCCCTTAGCCGTAATACGTATTTCCACATAACCGATGCGGGCATACATGGCCAAAGTCGGCTCCGACTGGTTCTTGACAAGATCCATAATCGTTTCTTCAATGCGTGCTTCACCCATATCGTAAATTCTCATATACGACGAGTAAATATAGCCTTGTGACCCGAAACGTTCATATAGCCACGGCTTTACGCTATGATCAAAAACCCACTTCATTTCCGACGGCGGTCCCGGCAAGTGAATGAGAACCTTGCCGCTCTTGTACAAGGCCGTTCCCGGTGCCGTCCCCGCCTCGTTGGTCAAGACATCCGCACCTTTGGGGATCATGGCTTGGCGGCGCTGGTTTTCCGTCAAATCCCGCTCAGGATGACGAAGTTTAATCCATGCAACGACACCTTCCATTACGTCTTCACGAAACTCAAGAGGCGCATCCATCACTTCGGCACCGATGATTTTCGTCATATCGCCCTGTGTCGGTCCGAGACCGCCTGTCGTTATAACCATATCGGCACGACCCAAAGCCGTTTCCAGAACCTGCTTCATACGCTGAGGATTGTCGCCTACCGTCGTATGGTAAATAACGGAATACCCCATCGTATTAAGCTGTTGTGATAAATATTGAACATCTACATTGCTTATTTCACCGAGCAAGAGTTCCGACCCGGTCGTTACCAATTCAACCAGCACAGCTTACACCTCGATATTAAATGCGTTCGGCAATGACATCATAGGCAAACCCTTGAACAACGCGTACGGGAATGATGTCTCCTTCTTTTAGTCCTTTTGCGTCTTCTACATACGTCAAGCCGTCTACTTCAGGGAGCCTGAATATCCAGACGACCGACAGCCTGCAAATGACCGCTTTCGTCCGTCAATTCCTCAACGATAAAAAGGATGGACGGAGCCTTCCAGGTCGCGATTTCGTTCTTCCGACACCTTGGCTTGAATAGCCATAAGCCTATGATATCGTTCTTCCTTCACCTCTTCGGGAATCTGGTCGGCCATAGCCGCTGCGGGAGTCCCTTCTTCCTGTGAATAGGGTGAAAAACACCGACGGCATCGAACTTCGTCCGTTCCACAAAGTCGCACAGTTCCTGAAACTCTTCTTCCGTTTCTCCCGGAAATCCGACAATAAACGTAGATCTCAGTGTCAGCTTGCGACCGTGAGCCGTAAGCTTATCTATCAGTTTTAAAAATGTCGGCCTGACTGTCCCGTCGATTCATGCGTTTCAACACGCTCTGTGAAATGTGTTGTAACGGTAAATCGACGTAAGGACAGATTTTGTCTTCCTTAACAATAAGTTCCGTCAATTCATCCGTAAAGAAATGGGGGTATAAATAGAAAAGACGAATCCATTCAATCCCTTCTATCTTAACTAATTCACGCAACAAGTCGGGCAAGAGGGATTTTCCCGCCAAATCGAATCCGTAACTCGTCGTATCCTGTGCGATAAGATTGATTTCTCTCACCCCGCCGGCGGCGAGTTGCCGCACTTCCGCCGTTACGGATTCGACAGTTCGACTGTACAAGGGTCCGCGTACGTGCGGAATGATACAGAAGGTACAACCGTTATTACAACCTTCCCCGATTTTGACATAGGCACTGTACGTGGGCGTCGTCAAAACACGACTCGTATTCTGGTCGTACAAATGACTCACATCGTCCATAAAGCAAGCCCGTTTACCCGTCTTAACCGCCGTAACGGCTTCCCAAATTCGGTCCCACGAACCGGTACCCAAGAGGGCATCTACTTCGGGCAACTCTTTCAACAACTCTTCCTGATACTGCTGACTGAGACACCCTGTGACAATGAGAATCTTGCACCTGCCTTCCGTCTTATATCGGCCTGCCTCGATAATGGCGTCAATAGACTCTTGCTTAGCTTTTTCAATAAACGTACATGTATTGACGATAATAATGTCGGCCTGCGCCGGATCGTCGGTCATGCCCATGTGTTTATCCTTCAAAATCCCCAGCATGACTTCCGTATCTATTAAATTCTTAGAGCAGCCCAAGCTGACAAAGGCAATCTTCTCCATTACGTATCCTTTCCGAAGCGGACCGTTCTGATCCACCAATCTTGCAATTCTTTTCGTTGTTCGTCATTATAGTGCTTCGTCGTCATAAACAAAACGGGGTCTTTTCCCTTCGAATCCTGACGTTGCTGCAAGGTCGAAGAAGCAAAGTTATAGTACAAGCGGTTTTTGCTCAATATATCGACAGCTTCGTTGGACAAAAGCCAATCCGTAAAGACGGCGGCCAACTCTTCGTCTTCGCACCAACGCGTAACAGCTGTTCCCGTCAACCAGTACGATGTCCCGTCCTGAGGATACACATCGAATACGGGAGCTCCGTCAAAACGATATTGCCGTTCCGTCAGAGCATCGATAATGCCGACCTGAACTTCTCCGGATGCGACGCGATGCATGACGGGAGCCATGGTTTTAGAATAAGTACCGATGCGTTCCTGCAGGCTGCGAAAATACAGTGCCGACCGCTCGCTGCCGTGTACTTCTACGAACTCGCAAAGAAAGTCGCCGCCAATATCCGTAGCCGCCAAATCGGGAAAACTGATACTGATAGTCGAATCTGTCAATAAGTCACTCCACGTATTGATATTATTGCCGCCCATGGCATAATAATCACGATTAACTACAAACAATAAAGGGTCGTACCACAATCCGGTCCAAGCATTTTCATCGTCCTTCAAATAAAGAGGTACCGTTTCCGTCGCCTCCGATGAATAGGGAATAAAACATCCCTGAATCTGACCTTGGCGAAGTGTATCTTCCGATGCAATGACCACGTCCGGCGTCATGCGTCCCTGCACGGGCTTTTGCAAGGCCCGTTGCAAGCCGTCTTCCGACATGGACACCATTTGTACCCGCAAATGCTTGGACTTGTAAAAGGCTTCGGCCAAATCTCTGTTCACGGCAGTAGGCATATCCGAATACACGACAAGATGCCGCTCTTTAGCATACATTTCCTGAGTAGCCAACTGCTGTTGCCGTTCTTGCTGTATATATACGCCTACTGCCAAAAACAGTCCTATGAACACAATCATGCCTATGAACGTGAAATATCGCTTCATCTGATTATCTCCTTGCAGTCTTCCGATTTTGTGAGGACCGGCCGCCTTGCCGCCTTGTTCCCTTGACGGAATTCATCCTTCCCGACTGTCTGCCTTCGCTTTTGTGTATGTCCTGCCCTTGAGAGGTGCGGGACTTGCGAGCGCCCTTATAATCCCGTCTTTCTTTCGCCTCCGCCTTGCGGCGCGGTGCAATAAGACATTTCGGTCCGAAGCCGATGAGATCTCTTCTTCCGGCAAGGCACAACGCTTTGTGAACCGTATCATAATTAGCCGGGTTCTTATACTGCATAAGTGCCCGTTGCATAGCCTTTTCTTCCTGTCTCCGTGCCACGTAAACCTTCTCCCCCGTCAAGGGATTCATTCCCGTATAGTACATAGCCGTCGACAAGCTTCCCGGCGTAGGAATAAAATCCTGTACCTGTTCGGGCTGCATATGCATATCTCGTAAAAATTCGGCTAACGTAACGGCATCTTGTAAGGTACAACCGGGATGACTGGACATAAAATACGGTACGAGGTATTGCTTTTTACCCAATTCCCGATTGACATCGTCAAAAACATCCTTAAACTTATAAAACGTGTCGATACCGGCCTTCCCCATCATATCCGTCACGTGTTTAGCCGCATGTTCCGGTGCCACCTTCAGCTGACCGCTTACGTGAAACTCGCATAATTCTTTAATAAACTCACGGTTATTCGGGTCTTCCAACAAATAATCATAACGCAAACCCGAGCGAACAAATACCTTCTTGACCTTCTTAACCTTGCGAATTTACGCAACAAAGATAAATAATCGGCATGAGACGGATCCAATCGCATACACGTTTCACTGCCGATACAATGCTTATTGCGACAAGCGCCGGCCGTCAATTGTTTGCGACAGGCTACGTGTCTGAAGTTAGCCGTCGGCCCGCCTACGTCATGAATGTATCCTTTAAACCCTTCCAACGTCGTCATGTGCTCCGCTTCGCGAATAAGGGACTCGTGACTTCGGTGCTGAATAATTCGTCCCTGATGGCTGGCAATGGCACAAAAATGGCAATGCCCGAAGCAGCCGCGTTGACTCGTCAGACTGAACTGAACCTCCTGCAGAGCCGGCACGCCGCCGTCTTCATCGTAATCGGGATGCCAACGACGCGTAAACGGTAATTCGTAAACAGCATCCATTTCCGCCGTAGTCAATGGCTCTGCCGGCGGAGTCTGCACGACAAACCGATTTTCAGACGGTTGAATAATCGTCTTTCCGTAAAAAGGGTCTTGCTCTTCATATTGAATTTTAAAAGCTTCGGCAAATTTATGCTTATCTGCCTTAACCTCTTCATAAGAAGGGCAAAAAACGGAATCCTTAATATTCGGCGTCTTACCGGTCACATAGCAAATGCCGCGAATATTGTACATTTCCGCCGTCGTTTTTCCTTCCGCCAGCGCGTCTGCTATTTGAGCTACCGAATGTTCACCCATACCGTAGCTCAAAATATCGGCCTTACTGTCCAACAGCATGGAATGACGCACCTTATCGGACCAATAATCGTAATGAGCAAATCGTCTGAGACTCGCTTCAATCCCTCCGATAATGATGGGTACGTCTTTATAGGCTTCACGCATGCGGTTGGCGTATACAATCGTCGCCCGTTCGGGACGCCGGCCGGCCTTCCCGCCCGGCGAATAACTGTCCGTATTGCGGATCTTCTTGGCTGCCGTCTTTTCACTGAGCATAGAATCGAGGTTTCCCGCCGTAATCAGAATACCCAGCCGCGGCTTGCCCAGGATCTTAAAAGCCTCGACATCGTGCCAATCCGGTTGAGAAATAAGGCCTACACGATAACCGCGGGATTCCAGCATGCGCCCGATCAGAGCCGCTGCAAAACCGGGGTGATCCACATAGGCATCCCCGTTGACATATACAAAGTCAAGCTGATCCCAGCCGCGTTCTTCCATATCCTTACGACTTGTTACCAAAAATTCCGTACTCATCGTCTACCTCTAAACAATTAACCATACTATGAGGAGAATAAACAAAATCACTCCTATGATAATCGTAATCTCCGGCCAACTTACAACCTTGCGCCGACGTCTACGCCGTCCTTTACCGCCTTCCGTCACGGCAGTAGGGGTCTCCTTTTGCAAAAGAACCGGTTCACTCGGCCCGTCATATTGAGCCACGAGCTCTTCCCCGTCCATACCCAAATAGGAGGCATAGGCACGAATAAATCCCTTGACATATACCTCTCCGGGAATGGCGGCGAAGTTTTCCTCTTCCAGGGCGGATAAATACTTTGTTTTAATATAGACGGCCTTGGATACTTCCGTCAACGTACGACCTTGAGTTTCCCTCTCGGTCCGCAATATATTACCGATTGAAGACAACTTATTTATCCTCCGTTATTTCCTCGGCGCCTATGAATGCGAAAAATACTTTTCCTGCACCTCTTCAGGCGTCATCAATATATCTCTGGCCTTACTGCCGTTGGACGGCCCGACAATATGCATGGCTTCCATCGTATCAATCATTCGTGCCGCCCGTGAAAAACCTATGCGGAAACGGCGCTGCAACAAGGATACGGAAGCTTGCTGAGTTTCCATAACCATCATAATGGCCTTGTCCATAAGCTCGTCTTCAAAGAAGTCGTCTTTACCGTCGTCGTGAGATGCCTCCTGCTGAGCCGCTTCGACCGCTTCATTGTATTGAGGACGTCGTTGCTCTTTAATGTATTCCACCAACTCGTCGATTTCTCCGTCCGATACAAAGGCCCCCTGTACGCGTACGGGTTTGGAAGCTCCCATGGGATAAAAAAGCATATCTCCTTTACCGATGAGTTTTTCCGCTCCGGCCATATCCAAAATGGTACGCGAATCGATTTGACTTGATACGGCAAAGGCAATACGACTGGGTACATTGGCTTTAATAAGACCGGTAATGACATCCACGGACGGGCGCTGCGTAGCTAACACCAGGTGCATACCGCAAGCACGCGCCTTTTGTGCCAAGCGGCAGATGGAATCTTCCACGTCACCGGCGGCAGCCATCATGAGATCCGCCAATTCGTCGATAATAATGACTACATACGGCATGGCTTCTTCCGGATTGAGTTCATTATACCGCTTAATATCACGCGTCTTCGTCAAGGCAAAGCGCTTATATCGATCATCCATTTCCTTTACGGCCCAACGCAAAACATTGGCAGCCTTCTTCGGATCCGTAACGACAGGGGTCATCAAATGAGGAATCCCGTTATAGTTGGACAGTTCGACAACCTTCGGATCGACAAGAATCAACTTTACGTCTTCCGGCCGTTGCTTAAAGAGAATACTGGAAATAAGGGTATTAATACACACGCTCTTACCCGACCCGGTAGACCCTGCGACGAGCATATGGGGCATCTTCGTCAAGTCGGCTACAATAGGCGTGCCGGCAATATCCTTACCTAAGGCTACGGGCACGCCGCCTACGGAGTTTGAAAAACATCCGTGTCGAGGACATCGCGAAGGCAAACAGGCGTAACCTTCTTATTCGGCACTTCAATACCCACGGCGGCCTTACCCGGAATGGGCGCTTCTATACGAATATCCGTCGCCGCCAGCTTCAAGGCCAGATCATCGGCCAAGTGTACGATTTTACTTACCTTTACACCCGCTGCCGGTTCCAATTCGTAACGCGTAACGGCCGGTCCCCTGCTGGCCGTCAACATCTTGGCGTCAATGTTGAAACTCTTCAACGTATCCTGCAAGATCTGTGCATTTTGACGCACTTCATCGCTAAGACCTTCTTCAGGCGGATTGCCGCGGTGCAAAATAGACACGGACGGTAAGCGATACGTCTTTTCCACCCTACAGCTGTCGGCACGGCCGTCTGTCCTTTGGCTCCCACTTCGACCGTCCCGGCTGTCAGTTCCGGCTCCATGGGTTTTATATCCGCTATAGGCGGCAATGACGGATCTCGAGGCGGCACGGAAGTATACGCACCGGGTGCATCCGTCGTAACAATTTTATGCTCTACGATGCCGTTGCCGGGTGCCTTGGGCATGACTTCATCGTCTTCAGGTGCGGGTATGTCTTCATCGTCCGGCACAGGTACGCCTCCCTGCGAGTCCTCTTCATCACAGGGAGTCCCATATTCATCCCCGAAGGATCCGTCATCTTCGCCACCGATGTTATCCGTGTAGTCCGACTCGACGTGTAACGAAGAACTTATAGACGGCGTTTCTATACCTGCCCCGTTATCTTCAGCCGCCCCTTCGGCAGTTACAGCCGTTGCCGCCCCTGCAATGCCTTCACCTAAAGCGTCTTTTTCACGTTCAACGTCAAAAATCTTTCGTTCCTTGTGACGTTGCCACGATTCCTGCACGGAATGCGACGCCGTCTGAATACCGGCTGCCGCTTTTTCGGAAACATGTGACACGCCTTCAGCCGTCACCTCCTGAGCAAAGGCGACAGGTTTGGAAAGAGAAACTTTCTTCCAAATCATAACCGTACCGATGAGGACGACGATAAGAGCCAAAACGGCTCCGAAGCCGCCGAACCAACTGCGCAGAAAAGCTGCCGGCACGGCTCCGAAAAGACCGCCGCCGGCGCGCAGTGCCGGGGGAACGAATTCTTCACCGGGATTGGTAAAGATAACATGCCACAGGCTGAGCAATAACTCGAAAACGACAGCTCCCATGAGCCAGTTTCGCGTAAAAGGCAGGGCCTTTCTTTTCACGATGTACTGCAATCCGGCTGCTACAAGCATTAAAGCTACAAGCATCCGACCCGTACCGAAGGCATATGCAAAAATATCATCCAATGACAGACCGATATTGCCCGTATCGATACCGGCCGTACCGGCCGCTACGAGAGCACCGATAACAACCAGAACCAGTCCCCACAACTCATACTTCATCCACGACATGGTGCCGCTTTTTTTACGGCTCGTTCCCGTTTTGGATGTCGTCCGCTTGGTCTTGCTTCTTGCCGTTCCTTTTGTTTTACTTCCCGTCGTTCCTGTAGTACTTCGCCTTTTTCGTTCGGCCAACGTTCTTCACCTTCCATTGCATACACACACATTTCATCAAAACCGTTCATTTGTTTGGTTTCAAATCCATATAGAAAGCCGCCAAGCTAACTTAGCGGCCGAATAATCAATGATTATAATTCAAAAAAAGAGCCCCACCATGCCGTCTTAGCCGAGTTTTGAGCCTGCCTGAGCAGGTGGGTGTCCTCCTATAACGCTTAACAGTCCCGTGTAGGCATTGTTTTGCCGCCATAGAGCCCGGACTCCCGATGTAAAAGTGTTGGTTCAAAACATCGAGAACTTTTTACGCACACAGTAGGGTTTCTCTTGGTTACAGTATATCAAAACGCACAAAAAAATCAAGGTCATAAGGCCGTTTCCGAAGGATTCGACCGTTATGACCTTGAAACTCTGTAAATGACTTATTCAGCCGGTTTAATGACGTCACACTTCATATACGGCCGCAATACTTCCGGCACGATAACGGAGCCGTCAGCTTGCTGATAGTTTTCCAAAATAGCCGCTACCGTACGTCCTACTGCCAAGCCGGACCCGTTCAACGTATGTACGTATTCCGGCTTCGATTTGGCATCGCGACGGAAACGGATATTGGCACGACGTGCCTGGAAGTCTTCCGTATTGGAGCACGAAGAGATTTCTCTGTACTTACCTTGAGCCGGGAACCACACTTCCACGTCGAAAGTCTTGGCTGCCGAGAAGCCGATATCACCCGTGCACAGGCAAACAACGTGATAAGGAAGTTTCAGAGCCTGCAAAATAGCTTCGGCGTTGTTCGTCAACTTGTCCAATTCATCATAACTCGTTTCAGGAGCTACGTATTTTACCATTTCTACCTTGTGGAACTGGTGCTGACGAATAAGACCGCGCGTATCGCGACCGGCCGAACCCGCTTCGGCACGGAAGCACGGAGTCATGGCCGTCAAATATACGGGCAACTTATTCCCGTCAATAATTTCGCCGCGATAGTAGTTGGTCAACGGCACTTCCGCCGTAGGAATCATGAACATTTCCTGTCCTTCAATGCGGAACATATCTTCATAGAATTTCGGCAACTGACCGGTTCCCAACATGGAATCACGGTTGACGATATACGGAGGAATAACTTCCGTATATCCGTCCACTTCCGTGTGCATATCGAGCATGAAGTTGTATACAGCCCGTTCCAAACGAGCACCGGCACCGAGGTAGAAATAAAAACGCGACCCTGCTACCTTACCGGCTCTTTCCGCATCAAGGATACCCAAATATTCGCCGATTTCCCAATGATTCTTCGCTTCAAAGTCAAAGGTCGTCACGTCGCCCCACTTACGAACTTCCGGGTTGTCGCTGTCATCATTGCCTACGGGAACGGACGGGTGGCACATGTTGGGAATCATGAGCTGAACGGCCAACATCTGTTCTTCCGCTTCCTTGACCTTACCGTCTAAAACGGCGATTTCATCGCCCAATTCTTTCATAGCTGCAATCTTTTCGTCCGCATTTTCCTTATTTCTCTTTAAGACGCTGATTTCTTTAGTTACGTCGTTGCGACGATTTTTCATGGCTTCAACCTGGCCCAAAAGTTCACGACGGCGAGCGTCGGCTTCCAAAAGGGCATCCAAATCGACTTGTGCATGACGATTTTTAAATTCTGTCTTACTTCTTCCGTATGTTCGCGAATAAATTTAATGTCTAACATAATACCGCTCCTTTTTTATACGATTACAACCCTTTTTGTTCAATTCCGCTGAACAAATATCCTAAATGAGTAGTTGAATTCAATAACACCAGCCGCCAACGGCCGTCCTGTTCTTCCAAAACGTTAATGCAGGTATTATCCTGTTTTATTTGCCAAAAAGCCGCTTGCGATAAACCTAACAGGTCGCAGATAACCGCCTTGTTCACCGCATCGTGAGCTGCTACGAGAACCGTCTTTTCCGCATACTTTTGCGCATAGTCGTCAAAGGCCGCACGCACTCTCACTCTCACGTCTTCCAGAGATTCTCCGCCTTCTCCGGGCATTTGCACCGTATGGGGCTGCGTGTGCCAGGCGGCAAACTCGTCAGGGATACTCGGCCTCGATGTCCCCGGCCAGCCTGCCTTCCCATAAACCGTGGTTGATTTCCGTCAGACGTTCATCTTTGGCTACGGTGTTACCGTGCAACTCGGCACAAAAAGAAGCGGTCATAAAGGAACGCTTCAACGGACTGGACACGAATACGTCAATAGGCACGTCCTTCAGTCCCTGTGCCAACAGACGCCCCTGTTCCAAGCCTCTTTCACTTAAATCCGTATCTTCCTGTCCCTGATAACGACCTTCTATATTCCATTTTGTTTCGCCGTGACGGACCAGAATAATTCGTACCATTTACGCCTCCTGTTGGTTCGGTTCGCAATGAATGAGTTTCATATCCAAAATACCGTTAATGGAGCGGAGTTTTACCATTACGTCATTAGGAATATCGTCCTCTACGGCCACGGCCATAATATTCGTTCCCTTTTGTGTCATATTGCCGACCTGCATGCCCGTAATATTGATCTTCGCTTCCCCTAAAACGGTAGCGATTTGACCGATCATATTGGGCTGGTCGATATGAGGTGCCAACAACAGATAGTTTTCCGGCTTGAAGTCGACGCGATATTCATCAATCTGAACGATTTTGGCTTCCGTCTGATTAAAGAGGCTGCCTACGACCTTGTGTTCACCCTTGGCCGTCACAATGCGAACCGTAACGGCATCGACGAAGTTTCCGTGATCGCTTGTCTTTACTTCTTTTACGGAAATATGTCTCTGCTTGGCGAGATCCGGAGCGTTTACGAAGTTGACCGCATCCTGCAAGATGGGGTTTAAAGCTCCTTTCAAAACAGCCGTCGTCAACAAGGCCGTTTCCGTTTCAGCCAACTTGCCCGAATATTCGACCGTAATTTCTTTCATAGGAGCTTCCGCCAAATAGACACCCATAATGCCCATTCGTTCCATTAAGTCGAAATAAGGACGAATGGTCGAGTACACACCGGGAGCGACAGGTGCCATATTGACCGCTGTCGGCACCGGTTCGCCTTTAAGTCCGGCCATAATACTGCGCGCCACATCGAGGGATACGCCTTCCTGAGCTTCTACTGTCGAAGCACCCAAATGCGGAGTAATGACCACATTGTCCATACCCTTGAAAGGATTGATATCCGTCGTCAACGGTTCTTCTGGGAATACATCTACCGCCGCACCGGCTACCTTACCGCTCTTTAAGGCTTCCGCCAGAGCATTAATGTCTAAAACGGCACCGCGCGATACGTTAATAACCCGGACGCCGTCTTTCATTTTGGCAATTTCTTCTGCTCCGATCATGCCGCGTGTTTCCTTCGTAAGAGGTGTATGCAACGTAATGTAATCCGATTCGCGTAAAAGCGTATCCAAGTCGACGAGTTCACAGTTAAGCTGCTTGCCCCTGTTCTTCAGGAATGTACGGGTCATAACCGATGGTCCGCATTTCCATAGCCTGCATCCGTTTGGCAATGCGCGATCCGATACGACCGACACCGATAATCCCCATCGTCTTATCTTTCAACTGAATACCCGTAAATTTTTTTCCCGATTCCACTCGCCGCTCATTAACGAATCATGGGCCTGAGGAATATGTCTCGTAACGGCCAAAATCATGGCACACGTGTGTTCCGTCGCCGCAATCGTATTGGACGTAGGGGCATTAACGACAATGATACCGCGGGCCGTTGCAGCCTTTAAGTCGATACTGTCAATACCGACGCCGGCACGACCGACGATTTTAAGTTTCTTCGCCTTTTTCAATAACTTTTGCCGTAACATGTGTCATAGAACGGGTAATTAACCCGTCATACTCTCCGATGCGTTCGGCCAATTGATCTTCGTCCAAATTGGTTTCCACATCAACCGTATATCCGTTTTGTCTAAGCAGTTCGACGCCCTTTTTTTCCGACACGTCGTCGCTGACTAAAATCTTCATGACTTCATCCATCTGTCTTACCTCCCTTAGTGTGCCTTGCGGAAACGGTGCATAAAATCAGCCAACCGTTCGCAAGCTTCCTTTGTTACCGCATTATAGGTAGAGGCCCGACAGCCGCCTATAGAGCGATGTCCCTTAAGGCCTATGAGCTTTTCTTCAGCCGCTCGGGAAACAAATTCTTTTTCAAGTTCAGGTGTATCCAAATTAAACGTAATATTCATTAAACTGCGCGAGTCTTTTGCCGCATGGGGTCGATAAAATCCGTCGCTTGCGTCAATGGCATCATAAACGAAGGCCGCCTTTTCCTTATTAATCCGCTCCGTTTCTTTAAGTCCGCCCCGTTCATCCAACCAGTGTAAAACCTTATTGACGAAGTAAATACAAAATACGGGCGGCGTATTATACGTCGAATCGTGATCAAAGAACGTCTTATATTGAAGCATAATCGGCAAATCCTGCCGTGCCGTTTCCAAGTACGAATGCTTGGCAATACCGATAACCGCTCCGGCAGGGCCCACATTCTTTTGAATTCCCGCATAGATGAAATCAAAAGTTCTTCACATCTACGGGCCGGGACAGAAAATCGCTGGACATATCGCAAATCAGGGGCAAGTCAAAGTGAGGAAACGCTTGCCACTGCGTACCGTGAATCGTATTATTCGATGTCAGATATACGTAATCCGTGTCCGGCAACAGGTCAAACTCTTCAGGCCCGGGAATTCTTCGGAAGCCTTCGCCTTCACTGGTGGCTACGTCATATACGTCACCGTAAAAAGCGGCTCCTTCTTTAGCCTTTTTCGACCATACACCCGTATTGATATAACCGCCGCGATGCTTTAAAAAATTGGCTCCGTGCATTAAAAACTGCATACTGCCGCCGCCTTGCATAAACGTAATACCGTATTCGTCGGGAATATTCAAAAGCTTACGCAACAAGGCTATCGTTTCGTCCTGCATCTTCTGATAGGCATCACTGCGATGACTGATTTCCACAATGCTCATGCCCGTATGGTTAAAATCCAGAAACTCTTGTTGTATTTCTTCCAGAACCGGTAACGGCATGGCCGACGGACCGGCATTAAAGTTATAAACTCTGTTTCCCATCATGTCCTCCTATGTGCGAATCTTTCCTGCCTACGGTGTAATAACACTGTAGGCATTGTTCTCCGAAGACCTGTGAGAAAAAAAAAAAAACTCCCGTCCCTCATAGGGACGAGAGTATATTCCCGCGTTGCCACCCAGCTTGCCTTTCGGCCATCTTCGGTCGCTGTATCGGGCGAACCCGTCAAATTCATCATCTGCCGCTCCGGAGCGGAACGCCTCGTAACCTTGCCGACTTGCACCGACCGTCGGCTCTCTGAGAAGGTATCCGATTTGCTTCTCCCTCTTTGCGTTTCATTTATTACTTGTTTTAAAGTATACGAACTTTCCGGAACCGTGTCAAGAAAATACATAATAGACCGCTTTGTATCCGTCAACCGGGGAACTAACATATTTGTAATCTATACCTTTTCAGTCTTTCTTTGTATACTGTACCTATCTTATTCATCTTTTTTAAGTTACGGAGGTATCTCATGGCTTATACATTACCCGACTTACCCTATGCTTACAACGCTCTTGAGCCGTACATTGACGAAGAAACGATGCACTATCACCACGACAAGCACCATCAAACCTACGTCAACAATCTGAACGGTGCCGTTGAAAAGCATCCGGAACTCTTCAACAAATCGGCGGAAGAACTCATTACGGACTTGGCGGCTATTCCCGAAGACATTCGCGGCGCCGTCAGAAACAACGGCGGCGGTCATGCCAACCACAGCCTCTTTTGGCAAATCATGGGTCCTGACGGCGGTCACCTGAACGGACCCGTACAAGAAGCCGTCATAAAGACCTTCGGCAGCGAAGAAGACTTTAAAAAACTTTTTGCACAGGCGGCAGCTACCCGTTTCGGTTCCGGTTGGGCCTGGCTCGTCGTCCATAATAAAGAACTGGAAATCATGTCTACAGCCAACCAGGACTCTCCCTTGAGCGAAGGCAAAACACCGATTCTCGCTCTCGATGTCTGGGAACACGCTTACTACTTGAAGTACAAAAATGCCCGTGTCGACTACATTTCCGCTTTTTGGAATGTCGTCAATTGGGACATAGTGAACGAATTATACAAAAAAGCTTTGTAAACAGACTGTTTATAGAGAAAGGGTCGTATCCGAAGATACGACCCTTCTTTTTATCCTGCGTTACATAAGGCCCAAAGCCGAAAGAATGACTCCGTAACCATGCATAATCAAACGTTGTACGGGCAACAAAATATACCCGAAAGCACCGCTCATAAAGAGAAATACGAAAATGAGGAACGAATAACGTTCATATCCTGCCAACTTATATTCCCATTCAGTCGGTAAAAAGGCCGTAATAACACGCGACCCGTCTAAGGGCGGAATGGGGATCAAATTAAAAATCCCGAAGTTCACATTGTAAATAACAATGAGTTGAAAAACGATGATGAGGCCTTGTGAAACAGGTAACCCCAATCGCAAAACAAGGGCCGTCAAAAATAAAAAGACGAAGGCCGTCACGAAATTGGCCGCAGGGCCGGCCAACGCCGTCAAGACCTCTCCTTGGCGACGGTTGCGGAAATTGTCCGAATTAATCATAACCGGCTTAGCCCAACCGAAGCGTGCTACAAAAAGCATAATGAGCCCGATAGGGTCAATATGTGCAATCGGGTTTAAGGTCAGACGTCCCGTATACTTCGGCGTTTCGTCACCCATGGCAACGGCCATGCGGGCATGCGAATATTCGTGTATAGCCAGGGCGATAATGAGGCCGGGAATGCCGGCGACAAGGCCCAACAAATCAAAATCAAACATACTGTCCTCCATATAAGTAATCCGTCTTCCCGAAAAAGAAGACAATAACAGTATATCATACTTACCAGGCAACAAGCGATACAACAAAAAAAGACTTCCCTAAGGAAGTCTTTTTTTACTGATTTCATGACGCATACGCGTCATATTTGATTCAAATAAAGCGGGATCGGCCATAGCAATGCGCGTATATAAGACATCACCGATAGCCATGTGAATCAGTCTGGACGCACCGGCTTCGGTCGAGTAATTTACTTCTCTACCCATGCCGTGCAGACAGATGTCGGCCAATTTCGCCAAAGGCGAATGAATATGGCTCGTAATGACGATAATCGTCGCACCCCGTTCCTTCGCCGTTTCGACGGAGTGAATCAAATCCTTGGATAAACCGCTGTGTGAGACGGCCAGAACGGCATCGTTCTCATCTAAAAGAGCTGCCGACGTAACCTGCATATGAGAGTCCGCATAATCCTGAATAGACAGCCCCAACCGCAAGTACCGTGTCGTCAAATCGCGACAGACCGTAGCCGAGTTTCCGAAACCGTATACGGCAATACGCCGGGCTTGCCGCAAGACGGCGGCAGCCCGATCGATTGCCTCATAATCAAGAAGTTGCAGCGTATCCAAAAGCCCGTCCGCAATATTTTGAAAAATCTTGGACGTAACGGCATTGCACGTATCTTCCGCCTTAATGTCATGATAGTTTTTCAACTCATTCATGGACAGATAGGCAGTCAAGGCCTGCTTCAGTTCTTGCAAACCCTTATACCCCAGTTTCTTGCAAAAACGGGATACCGTGATTTCCGAACTGTCCGTTTCCGCCGCAATATGGGGGATGGTCAGCTTCATAAGCCGTTCCGGATCGGCGGCAATGTATTCCGCTATACGCCGCTCCGACTTCGTCATCCCCTCATAGGTGCCGCGAAGAAAGGGTATTTTTTCTACGTCATCGTAAGACACGTCCGAATACCTCTCTTTATCATAAATTACGCTACGACGGTGTTCAATACCAATACGCCGATAAGGCCCATAATGGCAATGATGGTTTCCAATGCGCACCAGGTCCGTACCGTTTCTTTAACGGTCAGGCCGAAGAATTCTTTGAAGAGCCAGAACCCCGGGTCATTAGGCGGGCTGAAAATGAGCGAACCGGCACCGGTCGCCAAAACCATCAATTCCGGATTGGCGCCTGTTGCCGCGCAGATAGGAGCTGCAATGCCGCCGGCCGTCAAAGCTGCAACCGTTGCGGAGCCGCAAGCCGTACGAATAACGGCAGCTACGAGCCAAGCCAATACTAAGGGCGACAGGCTGGCATCGGCAACAAGAGTTCCGATATACGTACCTACACCGCTGTCGATGAGGATCTGTTTGAGAGCCCCGCCGGCACCGACGATGAGAAGAATCATGGCGATAGCCAGGATAGCATCCTTAACAGTATTCATGATTTCGTCCATCTTCTTGCCGCGCGCCAAGCCGAAAGTATAAACAGCAATGGCTACAGAAATGGTCAGTGCCATATCCGGTTGACCGAGGAATTCAAGAGCTACCGCTACAGGCGAAGACTGGTCCAAAGCGAGTTTGGCAATAGCCGAAGCCGCCATGAGTACAACCGGTACGAGAGCCGTAAATACGGATACGCCGAAACCGGGCATTTCATGGTCTTCAAAAAAATCTTGGGGTTGTATAAACCCTTGGGAATTTCCGGGTTAATCCCTTTAGTAAAGTTATAGAATACGGGACCTGCCACAATAGCCGTAGGAATAGCTATAATAGCACCGTATACGAGGGTTACGCCGATATCGGCATTATAAATAATGGCAATAGCCGTAGGGCCCGGATGAGGCGGTAAGAACCCGTGCGTTACGGACAAGGCCGCAGCCATGGGGATGCCGACTTCCAAGAGGGGAATCTTCGCTTCCGCCGCAATGGTAAATACGAGGGGAATCAACAATACGAAACCGATTTCGTAAAACAGGGCGATACCGACGATAAAGCCCGTCAAGCAAACGGCCCACTTAACATTTTTACGACCGAAGACATTGATAAGCGTCGTCGCAATACGTTGAGCACCGCCGCTTTCGGCCATCAATTTACCCAAGATGGCACCGAAGCAAACAACAATGGCCAAGCCGCCCAAGGTTCCGCCCAACCCTTTTTCAATGGTCGGAATGAGCTTGGCAACGGGCAATCCTTCGGCTATGCCGACAAAGCCCGCAACGAGTAAGAGTGCGAGAAAGCTGTTGAGTTTCACGCGAACAATGAGGAAAAACAGGACAAGTATGCCGATGGCAAGAATCACTAAAGGCACTTTGTACACCTCCCGAAATAAAATAATAATATCGTGACCGCTAAACGGTTAACACCTTAATAATGCTGTTTCCAGTCGTGGTGGAAACTGCCTTCTTTATCAATACGTTTGAACGTATGTGCGCCGAAATAATCGCGCAACCCTTGGATCAGGTTGGCACCGACGGACGGACTTCTCAGTAAGTCGATGTATTCCAAGCCGTTCACAAAGGCCGGCACAGGAATACCGCTCAAAACGGCTAAGGAAATAATCTTACGCAGACTGCCGAGGCCGCTGTTAATGCGTGACAGGAAAAATTCATCAAAGACCAGATTTTCCATAGACGGATTTTTTTCATAGGCTTCCGTAATCTTATTGAGGAATACGGCCTGAATAATGCAGCCGGCTCTGAAATAGAGGCAATAGCCCCGTAGTTGAGATCCCAGCCGTATTCTTCCGATGCCTTGCGATACAAGGAGAACCCTTGAGCATAGGCCATAATCTTCGCCGTATACAAGGCTGTGCGCAAATCTTCGGCAAATTCCGCTTTGTCGACAGCGGCGACGGAAGGTGCCGCAATGACCTCTTGAGCCGCTTTACGTCCCGTATCGTTGGAAGATACGCGCGTATTGCAAGCCGCCGTAATCATGGAAATATTGACGCCCAGCTTCAAGGCTTCCAGGCTCGTCCAACGCCCCGTACCCTTTTGGCCTGCCGCATCAACGATTTTATCGATAATGTCGCCGTCCGCCAGATCGTCTTCTTCCGCAAAAATATCGGCGGCAATACCGATGAGGAAACTCTTCAGTTCCCCCTGATTCCACCGGTGGAAGGTTTCAGAAATTTCCCGATTCGTAAACTTGCCTACGTATTTCATGAGCAGGTACGCTTCGGCAATCAGCTGCATATCCGCATATTCAATACCGTTATGTACCATCTTTACAAAATGACCGGCCCCGTCTTCACCGATATAAGTGCAGCACGGTTTGCCGTCATCGGCTTTTGCCGCAATAGCTTCGTACACGTCCTTTATTTCCGCATAACTTTCCTTATGGCCGCCGGGCATAATAGCCGGACCGCGACGAGCGCCCGTTTCACCGCCCGAAATACCCATACCGTAAAAATGGATGCCCTTAGCCTTGCAAGCATCGTAACGACGGCGCGTATCTTCAAAGAAAGAGTTGCCGCCGTCAATGACGATATCCCCTTCTTCCAACAGCCCGTCCAGAGATGCAAGCATGCTGTCTACAGGTGCGCCTGCCATGATCATGAGCATGATTTTACGCGGACGCTTCAAAGACTGTACAAACTCTTTCAAATCATAATAAGGCGTAATTTTTTCATGAGGCCGTTCGGCAACAAACTTTTCCGTCAAATCGGGCGTATAATTATATACAGCCACGTCAAACCCGTGGTCGGCCATATTTAAAGCCAAATTACTGCCCATGACGGCCATGCCGACAACGCCGATATCCTTTGCCATATAGGTGTCTCCCCCTGACTTATAATTTCTTCTGGTATGCCGTAATCGCTGTGAACTGCGGCAATAAATTATCATAAAGTTGTTCAAAAATACTGTACAGCTCTTTATATGTTTCCGCGTTTCCGGCCTGAGGCGTATAAACCTTCTTGGCATGAACGAGTTCCGCCGTATCGGCAATACTCTTCAACTTACCGCTGGAAATAAAGCCCAGTACGGCTGCCCCGAAGGCTGCCCCTTCGCTGTTGTCCGGCAAGGTAATAGGCTCATTCAGTACATCCGACAGAATCTGCAGCCACAGCTGAGATTTCGTAAAGCTGCCGCTGACGCGAATATCTTCAACAGGACCGAACTCTTTGAGAGCTACCATGACGCTGTTTAAGCAATAGCAAATCCCTTCCATAACGGCACGAATCATATGAGATCGGCTATGATTCAACGAGAAACCGAAGAACATACCGCGTAATTCGGAATTCCAGTACGGAGCCCGTTCACCCGTAAAGTGGGGCAAACAAATAAGCCCGTCCGCACCGGCTTCTACGTGTTCAGCCTTCATGGTCATCAAATCGTACGGATCGATATCGAGAGATTCAAGAGTATTGCCGCCGTAATGGCAAATCTTGTCGCGAACCCAACGTAAAATCATACCGCCGTTATTGATGGCTCCGCCGGCTACCCATACATCGTCGACAAGGTTGTAGCACCATGTACGCATCTTCGGATCCGTCTTCGGCTCCTTCGTAAGCATGCGCAAGGCGCCGCTCGTTCCGATGGTGCAACTCAACTGTCCCGGGTTGACGGCACCGATACCGACGTTGACGAGAACGCCGTCCGTAGCACCGATAACGACAGGAAGGCCTTTCGGCAAACCGAGTTTTGCCGCCGCTACGTCACTCAAAGCGTGGCTGTATGTCGTCGATACGACAGGCGGCATATATTCCTTGGAGATACCCGCATATGCAAGAATTTCATCATCCCATGACAAGGTTCTTTCATTGTACATACCGCTTGTTGAAGCCGTAGATTTATCAATAACCCATTCGCCCGTCAAATTATAGAAGATGTAGTCCTTCAGTGAACCTACATACTTCATTTGTCCGAACAAGTCGGGCTGATACGTTTTCAACCAAATAATCTTGGCTAACGGATAGGATGCATGAATAGGGCAGCCGGTCCGTTCGTAGAACTTGCGACATAAGTCCGGGTCCTTCTTCATGTCCCGTACAATACCGGCACTGCGGCTATCCGCCCAAGTCTGCATGTCCATCAACGGTTCTTTATTTTCATCAAGACCGGCAAAGCTGTGCATAACCGTACTCAACGCAATACCGGATAATTCCTTGTTTTTATAACGAAGCTGAGCCGCCGTCTTCTTTACCACTTCTTCAACGGCTTCATATATTTGCAAAGCACTTTCTTCCGCCCAATCCGGATGGGGAGTCAAAAGAGGATAAAACGCTTCGGAAGAAGAAACGCTGACCCCTTCGGCCGTATAAGCAATAGCCCGGACGCCTGTCGTACCGACATCGACACCGATCCATACTTCCTGATTCTGCGAATCCATGGTCATACCCATTAGTTCGTACCGCCTTTCGTGCAATCAACTGTAAGACTACTTCTCATAAACCAATTATAGCCTTCCGCTCTTTTAAAATGCAATATATTTTTCATTTTCTAAATATCATTTTGATATATTTTTATCATTTTACCCCTGTCAGGTATGACCAAATGTAATGTATTCATTTATATTCTCTTCTTTCAGTAATTCTTATTTTTAAAATGACATACAAAAAGAGCATATTGTCGAGCTTTCACCCGGCAATACGCTCTTTGCTTTTTATTGATTGGCATGCTTAGTTCCTTATGAACCTACATTTTTATATCAATTCTTTAAAGTGCCTACAATATCCTGAATATTGCGGACCCCTTCTTTTTCGCACCAGGTCTGCATGCCGACAGCCATCTTTTCGATGGCACGGGGATCAACGAAGTTATAAGCTCCTACGGAAACTATCCGGGCACCGACGAGCATAAATTCAACAGCATCCTTCCAGCTACTGATACCGCCCAAGCCGAGAACGGGAATAGATACGGCTTTAGCCGTCTGCCACACCATGCGCAAAGCTACGGGCTTTACGGCAGGACCCGATAAGCCGCCCGTAATATTTCCCAGTAAAGGACGCCGGGCATCGATGTCGACGGCCATACCCGTCAACGTATTGATAAGAGATACCGCATCGGCTCCGGCTGCCTCAACGGCCTTCGCCATAACCGTAATATCCGTTACATTCGGCGACAGCTTTACAATAACCGGCTTTTTCGTATGCTTGCGAACACTTTCCGTTACAGCAGCAGCCGCCTTCGGATCCGTTCCGAAGACAATGCCCCCCTTCTTTAACATTGGGACAGGAAATATTGACTTCCACCGCATCGATTCCGGCTACGTCAAGGCGAGCCGCCAACTCACCGTAGTCTTCCGTAGATCCGGCCGACATATTGACAATAAACCGTGTCTTCAAGCGGCGAGCCTGAGGCAAAATATCCCTCAGGAACACGTCTACCCCCGGATTTTCCAAGCCGATACAGTTGAGCATACCGCTAGGCGTTTCGGCAATACGCACGCCTTCATTGCCCGATCTGGGCAAGGGAGTAATGCCCTTGGAAATGACGGCCCCCACCGCTTCCATAGAAAGAAAATCTTCATATTCCGAGCCGAAGCCGAAGGTCCCCGATGCACCGGTAAGAGGCGTATTCATCTGAAAGCCGAGAAACTCGCTTCCCAATCTGTCGAAATTCATCAGAATACCTCCTTACTGTCAAATACGGGGCCGTCGGAGCAGACCTTATAGCGCTTTTTGTCCTTCTTACTCTCAAACGTACAGCCCAGACAGACACCGATACCGCAAGCCATGCGTTTTTCCATGGATACTTCGCAAGAAATACCCGCTTCTCGGGCCTTTTCGGCAATGGTCTTCATCATCACCGTCGGTCCGCAGACGGCAATGCGATCAATTTTATTTTCCGAGAAAATCTGCGGTAACGCCGCTACGGCAAACCCCTGAATCCCTGCTGAACCGTCATCGGTCGTCACATATACTTTTTCCGCCTTATCCTTAAAAAACTCTCTCCAAAACGTTTCTTCCTTTGTCTTGCCGCCGACGAGGACAACCGGCTTTTCAGCAAGTCGCCCGGCCAGGCAAATAAGGGGGGCCAAGCCTACACCGCCACCGACGAGAAGGACTTTGCCCGCAGCCGTTGAAAAGGTTCCCTCGCCGAGGGGTCCTTCGACAGATACTGTGTCGCCTGCACGCAAGGTTGTCATGGCCGTCGTTCCCGTTCCGACAAGACGGTAAATAATCGTCACTTCTCCCGTCTCCCCGCAGGCTTCCACAATCCCGAAAGGGACGGCGCAGAAAAGCAGTCTCCACGGATACGTTGACGAACTGTCCCGGCAGAGCCGTCCGAGCAATCTGCGGTGCCTCAAAGGTCAACTTGTAAATAGCTTCCGTAATGGCCTCGTTGCTTATGACACGGGCCTCTTCCAAATACTTTTTCACCCTAAGTCCCCCTTAATTTCTCGCAGCTTTATCTGCCAAATTGGGATTGGCTTCCAGAAGGCAGTGTAATAACTCGTTGCATCCCGCTTCCACATCTCGGTAGGTCTGTTGAAAATCTCGCGTATACCACGGGTCGGCAATGTCTCTGTCTTCACCGGCAAAGGTCAGGAGCGTGTACACCTTTTCGGCATCGTGAAGCCCCGTAATCCGTTCAACACCGCGTATATTCTCTTCATCAAAGACAATAATATAGTCATACGTATTATAATCATCCTTCGTCATCTTCACGGCTCGACGGGGCGTAAAGGGAATCTCCTTTTCCGTCAATACATCTTTCGTGGCGTAATACGTATCGTTACCCGCTTCGTCATTCGTCGTCGCCGCTGAAGCTACTTCTATCTCACCGGAAAGACCGGCACGACGAACGATTTCTTTCATATAAAATTCCGCCATAGTAGAACGGCAAATATTCCCGTGACATACAAATAAAATCTTAATCACTGGCCCTGACTCCTCCGTCATTCACATGTACTGATACATCTTGTTTATTGTAACAGAAATGCGCTGACCTTTCATTAAGAAACCTTGTAAGAAATAAGATTTCCAACAACTTCGCCGCCTTGCAGACCGCTATAAAAAAAGAGATTCGCCGTCCTATGAGCGAACCTCTTTTTTACGATATATCTCCGTACACTTTAATACCGTATTTCTCGTATCGGCCCGTAAACTTTCCATTAAACGGCAATTTCTTGCACTCTCTCCGACGATAAGCGTAATTGTTCGCCCCTTTTTACGTTCCAAATACACCATATATCGATTGCCCGATCCGTAGCGCCCCCGAACATGATGTACCTGAATGGAGCGAATATCTTTTAAAGGAATCGTCCTCGGACCGAACTGAATAGCCCCGTGAATATAAAAATTTCCCTCGGCAATACGATAAGCCTCAAAAAAACTCCTGCCACTGCGAAGCGAGGCCGTAAGTCGACGAATGACGATAACAAGAACGACACAGCACAGAAATATAAAAGCATTCCGAAAAAGAGGAAATCTTCCCATAGAATCAAAGCCTACCCAAAAATAATGAATATATTCCGTCATCTGCCTTTCCCTTTCATTTCCCGTCTTAAAATATATTCCGTCACGGCAAAAACAATGACTAAGAGCGGGCCTCCTTCAATGACGACAATAGGCAAAGCCTGAATGAGGATATAGTAGAAGACACTTCGCTCATAAGGGTCGTATATATTCCAATGTTCCGTATTGATCAAATCCCCGACAAAGTCCAAACGGTCTTCATACCAACGCAGGAAGGGCCCCGGATGGGAATCGGAAATCATCGACGCCGTCCCTATCACAAATACAAGAAAGTATATAAGAGCGATAACCGTGACCCGTTTCCATACACGTCGAAATACGTGCAGACAAAATCGGTCCCTGTCTTCAGCCGACAGCCGGTCCCAAGTCACATCCTTACGACACTCCTTGTTAAACCGATATACAACATACTTATATAAAAAATGCTTACGTATATCTATCTTCATAAAAAACCTAGCCTACACTACTCATAACCTTGCCGATAAAGTAAATAAAATAGATGAAACCGCCGGAAATGACAAGATAGACAAAAGACCCTAAGGTGACGGCAAGCTCCTTATGATGCCCTGCCCAGCCCTTACGACTATACCAAACGATAACGGCTATTTTCAAAATAATACTTAAAGCCATAATATAAGGCAGTCCTGTAAAGGCATAGGCAATCAAATACCCGCCCACAGCAGATACTACGGATTCACCCTCATCACCCAATCGCAATCCGATTCCGACAAAAAAACTGCAAAACAAAGACAAGTCTAAAAGTACGGATACCAGCAATAACTTACGCCCTAATCCTTTAAAAAAATCCATACCTACCTCCGCATCTACATATCATAATGGTAATATACCATACTTCCCGCCCCCTCACTATACAGCCAACACGGAGACACAAAAAAAGCCGACGTACATACGTCGGCAAAAGCCCGTCAATCTGAATATCCAATGCGGGCAACCGGTGCCAGTGCCGCCTCGTTGGATATTCAACCCGACACATCCGGTGAAACAAGTATATCAGAATATAAAAAAACGCTCAAACCCGATATAAATAACGAACATGTGTTACACACGTTCAAAATAATACCAAGAATGAGCTAAAAGCCCGACAGTCGGAGCGTCCCCCGCAGGCAACCGGTGCCAGTGTCGCTTCGTCTGACGCTAGACCCGACACATCCGGTGACCTAAGTGTATCAAACACAAGGACGAACGTCAATAAAGGGAATGTCTACTTCGTACTGGTATGACGGTAGTCCTTTACTTTTTGCGTGTTTTTTATATGCCCGGGCCGTCTTTTTGTTTTTAGTCGTGTAAATACTCCAGCCGTGTACCATATCCCCGGCACCGGTAAGGGCTTTTCCCGGATTAAACTCGTTAATGTCCATACCGCTTCCATGCCATGCGCGTTGGTCAAAAGTTTGCCGGTTTTCATTGTTGACGCTTTTTAATTTTTCCGCTATAGTGTTGATATCAATAGAGGAAGTGTCGCGACCCGGTAGTCCCTGCGTATTATGCGAAAGGCTCCGGGCGGTCCCTTCCTCTATTTTTTGTTTTATAATCGCCTTAACGGATTCAGTGCTTGCCGCCATACCGGTTTTAAACCAGGTTTTGCCCTTTTTATCGAACTCAAGAACTATACAATAGCTTCCGTATTTCCCGTTTATTCGCGCTAATATCGGAGTCCCGATGAAATTCGCTTTATGCGTTTTATTTGATATTGCCACGACATGCAAAGTTCCTATGCATTCTTCTATATCTTCCATTTATTTTAATGTTAATTTATGTCCACGGTGTTCTGTCATTGCATGAATAACCTGTGCCTCAGCATAGATCACTCCAAACTTCCCGGTGAACATTATCTTATTTTCTGCTTCACCCGCTTCTCTCCTTGTTTTTATTTTTTCTAAAAATTCTTTTAAGTTTTTTACGCCAGCCTTGCGAACATCGAACATCGGTTGTGTATAAGTTTCTTTTGTATTGTATGTGCTGCCGATATTCACCGCATGCTCCGCCATAAAGTCCTTGGCCGTATAGGCCGTATCGCCGTATTCGTTGCGGATTCTTGCCCAGCTTTCGGCCATACGTGCGTAAATGAAGGCGTTTTCATTAGCAGCTAATTTGGATTTATCGCTACCGTCTTGAAGGCGATTTGCGACTTCGTTATATACTTCGTAACCTTTCTTTGTGAGAGATTGCTTTACGGCGTAATTGCTCATAGCTAACTCTTTAATTTTGTCTTCCAAACCCCTTCACACTTCGTATTTTGCCTTTAAGGAGTTTGCGGGATATGAGCACTGTTGCCGTAGTTGTAGTTCCCTATTATCTCTCAAACGTATAATATCTACCCTAAAGGACCGTAGAGCTATTCACTCTACGGTCCTTTGTAATACTAAAAAGCGAATAAAAAAACGCTCAAACCCGATATAAATAACGAACATGTGTTACACACGTTCAAAATAATATCAAGAATGAGCTTAGTTCCCGACAGTCGGAGCGTCCCCCGCGGGCAACCGGTGCCAGTGCCGCTTCGTCTGACGCTAGACCCGACACATCCGGTGACCTAAGTGTATCAAACACAAGGACGATCGTCAATGAAGGGAAAACAAAAAACCGGCGTACATACATACGTCGGTAAGAATTAAAATTAGTGGGTCCGTCCGAGTATCCGCGATCCACGTCCCGAGACGGTGTTGCAACGCCGGATACTCAGCCCAACACCACGGGCAAGATCAGTATAACCACTCTTATTAGAATACGTCAAGAGAAAATCATGTTTTCGTTCCAAAATAAAAAGGTGCTACTGCCGGGGCGCGATGCTCGTAAGAACCCCTGCCATACGTCCGAATGCGGCGGCAGAAATACACCTTTTCACGTCAAGTGTAGCAAATGGGTGAGAACTTGGCAAGGGAAAATCAGATATTACACATACAAGTCGTATATCAAAGTTTTATCCGACTTTTAGGGTATGATCTGTGCTTGCAGCGCTCTATTTAATGTCTATTATTTCTTCATAATTCGCCATACAGTTGTCCTGCTGACAGCTAACAAGTCGGCTATTTTTTCGTTAGTATATCCTAATAATTCTTTAAATTTTTTTCAATTCGTTTTTCTTAATTGTTCATTATTTTCCGATTTAGCTCCATCCAAATAAGGGTACATACATTTAACTGCCTCTACAATATTTTTTTCACCGATTGATTTGATTAAACACTCATATCTCCAATCGGCCGTTCTATAACTGGATTGTTCAAGTATTTTTTTACATATTTTATAGAAACAGTTCTTAGTTCAGTGACATTACCGGGCCAAGTATATGTGACTAAAAGTCTTTCCATTTTCTCAGTCACGGATTGGATTTTCTTAGATTTGGTCAAACTGAGAAGATACTTCATAAACAAAGGTACTATATCTTCAATTCGCTGCCGTAAACCAGGTATTTGTAATTGATTTATGGACAGAGCTTGTCTTAAATCCGGACGAATCTTCTGTTCTTCATCAGGGAGAGCTACCGTATAAAAAAACGATATCAAAAATATCCGGTAATGCCATTCCCGGTAAAAATATCTGTTTATGATAGATTGCATTGCTCAAAATTGCTTGTACTCGTAATGAGGCCATTTCTATGTTTTTTAATATAACGCTTCCCCCATTTGCATCCACAAGCAATCCATCAATTCGGCATCCTTTTTCTATATATCCGTAAAATATTTTATTAGCATTGTCGTCATCAACCAGAGCTAAATCTATGGTTATACAAGTTTTGTCGGCTCTATGAGATGCATTATGCAGACACATGGCTATTTCTTCTCTGGCTGTTCCGATTTCTCCTAAAATCATAGTATGATCTTCTACCGGAATTATATTATGACAACTATCCACCAGTCCTTTCATTCTATTAGAATATGCCGTAATATTTTTCAATTTATACACCGGAAAAGGATTCTTTATGTTTTTCCCCTTTCGCCTTAAGTTATGCGGATTAGGATGGAATGACATAATAACACCGCTATTTTTCCCATAAACGACGATCTTCTCCATAACGCACCGCATCATAGTGTTAGCAATCAAATGATAACTGTCGTTTGAACAAGCTTCATTTTCCATAAGCTTTTTATACGGCAAGTTAGGGAAGAGTTCTTCGGCGCTCATAGCCTGAAGATCCTGAGCGGACGCTTGTATATATTTTTCCATAGTCTTATTCATAAATTCAATTTTTCCGTCTTTATCGGTTATAACAATCCCTAATTGAGCCGTGTATAAAACAGATTTAAAAATTTGCTTGTTTCGCTTTGTTTCAGATAATTGGATTGCCAAATCTCTGGCCCTTAAGCAGGCTTCTCTAATAGTTTCCTCACCGGCATACAGCCTCACATAAGGTTTATTCAATGTAATTGCAAGATCTATTGTCGCTGCCGCTCCTATAACCACCTCGCAATCAGTCTTTTCAATAGACTCTTTCAAATCCGAAACATCGTCAAATACTATAGGACATACCATAGTCTCTGACAATTGTTCATACATGGACAGCCGAGGGACAACCGTAGCATCTTTATGATATACAACACCGATTTTGGAATATCCCAGTTGTTTTGCATGTTGTATAGCAACCATATAATCTATATCTCTAACACGAAACTCTATCAGCGGCAAGGAGTAGTTTCGTTTAAAGCGTGCCGCACTACCGCCTCCTGTAACAAAAACCTGTGTACCCTCCTTTAATGCCGTTTGAACAACTTCATCCTGATTTAATAAATCCGCTTCATACAAATCATATTCCGTGTCGGTATGATCCAGTTCACTGATTACCGTCTTTGCTAATTCCCACATATAAGAAAAACACATAATATGCAAACCTTATACTTATCTTTCCGGACGGACCCATTCATAACTTTACAAACACACATCCCTTCATACCTATTCATTTCTCTCATGCATCGAAATTAAGTCGCCATCTTACATCACGTGTTATATGCTTTTTAGTTTCATTTATTTTATATTGCTTGTTTATGAAACATTTTTTTGTTCATTTTCGCCTTTTTTAACACAATTATACATTACTTGTTCTCTATTTTAACATAATAACCATCAAGAATGTTCTTATTTATTTTGATTAAAAGACAGGATGTGACGAAATGAAAAAAGCATTGGAAGACATTATTGTATTAGACCTCACACGTGTACTTGCCGGTCCTTACTGCACGATGATGTTGGCAGACTATGGTGCAAATGTAATAAAAATAGAGGTCCCCAACAAAGGCGATGATACTCGTGCATTCGGCCCCTTTAAAAACGGTGAAAGTCTTTACTATGCTAATGTAAATCGAGGCAAAAAGGGCATTACGTTAAACTTGAAATCCGAAAAAGGAAAACAACTCTTCCTCGATTTAGTCAAAAAAGCCGATGTAGTTGTAGAGAATTTCCGTCCCGGAGTTATGGATAAACTCGGAATTGGTTATGACACTTTAAAAGAAGTAAATGACCAAATTATTTATGCCGCAGTTTCCGGCTTCGGTTGCTATGGTCTAAATCCGATCGCCCCGGATATGATATCATTGCCCAGGCTACCGGCGGACTCATGAGCATTACCGGAGATCCCGGCGGACACGGTATTCGTGTCGGCAACGCTATGGGCGACGTTCTGGGCGGCATGAACTTAACTATCGGCATACTGATGGCACTCCATGCAAGAACACTCATACATAAAGGCCAACGAGTAGACGTATCTTTAGTTGACTCCGTAGTTTCCAGTTTGGAAACAGGAACACAACGATTCTTTGCATCGGGAAAGCAGCCTGAATTAATGGGAAACCGTTATGCCGCCGCATACCCGTATGATTCATTCCAAGCCAGCGACGGTTTATTTGTTATCGGTTGCGGTAATGATAAGTTATTCTCCCTATTTTGCAACAAGGTAATTAATATGCCTGAGTTGTTGTCTGACCCCAGATTTGAAACAAATTTGAAACGCTGTGAAAACCATCAGGAATTAAAACCCATTATAGAAGAATGGAGCCGCCACCTTACAATCGACGAAGCCGTTACACTTCTAAATGACGCCGGAGTTCCTGCCGCACCTATTAACGGCTTAAAACGTGTGACGGAAGATGAACATATTGCCGAAGCCCGAGAAATGTTTGTATCTTTGCCTCACCCGGTTATCGGGGATATGAAAGTCAACGGCAACCCTGTTAAATTAATGGATACCAAAGTACAAATCTCCAGGCCTGCACCGGCGTTAGGGCAAGATACCGGAGATGTATTATCCGCTCTCCTGGGTCTTAGTGATAGCGAAATAGAAGATTTGAAAACAAATAATTATATTTAGGAGGATCTGTCATGGATATTAAATCTGTAAATTTTGTTGAAGTTGGTCCCAGAGACGGTTTTCAAAATGTAAAAGAATATATTCCTCTCGAAAAAAAACTTCACATCATAGATATGCTGATTCAATCGGGAGTTAAGTCTATGGAGCTCACCTCTTTTGTGCACCCCAAGGCTATTCCCCAAATGAAAGACTCGCACGATGTAGTCATTAAAACGCTCGAAAAGCACGGTTCTTCCGACGTTGATTTTTTTGCACTCGTCCCTAATTTATTTGGAGCAAAAGCAGCTGCAGAATGCGGTTTAACCAAAATTGATACGGTTATTTCGGTAAGCGAATCTCATAATAAAGCAAATATAAATCGTACTGTTTCCGAGTCTTTAGAAGGATTAACCGCTATCCGCCAAGAGTTACCTGACATGGAAATAATTCTTTCTTTAGCAACTGCATTTACTTGTCCTTTTGAAGGCATTACACCTATAGATAATGTACTATCTATCATCCGTAAAGGCGTTGACTTGGGAATTCATCAATTCTGTTTAGCCGACACAATAGGACAAGCCGATCCTTTAATGGTACGAAATACCGCTAAAGCCGTACTCAAAGAATTTCCTAATGAACATTTCGAATTGCATATTCATGATACCCGAGGAATGGGGCTTGTCAGTACATTAGCCGGAATTGAAGCCGGAATTAATTCAGTTCAGGCTGCAGTCGGCGGTCTCGGTGGTTGTCCGTTTGCTCCCGGAGCCTCCGGCAATGTAGCTTCCGAGGACTTAATATTCATGTTAAACGCTATGGACATTCACACCGGCATAGACTTCCAAAAGCTGCTTGATACAGCCCTGTATGAAACAACAATTATATCCGGTAACTATAGCGGTCACCAGATACACGTCAACACCCCCTGCTCCAACTAGGTTAGTCACAACGGAGGTATAATTATGGAAACGATTATGGAGATGGATTTACTTGCATTAGTATTGTTCATTGTTACTATAGTTCTTGCTTTTATACGAAAAGTAAATATAGGTATTTTGGCAATTGCTGTCAGCGCGATTGCAGTCCGTATATTCGGTTTAACAGATAAACAATTAATTAGCGGTATAAGCAGCTCTATGTTTTGTACCTTAGTCGGCATAACTTTCTTATTTGCTGTAGTAAAGTCCACAGGAGCCCTAGACTTATTGGCTGAAAAAATAATTTCAGCTACGGGGAAAAAAAGTTTGGCTTCTTCCGATTGCAATCTACATAGCCGGATTCATTGTTGCAGGTGTCGGCCCCGGTGCAATCCCCGCTTTGGCAATCATCCCGGCTATAGCCGTTACAACAGCTTTAAAAGTAGGTTACAATCCGATTATGTTAGCCCTCATAGGTGAATTCGGATTGATAGCCGGCCGAATGACCAGCGTTACACCCGAAGCCGCCATTATCACTAGTGCAGCAGCTACTTCAGGTGTTGACAATGTAATGCCTGCTATACTGGCTTGTCAGACAGTCATTACTCTTGTCATATCTATCCTTGTATTCATTTATTTCAAAGGATATAAATTGACAACGACCAATACAACGGTAACAAAACCCGGCCCCTTTACTGCTAAACAGCTGATTGCTTTAAGCGGTATATTATTGATGTTAGTATTAATGATTGTATTCAAAGTCAACATTGGTCTGGCAGCCTTTATATCCAGTGCCCTTTTAGTCCTATTCGGCATCGCTCCCGATGGAGAATGCTTAAAAGCCCTTCCTTGGGGAACAATTATTATGGTATTAGGTGTCGGCGTCTTATTAACCATCGTAGATAAGGTTGGCGGAATAAAGTTACTGAGCGCCGCAATTTCTTCCATTATGACCAGTAATACGGCAATTCCTCTTATGGGCGTGTCGGCAGGTTTACTCAGTCTGGTAAGTTCTGCATTGGCAGTCGTATATCCTACCATGATGCCCATGTGTACCGATATAGCTGCACAAGTCGGTGGAGTTGAACCGCTTGCCTTAATGGCAGCCGTCGGAGCCGGAGGATCTTTAGCCGGAATTTCTCCCATGTCAACAGGCGGAGCTTTAATCTTAGCCGCAATGGGGACCAACGTAGAAAACTTTACCTCTACCCAACAGGCTAAAGTATTCGTTCAGTTACTTATGGCTGCGGCCGCTTCCCTCGTTGTCATTATAGTCGTATCAGCGTTACTGTTTGACCCCATTGTTTCATTATTTATATAAATGTCTCCTCTTTTTCAAACATTGAGGGGGAAGTAAACAAACGGTATTACTTGGCACCGAACACGGTTGTGTTCGGTGCCTCTTTTTGCCATACCCGTTTTGGCATTCAATAATATTGAGGTCAGCTCCTACTCAGTGCTGACCTCAATATTTGTTATAAAATAAAAAACGCTCAACCCCGATATAAATAATGAACATGTGTTACACACGTTCAAATAATATCAAGAATGAGCTTAGTACCCGACAGTCGGAGCGTCCCCCGCAGGCAACCGGTGATAGTGTCGCTTCGTCTGACGCTAGACCCGACACATCCGGTGACCTAAGTGTATCAAAACATAAGGACGAACGTCAATGAAAGGAAATGACTACTTCGTACAGATATGCCGATACCCCCTTACTTTCGGCGTATTTTTATACACCCGGGCCGTCTTTTGTTTTTAGCAGTGTAAACCGGCCATGTATCATATCCCCGGCACCGGTAAGTGGCTTTTCCGGGGTAAACTCGTTAAAGTCCATACCGCTTCCATGCCATGCGCCTTGGTAGTAGGTTTCTGCGTCTTCTTCATTGTTGACATTTTTAATGTTTCCGCTATATTATCAATAGAGATAGTGGAAGTGTTCTGACCCGATAGCCCCCGCGGAGTATCAAGCGCAAGACTACGGGCGGAACCTTCCGCTATTTTTGTTTTTATAATGTTTTGAGCGGAGCTTTTATTGGTTGCTTGCCCGGATTTAAACCAAATTTTGCCATTTTTATCAAATTCAATGCTGACGTAATAATTGCTTAGTACCCCTTTTATTTCGGCCAATACCGGTCCGTCTTTAAAGTTACTTAAGTGTGAATGCCTTTGCTATGATCATTGGTCAAAGGTTGTATTATTTTGCAAGGTGTTTAAGCCCTTTCCTTCTTTGGCATTGCATAAATTGGTTTCGTCTGCTATACTTTAGTCAAAATAATCACTGATTTGGTACGAGCCCGACACGGGGAATTGCACCCCATTAGCGGAGTACCACTCGGTGATTTTTTTGTGTTTAAATAGTATGCTTCAGCCGGACGATTCCTTTTGGCCGGAATTTTCTGACTCTCCTTTCAAATTTCTTGTTAAACCAATATTGAGGCGGCAACAGCGGCCTTATTTTCATCATTTTTCAGATGGTCTAGCATTACTAAGCTCCCCTGCTATGTGCATACGATAAATAATTTTGGTTGTAGTTCCCCATCATCTCTTTCAAATGTATAATGTCTGCCCTAAAGGACTGTAGAGCCATTCACTCTACAGTCCTTTGTAATACTAAAAAAGCAAATAAAAAACGCTCAAACCCGATATAAATAATGAACATGTGTTACACACATTCAAAATAATACCAAGAATGAGCTTAGTTCCCGACAGTCGGAGCGTCCCCCGCAGGCAACCGGTGCCAGTGTCGCTTCGTCTGACGCTAGACCCGACACATCCGGTGACCTAAGTGTATCAAACACAAGGACGAACGTCAATGAAGGGAAAACAAAAAACCGGCGTACATACATACACCGGTAAGAATTAAAATTAGTGAGTCCGTCCGAGTATCCGCGACCCACGTCCCGAGACGGTGTTGCAACGCCGGATACTCAGCCCAACACCACGGGCAAGATCAGTATAACCACTATCATAAGAATACGTCAAGAGAAAATCATGTTTTCGTTCCAAAATAAAAAGGCGCTACTACTGCGGTCGATGCTCGTAAGAACCCCTGCCATACGTCCGAATGCAACAGCAGAAATACACCTTTTCACGGCAAGTGTAACAGATGGGTGGGAACTTGGCAAGGGAACCATATCATTTAACATTCACCTTTTTTGAGGACCATTCTTTTAACCTTGCTCAAATCATTTTTATCTGATATACGCTGCTCGAATAGAGGACTTATCGTTACGCGCTTGGGCGATTGGAGCCCGATGGCAGTTAAAAACACAAGTCCTTTTTTTCTTATTTAGCTATACTCCGTATCTCTCTCAAGAGTATAATACTTCGGCTGCTCCTTCTAAGTCTTCGATGGTTGTAGTTCCCTATTATCTCTCTCAAGGGTATAATCGAGTGGCGTGGTTGAAGTACAGTTTAGGAAACTGCATAACTATCAAGCATTTATGCTATTTCTGAGCACCGTTTTCAGTTTGCTAGCATATAAATTGTATAATTCACTATATTTTTAGATGCTATCGAATGACACTTTGCACTATAACTAGACCTCTAATATTATTTTAGAGGTCTAGTTAATTTCTACGCTTCACTAATATTACGCTTGATTAAGTGAACTAAACTGACACCATAATCAACTAAAAACTGCTTTTCAGAATCATTAAATTCCCTGCGATCACACAAAGCTTCCTCTGAACCATGACGCATACACTGAGTATTAATTCTAAACTCTCTACATTTAACAAAATCACGGATATTATCTATATCCGGTATATCTATAAATCTACCATTGCGTTTTAACCCATGTTCAATTACATTATTTAATGCTGCAAGTTTAGCATCTACACTCATCTCTTGCCATGAAGTGTCATTAGATTCAATTATATTTATTAGTTCTACAACCGCTTCAGTCGGTATGACTCCTTGTACAGATTTCTCAAAAACCAACTCTCTAATGATTTGTCTTCTTATAGACCATCTAACCGTAGTCATGTTTCCATTAGTATAGCCATTATCAAAAGCATATTGTCTAATATCTGTGTAGGCAAAATCAAGTAAACTCTTTGGGCGTTCAAAAAGTTTTGGAAACTGTCGAATATATATATTGTGATGAAAAAAATAAAATGAAATCAATATAAACCACGACTCATCTTCAGGTGTATGATTGTCTGGAGGTTGACATATCGAACGAAATTTATCTTCTAACTCATCCTCATCATCTAACTTATACTCTAAAACACTCGGCTCCAAGCCAAACACAACAACTTCCTCATCAGCAAAACGTTGGATTTTAGTACAAAAACGTTCATAATATGTACCTTCAACACAGTTATCAAAATTATCTAACAAGTCAATCATATTATTTATTCCTCATCTTGTAACTGGTTGCGAATATACTCTTTTATCGCACCTTCATACCTGCCTACCGTATCTACGTAATAGCCTCTGCACCAGAAGTGTCGATTTCCATATTTGTACTTAAGATGGGCATGTTTATCAAATATCATGAGGCTACTTTTACTCTTTAAATATCCCATAAAACTCGACACACTCATATGCGGGGGTATGGTTACTAACATATGAATATGATCCGGGCAACATTCTGCTTCTAATATATCTACATGTTTTCTTGTGCATAAGTCACGTAAAATTTTCCCTATATCACTTCTTAATTTTTTATATATAATCTGTCTGCGATACTTGGGTGCAAACACAATGTGATATTTACATCTCCATTGGCTATGTGATAAGCTTTGTACGTCATTCATTGACATGGAACCTCCTCTTTGTACAATAATGTGGTTGCCACCGCTATCATTGTACCACGGGGAGGTTCTTTCCTTTTCTATAAGAATATTTTTCCAACCCCCAGTTTAACTGGGGGTTTTGTCATGCCTATTCGGCGTACAATAATGTTAAAGTCAGCACCTATTCGGTGCTGACTTCAACATTTATTATAGAACCTTATCTAGTCAACCAATATTATATACTCATTCTTATCTAATTATTGCTAGGCACTAGGTGCTTATTTTATTACCTTACATTTCAATTCTTTACAAATGCGATAATTGGCCTCATAGTACGCCTCTTTACTCATTATACTCTTTAAATATTTGTTATAATAAGCACTAATATTACACTTTAGAGGCCGGGTATCATATATTTGACATCTGTGTGTCACGATATCATAGTGCCGACATACACCGTCACCACGATCCAAATCACTATATAAAGGATTGTTATGTAAAGATTTACAACACTGACCACACATATCACAGTTAAAGGTGGATTCCACTTTTTCTATTTCCCATACTGCTTTATAATCATGGCCGATTTCTCGGTAAGGGTACCGTTTTTTTCATGTAAAAGAGGTGTATCCAGAACTACCTTGAGTGTTTTTATTGCCATCGCCGCACTACCGACTGAGTTTTTATCCTCAACTGAATATGCACTATAATCATATCCCTGAGTCTTTACAATAGCTTTTAACTTATTGTTATACACGTTAGACTGCCTATCTAACCGCTTCAATATTTCTGTGATTTGAGTAGCTCTAGTCGAAATCGCCCGCAGCACAGATTCTACATGCATACATTCTGACCGAAACTGCTCCACTTTTGCCCTATATGTTTTAGCCTTAGACAATTCTTCATCAGCTTTAGAAGAAGCAATAATTCCTGAAACCAATAAGGCCGGTCCTAAGACGATACCTCCTAATACAGCTGTCCCAGCCGCCATTCCCAAACCGCCTGATGCTATACTACCACCACCGAACCAGGCTAGGGTCGCATTGGTGGCCGCAACCCCCGATAAGGTACCAATTGCCGTACCCGTCGATGCTGTCGCTAAAGTGCTTACAGCCCCGTAGGCACCTAAAGCAGTAATCCCTCCACCAGTCAACCCTGTTGTAGCACCACCGATAATCTGAGCCGCTGAAATACTTGCCAGTCTCAACTCTTTTATAGAACTACTATCAGGTGTAAAATTTCGTAATTCCTCCATTCCTACGCTATCTTTAAAATTAACATTTTTTAACTTAGAGAAAAATATCAACGAAGCTTTTTATGTTCCCAGCCATAATACTGATTTTCTCTTTGCCCAACTCTTCAATACGAATATTAGTATTTCTTTTGGAAGACTCTACTTTCTGTTCCGATTCTTTAACACACTCCTTTCCCTCTTCAACGATTAATTTAGCCTGCTTCAGTATCTCTTTCGCATCAATCGCCCCTGCAACTCCAATAAGACCAGAGCCTACAGCAATAGCCCCTAAAAATAAACGGAATAGGCATATTTTCATCTCTCCTTCATTACAACTCAAAATCGACAGATGAATCCAACATCATCTCATCAAATTCCTGCATATTATGAATCCCTATATCTTTGCCAAAAGCATTGGCAATACGATTAAGTCCATTGACTAATTTGTCAAAATCATTATTTTTCGAGGCCGCACATATTTCGTCAAAGCCTTCATTAACAGCCTTAGCACGGTCTGCAAATAACTTTTTCGTAGCCGTTTCAAAAGCTTCCCGTTCACGAGTCATTTGTGATATAGCTTCTTCCGACGTCTTGCGTACCCGCTCATATTCTTCCCTGGCCAACTTTGCCCCATTCATAGCTTTATTCAAGTCATTCCAAAATCCGCCACAAAGCGCCGCTCCAACCATGGCTCCTACAGCTGCCCCCACAAAAGGGATGGGAATTAGTGTTTGCCCTACGGCCATACTATACCCGGTTACAGACATAGACACTCCTGTTGCACCCAATTCTTGAATGCATTCTTTTGTGTCGATTTCACCTTTAGCGTATTTCAGTAACGTACTTCCGGTTGCCATGACGGAAGATACAATTTGCCCCGGTACATTAGACTGAGCCAAAGATTTAATAAACGGCGAACTGCTACTCGATAATGTATGGGCTACTACAGTAAGGCCACCGCCAACCCCATAGGCGACTCCAGCAGACTTGGCCGTATCTGTAACTAAATCTTTTAATGCCTCCTGCGGAGATTTTTCACCTTTAATGATGGCCGTAATATTGGTTATAGCAGACATCGCCCCTGTCAACCCTGCTGCACTATAAGCCGCATTCGTACCAGCACGGTGGAACTCCGTAGTTACGTTTTCTACCTTTGCCTTCGTTAGCTTCCAGTCAACTTCCCTTTCGGCATCCTTGCCGTCTTGTATTGCTATCTTTTTGGACTTTTTTGAAAGCTTGATTTCTTTATCTTTCAGATACTTTTCATCACCGTAAAACTTCTCGTTTGTACGGCCTCGTTTCGCATTGTTTTGCTCACGAGATACGACTTTAAGGTTCTCCTTGCTGTTAGCCGCTTCTTTAATATCTTCATTTGTCGTCCATGCGTCATTTTTATGACGACCATGGACATTTTCAAGGGTATCAATATGATCAGCCTCAGCGAGATGCTTATCCCAGTTTTTTCCGTACTTGGCCTTCGCATCCCGCTTTTTTAGCAATAACTCCTCCTTTGAATAAGGATCACGAACGGGTTTCCCCTTACTAAAAATATCTTTCTTAGCATTTATTTTAGCTCCGGGACTATCATACAAGTGTCGATTCCCCGTATATTCATTGGGTTTTGCATATTTAATACCCAAGTTTTCAACAGATGTATTCACTGACTCTCCGGCAGCTATTCCGGCAGCTACTTTTTTTGCTCGCTCTCGCTCTTCCTTTTTCAATTTGTCATGTCTTTCTTCTTCAGTAGAATCCATATCCATCCCTTATCTTTAAAATCCTATGACTAGACAAATAAAGCTTCAATCTGTTCGTAAGCTTTTAGTATATCAACAGCAACGTCCTTGATTTTAGACATTTCTACCTTCTCAATACCAAAGGCTTCGCCGGTTTTAATTAACAGATCTTTTTCTTTGGCATCATAATCTTTATCAACAATACACAAAGCAGCAAATTCGAAAAACAGCTTTTTACGAAGCGTTTTATCTAAGCCAGTCATATGTTTCAGGGCTTCGTCAAAATCCCCTTTAATTTCTTTAGGTTCTTCATGAAACTCTATAAAATACTGCTCCATCATTTCCGCTTCTTTAGTTTCAAGCTTACCGTCTGCATTAATAAATGCTTGTGCTGCAACTAAAAAATCACCTTTGTAAGCCTCAGGAATTTCACGTAAAAACATAATTATTAACCCCTTTCCCTTGAAATCATATTTACATTACATTAATGTAACATATATGTAATGTAAATGTAACATATATGTTACATTATATCACTTATTAGAATTTATTCTCATATGATTTTCTCATATCTAAGTGTCCACCAATCTTTTAAACTCATCAAAAAAAGCTCTCGCACTAGGCGAGAGCTTTTTCACATATTAACATTATTGACCCACTGCATCCCCTCGAACCTACCGATTATCCACCTTTTCCGGATACATGTCGTGTTCTGCCAGGCGTTTAAAGGCCACGTCTTCCCACTTAGTTCCTTTTTTTCCGTAGTTGCAGTACGGGTCGATGGAGAGGCCGCCGCGAGGCAGGAATTTTCCCCATACTTCAATGTATTTGGGGTCCATAAGTGTTATCAGGTCTTCCATGATGATGTTGACGCAGTCTTCATGGAAGGCACCGTGGTTTCTGAAGGAGAAGAGGTAGAGTTTGAGGCTTTTGCTTTCCACCATTTTTATATCCGGTACGTAGGAAATGGTGACGGTCGCAAAGTCCGGTTGTCCCGTTATGGGGCAAAGGCTCGTAAATTCGGGGCAGTTAAATTTAACGAAGTAGTCGTGGTCTTGGTGCTTGTTTTCAAAGACTTCCAAGATTTTCGGGTCGTATTCGTTGGCATAGGTCACGTTCTGATTGCCTAAGAGTGTCAGTTTTTCCATCTTATTTTCCTTTCAGTAAGGGATCGATCGTGCCGTTGGCGGCAAAGGCCGCTTCTCTGTCTCTACAGGTACCGCAGAAGCCGCAGGGCTTGTCTCCCCCTTCATAGCACGACCAGGTCAGCTCGTACGGTACATGAAGGCGCAGGCCTTCAGCCACAATGTCCGCTTTATTCATGTGAATGAACGGGGCTTTTAGGGTAATACCGCCGCCCGTACCCTCGTAAACAGCCGTTTTCATGGCGTCGAAGAAGGCCGGCGAGCAATCGGGATAGGCCGCTCCTGCCGCATCGTCCGCATGTGCGCCGTAGACGACGCGTTCGCAATCGAGGCTGAGAGCCACGCCGGCGGCTGCGGAAAGAAAGATGCCGTTTCTGAAGGGCACATAAGTACTTACGGGCGACTGCCCCTTTGTTTCTTCAATTTGTTCGGCATAGCTCGTTTGCGGCACGGCCTTATCCGAATGTTCCATCAGGCTGTTGTGACTATATGAAAATAAGGGAGTCACATCAAAGGAGATACGCCGTACGCCGTAGTAGTTGGCAATTTTTTCAGCACAATTCAGTTCTTTTTTATGTTTTTGTCCGTAGAGCACGGAAAGGGCTATGACATGTTCAGCTCCGTACGTATCTACGGCCTGTGCCAGAGCTGTCGTTGAGTCGATACCGCCGCTCAGTAATACTGCTGTTTTCATATAATCGTCCTTTATTGTAAATAAACTTGAAGGGTTGCATCCGTCTTAAAACGACCCCTTAGTTCCACCGTCTTTGTCCGCGTACTACGGTTCTTAATGCCGCGCGTCGTCACACAGGCGTGAGATGCCGTCAAAATAACGGCCACGTCGTCACTTCCCGTCGCCTTGGCCATAATATCCGCAATGTCTCTGCCGATTCGTTCCTGGAGCTGAAGTCTTTTTCCTACGGCATCACAAATTCTGGCAATCTTGGACAGGCCGATGACTCGCCCTTTGGGAATATAGGCTACTGTCGCCTTCATATCGTACATAAGTGCCATATGGTGCTCGCAAAAGGAAAACATATCGATATCCTTCATGACGACGACACGGTCCTTATCTTCAGTCTGTTCTTCGTCTTCAAAGGTCTTGGCCAGACGGGCCGCAATATCGTCATTCGACTCACCGATACTCGCAAAGACTTCTTCATACATGTCCGCCACACGCTTGGGCGTTTCCTTCAGCCCTTCTCTTTCCGGGTCTTCTCCCAAGGCGACGAGGATGCCGCGAATATGTTCTTCTATGGCTTTTTTGTCTATCATTTATACTCCTCTTTTCTCAGGGTCCCAAATAAACTTATGGAGCTGAAGCTGCAGCCTCCACCCGTTGAGTCGCCTCTGTTTCATAAAGTCTACCATCTGCGCCGGGTCGATGGAGCCGAAGACGGGGCTGATATATACGGCGCAATGATTGACAAGATCGTAGCGTGTTACGATTTCTTCCGCTTTTTGTAAGTCTTCTGTACTTGAAACGACGAACTTTACCGTATCCTTCTCGGTAAGAATGGCGAAGTTTCCCGTCATCATAGCTTTTTCACAACCGCTGCCCGGCAACTTATAGTCCATCGTAAAGGACGGTCGTCGCTTTTGGCAAAACGGAAGAAGGGATACGGCCCCGTTTGTTTCGATTTCTACGTGAAAGCCATGCTTAGACAAGAGATCTATCAGTTCATCTATCCCCTCTTGTAAGAGCGGTTCTCCGCCCGTAAGGGTAATGTCCGTCACTCCTTCACGACAGGCATAGTCGACAATTTCCTGCGGCGATTCTTCCTCGTAAGGACAGTCCGCTTCATTGGCCCAAGCCGTATCGCAATAGGTACAGCTCAGATTACAGCCTTGAAAGCGAATGAAGAGAGCCAATTCGCCGGCACGTTGTCCTTCACCGTTAATGCTCACAAATTTTTCGACAACTCGCATGATTATTCCTCGTATGTCGCCTTATTGGTCGGCGTTTCGTATACTTCTACGCGACAAAGTTCAGGGCAATCTTTCTTTAAAAGATCATAAAAATACTTGGACAGATTTTCCGCCGTCGGTCGAAAAGATACTTCACGCAAGAGAAAGTTTTCTTCTTCAAGACATGCCAAGGTCGTGTCCTTCAACGATCCTTTTTCATAGATTAAGGCGTGGTCAAAAAAGTCGCAAGCTTCTTTCAAGGACTTTTTCAAGTTCCCGAAATCCGTCAGCATGCCCTTTTCCTGACGTGTTTCTTTCAAGGCTTCCGCCTTGGCGTGAGCCCGTACGAGCCAGCGGTGTCCGTGCAGGTTGTGACACTTGCCTTCATAGTTTTTTAAAAAATGAGCGCCGTCAAAGGTCGCTTCACTGCTTATATAGTACATAGTTACCTCATAAAAAAAGCCCTGCTCTGAGCAGGGCTTTCGGTCAACGTAAAAACGCAAACAAAAACAGCCCTGGTTTTGTTTAAGGACAGGATGGTGCAAACGAACTGTCCGCATAGAGTATGCCGTTTCATTGTATGTCCTGAAGCCCCGTTTGTCAACGGCATGAGGTATATAAGAAAACAACGGCCGCCCCGTATGAGGCAAACCGTTGTTTGTATCTTCTTATGCCTGTACTTTTTTCATCAAAAGGGTACGCATGGAATTTAATACGGCCAAGACCATAACGCCTACGTCGGCAAAGATGGCAAACCACATATTGGCAATACCGACGGCTCCCAAGATAAGGAAGAGGACCTTAATGCCGATGGCTATACAAATATTTTCCTTAACAATGGCCATGCACTTGTGAGCAATTTTAACGGCCACGGAAATCTTTAAGGGGTCGTCATCCATGAGGACTACGTCCGCCGCCTCTACAGCCGCGTCGGAACCCATGGCACCCATGGCGATACCTACGTCGGCACGGGCCAGGACGGGTGCGTCGTTCAAACCGTCTCCGACAAAGGCCAGAAAGCCGCCGGCGGCATTCGTTTCTTGCAACAACGCTTCAGCTCGTGCCACCTTATCGGCAGGCAAGAGATTACCGTATACGGCATCAAGTTCTAACGACTTGCCGACCTTGTCGCCCGTCGTCTGGCTGTCGCCCGTCAGCATAACCAGTTTCTTCACACCTTCATTACGTAATGCCTTCACAGCCTCTTTCGAGTGCGGTTTCAAGCATCGGAAACGGCTACGTGACCGGCGTATACTCCGTCTACGGCTACATGAATAATCGTGCCGTCACACCGGCAGTCGGGAACGACGGCCCCTACGGATTCCATAAAGAGGCTGTTACCGACACAGACAATTTTCCCGTTGACTGATGCACGAATTCCCTTGCCGGGAACTTCTTCCCCTCCTTCCACCTTACAGCCGTCACCGTCAGCCTTATAGGCACGACGCACTGATTCGGCAATGGGGTGAGTCGAAATGGCTTCAACGTGGGCCGCCAAATGAAGGAGCTCTTCTTCGGGCGACTTCCCTTCACGCATCGCTTCGGCAAAAAATTCTTTAGCCGGATGAACGGCCGTAACACCGAAGATGCCGCGCGTCAACGTACCGGTCTTATCGAAAACAACCGTCTTTACATCCGCCAGTCGTTCTACGTAATTTGAACCCTTAATGAGAATACCCGCCCTGCCGGCACTGCCGATGGAGGCAAAGAAGGACAAAGGCACACTGATAACCAGCGCACAGGGACAACTGATAACAAGAAAGGTCAAGGCACGGTATATCCAGATATGCCAATTACCTTCCCCCGTCGTAAGGAGTCCGAACAAGGGCGGCAAGAGTGCCAAGGCCGCTGCCAGACCGACAACCGTCGGTGTATAAACACGGGCAAATCGGGTAATAAACTGTTCGGATCGGGATTTTTTGGAACTTGCTTCTTCAATAAGTTCCATGATTTTAGCAGCCGTCGAATCTTCAAAAGCCTTAGCCGTTTGAATACGCAAGACACCGTTAATATTGATGCAGCCGCTTAAAACCGTATCTCCCGGTTTTACTTCACGAGGCATACTTTCCCCCGTAAGGGCTGCCGTATCGAGATTACTGTTACCCGAAAGGATAACTCCGTCAATAGGAATTTTTTCGCCGGCCTTGACGATAATAGTCGTACCGACTTCCACTTCATCCGGATCCACTTGTACCAAGGAGCCGTCCACTTGTTCCACATTGGCGTATTCGGCGTTAATATCCATGAGACTTGCAATATTGCGGCGACTCTTATTGACGGCATATCGCTGGAACCATTCACCCACTTGGTAAAAGAGCATAACCGCAACGGCTTCCGTATAACCTTCGCCGTCATAAAAAGCAATGGCCCAGGCCCCTAAGGTCGCCACAACTATAAGTACGCATTCATCAAGGCCGTTGCCGTGTCTAAGCCCTTCCCAAGCTTCCAGTAAAATGTCATAGCCTACAACCAGATAAGCTACGGCGTACAAAGCAATATGAGCCGCTTTCGGCACGTCGAGAAAGGAGGTACCGATCACAATGACAGCGGCAACGGAGATGCGAATTAAATCCTTCTTCTGTCTGGCACTTAGCATACATGTCCCCCCGATGTAAATTCTTACAAGAAAATTTCGCCGTCAGACGTTGCTTTTTTACAGTTATGTTGTACTGCTTCCATCACGGCTTGCGGATCGACACCGTCTTCAAATTCCACCTTCATCTTTAAAAGCATGAAATTGACATTGGCTTCCTTGACACCTTCCGTCTTATTGGCCGCCGTTTCCATTTTGGCTGCACAGTTCGGGCAGTCGACTTCAATTTTATAAGACTTCTTCATTTTTAAATCCCCCTCATTTTTATGCATGAATATCTGTTCATTTGTATTTCTACTGTATTTTATTAAATTTTGCTTTGGTTGTCAAGAGTTTTTTACACAAAAAGTACGGCCATAATCACAGATTGTTATGACCGTATTTCCAAGAGTTAATGTAATTCCATAACCGCCATATGTCGTCCCGTCTTGCCCTTTTCCTTTCTATACGAAAAAAAGAGGTCCGTATGGGTATGAGTACATATGTCGGCACATTCGATATGATCCTTTTGAAGGCCTGCACGCAACAACAGTCGCCTGTTAGCCTCCCACATGTTAAATAGATACTTGCCTTCTTTCGTCGGCTTATAAAGGTCTGGAACCTCCGTTTTTCCGAAAAAGGTTCGTAAAAGGCCTGTATAACATCGTCTCCCACTTCAAAGCGATCAGGACCCATGGCCGGGCCGATAGCCGCCAAAAATGTCTTTAGCTTCGGATCCGAAGGCTTCTTTCATTTTTTTCTACCGTAAGGCCCGCAATATTACCGGCCGTCCCTCGCCAACCGCCGTGAGCCAAGCCGATAGCCTTGCAAACAGGGTCAAAAAAACAACAAAAGGCGTGCAGTCTGCAAAATTCATGGTCAACGCCACGCCGGGTTCATTCGTAATCAAACCGTCGCAACCGGGCAGTGCGTCTTCCTTGCCTTCTACGCCGCGACCGCAGTCTTTTTTTAGTAACCTGCTCAATATGTACACCGTGTACCTGATTGCACCCTACCAAGTCTTTTGTAGAAAGACCTAAAGCGTTAAAGATACCGCCGTCTGTTTTTCCTTAACGGCCTCTTTGTCATCGCCCTGTAGAAAAAAACTCATATTCAAACTTTTAAAATCCCCCGTACTGACACCGCCGAGCCGTGTCGATACGGCTGCTGTCAGAGTCCTTATAAGGAGCAAATATGTGAAAGGATACAAAGGATACTCCCTCTTTTTCTATAATGTCGCTCATGTCGTCACCGCCTGTTACATATTCCGCATACATTACCGCTCGTTTCATTATACCAAATCTCTATTTTTTCTCGAAAGGTTTTTATTTATTCTCCTCTGTGCTATAGTAAAAATATCTTATACGACTTAGGAGGCTTATGATGGACTTTACATTAAAAGAACAATCTTCTGCCGAACTTACGGAAAGGGTTACTGAAAAAAATACGGCCATTGCCTATGCCAGCGGTACGGCGCCCGTGTACGCCACACCGGCCCTTGTAGGACTGATGGAACATGCGGCCGTAAAGGCTGTTGACTCGCAATTACCCGAAGGCTTTGCCACTGTCGGTATTTCTATGAATATTAAGCACACATCCGCTACCCCCGTAGGCATGGACGTAACGGCCAAAGCCGTTCTTACGGAACAGGATCGCCGCAAACTGACCTTTAAGATTACGGCCTGCGATGCAGCCGGTCCCGTCGGTGAAGGCATTCATGAGCGCTTTATTATCGAAGCGGCTCCCTTTACGGAAAAGGCGAACAGTAAATTGAAATAGCAAAAAAGGAGACTTCGTGAGAAGCCTCCTTTTTTTAATGTCTATTCCAATCCGGCCAATTTACGCACGTCCATGCGTGCATCATACTCTTCAGCCGTAATAAGGCCGCTCTCTACAGCCGCTTCCTTCAAGGTCAAGCCTTGGGAGGCGGCTTTTTTTGCAATGCTGCAAGCCTTATCATACCCCACAAGAGGTACGAGGCCCGTAACTAAGATTAAGGATCGATGCAGGTTTTCTTCAATTCGTTCCCTGTTCGGTTCAAGCCCTTTTATACAGTGCTTACCGAACGAATCCATAACATCCGTCAAAAGGCGAATCGATTGAATCATGTTATAAGCCATAACGGGCATGAACACGTTGAGTTCGAAGTTTCCCTGACTGGCTGCAAAGCCGACCGTCGCATCGTTTCCCATAACTTGTGCGGCTACCATGGTCACCGCTTCAGCCTGAGTGGGATTGACCTTAGACGGCATAATGGAACTGCCCGGTTCGTTAGCGGGAATAATGAGTTCGCCAATGCCGCAACGCGGTCCCGATGCCAACCAACGCACATCGTTGGCAATCTTCATCAAATCACAGGCCAAGGCTTTCAACATACCGTGAGCAACAACGAGTTCATCCTTACTTGTCAAAGAGTGAAACTTATTTTTTGCCGTTCTGAATACCTTACCCGTCAGACGACTCAACTCTTCAGCAAAGAGAGGTCCGAACTCATTCGGGCAGTTGATGCCCGTACCCACAGCCGTTCCACCGGCAGCCAAATCACGCAAGAACTCGCATCCTTGCACGAGCATCTCCCGATTTCGTTCAATCATGCGGGCCCAACCGCTGATTTCCTGCCCTAAAGTCAAGGGCGTGGCATCCTGTAAATGCGTTCTGCCGATTTTTACAATGTCTTTATATTCTTCCGCCTTCTTTTCCAGCAGAGACTGCAACCGGTCCATGGCGGGGAAAAGGCGGTCTTCAATTAAGCACAACGTCGCCGCATGCATGGCCGTCGGAAAGACATCGTTCGAGCTCTGCGATCGATTTACATGGTCATTAGGATGAACGGTTATACTTTCTCCCGCAGCGACGGCTATTTGGACAGCCTTTTTAAGCAATTACTTCATTCATATTCATATTAAATTGCGTACCGCTACCGGTCATCCACACGGCCAAGGGAAAGTTTCCTTCCAAATGCCCTGCCAGGATTTCATCGCAGGCCGCTTCAATAGCCCGAGTCTGCACATCATCCAAGTTTCCCAGCTTATTATTCGTTTCAGCCGCCGCTTTTTTCAAATAAGCAAAGACCGTAACCAATTCTTGGGGAATTTTTTCCGTACCGATTTGGAAGTTTTCCAGACTTCTCTGTGTCTGTGCACCCCAAAGTTTATCGGCAGGGACCTGTATTTCTCCTAATGAATCTTTTTCCGTCCTGTAATTCATGACATATCGCCCTCTCGTAATAAAAGCGGACTGCCTGCATATACAAGAAGTCCGCTTTATATATTTTTAAGACAAGTGTTTCAAGCCTTTTTGACCGATATCGCGACGAACTTGTTGGCCGTCGAAATGAATCCGTTCTACCTGAGCATAGGCCTTACTGATGGCATCCTGAAGAGAGTCGCCCAAAGCCGTTACCCCCAAAACGCGGCCGCCGGCAGTAACGAATTTTCCGTCCTCTTTCTTAGTGCCCGAATGAAATACATAGACACTACCATCCTTTTCTACGTCATCCAATCCGTCAATGACATCCCCCTTGTGTGATGATTCGGGATAGCCGGCCGAAGCCATAATGACGCAACACGCCGCTCCCTTATGCCAATGTACGTCTTGGGGATTCAATCGACCGGTAGCACAGTCATACATGATTTGCGCCAAGTCACCGTCCAATAAGGGCAGAACAACCTGCGTTTCCGGATCGCCCGAAACGACAGTTAAATTCAACTACCTTCGGTCCCTCATCCGTCAGCATGAGACCTGCATATAAGCACCCCTTATAAGGAATGCCTTCCTTAGCCAACCCGTCGACGACGGGACGCAAAATCTTTTCTTCTACCACTTGACGCCATCGATCCGTAAGAACGGGAGCGGGAGCATAGGCACCCATACCGCCCGTATTAGGGCCCTTGTCGCCGTCAAAAATACGCTTATGGTCTTGAGCCGCCACCATGGGAACGATGGTTTTACCGTCTACAAAAGCAAGTAGGCTTGCTTCTTCACCGATCATACACTCTTCTATAACGATTTGTCCGCCCGATTCACCGAAAATGCGATCTTTCATCATGGCGTCTACAGCGTCCGTCGCATCCTTTACCGTCTGTGCCACGACTACACCCTTACCGGCTGCCAGACCGTCGGCTTTGATGACAATAGGAGCACCCTGTTTTTCGATATACGCCTTGGCCGCTTCTTTGTCCGTAAAGATTTCGTAAGCCGCCGTAGGTACGCCGTATTTTTTCATTAAATTCTTGGCAAAGCCCTTCGAGCCTTCGAGGCGAGCCGCCGCCTTAACGGGGCCGAAAACGGCAATGCCTTTGGCTTCAGCCGCATCTGCCAGCCCTTGTGTCAAAGGTACTTCGGGACCGACGACGAGTAAATCGATGCCTTCTTTTACGGCAAAGTCCGTAATACCGATCAAATCCGTTACGGATAGGGGGACGCACCGGGCCAAGTCGGACATGGCTTCACTTCCCGGAAAGGCATAAAGGCTTTCTACGGACGGGCTTTCGTGTAATTTACGCACCAGGGCGTGTTCACGACCGCCGCCGCCGACTACTGCCACCTTCATTACGCCTTATCCCCCTTTCTTACTTCTTCCGTCAAATATGCGGCAATGGCCGCATCGTATTCAGCCGTATGAGTAAAGGCCAAGCGAGCTAAATTCAAGCGATAGGCATCGCTTAATTCGCCGTCTTTTTTCAAAAGTTCCGCAATTTCGCCATACATATCGGGATTGGTTACGATGGCGACAAATTTATTATTCTTTGCAGCGGCGCGTACCATGCAGGGACCGCCGATATCGATGTTTTCAATGGCATCTGCCAAGGTTACATCCGGTTTGGCAATCGTTTCTTTAAAAGGATATAAGTTTACGACTACCAAATCGATGGGGGTAATACCGTGGTCTTTCATGGCCTGTACATGGCTTTCATGATCACGCATGGCTAAAATAGCCCCGTGAATTTTTCGGATGCAAGGTCTTTACGGCCGTCCATCATTTCAGGAAAAGCCCGTCACATCCTGTACGGCCGTAACGGGAACGCCTGCATCGTGCAAAGCCTTCATCGTACCGCCTGTAGAAATAATGTCTACACCCATAGCGGCCAATTCTTTACCGAACTCTACAATTCCTCTTTTATCGGATACACTCAATAAGGCTCTTTTTATTTTCACGACTGCCACTCCTCTTAGTCCTTAATACGTACGCGATTACCTGAAATTTCCAACTTGTCATCACAAAACAGGGCGACGGCTCGTACGTACGACGGGTGTTCCTTTGTCAGAATACGTGCCGCCAGGGTATCGGCCGTGTCATCGTCTTTTACAGGAACCGTTTCCTGAATGATAATGGGTCCCGCATCCATGTCGGGGACGACGAAATGCACCGTACAACCGGCCACCTTGACTCCTGCTTCCCACGCCTGTCTTTGTCCGTGTAAGCCCTTAAAGGACGGAAGCAAGGCGGGATGAATGTTAATAATTTTATTTTCATAAGGAGCGATAAAATCTCCGCTCAAAATTCGCATAAATCCGGCAAGACAAATAAGGTCCGCTTGATACGGAGTGATTTGTTCCGATATATAGTGTTCAAACTCACCTTGGCTCGCAAAGGACTTCCTGTCCGCTATGATAACGGGCAATCCCCACGAGCGTGCCTTTTCAATGAACGGTGCCTGAGGATTATCGCAAACGGCCGCTACAAAACGGCCTTTGATTTCACCCTTTTCCATGGCGTCGTGCAGAGCCTGCGCATTGGAACCTCTGCCGGAAGCGAAAACGATGATTCGCTTCTCAGTCATTGAAAACGCCTCCCTTTAAGACGACGCGGTCACCGTCGGTCTTGACGGTCTTACCGATAACATAGGCCTTTTCATTACGATCTTCCAGGTTCTTCATAACCGCCGCAGCGTCGTCTTTATCGACAATCATAATCATGCCGATACCCATGTTGAAAGTTCTGTACATTTCCGGCCAGTCCACGTTCCCCCACTTCTGCAATAAGCCGAAGACGGGCAGCTGCGGCCATGTCGTAACGTCTACTTCCACCCCGATGCCTTTAGGCAGAACACGAGGAATGTTTTCGTAGAAACCGCCGCCTGTAATATGTACCATGCCTTTTACATCAAATTCCCGAATAACGGGCAAACACGGCCGCGGGTAAAGGCGTGTCGGTGTCAGAAGGCATTCGCCGATGGACATGCCCAATTCTTCTACATAGTCCGTAAGCTTCATCTTCATACGATCGAAAACTATTTTACGAACTAAGGAAAAGCCGTTGGAATGAACGCCTGTCGACGGCAAGCCGATGAGAACATCACCCTCTTTAATAGTTTCTCCCGTAATCAGCTTTTCACGGTCTGCCAAACCGACACCGAAACCGGCCAAGTCGTAGTCACCGTCGCCGTAAAAGCCGGCCATTTCAGCCGTTTCACCGCCTAAGAGAGCACATCCCGATTCGCTGCATGCCTGAGCCACGCCCTTGACGATGGATGCTACCTGTTCGGGATTGAGCTTACCTACGGCAATATAATCGAGGAAAAAGAGAGGTTCCGCACCCTGGACGAGAATGTCGTTAATGGACATGGCTACACAGTCCTGACCGACCGTATCGTGCTTATCCATCATAATGGCCAGGCGCAGTTTCGTACCTACTCCGTCCGTACCGCTGACGAGAACAGGGATTTTTTACGGAACTGTTCATTAAGGAGAAAAGGCCGCCGAAACCGCCTAAATCACCCAGCACTTCCGGTCTGTATGTGGCCTTGACCGAATCCTTCATCAATTCAACCGCTTTGTTACCGGCATCGATGTCTACCCCGGCTGCGGCGTAGGTCAAACTTTCCTTAGCATTTTTCCTTCAGTGCATATTTTTCTCCTTCCTCATTGGCGGGAATTTCCGTGGGATAATCGTTATTAAAGCAAGCCAGACACATATTTTCCTTAGGAATTTCGGGCATAGCCTTGGCCAATCCGTCAAAGGAAATGAAGTGTAACTTGTCGACGCCTATATACTTGCGGATCTCTTCAACCGACAAGTCGGAAGCAATGAGTTCCTTGCGAACCGACGTATCGATGCCGTAGAAACAGGAGTATTTAACAGGCGGTGCCGATACGCACATGTACACTTCTTTAGCACCGGCTTCACGCAACAGTCTGCAAATAATACCGCTCGTCGTACCGCGGACGATGGAATCGTCAACCATGACGATTCGCTTGCCCTAACAACGGACTTGACGACGTTCAGCTTCATACGAACGGCCAGTTCACGTTGCTTCTGATCCGGTTTAATAAAAGTACGGCCCATATAGCGATTCTTAATGAGGCCGAAGTTAAAGGGAATGCCGAGGCCATGGAATAGCCGAGGCCGCCGTCGTACCGCTGTCGGGAACGGAAATGACGAGGTCCGCATCGTAATGCGTTTCATTCCACATTTCCCGCCCCATAGCCAAACGGGCCTGGTACACATCCTGTCCGTCCATGATGCTGTCGGGACGGGCAAAATAAATGTATTCGAACGAACAGACTTGTTTACGTTCCGCTTCCGCATACATAGTAGACTTCAAGCCGTCCGCTCCGATTTCGATAAATTCACCGGGCTTGACGTCACGCACAAAAGTAGCTCCGATAGCATCGAGAGCACACGTTTCCGAAGCGATAACATAGCCGCTCGTTTCCGTACGACCGATACACAAAGGACGAAAACCCAAAGGATCACGAGCCCCGTAAAGCTTTTTATTTGTCATTAAGACAAGGGAGAAAGCCCCCTTAATTTGAGTCATGCTGTCAATAATTCGTTCTTCAATAGTCGGCTTTCTGCTACGGCTGATGAGGTTGACGATAACTTCGCTGTCCATCGTTGTCTGGAACGTCGCCCCGTCATCTTCAAGGCGCGTACGCAGTTCCCGGGCATTGGTCAAATTGCCGTTATGTGCCAACGCGATTTCCCCCATTGAGGTGTACACGGCCAAGGGTTGAATGTTACGGGGATTGTTGGAGCCCGTTGTCGAATAGCGCACGTGACCGATGCCGATGGGACCGCCTTCATTGGCAGGCAATTCCTTTTCAAAGACCGAGCTGATTAAGCCCATGCCGCGATGATTATGAATATCCGTGCCGTCCGTCAGAGCAATACCGCCGCTTTCCTGTCCGCGATGCTGTAAGGCAAAAAGCCCCCAGTATACATAACGGGGAATGTCCGCTTCTTTATCGTAAATGCCGAAAACACCGCATTCTTCATGAAGTTTATCCCATACCGAATCGTATTGCATAGTTCCTCCTGATTGATTCTACGCCTGATTGAGTTGCTTTTGTAAATTTACGTTCTTCGCTTCTACCTGAGCCGTCATATCCGCACGATAGGCCTTGTATTTACCGGCCAGTTGAGCATCGCCTACCGCCAGAATTTGAATAGCCAAGAGAGCCGCATTCTTCGCTCCGTTTACGGCTACTGTCGCCACGGGCATGCCGACGGCATTTGTACTGTCGACAAAAGGGCATCCATACCGCGCATGCTGCCGCCTTCAAGAGGAACTCCGATGACGGGCAGCGTCGTAAAGGACGCGACAACACCGGCTAAATGAGCCGCCATTCCCGCACCGGCAATGAGGCACCCTATGCCGCGTTCTTCCGCTGTTTCGGCAAATTCTTTAACAGCTGCGGGCGTACGATGTGCCGAAGCCAATACGGCTTCATAAGGAACGCCGAATTCCTTAAAAATATCCAATGCTTTTTGCATAACGGGCAAATCCGAATCGCTACCCATCAACAAGCCAATTTTCTTCATAACTTCCTCCTGTAGAAAATAAATAAATCCCGGCAGAAGGCATACGCCTTCGGCGGGATTATAGCACTAAGATACACTGCAGGCACGACAATAGAAGGTATGTAAATTTATCTTTCGAAATCTCATTCTCATGTCGCATCTCCTCACAGTATGAATGATAGAAAATACATGTTGTATTGTACCAATAATCAGGGTCTTCTGTCAATGACAACGGCCGTCATACAGGCGTTTTTACAGTATAGAAAGAAAGTTCTTTTCAGCCTTTCTTTTCGCCCTTGACGACCCGATCCGAATACGAAAAAACGACACCCGCCAACATCCCGCCCACGACGGGACTGACAAGAGACGTAATCCATAAGTATCTCAAGGTCGGTACAAAGTACAAGGCCAGTTGCAAAAAAGACAGGACAAAAGCCGTCGCCACATACGGGCGAAAAACTCCGCACGTAACCGGAACACGCCGCTGCAACTGCCCGTAACCTCCCTTTTTGCCGAAAAGAGCATGGGTCAAAAAGAGGCTTACCACAAACAGTCCCGCCCAAAGACCGATCCCTTCCGAAGCATATAAGGTCACACTGAGGCACCACAAAAGACAGATTAAATTGTGTAAAACGACGGACCGCACCGATACGCTACCCTTTCGGCACACATAAGCTCCGCCTGCACCGATGACGACGAGTGCAAACAGATGAAGGGTCGTAACCGCTTCAAAGGCATGGAACATACTCATCTCTCCTTTTCTTACATACTACCATGAAGGGAAGGTCCAAGCCAAACAAAAAAGGCGTTCCTGCGGGAACGCCTTCGAGTGATAATGCAGTTCTTATAAATCGGAAAAATCCAAGGTCGCAAAGAGGTCGTCAACCGTTTCGGCACGACGAATTTGCGTAACACTATGGTCCTTATGCATGAGCAATTCCGCCGAACGCAGTTTACCGTTGTAGTTAAAGCCCATAGAATGACCGTGAGCGCCCGTGTCATGGATGACGAGAATATCGCCGTCCTTAATCTCGGGCAAGGGGCGATCGACAGCGAATTTATCGCAGTTTTCGCAAAGGGATCCCGTTACGTCATATACGTGATCGGCCGGTGCCTCTTCTTTTCCCAAAACGGTCAGGTGATGATAGGCTCCGTACATTCCGGGACGCATGAGGTTTGCCATGGAAGCATCCGTACCGATGTAATGTTTCCAAATATCCTTATGGTGAATTGCCGTTGTTACCAAATAGCCGTAAGGACCTGTAATGGCACGTCCGCATTCAAAGGAGAGGCGAATATCATCCAATCCGTTAGGAACCATAATCTTTTCAAACTGATCCTTAATGCCGGCACTCAATACATTATAGTCGACAAAACTTTCTTCCGGGCGATAGGGTAAGCCGATACCGCCGCCGAAATCGATAAAATCAATATAAATGCCGAGGCGTTCTTTGACCTCTACAGCCAATTCAAACATCATCTTTGCCGTATTAATCAAGCCGTTGGCGTTGAGTTCGTTGGATACGACCATGGTATGAAGACCGAAGCGTTTTACACCCTTTTGCTTTAAAATAGCCATGGCTTCAAAAATCTGATCGCGCGTAAGCCCGTACTTCGATTCTTCCGGCGTTCCGATAATATCATTGCCGTCTTTTAATAAGGGGCCGGGATTATAACGCATGCAAATACGGTCGGGAATGGGACCGTTCGCCTCGAGGAAGTCGATCATCGTAATGTCGTCAATATTAATAATGGCCCCTAATTCCATGGCCTTGGCAAATTCTTGATAGGGCGTATCGTTGGACGAAAAGATAATGTCGTCGCCCGAAATACCGACTTTTTCGCACAACAACAGTTCCGGTAAAGAGCTGCAATCGGCACCGACACCTTCGGCTTTAAGGATTTTCATAATATACGGATTGGGCGTTGCCTTTACAGCAAAATATTCTTTAAAATCCTTCGCCCAGTCAAAAGCCTTGATAAGCTTGCGAACGTTGGCTCTTATGGCTTCTTCATCGTAAATATGAAAGGGTGTCGGATAGGTTTTAATAATTTCACGAATTTCGCCTTCCGTAAAAGGCACTTTTTTCTCATTCATCACTGTCACTCCGTTTTCCGTACTGACGAGCAGTACTGAACTTACTGTACGATAATTGTCTCTTTTACCGCCTTATTATATAATAAGAAAAAATAATTTGTAAAATAGATGAATTCGATTGAATCGATTTGTTTTTCAGATACTTGGAGAAATTTATGAATACGGAAACGCTGCGTACCTTTATTGCCGCCGCCCAAATTAAAAACTTTACCAAAACGGCGGAACACCTTTTCATTGCCCAATCAACGGTAACAAACCGAATTGTCGACTTGGAGAGTGAAATCGGCAAGCCCCTTTTTACACGCAAACATAAGCAGATTGAGCTGACCGAGGCGGGGTTGCAGTTTTTAGACTATGCGAAACAACTTGTCGATTTGGAAACAACGGCCTTACAAACGGTCCGCTCTTCTCTTTCGCCCGACGAACGCCTGCGCATCGGTACGACCAACACCATTTACGAATGCCGCCTGCAACACGCTCTGCGAAAGTGGATGAAAGCCAAACCTCTAAGCACGATTATATTGAACATCGGTCATACGACGGAGATGATCGAGTCTTTAAAAAAAGGGAACCTGGATATGGTCTTTTCCTTCGTTTCCTTTTACGGAGACGGTTACTGGTGCCGTCCTTATTACAGTGAAGATCTCTGCCTCGTCTGTACTGCCGATGACACGACCTGGGCCGACGGAATTTCCAAAGAAAATCTTCCCGAAATCGACTACCTCTTCTCCAACTTTGCCCTTCAGGGGTTGGGTCTGTACATTCGCGATCTCTTCCCCAAACACCATCGCTTCCGCCTGGAAATCGACAACAGCACTAAGCTTCCCGCCTATGTCCGCGAGGGTCTGGGCTATACCTTTTTGCCTGCAGGCCTCTTACAGGATCCTGCGGTATCCGCCGGCATTCGCATCATTCCCCTTCTCGATTTCGCACCGCCTAAAATCGACTCGTACTGCATTATGCGACGCGACCGTCCCCTTCCGACCGACTGGGAAGATTTCTTTCTTTGCGATAAGGTCCTAAACAAAAAAGCCGCTCTTATATGAGCGGCTTTTCCTTATCTTACTGAGCTTTCGCTACTTCAACCAACTTAGCAAAAGCGGCTGCATCGTTAACAGCCAAGTCTGCCAACATTTTGCGGTTTACTTCAACGCCTGCTTTCGTCAAGCCGTTGATGAAACGGCTGTAGCTCATGCCGTTTGCACGAGTTGCCGCATTGATGCGGGCAATCCATAATTTACGGAATTCACGTTTCTTCTGACGACGGTCACGACGAGCGTAGAAGAGAAGCCTTCATTACGCTTTCGTTAGCCTTTTTGAAGAGACGGCTACGCGTACCGCGATAGCCTTTTGCCATTTTAATGATTTTTTTATGACGAGCGTGTGCTGTAACACCGACTTTAATTCTAGCCATTATATAATTCCTCCCAATCTCTTAAGTGTAATAACGTATTAAATGAAGGGGCACATCTTGCGAACCGCATCCGAATAGCTCTTAGCAACGAGAGCGGCTTTACGCAGATTACGTTTACGTTTCGGAGATTTCTTTTCCAAAATATGGCTCTTATAAGCTTTTGCTCTTTTAAACTTGCCCGAACCTGTTACACTGAATCTTTTTGCCGCAGCGCTGCGGGTTTTTAATTTACCCATGATATAATTTCCTCCTCTTACTTCGCCTTATTGACAGCTATGACCATAGTCATGTTTCTGCCTTCTATCTTAGGTGCCTTTTCAACATGAGCGACTTCTTTCAACTCATCGGCAAAGCGAATAAGCAACTTTTCACCCAATTCGGGATGGCTCATTTCGCGGCCTCTGAACATAATCGTAACCTTGACCTTACTGCCTTCATCCAGAAAACGTTGTGCCGCTTTCATTTTGACATAAAAGTCATGGTCTTCAATGTTGGGACGTAATTTTACTTCCTTCAACGTCAGGACCTTTTGTTTTTTCTTTGCTTCCTTTCCCGTTTCTGTTGTTCATACCGGTACTTTCCGTAGTTCATAATACGGCAAACGGGCGGTTTGGCATTGGCTGCAATTTCAACCAGGTCCAAGTGCCGTTCTTCCGCAATCTGACGTGCAGAGCGCAAAGACATAACACCGAGCTGTTCATTCGTATCGCTTACCAAACGTACTTCCTTAGCTCTGATTTGATCGTTGATACGCAATTCTTTACTAATAATCTTTCACCTCCGCAAAAAAAAAGAGCGAACAGCATAGCTGCCCGCTCATATATGACCGACATATAACCTTAGTAACTGTGCGTCTTGTAAGGTGAGAAGCGGACGGCTTCTGCTTAATCTGTAACACAACATATTATACGCATGGCTCCGATATCTGTCAAGACCCAAAACGCCATAACCGGAAATATGCCGGAGCGTTTAAAAGGTCGTCATTTCACCGAAAATCTTTTCGGCATAGGTATCCGTCATGCCGGCAATATAGTCAATGCACGCCTTCTTATAGTCATCTTCGCTATCCGATATTTTGTAAATCACCTTGTTACCGTATTCATCGGGATCCGCTTCGAGACGACCCGAGTCGGAGAACTTTTTCATACGCTTTTCAAAATGTCGCCCCAAGGTGGGATAATCTTTGGCAAGAATTCGGATATTGTTCATCGTTTCCGTGCCGTCATAACACTCGCGCAAAAGCTTATACACCGATTCGAGAATGAGGCGCGCATAAGCATGATACACTTCCAGCCTCTTATTCTTATAAATGTGTGCGTAATTGAATCGCATGACCGCATCCATCATATTAATATGCGACTGCGACAGAACCAGCCCGCTTCGGGAGAACTTTCGCGGCAAATATCCGTAATAAGAGGATACATAATGGACGTATTCGTCACCGACTGAATAGGCTCCCTGCTGTAACTGTTCAGTTCTTTTAACAAGTCCTGTAAGGGCTTGCCGTCTTCTTTCAAAATGCCGAGGCGTACGGCATCTTCAATATCTCTGCCCAAATATGCGATTTTATCGGCAATTTTTACGACACACCCCTCCCAAGTGTAGGGAGCATACTGACTGGGGTCCTCAATGTCGTTTAAATCCATGGCCTCTTCACGGGGTCTTATTACCGTCGACCGAACTTCGCCGCAATGACTGATAATGCCGTCTCTAACCGCATAAGTAAGCATGAGATTCTGTGTCTTTCCCGTCGGATCCAGCAAGGTTTCAATGGAATCTACGACGTGCAGTCCCTGCTGTTCATGCCAAAAACGCTGTCCCGCCTCGTCATGACTGATTTTCTGCAAGATCCGCTCGCCCAAATGCCCGAAGGGTGAATGACCCAAATCATGGCCCAGAGCAATGGCGCTGATAAGCTCCGTATTTAACCCCAAGTAAACGCCGATGGTATTGCTCACGGAATTGACCTGATTGACATGGTCGATACGCGTCGATATGTGATCATTTTTCGTCGTAAAAAACACTTGAGTCTTATGTTTTAAACGACTGTAAGCCAGAGAATGGATAATGCGCGTATAGTCGCGACCGAATTCCGTACGAAAATCGCCGCTGCGACTGTACAGTTTGCCGGCACGGGCCGAAGCATATTGCCAGTGCGGATGATTTTCATCCATGCGAACGGACGCAAAAGCTCCTTTCATAAGTTACCTCTTTTCCCGTAAAGCCTCTAAACTGCGAGAGGCTTCTTCCGTATCGATATATTGGGCTTCCTTGTCGAATACCTCAAGATTCAATCTTTTTTTTGCTTCCTTGCGAATTTTTTTATACAGATTCTTAGGAAAGTCGTCGTCATGATATGTAATTCCTCGCGGGAAAACGGCTTCCCTCTCCAGAATATAGCCTTCCGGAACGTCGCGAGACTGACGAGGATGATACAAGTCGAACCAGAGGTAAAAGGCCTGTCTGCCGCTTCTGTTAATAACTTCAAAGCACGCCGCCCCGTCTTTTATTTCATTAAGATGAAAATAAACGGGTCCACCTGTCGTCAGTGAGCGTAATCGAGATAAATAAGACCAAGCCCCGAAAAGACCGTTTACCGGAACGGGGGAAGTCTTATCGAAACCGAAACGGCCGACTGCTTCAGGCAAACGTCCACGTCGGAACCTTGAACTACGGTAGATTTTAAATGTCCGTCCAATAATTCATTCTGAGCCTTTGCATTATTAAATAAGACTAAAGCCTCATCATATATTTTGGTATCTACGGGCTGAAGACTCGTCGTACCGATGAACTTATTTATAAAAGACATGACCTACCTCCTCTTTTTTATGTTTCATATTATACGTGTATCTGCAGATACTGTCGAGATAAGTCGCCCTGTCGACTCAATCGCCTCTCTCTTGTATGTTTACGAGTCTTGTTGTGACCTTTTGGGCTTTTATGACTTTTACCTCATCTTTGATATTTAAAGTTGTAAATAAAAATTTTTAAAGTTTTTTTCTCTTTATTTTTTTATATTTAAATTCTTAAGTTTACCTACTAATTTTTCTTCTTCCATCTCTGTTTTTTTAGTCTTATTTTTCTACTATATTTTTTTACTAATACTTCTGAATCATGAGTATTTATCATATGCGCCCCACCTCCATAACTTTTTAGGCTATTGCATTATTTTTTTAAGAGAGTATTATAAAGACAAGAAAAGAAAGTTCAAATAAGAACATACTTTTATAGCATTTCAATCTTTACTTTATTACATTAATAAAAGGAGGCGGGCGATATGACTTCGATGAACGAAAATATGAAACTGATGGTTTCTGTTGCCGTACTTTTCAGCTTCGGCTTCATTTCGAACCTGTTCTAATTAAAACAGTAACACGTAAAAGAGACATTCCCGTAAAAGGAATGTCTCTTTTTATATGCTTCTTACTATAGCTCTGAATATCCTCCTCGCTCATAACCGTTAGCCGCTTATACTTTCTTCATGTATACCCTACAGTTACTGTTCTTTTACTCTCAATAGCTAGAAAGTATAACTTTTTTTCTTTTCCCCCTTGTATTTATGAGTAAAAAAATATACTATATAGATATGGAGATTGTGAAAACAGTAACGATATATTTTGCGAGTATATCGTGCATGCTTTCCGTCTTCACGGTTATACTGATTTTTACATTCACTATAAACGAGTTGAGAAAGGGTGGTATTCATGAAAGATGTAGTAATCGTAAGTGCTTGCCGTACGGCTATCGGTAAATACGGCGGTGCATTCAAAGACGTTCCGGCTGTAGACTTGGGTGCCGTAGTTATTGAAGAAGCAATCAAACGTGCCGGCATTGCTAAGGACGCAGTCGACGAAGTCGTAATGGGTAACGTATTACAATCCGGCCTCGGTCAGAACCCTGCTCGTCAGGCTATGATCAAAGCAGGCATGCCTGTTGAAACTCCGGCTATGACAATCAACAAAGTCTGCGGTTCCGGTCTGCGTTGCGTATCTTTGGCAGCACAGATTATTAAAGCCGGCGATGCCGACGTTATCGTTGCAGGCGGCATGGAAAACATGTCTCAGGCACCCTATCTCGTACAAAAAGCTCGTTGGGGCTATCGTATGGGCGACGGCAAGCTCGTTGATGAAATGATCAAAGACGGCTTGTGGGATGCATTCAACAACTACCACATGGGTATTACGGCTGAAAACGTTGCTGAAAAATTCGGCGTTGCTCGTGAAGTTCAAGACGAATTGGCTGCATCTTCTCAGGCTAAAGCTGTTGAAGCTATTAAATCCGGTGCATTCAAAGACCAAATCGTTCCTGTCGTTATTCACGGCAAAAAAGGCGACATCGTTGTCGACACGGATGAATTCCCGCGTGAAGGCGTTACGGCTGAAGGCCTGGGCAAATTAAAACCCGCTTTCAAACGCGACGGCGGCACGGTTACGGCCGGCAATGCTTCGGGTATTAACGACGGTGCGGCAGCATTCGTTGTTATGTCCGCTGACAAAGCTAAAGAATTGGGTATCAAACCGCTCGCTACGATTAAGAGCTATGCATCTGCAGGCGTTGATCCCGCTATCATGGGTACAGGCCCTGTTCCCTCGTCTCGTAAAGCTCTGGAAAAAGCAGGCCTCACAGGCGCAGACATGGACCTCGTGGAAGCAAACGAAGCATTTGCTGCACAAGCTGCATACTGCTGCAAGGAATTGGGCTTCGATATGTCGAAGGTCAACATCCACGGCGGTGCTATTGCCCTCGGTCATCCTATCGGAGCATCCGGTGCTCGTATCCTCGTTACCTTGCTCTACGGCCTCAAAGAAAAGAAGGCGAAATACGGCTTGGCAACACTGTGCATCGGCGGCGGTCAAGGCACGGCTTGCATCGTAGAAAACAACCAGTAATTTATACCGATAAACGGAGCCTCTCGTTTGAGAGACTCCGTTTTTGCATCCATTGTGACAAAACAAAGGCACCGCTGAGGATCTTTTAGCCTCTCGGTGCCTTTGTTTTCTATTTATTTTCTTCCGCCTTTTCTTTTTCCGCCAGGCGGTTCGTCCACTTCCAGCGGTTGTGTAACCAGAACCAGTCACTCGGATATTTACGGATATGAGCTTCTAAAATATCATTGAGTCTCTGTGTTACTTCGTAAATACGCTGTTTCTTTTCTTCTTTTGAAAGGGTTTCTCCTTCTGCAAAGACGTGAAGGGGCGCCTGTATTTCAATGTGATGGTGGTAAGGGCGGTCTTCGTGAATGAATACGGGATAAATGCCGTAGTTCTTCATAGCCGCCATCTTGGCCGGTCCGTCGGCTGTCAACGTGTCTCTGCCGAAGAGTTTTACCTTAAGTCCCGTATAGCCCGGGTCCTGGTCCATGAGAAGGCCTATGTATTTACCTTCTCCCAGAAAGCGAAGCATGTCTCGAATGCCTGTTTTATAGGTTACGTGCTGCTTCAGCATCGTCCGGTATTCGTTAATAAATTCATCGGATCCGCTACTTTGTTGCTGAGCTACGGAAATGACCGGATAATCGCTCATGGCCAGCCAGGCACCGAGAAGTTCCCAATTGCCTGCATGAGATGCCATAATAACGGCACCTTCACCGCTTTCTTTCAATCGGTCCAAATATTCTTTGCCCGTAACGGTAAATTTCAAAAAAACCTTTTTTTACCAAATTCGGATAGGTCAAGACTTCGATAATCATAGGCCCGAATCGCAGGCTGCTCGATTTGGCAATAGCCATGGCCTCTGCCGGTGAATCGGTGAGTTTACAATCCAATATTTGTTTTTGTGCCAACACCTTGCGCCGCTTGGGCACAAAGGTCCAGAAAAAGACGCCCATTCCTCGTCCTAAAGCCTGTTGCCAACTGACAGGCAGATGACAGACGAGGAAGCTGAGGATTTTCATGAATCGGTACATACAAACCTCTTACTTTTTTTCTTCCAATTCGGCAATCCGTTTTTCCAAAGCTTTGACGTTCTTTGCCAAATCGGGGAGTTTTTTAATATATACCTGTGTACGGCTCCATTCAATGTGAGGACGTGCCGGGAAGCCGGCATTTACCGTGTTGCTGGCCACATTGCCTACAATTCCGGACTTACCGGCAAAGGTAACGTTATCCCCGATGGTAATATGTCCCGTACAACCGGTCTGACCGGCAAAGATAACGTGATTTCCCACCTTTGTACTGCCGGCAATGCCTGTCTGCGCAATGACAAAACAATCTTCACCGATTTCTACATTATGTCCCAAATGCACGAGGTTGTCTATTTTCGTACCTCGACCGACCTTCGTGCTGCCTAAAGTGCCGTTATCAATAGTCGTGCAGGCACCGATTTCCACGTCATCACCGATAGTAACATTGCCGATTTGAGGAATGCGAGTGTGCTTTCCGTCCTTGGTGGCAAAGCCGAAACCTTCACCGCCGATGACTGCATGTGCCCGAATAACCGCATTGTCACCCATAACCGTGTTTCCATAATCACGGCACCGGGATAAATAGCCGCATTGGCACCGATAGTCACATTATCCCCGATAAACACATAGGGATAAATAACACTGCCTGCACCGATACGTACATTTTTACCGATAACCGCATAAGCCATAACGGCTGTATTTTCGCCGATTTTTGCACTCTCATCGACAACAGCCGTAGAATGAATGCCCTTTTGCACACTCTGCCTGGGATGAAAGAGTTCCAACAACTTGGAAAAAGCCAGGCGGGGATTTTCCACAAGAACGAGGGTGTTATCTCCTGCCGGATATTCTTTCTCCGTAATAACAGCCCCGGCATGAACCTGAGGTAAGTATTCCGTATACGGTTCGACGGCAAAAGAAATGTCGTCGCTCCCGGCTTCGGCCAAGCCTTTGACATCGGAAATCTCCCGATTTTCATCGCCTATAACCGTGCCGCCTAAAAATTGTGCCAACTCTTTTACCGTCTTTTTCACACTAACACACCTCTTTATTGTAATTTCGCAATTACTTCGTCCGTCACGTCGATACCGCCGTTAGGTACGGCTCTTTTATCGACAATAATGCCGACTTCCTTATCCTTGGCAATTTCCGCCAACTTCTGATCCAAATCGGATTTAAATTGGCGTTGCAGGCCGGCACTGTAAATATCCAACTCCTGCTTTTGTTTCTGCTGTTCCTTTTGGAAGTCTTCATCACTCATGGACAGTTTTTCTTCTGCCAACTTCTTATTAATTTCCTGAACCTTCTGTTCGTGTTTTTCTACATACTGCTTAGCCAAGGGTGCTTCTTTTTGCACTCTCTGTGTATCGACAACACCGACTTTGTCGGCACTGCCGCAACCTGCCAAAATCCCTGCCGTCAAAACGGTAAGAATCAGGGCCGTAAGTTTTTTCTTTGCACCTTTCATGCTTCGGGCCTCCCTGTTATGCCAGCTTGGCAATAATATCATCAGTCACGTCTTCTGCCGTACCGATGCCTACATAATCGCTGAAAATCATGTCAATTCCCTGCTCTTGTGCCACTCGCGCGGCGCAATCGCGAATATCATCCATAATTTTCGCCTTTGCGTCATCCATTTCCTGCTTTTTCGCATCAAGCTTGGACTTCCATTCATCATTCCAAATCGCCGGGTCCGGCGTATTTTGAAGTCCTGCCAATTGAGTCTTTAACAAGTTATCGTTCGTATTCTGACGACTTTGCAACTCTGCCCGTTGGGCCTCTACATAGTCTTGTAACTCTTTTTTCGCCTTTTCTTTATAAGGAGCCATTTCGGCTTCCGCTTCCGCAACAGCCCGTTCCGAATCGGTGCCGCCGTTTTTACGGAGCAGGGCAATCAATTCATTTCTGGCCGTTTCTCTCTGTTCCTTCGTCATAGCCAGTGTATTCAGTTGAAGCTGTAGATTGACGGCCTTCAACCGATCCGCATCGTTGAGAGACGGAAGGCGCTGCTCTTTTTCCTTTAGCAATGACTCGTACTTTTGCTGTAACGCACTGTTTAAGTCCGCCTCTTTCAATGCCGCCTTGGCCTTCAATTCTTCTTCGGCCGCGGCTGCACCCATGATGCTCATAGATTGAGCCTTTTGCAGAACTTGTCCGTCTTTTCCGGCTTGTTGCGTGTAATGCCATTGTTCGAACTGGTACTGTGCTACCATGGCATTATACTCCAGCTCCAACCGGTGATAGACGGCGTAATCGGGATGGCTCATCATAATATGCTCCGTATCGGCATAGGCATATACCGGTCCCTGTGTCGCCGATTCATCAGGTGTCTTGTGTTTCCAAGCATAGATACCCGCCAAAAGGCACAACACTAAAAGGACGAGGACTCCGCCTGCCGCCACGTTGCGTTTATTTTTATCCATCGACATTACTTGGAGGATAATTGTTTAGCTACCTGGTCCGTAATGTCCTGACCGCCGTAGAGGACTACGCTCTTATCGACAACAAGGCTCAAGCCCTTAGTCGAAGCGACGCTGCCTACGGCTGTTTCCAATTTGTCTTTTAAGCCCTTTTGAATAGCTTCCTGCTTATCGGACATTTCGCCTTGCATCTTTTGGAAGAGTTGAGCTTTTTCTTCGTCCGACATATTGGCGGACTGTTCTTCAAACTGCTTCTGCATATCCTGAGAAGCCGTTTGTAATTCTTTCTGTGCGTTTACAATTGCTTCATTATCCGGTGCAAATACCTTGCTCGTGTCGACAACACCGATATTACTGGACGGTGCGGCACTGACCGGGTTGCCCGTTTGCATAACGGCCATAGCCGCTACGGAGAGGACAAAAATTACGGCTACTGCAGCCGAGAAAATCTTTACATTCTTTTTCTTACCCATTTCTGCCATCATAGTCAAATTACTCCTTTACAAATAACCTATAACTCGGAGCCACTGGTCGTGTTCCGACACAATATATTCTAAGCCTACATAGTCGTGTAGTCTATAGTTAATTCCCAATTCTTCATCATGATTCGATATATCCCAATCAAAGCGCAAGCTCCACCGACCTGCCAGCTTTTGCTTCAACCACAGGTGGTGACTCTTGTCTTCAGTCTCAAACTGATAACCCAGGGATGTCTTGTCCGAAAAGCGATAGAAATAGCCGGGAATCAGATTCCATTTCAACGTAGACGGTTTGAATTCGACTTCACCGAAAAGCTCATGTCCTGAGCCGAACTTTCTGCCGATATGAACTTTTGCAACCGTATCTTCGTCCTTCTTACCGCGGCGCTTGTCGCCGTCACGACGCATATCGATGTACGCCGAAGCTTGAATATCGTAAAAATCGGTAAGGGATTTCAAGCGAATATCCAAATTCTCGCCAACTGTTAATTGCGGCTCTACTCGCAATTTGTACTTTTCTACAACCCATTGATCGGAAACGGTGCGGCTCACATCTTCTTGTATGTCTTTTTCATGACGCCGAATAAACGCAACAGGCAGGCCTTGAAGGCCTGCGTAGCGCGTTTCCATATGCTTTCGTGTATCGTAAAAAACGACTCGAGGAATGTTTCCGTCTCTACCTTTACGTTTACATTACGCACAACGGGAAGTTTCGGCAAAAAGTATACGTCTACCTTCGCCGTCTTTCCGGGCGTAATAATCACGTGGGGATAAAACTCGGGAATCTGCCGTTCCAATTCGCTTTCAAGCACGTCCTTTACGGCTCCGCCGGCCCAATCGAGAGCATCTTCCGGAAGTCCGACGAGAACATTTTCCACCAAATTTTGAGCTCCCTGCACATCCTCTTTAGCCATGCTTTCTGCCAAAGGCGACAAGGCTCCGAAATCGAGATTCAATGAAACGGCTTCTATCGTATTTCCCCAAGGCCGTACGACAACGTCTACCTCCGTCCGTTCACCGGGTCGAAGGGTCAGGTCCTCTATCGTATAGCCGATGAGGACACGATCCATAATGTCATTCATCATACGGTTGTATGTATCCGCATTCCGGCTAACTTCACCGTCATCTCTATCCAGTAAAACTCTGCGGCCTACTGTCTCAATGCTGGCGGAAATTCGCTTAGCCGCTAAAGGCGGTACAGGTGCACCGGAAGACGCAAGACGTACGTCTACATCGTGAATCGAGGCAGCCGCCGCACCGGACCAACATAGGGCCGATACGACGACTCCTGCGAGTATTTTTTTTCTCATCTGTCTCCCCCGCGGGTTGACTAGAATTTACCGCCGAAGCTGAAGTGGAACTTGCCGCCGTCCTTACCTACACCGTAGTCAAGACGGATAGGTCCGATAGGAGTCGTTACGCGCAAGCCCGCACCGACGGAATAATGAAGGCCTCTGCTTTCCTGGTACCAGGGAATCTTACCGGTGCCGCCCCAAGCAGCACCCATATCGGTAAAGAGCACGCCCTGTACCTTCTTGGCAATGGGGAACCGATATTCAACCGTAGCCGCATACATCTTGTTGCCGCGGAATTCATCATCTTCATAACCGCGAAGCGTATCGGCACCGCCCAAGGTAAAGAGGTCATTGTACGGCATGTCGCCTGTAGCGATACCACCCATGAGTCGAACGGCAATGACGTGTTTTACGCCGACTTTATAATACAGTCTGTTTTCGATAATAAACTTGTAGTAATCGAAGTCACCGCCCAAACCGTGACCGGCCCAAGTGCCTGTAAAGGACAAGCGTTTGCCGTGCATGGGATCGTAAATATTGTCACGGTTATCGAAAACATGGGACCACGTTACGCTGTTCGTCGTACCGAAGTTGTTGTCAATATAGTCACGGTATACGGGCAAGGAAGCAGGATTATGTCTCCAGGAATCGTAGTTGTTGGGACCGCCTTCATGGCTTAAATACTTGGTCTTCTTCGTTTCCAAGGTTACATAGTCGCTCACATATTCGCTGCGAACGCGACCGTATGTCACATTGCCGCCCGTCGTTTTCTTACGATATTCCGATACGGTGTTGCCCTTACCGTCATAATCGTCATATTCCGCTTCTCTGTCATAAATACTCATGCCGATAGAATCGCCGTGGCTATTGAGCCAAGGATGAGTGTACGAGAAGGTATAGTTTTTATTGGAATGAGTTTTACCGCCGAATTCCCAGTTCAGAGCTACCTTATCGCCCGTACCGCGAAGGTTTGTTTCGCTTAAGCCCAAAATTCCGACCAAGCCGTCGGACTGAGAATAGCCGGCTCCGACCGTAACGGATCCGGTCTTTTGTTCGGCCACGTCAATTTCCATAATGACGTCACTGGCATTCTTTTCACCCTGGAAAAAGACGGACATTGACGTCTTCGAAAGTAACCCGTATTGTAAATTCGTTCAATACTGCGGCTGGCCAGATTTCGATTAAATACATCGCCCTGTTTAAAAACGAAGTTCGCGACGAATAACGCGATCTTTCGTCTTCTTATTGCCCTTAATGTCGATGCGTTCCACATGACCTTCAGTAATGCCGATATGTAAGATACCGTTTTTCATCCATATTGACAGCCGTAACGTGGCTGAGGATATACCCCTGATTTGCATAGTAGCGGTTCAGTTCGAAAATATCCTTGCTCACAATCGTCGAATTAAGAACCGTACCCGGTTGGATATGGAGCATCTTTTCGAGGTCTTCAGACTTAATGGAATCGTTACCCGTAAATTCAACGCCCTTTAAAACGGGATTCATTTCCACTTCGTAATTAAGTGCTACCCCTTCAGGCACAGGCGTGAACACGGGTTTTACGGAAGCAAAGAGTCCCGATGATCCCAATACATTCAAATCGTGGCGTACGTAATTCGCTTCTATGGCGTCACCGGAGCGCATAGCAAGACGAGGCAGAAACTTTTGAGCCAATGCCGGTTCAGGCAAGGGTCCTATGGTAACAGTCGTAACAACTTTGCCGGCAACAGCCTGAGCCTGGTCATCCGTCAAGGCATGAGAATACGGCAAAGCCGCTTCTTCATCTTGCGAAACAGCGGCAATGGGATAACCCGGAATCGAGGTATCCACCTGCACATCGCCGAGACCGCCTACATAGGGAATCCCGCCGCTTTCCACCGTATCGGCAGGCACGGGAGCCGCCTGTCGTTCCGGTTCTGCCGGTGCTGTAGCCGCCCGTTCCGTCGCTTGCGGTTCTTCAGCCGGTTCATAGCCCGTAGTACCGCTTGCAGTCTTTGTCGTCGGTGCCGTAGCGGTCGTAGAAGTTGCTTCGATCGCCGTCGGTTCGGCTTGAGTCGAATGCAAGGTAACCGGTTGTTCCCCACGTTGAATAGCGGCCAGTTCTTCTGCCGATTCGTAACCGGTTAAGCCCGTCGTTCCCGATGTCGTTATGCCCGTAGTGCCTACTGTCGTATCGGCTGCCCATACGGGGCAGGTCATAATGGCACTTACTGCCATAATAGCCAAAAGTTTCTTGTTCTGCGTCTTCATGCAAAATCCTCCGTTATTTTTGTATTGATTCGGTACTTCGCAGACTGTGTCGTGCTGCTTGTACGGTCTCTTGAACCTGTGCCGAAGTCATGACCTGACTTGCGGCCGGGGTACTTACCGTTTCCGGCTGAGTTGTATGCACACTTACTTGTGTATCCCCTTCAGTATATGTCTGTACGGCTTCGACGGTCTGTGCCGGCACCTGTACTGCCGCTTCTTGTCGTGGCGGCGCTTCGTAGCGGAGCGGCTCGGCTTTCACCCACTCCGTACCTACTTCCGAGGGCGGTGCCGTATAGGTAGCCCGAGTCTCCCCGTGTCGTACGGCTTGCCCCAAAGCCAGCCAAAGCAATGCGATAACAAGGGCCGTCGCTACGGCTCCGTAACGCATGAGATTTTTCCCTGCGCCGTGGTTTTTACGCAAATTTTTCATTTCCGCTTCAGCCAAGAGAAGACTTAATTCCCCTTGTACGTCCGAACTGCTGCGAAACGATTCTTCCGCCTTATCTAACCAGACCTTGGCCGAACGAACCCGCTCCGCCTTGTCCCGGTCGACTTGCTTCATACGACATCCCCCCTTTCGGATACATATAGAATCCGTCATAAAGGGTCAAAGTATTACTCCGATTATACCGTAAAACAGCGAAAATATCACTATTTTTCTGTGTATTCCTTTGTTTTTTACCCTTATTTGCCCGAAATTATTTGTTTTTCTTCATCCATCGGCCGAACATGCCGCGAATACGTCGCACACCTCGCTTTTGCAAACGATACACATAAGGAAGGCTCACGTCCAGATCGGCGGCCACCGTCTTGGGTTGTCTGTCCTTCAAGTAAACGGCTTCCATAATGAACTGTTCCTTTTCGGGCAGACGTGCCATAAAGACACCCACTTGTTCTAAGAGCAACTGTCTATTCGTACGGTCGCCCAAGTCTTCACTGTTATCAGACAACATATCGCCTAAGGTCAACCCGTTTTCATCCGGTTCGTCTATGGACACATTGGCGGACTTGCCTTCTTTTTTTCAACCAATCGACGATTTCCCCGCGAATACGGTGAACGGCATAGACCGAAAAAGCTACGCCCAACTTATAGTCATACCGTTCAACGGCTTCAATGAGTCCCAAATTTCCTTCTTGCAAGACATCGGCCATATGTTCTTCGCCTACGTGCCAACGCAGAGCTTCCCGAAAGACTAAGGGCTGATATTGCTCGATAAGACGGCCTCGACTGTCCATGCAGCCTTCATCCTTATACGCCATCCAAAGCCTTTTTTCTTCGTCAGGCTTCAATAATGTAATTTTTTGCAATTCTTCCAAATACGAACGGAGCAATATAACTCCTCCTTATATGAGCGGCATTCTCTAAAAACTGTATCTCCAGCTGCCGCCTACATATGCATTCTTAGGAGAACGCCATGCATCTACACTGAATCTGCTTCCCAAATTATACTGCATGCCGACACGATTGTCATTGTGATTAAGACCGAAGGCGGCAGTTAACATGAAATTGTTAAATAAATATTTACCCATTTCAATATTATAGTAGTTTTTATCATCTCCCGAATCGTGAGCCGAAAGGTCGAGATTTCCCGTCGTAACGGTCAACATATCAAGAGACAAGGCGTCTTCCAATTTCTGCGTAACACCCAGACTGTTTAGGGTAAAGCGAATACCGCTACCGAGAAGGGAGTTCATATCATCACTATTTAAAGAGCTGTCATGCTTATCCGCATTGCGCAACGTAACGAGAGAAATAATTTGTGTCCGTGATAAGGGCGGATCCGATTGGAAGTTCATCTCCATATCATCCGCCGGTCCCGTGAGGTTTAAGAAAATCGCGTATTGACCGACGCGCGTATTAGCCGACAGGTTTATGTAAGGAATAAAGGAGGTACCCTTAAATTCCGCCCGACCTTGAATGATTTGGAAACGTGTATCCAAATAACGTACGCTGCCGCGTGTTACGTCGAAGTGGCCCGTAGCATAAGGAGACTTCACGGTGCCCTTAAAGGTTGCATCACCGGTTACCCACATCGTACAGTCCCGAATTATAGAAACGAACCTTGTCACCGGCCTTGACGGTTATATCGAGGGCCGCATTCGTATCCGAATCGGACATAACCAGTGCCAAAAGGAATATCGATAGTCGCATCGTGTACATCTATATTCCCGCTTATGAAGGCAAATCCCCGTCTTTTGACACAGTCAATTCTCCATCGACAGGTCCTTTGTAGTAGTCACAATCAAGAGCCAACCCGTGGGCCCCTACAGTAAGACTGTAATCGGTAAGCGTCGTACCTTCCCATACCGCCTTACCCTTAATATCATAATAACCTTTGTCTCCCTTTCCCTTCTTATCCATCGTGCCGTGGCTTTCTAAGGTTGCCGAATTACCGTTGAATATGAGGGTCACCGTTTACACTGTCCAACGGGATTGGATGTGCCCTTCAATTTAACATATCCGTTTCGTACCGTCACGGCTCCGTTAAGTTGAGGATTCTGTACCGTACCGCCTACGACAATACGCCCCGTCATGGCGCCTTTGGCTTCTTCCACCCAAGGCGTCAGGAAGGCCAGGCCGTCAAGGCCTGCATTATCAAGACGCAATTCTACATGAATAGGTCCGTCCGAAACATCATCTCTCAAGGCAGCCAGAGGAATGGTCCCTGCTGCCGTTGCCTTGTAAGGAGAACGGGTCAAAGAGGCCTGGTTCAGTGAAATAACGCCGTTTTTAACGTTAAAGAGGGCAAAGGCATCTGTAAAGGGGACGCCGTTTAAGGTACCGCCCGTAAGTTGAACGGATCCTTCGGCAACGGGGTTATCACTCGTACCGCTCATATTTAAAGCAAAGTCGATTCGGGAATCGACGGGTACGGAATTCGTGCCTGTTACATCTTGCAAAATGGCCGTCGAAAAATTCTTAGCCGCAATTTGAATATTAACAGGGCCGTGCACGGCATAGCTTCCCTGTGCCGCCAAAAGGCCGCCGTCTACGTGAAGAGACAGCTTGTTGACCTGTAAGACCCCGGCTTCAAAGGTTACGTCAATATCCGACGGATCAATGCCATGTCCGTCCATTACGCCTTGCGTAATCTGTCCTTGAATATGCGCATTGGGATTATCCGTCGTGCCGTCAACGGAAATATTCCCGTCCAGACGTCCCGTAATCTTGGTAAGCGGCGCCTTGGTTATCCTAATGATATTTCCAGACTGCCGCCGTCTACGGACGCGCGAGCAATAATACGGCCGTTGTTGCCGTTATGCATCAATTCGGCTTCGTACTTACCGTCACCTTGGGTAAATCCGAAACGATGAAGCCGTAAAATACCGTCACCGTACGTGAAGTTCCCTGAAATATTATCCAACGGCAAGTCGTTAACAACTAAAGAAGCGCCTTTTACGGAACCGCCTACAGACGGATTATCCAAGGTACCGCCTACATGGGCCTGTAAGTTGAGGGCTCCCTTCAAAGATACGTCTTTACGATGAATGAGCCGATCCGTTTCCAAATTCGACCCGTCTACGTCGAGGTTCAACCGATCTCCTACAGTGCCGGAAAAACGCACCGTCGCATCATAAGCGGACACACGCCCGTTCGTCAATTCCCACACACCGTTAGCCATACGGTAATCAGTCTGTACGTAGTCATAAAGATAGCCTTTAACCGACCCGTAAGAAAGGATGACCTTACCGTCCACAGACGGATTGTCCGTCGTACCGCTTATATGGACCGTATTGTTAACCCAACCTGTAAATCCGGTCAGGTCTTTACCCGTAGCCTTCAACACTTGTTCCAGACGTGCATGTTGCGTATCAATCTGCAAGTCCAAAATGCCGCTATCGAGATTTATGCTGCCGGATGCGCGATGTGAACCGTCTTTATAGCGGTACGTCATATCATCAATAACAATCTGCCGTCCCGTGCCGTGCAAGTTGCCGTAAATATTGTCGAAGCCCATGCCGTTAACAGCTCCGTCTGCAGCGTTTAAATCCATACTCCAGATCGGCTCCGTACCGCTTACGTGAACAACAGCCGATACAGTCCCGCGTAAGTCCGCTCCTGCCAAGCCGGAGAACATATCCAGGGGAGCTTCCGTAATGATAAGGTTCCCGTCCGTTTGTCCGTCCGAAAGGCTGTAAGCGAAATCGCCACGGAGCGTACCGCCACCTATGAAACCGTGAATCCCCGTAAGTTGCAAAATTCCGTTACCGTAATGAACACCGGTCGTAAGGCCGTCCAAGGCTATGCCGTCGTAAGAAAGACCGTTCCCCTGTGCCTTGCCCTGAACTACCACATTATTCAAATCATTCGTATTACCGCCGACAATGAAATCACCGCTTATAATGGCTCCCAAACCGGCCGGAACACCGGGTATATCACCTACGGAAACGGAGTCGGCGTGTAGCGTAGCTCCTATAGCACCGGATTCGCTATTCCAACGACCGTCGGCCTGCAAAGTGCCGCCGTATAAGTTAGCCTCAAGGGATTGAAGGGTGGCTACATGATGAATGTAAGACACATCGGCCTTAGCCGAATCGACAGTAAATCCGCTGTACGTTACATTATTCAGAATCACCTTTCCTTCAAGACCCAAGTCGGAAGGGAGTCCCCCAAAGACGACCGTGATAACCGGCCGTACCGCTTACATCCACATCTCGCCCTACAGTCAGGGCCCCCATATCTACCCGGTCCGCATCGACTTTCAGGTCAAAGACGGGTACGTTACCGTTAATCTTAACAAGACCCGAAAGGGCTACGGCCTGATCGTTTACCTTAGCGTGCACATCATTTAAGTGCAAATCCGTATCAAATAAACGGATTTGACCAGTTACATCGGAAACACGATAGTCACCGTACACAAATCCCAGATGGTTCAAGTCGGCCTGCCCTTCAGCAAAAAAGCCGTCATGAGATTCCCTCATATGGAGAAAATATTCACCGACACCGCCCTCTGTCAGGCTCACACCCGTATCGACAGGCACGTAAAGAAGCGGCAAAGGTCGCCGAAAGGCCGCTGCCCTTCACTTTGATATCATAATCACGTGCCGACATGTAGTGTACCGAAAGGGACACATCCTGTCCGTCAACGGAGCCTGTCGCATCTCCGCGTACAGAAGGATAATCCGCTAAGGATACGGAGCCGTTCACCTTTTCAACGACGGCCGTCTTCCCCTGTGCCGGAGCAACACGAAAAGTCCCGTCATGTATGAGAATATTCGAGCGCAGAGCCATCGGTTGATCGGGCGACTGCTTTTTGAATAATTTCGATACATTCCAGGACTTATCCGTCGGATTTTGCCATACATGAAGAACGGGAGTCTTTACATCCACCAAATCGACAGCCCCTGCCGTATGGCCTGACGAAAGAGATGACACGACCGCCTTGAAAGGATTGATCGTAACGTCAACTTCCTCACTGTCCAGCACGCGTCTTCCCTGCGCATCCGCAACGGCTACGTCTGTAAAGACGACTTTCCCCGTAAGGGATATATGCATATCACTAAATGTCAGGGTGCCGTTTATTTTTTCATCGGCCAAGGACGTAATCATCTGCGGTAATCGGGGCCATAGAGCCGTGCGCATCCAAATGAAGGCGGCGCCGAAAACCACCAAAAAGATGATAACGACACTTGTAAACAAGCGGTGTCTCTTCATGAATGGTAACTCCCGTGTTTTATCTATAGACAAAGAGAGAATTGCAGCAAACAATTCTCTCTCTTATGTATTTATAACTTATGCATTCGTCGGAATAACCGCGCCCGTACGAACGTCCATGCCCATCGCTTTTTCAAGAGTTGCAATGCCTACATTGTAGTCATAGAGAGCTTGAATGTTGTTCGTGCGAGCCTTATCCAGATTAAGCTGAGCATCGAGAACATCCAAGTTAATGCCCACCCCCGGCCTGATAACGAACCGTAGCGATTTTGAAGCTTTCCGTAGCCTGGTTTACTACGGTCTGGGTAGCTTGTACACGCTGGGCTGCACTGCGAATAGCAAGATATGCCTGTTTTACTTCGAGTTGTACGGCTTCACGAATCTTCTGTTCATTTTCACGAGCCTTCGTAAAGGCTTCCTTAGCTTCTTTTGTCTTAGCCCTGGTGGCACCGCCGTCCCAAATGGGCAGGGATACGGTACCCTGGAGCTGCCAGCCTTTATTCTTAGTGCCCGGGAAGTCCGTGTCGAACCAGTTACGGCCTGCACCGACAGCTACGGTCGGGCGATACCCCGACTGAGCTATACCGATATTTTCATCCGCTTTTTCTACAGCTAAAGCCGCCTGCAATACTTCGGGACGATACTTCATAGCGTAGTCAAGAGCGTCTTCCAAAGACATATTGTATTCGTTAAACGGCAAACTGTGGTCCGCCAGCTCCAAACGAGTATTAATAGGAAGTCCCAAAATATTATCTAAAGACGCTTCCGCATTGGCCACATTATTGGCTGCCGTTACGGCGTCGGTCTTCGAGTTGGCCAGAGATACATCCGATGTCAGTACATCAAGTTTGGCAACTGTGCCGACGTTGTACTGTGCCGTGACATTACGAACATGCCCTTCCAAGTTCGTCACCGATGTATCATATACGTCTTTCAACTGTTTATACGCCAAGAGAGCGTAATATCCTTTAATAGCATCAAGCTTTGTCTGCTGTTCAACGCGCAACACTTCTTCTTGTGCCGTCGTCTTGCCCAACTTGGCGATTTCCGTCATGCCTTCTACCTTACCGCCCGTATACAAAGGAATGGATACACTGAGCCCGTTTGTAAAACGGTTACCGATTGTCGAGACACCGGCAACGCCCGTTTGCGACGAGCTGCGAGTAGCGGCGAAGTTATAATTCACGTTCGGCATCTTGCCGGCCCGTACTTCGTTAATAGCGTATTCAGCCGACTTCAAGTCATAGTGAGCCATCTTAATGTCCCGGTTATAATCCAGGGCCATGCCTACTGTACGGGGTAAGGTAAGCTGTACCGCTTCATTGCGAGGCACGCGACCGACGACGATAACCGGATCGGCTTCTTTCTTTTTAGCCGCTTTTTCAGCCCTTTTGGCCATATCCGCATGAATTTGTTGCGATAATTTTTCACGTAATTCAGGCGGTACATCGGATTTACGGCTGTCTGAAAGCTCTGCCGAAGCCGCATGTTTAACGACGTCCGTCGCATCGAAATGTTCCGTCGTGTCGGCTGCGCCCGCAGCGGCACTGATAGATGTAAGCATGATTGCTACTAAAATCTGCTTGGAAATTTTTTTATTCATTGCAAGACCTCCGTAACCGTATTCGGTCGTATTAGAAGACATAGTTAATCCCGTAATAATTACCGCCGTCGGATCTCGACATGGGGCGGGTAAATTGCCCCATGAGGAAGATGTGCGGATGAATCTGATATTGGGCCGTCAAGCGATACCGCCAATCGTTGGGGTCATACCCTTCCAGAGAAAAGCGAAACTTGCTGTGTGTAAAGAAGTCGGCCCCGATACCGAACTTACCGTGTATCAACCCGGCTCTTGCGGCATAATCTTTATAAGCTCTGCCGTATTGCAAATTAAGTTGCGTACCGTCTCCCACATCTTCCGCACCGACAAGGGCGAAAGAGTCGCGACGGTATAACTTAAAATTTGCGCGACCGCTGACCTCGTTTCTCGTATCATTATACAACATGCCGGCTTCGCCTTCCATGTTCATACCGCCACCTCCGAGCAGGCCGTTTACCTTTTCGGAAATTTGTGCCGTATTATGCAAGGTTTTCCGAATGTCCGCACTGCTCTGCGGGTCCGTGGCGATATTTTCCATCTCCCCCGCAATGACCGTAAACCGGTCCGTAATAACCTTGATATTTTCCAGGGAACTGCGCATATCGGCGCTCATCTTTCCGTCGCCGTCCATGCGTTGTACCGATTCATTCAATTGTCCCGTAATAGCCGCCATATTGGCCGTCATCTGCTGTACATTACCGGCATTGGCCGCCAACATATCGTTTACATTGCCCGTAATTCCGGCAATATTTTGAATGGAGCCGCGCATAGCCCCCTGTGTCTTTTCGTCACCGATAACGGAGTTGACGTTTTTCATCATGTCGTTTACGTTGTTCAGCAACTTATTGGCATTATCCATAACATCGTCAACCGACTTGACCTTGTCACCTTGTAAGGTACCGCCGTCTGTCACTAAATGTTGCGTATCCTGTCCGGGTGTAATAGACACCAGTTTTTCACCCATAAGACCGTCCGTCGTAATGACCGCCTTCGAGTCCTTCGGAATTTCCGTGCCTTTTTTCAGTTTCAAAGTCACTTCTACCCCGTCTTTACCGGCCGTTACGGATTCTACCTTGCCGACGTTGACGCCTACGTAGCGCACAGTATTACCGGCCTGTAACCCGTTGGCATCACTGAAAGCTACGTGTACCGTAAGTCCCGACGAACGAAACAAATCGGCATGGGACAATCCGACGACTACAAAGAATAATAAGAGTACGCCGACAACGGTCATAATCCCGACCTTGACTTCCGCCGTCATATTCTTCATTATCTCTCGCCCCCTTCTCGTCCTTCTTTTCCGCCTGTAATGAAATAGCGAACTTTTTCATTCGTCGTATTTTTAAATTCTTCCGTTGTTCCTATCATTTCAAATCTTCCGTTTTCCAAATACACCATTCTGTCAGCTACTGAAAAGGCCGACTCCATATCGTGTGTAACGACGACCGATAAAGGATGCATACTTTCCTGCATAGCCTTTATCAGACGACTGATGTCGTTGCTGCGCACCGGATCGAGACCCGCTGTCGGTTCGTCGTATAAAATAATCTTCGGATTTAAGGCCACGGCCCGTGCCAGACTGACACGTTTTTTCATGCCCCCCGACAAGTCGTTGGGCATCATCTCTTCAATGCCGTCCAGCCCGACAGCGTGAAGCTTTTCGGCAACTATCTTATGAATCTCTTCTTCTTTCGTCTTTGTATGCTGTCTCAAACCGAAGGCCACGTTTTCGCCGACTGTCATAGAGTCGAAGAGAGCTGAATACTGAAAGACCATACCCATATGGCGTCGAACTTCATCCATCTTTTCTTCCGAATAGTCCGTAATATCTTCGCCGTCAATGTATACCCTGCCGCTCGTCGGCTTTTGCAACCCCATAATAAGTCGTAAAGTCGTACTCTTACCGGAGCCGCTGGCACCGATAACGGCCAGAGTTTCGCCGTCGTGAATATCCAAATTGACATGGTTCAAAATAATTCTGTCGTCATAAGCGACGGTTATATCTTCTAAACGTATCATAGGTCGCTCCTAGTATAAAATGACGGACAAAATATAATTCGTTATAAAAATAAAGATAATAGACGTAACGACGGATTTCGTCGTCGCCTGTCCTACCCCTTCGGCCCCACTCTTGGCGTGCATCCCTTCAAAACAAGCTACAAGGGCGATAATACCGCCGAAGACACCGGCCTTGATAAGACCGAAAAGGACATCACTGATTTCCGTAAAGAACTCGATGGAATGCATGTACGTGTAATCCGTAAGTCCCGCACTGAAAACGGCTACACAATAGCCGCCGCCCGTACCGATGAGATACCCGAAAAAGGTCAATAACGGCACCATAAACACGCAAGCAACAAAGCGCGGCACGACCAGATAAGCCACCGGGTCCGTAGCCATACAGCGCAGGGCGTCAATTTGCTCCGTTACCTTCATCGTCCCGATTTCAGCCGTCATAGCCGCACCGACGCGGCCGGCTACGACAACACCTGTCAGAATGGGGCCCAATTCACGCCCCATGGCGACGGACATAATGCCGCCCAACGTCGACTGCGCTCCGTATCGCATGAGAATATCCACGATTTGCAGGGGTCATAACCATGCCGGCAAAAAACATAGTCAGAGCGACAATGGGAAATGAATCGACACCGAGGTGTGCCATTTGATTTATGGTCAAATCCCGACGAATACGGGGCATTTGTTTTATAGTTTGTCCGAAGAGAACGGAAATAACTCCGACTTCCTCGAAAATGTGCAGAGTAAAGCGTCCGATACGCTCCAATAGGTGTTGCAAAACTGCCTCCTTCAGACACTCTGTAACCATATATGGAAAACTATCGATAATTCTCCAGTTTTCATAAGGTTAATCATATCATGAACAAGAGTATTTTTCAAATGTTTTTCGCATTGAATCGCCGTTTTGAGCAGTTTTTTACGAAAAAAGGAACGGATAATATCCGCTCCTTTTTCGCTCTCATGAAAACTTATTCATCCTTTTCGTCCGTAGTCGGGTCGGCATCCTTGTCGCCATGATTCTTTTGAGCGTCCGAGGCTGTCTTATCCTTATGAGACGACGCATTTTTATCGCCGTTTTTACGGGCTTTCACATCATCCTTCTTTCCCGTTACGTCACTGTCTTCACCGTCCATCGATTCAACGAGACTGACTTGGCCGCTATGAGACTTTTTGCGCTTAGCCATCTCGGCATCCCGTTTGGCCGGTGTCATAACCTTAATGGTAATCTGCCCGTCGCCGTGAATAATATACGGCGTATCGACAACCGATTTGGCCTCGTCGTCATCATCATGTTCGCTGAGAAGTTTCTTTTTCGGTTTCACCAGGGATTTGTCCGTTTCGACAGGTTCCTTCCCTTGAATCTTCAACTTCGCCGTCGTCGACTTTTCATCGTTGACCATGCTTACATTCTGTTCAAGGATTTCGATGACGATTTGGTTGTTTGAATCTTCTTCTTCGATTTTCTTTTTCAAGTCGGCGAAGTCCTTGTATGTTCTCAGGCGTTCAAGGATTTCATCCGTCAAATTATACTGCTGTTTCTGAATGAGGTACGGCAAAGGTACGACACCGCCGCCGCGTACTTCCAGAACCATGTCGCCCAGAGGCTGATCTTCCGGTACGACGAAAGACATATCCTTAATTTCATCTTCGCCCCGATAAGGGTGAATCTTCACCTTGAAGTAAATCGTATCACCGGGGCTGACGACAACGGGAGCCGCCGTAGCATCGACAATCCGAGCCGACTGTTTAGCCTGCGTAAGAGATATATCCGATTCTATGGATAAAATAGGATATTTAATAAATTCGTTGTGCTTCAAAATATCGAGGACATTATACAATTCGTCAATGGATTTTTCGTTAATATTATCTTCCGAATAATACATATTGTGACGAGTAATGCTCTTATCGTCACCGTCAGCCGAACGAATAGTGTAAGCAATGGTCGCCGTTCCGCCGCCCTTGCGGTCTATAGTCTGGTTTACCGTGTTATAGACCGTCGTCGACGCCAGGACGGGAGTCAACTCGTTGTCTTCAATAATCTTTACGTGCTTCGTTTTAGGCTGCCAGCGTATCCCTGTCGGATACATGAATAGTCACGGGAATACCCGGTGCGACGGCACCGTATTCACCGGCAATACCCGAGCCGCGGTCCTGATCGATTTTACCGACTTCCGCACCTACGGAGCCGAGTTTAAATGAGCTGTCGTAGTTGTTTACAATCGTAAAAATATAAGCGTTGTGCATAAAATAATCAATACTGCCGCGTTTTTAAGAAAGGATGCCCGAAAGGCGACGATATGCTTGTCGTCCACATACGTAACGGTACCGATGGCACCTAAGCGCATGTCGCCGTCTACGAAGGCGGCGGCAACGAGCTGCCCTGCTTCAAAGGATGAGCCACGTTATCATCCCCTGCCGAGGCCGTGTCGACAGGGTTGGAAGTTGTAGGGACTTCAACTTGTCCTTCATCCACTGCATGGAAAGAATCGAATCCCGAAGCCATTAAAGGGCGTGGCAATAGGTACCAATTGCGTTTCTCTGGCGTTAAATTCGGGGATCTCTTCCTTTGTCGGATCGTTCCAGAGCTTTACCATGTCTTCAATGGGCGTAATCATACCCATACGGGATTTGGTAAAGGACCACCCGTAAGCGACGGCACCGACAAGTTTCCCGTTAATATATACGGGACTTCCCGACATGCCCTGCGCAATACCGCCCGATTCTTCTATGAGGGGTCCCGAGAACTTGGCTAAGATCAAGTCCCCCGACGGGCCTGCATTTTTCATAATTCCCAGGACTTCTACCGGGAAGGTTTCTATCTTTCTGCCGTGAGCTACCGTCTTGGCATACCCTGTCATGCCCGGTTGAACATCCTTAACGGACATAAAGGTTTCGGCCTGAACCGAAAAAGCGGTAAGACAACAGAAAGCCGCCGTCATTGCTGCTGCAATACGGCGGAATTTCCGTAGTATATTCATCTCTTATTCCGCTTCCACCACAACTACCGTTTCGCCGGCATTGACTGTACTGCCCGCTCCGACGGCAACGGATTTAACTACACCGGCCGACTGAGCTCGAGCTGCAGCCATAGGACCTGTCAAGGTATTGACCGTAAGCAGTACATCGCCTTCACGAACAACCGTACCTACAGCCGATACTGTCGTTACCGTACCGCTCAACACGGAAGTATATGCTACTTCTGCAGCGCTGACAGGCATCACGGCCATAGCGGCCAAGCCCAGTGCTACTATCATCTTTTTTAACTTTTTCATATTATCCACCTCTATGATTCGTAATAACTGTCTTTTAATCTGTCCATTTCCGCCAAAGCCTTGCCGGCTCCGTTTGCTACGGAAAGAAGGGGCGTGTCGCATAAATAAGCGGCCATCCCCGTGGCTCTTGCAATGAGACGATCGAAAACCGTCCAAAAGAGCCCCGCCGCCGGTGAGGACAATGCCGTGGTCGGCAATGTCGGCCGCCAATTCGGGCGGCGTCTTTTCCAAGATAGATACGACGGCATGGACAATACTGTCCAACGGCTCTTCCAGAGCCGTTCTTATTTCCTGCGAGTCCACATCGGCCTCTACAGGAAGTCCCGTTTCCGTACTGCGACCGCGCACGTCGGCCATAAAGTTGCGACCGTCCGCAATGGCCGTGCCGATGAGCATTTTTAACTCTTCGGCCGTACGATACCCGACGGTTACGGATTTATTTTTTTCCAAATAGCGAATAATCGCTTCATCGAAGGTATGACTGCCAATACGCAAGGATTCGCTGATAACGACACCGCTGAGGCTTAAAATAGCCACATTGGTCGTACCGCCGCCCAGGTCGACAACCATGGACCCGTTCGAATCAGCAATATCAAGACCTGCCCCGATGGCTGCCGCCAAGGGTTCTTCCATGACGACAATCTTACGGGCTCCGGCCTGCAATACCGCTTCCATGACGGCCCGTCGTTCTACGTTCGTCACACCCGAAGGAACGGATACGATGACGCGCGGCTTACTGAGCATGTAATTACCCGTCACCTTGCGCAGATAATGGCGCAAAAGATACTCCGTCGCATCGTAATCGGCAATGACACCGTAGCTCACAGGATGATAGGTCCTCACATTGCGAGGCGACCGCCCCAACATAGCCTTGGCTTCCTTACCGACGGCGACAACACGGTTAAGTCGCCCGTCGACGGCAATAACGGCCGGTTCATTAATAACGACACCGCGGTTTTTAACATATACGACAATATTGGATGTCCCCAAATCAACGGCAATGTCCGTACCGAACCAACGGGACGGTGACAAATACCGCAACGGAGACAGAGTTTTTCGATTATTCTTCGTCTTCAACTCGGACTCGGACAATGTCTGCACCCAACCTTTGTAACTTGGCTACCAGATCGTCATAGCCTCTGTCTATGTGATGTAACGAGCCGATTTCCGTACGGCCTTCAGCCACGAGACCGGCCAGAACAAGTGCCGCGCCGGCACGCAGGTCCGTCGCATTGACGCGACCGCCTGCCAAGTGTTGCACCCCTTCAATAAAGGCGCTGCGACCTTCAATACGGATTTTCGCACCCATTCGTTTGAATTCTTCAACATGCATAAAACGGTTTTCAAAAACTGTTTCCGTTACAATGCTGTTACCTTCGCAAATAGTTGCCAAGGCCATGAACTGCGCCTGCATATCCGTAGGAAAACCCGGATAAGGCAAGGTCTTTATTTCAACGGCTTTCAACGGTCTCGTACCGATGACGCGAATACCGTCAATGTCTTCTTCAACCCGTGCGCCCACTTCCTTGAGCTTGGCAATGAGAGGGTTTCAAGTGTTCGGACAAAGCGTTTTCTACATACACATTCCCCTGTGTCATAGCCGCACCGACCATAAAGGTCCCCGCTTCGATGCGATCGGGAATGACGGCATGAGCGGCGCCGCGTAGTTCCTTAACGCCTTCAATACGAATGGTATTCGTCCCGGCACCGCGAATATTGGCACCCATGCTGTTAAGATACGTTGCCAAATCAACGATTTCCGGTTCTTCCGCCGCATTTTCAAGGACCGTCTTGCCTTCAGCCAAAGAGGCGGCCATAAGAATATTTTCCGTAGCCCCTACACTGGGAAAGTCCAAGTAGATTCTCGCACCCTTCAAACCGTCGGGTACAGATGCTTCAATATCCCCGTCGGCCAAGTCAATAACCGCACCCATGGCTTCAAAGGCCTTTAAGTGCAAATCAATGGGTCTGGCCCCGATGGAACACCCGCCGGGAAGAGAGATTTTAGCATGCCGTTTCCGTGCCAGCAAGGGACCCATAACGAGGAAAGACGCACGCATGCGACGTACCAAATCGTACGGAGCCACGGTAGACGTAATATTCGTACCGTCCAGAACGAGTGTCCCCTTTTCGGGCGATTCCACTGCTACGCCTAAGGATTTAATAACCTCGCTAACCGTGTGGACATCGGCCAATTCCGGAATTTCCGTCAATGTCGACTTGCCTACTCCCAACATGGACGCAACGATAATGGGCAAAACGGCATTTTTAGCACCGCTGACCCGAACCGTACCGTTAAGCGGATTACCTCCGTGAACAATCAGTTTTTCCAACTCCGATGCCTCCCAATATATCTTCAATATACCTTTATATACATAGTTTTTATTCTAAACAATTTACCTTCCGGTCATAATTGCTAACAGATATTGTAACACAGAAAAGCGAAATCTGAAATACCCCGAAGAAGGGAGATAAAAGGATTTTCAGCAAGAAAAAAAGGACAGAATCCAAAAGATACCGCTCCTTTTTCAGTCTGAGCGCAATACCTTTCTTCCTGTCCTTTTTTCTATCTAAAAGAGGATTTATTTCATGCTTTCATAAATGCGTTCCAAGTTGGTCTTCATACGATCGAGATATGACTCTCCTTCAGGATTGCTTTCTATCGTATCGAGGACTTCCACCTTGGCACCTACTTCGGCGGCCAAGGTTTTAGAAACTGCAGGGCTTGCCGCTTCTTCGGCAAAAAAATCGTCTTCACTTGATTCGTCTTGCAATATTCGGTCAGTTCGGCCAATTCCTTCGGGCTCAGCTCACCTTCTGCAAAAAAACGTCTTCCACGCTCTTTTTGCGTTAAACGCGAAAATCGCGGCACAAATAGCCAGCTGCATGACCCGTTACGAAGTCGCGACGCTGAACGTCTTTAAACTTGCCTTCATAATCCTTGCGCAGGCTTTCAAGCTGGGCAATGTATTCTTCAGCGTTCTTTTCGTAGAAATCCTTATTAGCCGGGTCGGCAGAGCCAGTCCGTCGGCAATATTTTTGAACCTCTTGTGCGGCACAAGTCAGACTGAGCCATGCATGGGGATCGAATTCACCGTGTTCTTCCACTTCTTCCGGATCCGTATTCTTAATGGCGTCAATTCCCTTAGAAGCCTCAATTTTAACGAGCTTGTCGTTATGAGCCGCTTCGACAACCTTTTCCTGCCACGGTTCCATACCCAACCCGTTATACACGAATACGTCTGCCCCTGAAAGAGCTTTCATTGTTTCCGTCGAAGGTTCGAAACCGTGCGGTTCCGTCCCTGCCGGGATAACGGTATGCACTTCCACCTTGTCCTTGCCTACGGCCTTGACGAATTCTCCCATGGCATCAAAGCTGACAGCCACCTTCACCTTATCCTTCTTCGCCGCCTCTTCCGTCTTACCGCAACCGGCCAGAACGGATACGGCTAAAAGAACCGTAAGTATGCAAGCTATCCATTTCCTCAACCCTACCATCTCCTTTTTAGCAAATGCGAATCATCTGCATTAACATACAAAAAAGACTATCACACCCGTCTATGACTGTCAATCTTATGAAAATATGCAAATTTATCGTTATATTTACTCTTTCGGATTTTCCGTTACGGCAACAAAAAAGAGCCGTCTTACCGACGACTCTTTCCCTTTTAAGCAGCCCAGACGGCCCGCATAATTTGTCCGTACGATTCTTCCAAGTGCTCGATAATGAGGCTGAACAAAACAGAGATAATTTCTCCGTCAGCTACATCATCGCTAATGTAGCAAACGTCCAGGATCAGTGCCCCTTCTTCGTCAACACAGTACTTGAAAGACTTGTACGTACGATTGTACTCATTGATGAGATTATATACAGCCGTTTCATTGCCGTTTTTCAGAACCTTCGGAGCTACGAGAACGCGAATTGTCGAATACAGCGTATCGTCAAGAACCAACACAAGCGGCAATTCCGTCCCCTGAGCTTCAATGAATGTCCTGAAAATGACCGTATTCAACCGGCGGTCATGCATATCATCCATCATAAACGACTTAATTCCCGATTTTTTTAAATATTTTCGGAAGGCCTCGGCTTTCTTATTCATCTGTCATCACTCCGTTCCGAACAACACAGACCGAATCCGAAGATACGAACATAGTTTCTTTAATTTCATTATACAGAGAATAAGAATTCCTTGCAAAGCCGCTGCTATACTGATATTCGATGACTTTTGCCCGTGGCATAATCGATTTCGATACCGGGCTGATTATTATAAACAAAAACGTTAAATTTGATTCCCTTTCCGTTATCTTCTACAGAAAGAGCCTCCATTTGCACGCCCCTTGCCACCAGATTCTTTCCTTCAAAGACGGGCGTTACCCGATAAAGCACGTGATTGTGCGTTTCCTTAATATAGTCATGAACCATATTTTCAAAAGGAAGCATGCCTTGCACGTTCAAATAGCGCGTACCCGTAATGAGATTCTTCGGGTTTGCATTTTCCGCCGTCAGCTGATAACCGATAAGATGACAGCGATTATATAAATATTTCCCGTCTACGTTATCATATTTAACCGTTTGCCAACCGCTGGGTTTGACGGAACCGATGGGACCGCGTTTTTGCGTAGGCATCAAATCTTCACCGATGTCGGCAAAGGCCGGGCCGCACCGCCCCAACGGATCGAGATCACTGTATCGCTCGACAGATGTCGTCTTCATATCCTCTTGGGAAAAAGACGGCTCATTGTTGTTAATGACCACATAGGGCTTCCCGCTAAAAGGCGGCAAGGTCGACAGGTCGACAACATTGCGCCCCGACTCGTTTTGTGCCGAAACAGCGGCTGCAGGTGCCGCCTTTTCCGCCTTCGGTTCGACCGGATTAGAGTCGCACCCGGCTAATGATACGATTACCAGTAGGGTCGCCAATAAGGCCGTAAGTTTTTTCTTTATCATCTCGTATATACCTCTTGCGTAATATCATCGTGAGACGTGCCGACAAAATCCGTTTGCTTCGTTACGGTAAATACCCCTTCTAAGGGCAAATCAAAGAAAAAGTCACCCGGGTAAGCACGGTTCCACTTATATAAAACAACAGATTGGACCGAGTCGGCAAAAGGCTTTACAGATACATTTTCAACAAAGCAATACGCATCTTCGCCGGCCTTTTCAAGAAAATTCTCGTCGCACGTAAGAACCGCTTCCGAAGCTTCAAATAAATCGGCTGAAAAGGGGTGAATATACAAATTCGACCCGTATTCTTTTATAATACGCCTAATCAATTCGCTGTCTTTACTCTGTCGCCTGTTGTTGAACAAGAGTCCCATACTGTCATCTACTGCCGCAATAATATGCATACCTTCTCCTTAATAAGCCTTCGCCTCTTCCGGCGTCAACCAAAAATGAATGCCCGTCGTCGAGATCGTACCAACGGTCTTCATTAAAATTCTTTACTTCCATCCATTGTCCGACGCGATAAATAAACTTGGGGTCCACCAGGGACATGGCCTCTTTATACGACGTCTTTCCGTCAAAACTCTTAATACTTAGGACCTTGGCCTTATTACAGCGACAGGTCTTACCTGTAGCGGAGGTACGCTTGGCGTCGGCAGGTACCAACAAGGTGACGAGAAGATCGTTAAAACACTTCTTGTACGCTAAAAAAGGTCCCTTTTGGGGGACAATAGAGACGAAAAATCGAGTCTTCTCATCGTCTACAATAGCGTCCAATCGAGCACCTTCCAGGTTGGCCCGGTATAAGTCGGTCCCCTTAATGACTGCATGATTCAAGTCGCAACCTCGCAAGGCCGCTCCGTGCAAGTCGGCACCGGACAAGTCGGCGCCGGCCAAACGAACAATCGGTAAAACAGCGTATCGGAAAAATCGGTATCTTGCAAACAAGTCCCCACGAAAGATACATGGCGAAAGTCGGACCACGAAAAATCCAGGCCCGACAAATCCAAGCCGTCGAGATTCAATCCGTCCAGCTGCGATTCACGGCACGAATGAGCCTGGCGTTCAGCCCTCGTCATGGTGCTTAATTGACGCATGTCTTCAAGTGTCAGCGTTTTCATGGTACCACTTCCCGCTTAAGCCCTAACGGGCTTCAAAAAGGGGCAACTTTTCCAGAAAGATAATGTCCGTCCGCTTGCCCGCATCCCCTTCAGCCAAAATAGCCGCCTTGCCGATAACTTCAGCACCGGCCTTTTCAGCCAACTCTTCCAGAGCCTTCAAAGAACCGCCCGTAGAAATAACGTCATCTACAATGACGATTTTCTTATCCTTAATAAGCTCTACATCCGCATCGGAAAGGCAGAGGATCTGTTTTCCCTTCGTCGTAATCGATTCATCATCTACAATAAGGGGATTTTCCATATAAGCCTTAATGCTCTTGCGCGCCACAATATAGTGAGGCATGCCGAGAATCCGGGCCATTTCGGCTGCCAAGGGAATCCCCTTCGTTTCGGCCGTCATAATCATATCCGCTTCGGTCGGAAGCTTAGCCGCCAGCTCCTTCGCCGTATTGACGGTCAGCTCCGTGTCACCGAGAATGACAAAGCCTGCAATAGCCAGACTGTCCGTAACATTTAAAATCGGCAACTGTCTCGTACAGCCTGCCACGTGAAGTTCATAATATTCTTTAGCCACGATACACCTCGTTTTTCCCGCAGGAAATTAGATTTTTAAATCGATAATCGCCGAAACACCTACGCCCTGAATGCGCGATGCCCCGACGGGATTGGCACTGTTTACAGAACAAGCCCCTTAACACGAGCGATGTTGTTAAAGCTGCCTTCTACCTGGGCTACGGCCTTTACCTGATCTACTTCCGCCGTCGGTCCCGTAACCTGAGCGGCACCGACACGACTGCCGTTGCCGATGCTGACAATGGGAACCACCTTCGTCGCATATGAAGTACCGAGATTTTTCTGGTTCAATAATTTATTCAAAAAGCTATTAATGGAGCTACCGTATTTATCGATAACAAGGCCGATAGCTCCGCCCTTAATCATACCGCCCAAGCCGATGGCTTCTACGGGAAGAACGGCGCCGAAAGAGGCCGTACCGATAGAAACGGCTAACATGGCCGCAATAAGTTTCTTTTTCATCTTATACCTCCTATACATCATTATGATTCTATTATATCAAGACACGGTAGTCTGTGAAACCCTTATAGACATAACGACCGAATCTGTCCGATTCCCTTGCTTGCAGGATATAGTATATAATATCATTACCACTATGTTGCGGAGGTACGTATGTTAAAAGCTAAACTTCAAAAAGCGAGCTCTCGCCTATATCAATTATTTAAACAGGACCCCCTGCTGTATATACTGATCCTTTTATTTTCAGGATTCATTTCCAACATCCCCACAACGGAACCCTACGTTCGTTCAGCACTCATTCTCTTATGCAGCCCGGCCCTTCTTGTACAGACCTATGTTCTACGCAATAACCGTTTCAGAACTATCACCACGGTACTTGCCGCCGTTATTTCGGCCATCGCCTACGCTGTAGCTGTAGCTCTGAACAATACGGGCGTTTCCGCCTTATGCCTTAACTTAGCGGCCCTTTGGCTCTTTATCTCCGTCTTGCGATACTTGACCTTGGATGCGACGAATAACCCGACATCGGCTTTTTACGGACGCTTTCTGCAATTCATCAAAGCAGGAGCCGTAGCCATACTCATCAACACCTTGCTATCCGTCATCCTTTTATTCGTCGCCCTCATTTTTCCCGAAAGCCTCCCTATTACCTTCATTACCGGTCATCTCACCCCCACCTTGTGGACCCTGGTCTTCTTCATCGTCCTCTTTTCGTATGAATCAGGACCTTCCGAACCGGGCAAACTCTACACCTTTATCTTTAAAACCGTCGTGCCTAAGTTCACCGTCTTTTCGGGAACCCTAGCCGTCATTTATCTGTTTTTAATCCTTATCGACGTGCGACCGGATGCTCGCTTTTTGTATACCTACTATCCGTACGTTACCTTGTACTATCTCTTCTTTTTAGCCGGCTTTCGCATTAAAGCGACCATCCCCGAACGTCCCTCATACTCATCCTCTTCTCGGCCCTTACGGCCCTTTGCCTTATCCTTACCGTTAAGCGAGTCTATGTCGATTCATCTCTCATCCTGGGGGCCGTTTACATTCTCCTCTTTAACGGGGCCTTTCTGACTCACAACCTCTACCTTTTCATTCGTAAAACAGGGCCGGGGGCACACACGAAACTCCTCGCCCTTATCATGGGGCTCATTATGTTCATGCCCCTCGTAGGTTACACCTCTTTCATCCGTTTCGTCACCTACACTCACGAAAAAGATACCTATATCCCCCATTTCTCCATAAGCAGCCAGTTCGATAAGGATGCCGAATCGGCTCAGAACGAATCGGAAGGCGAGTCCGACACCGCCGGTCATTCTCCGGCCGGTAACCAAAAAGGCAAGGTAACAAACCTGACGCCGCGACGAGAATCTGCTATTTCCTATCATATTGCGTCGTATGCGGAGGCGAATTTAAACAACGTCTTTTTCTTCAACAAGCAGACTCGCAAAGCTTCTCGTACTTTCGGTGACTACACACTGGCCTTGGACGAATCGGGCAAGAACCTGACGGTTACCTTGCCTGACGGACAATTGCAGACATACAACATACCGGAAATCATAGAAGAACAAATTTCGGCGGGCGATGAAAGTACAGCCGTCACCTTGAATACTGACGACTACCTGATCGTCATTACCCAATACCATAACGACAATACGTCGACGAGTCTGAGCTTTGACATATTCTACAAATAAGAATCTTCACATAAAAGAGGCATCTCAATGAGATGCCTCTTTTACTTACGTGCTTTTATTTGTATTCAGGGACCCATTTCAAAGCATCCACGTTTTGCAAAGCCTCTTCTTCGCTCAAATCACTCTGCCCTGTCCGTACGGCTTCTTTTGCTACCGCTACGGCCACAGTATGGGAAAACTCCGTGAGTTTATCTACCGGCGGCAAGGTGGCTGCCCCGGGTTGCGTTACATCTATGATTCCTCCCAATGCATGAGCGGCTGCGGAAATCATTTCATCCGTCAACAGCTTGGCCTCTGCTGCCATGACACCCAAACCCAAGCCGGGATAAATGAGGGCGTTATTAGCCTGTCCGATATAATACATAATCCCCTTATACATGACCGGTTCGGCAGGAATACCCGTAGCAATAAGGCCGCGACCTTCTGTCCACTCAATGAGATCTGCCGCCTTGGCTTCTGCCAGCTTTGTCGGGTTGCTCAACGGGAAGATGAAAGGACGTTTCGTCGTTTTGGCCATATGTCGAACAACACCTTCCGTAAAGGCTCCGGGAACTGTCGACGTACCCACAAGAATCGTCGGACTCACAGCCTTAACGGCAGCTTCCAAATTCGTCAATTCATGGGCATTAGAAAACTCATCGCGGTTACGAGTAAACTCTCGTTGTTCCGGAGTAAGATTCGGCGTATCATCAAAAAGAAGGCCCTGTTTATCGACAAGATAAAAACGTTTTTTTGCCTCTTCAGGGGAAAGACCCTGTTCCACCATTTCCGAATAGACGCGGTGAGCAATACCACAACCGGCCGTACCGGCACCGAAGCACATGTACACCTGATCCGTTAGCTTTTCTTGAGAAATATCGAGACCTCCCAAAATACCGGCGAGCGTAATAATCCCCGTCCCTTGAATATCATCGTTAAATACGGGATAGGTCTTATTATACTTTGTAATAGAGCCGCCGCATGGTCTCTGCCGAAGTCTTCAAAATGTAAGTACAACTTCGGAAAGAGTCGTTCCGCCGTTTCCACAAAAGTATTTAAAAATACGTCGTAATTATGCCCTGTTACACGCTTTTGATGATTTCCCAGGTATAGCGGATTGTCTAAAAGGGACTGACGATTGGTGCCGCAATCTAGGATAACCGGCAAAACCTGTTCGGGGTTAATACCGGCGGCGGCCGTGTATACCATAAGCTTACCGACGGAAATGTCAACACCGTTCGTACCCCAGTCACCGATACCGAGGATTTCTTCCGCATCAGATACGACAATGAGACGAACATCTTTGCCCTCTGCCCCGCTTCTCAAGGACTCTTCAATTCGCGACGGCTCGTCGACAGACAAAAAGACGGCATTTTGCGGATTTACAAAAAGTTCACTGTATTCTTCAATATTTTCGGCAATAACCGGATCGTACACAATAGGCATGAATTCGACTACGTGTTCGCTAAATACCTTATAGAACAAGGTGCGATTCGTATCAAACAACTGCATGAGAAAACGCCGCTTTTCAATACCCGCATCCTTGCGGCAAATATGTTCGTACGCTTGCCTGGCCTGCTCTTCAAGAGTCTGTACATGAGGCGGTAACAACCCGACCAACCCGTTTTCTATACGTTCCTCAATGGTAAATGCCGTGCCCTTATTCAAAAAAACGGATCGTTTAATAAATCATAGCCGGTCTTCATCATTTATCCCCCTAACCGAAACACCATACAACCATTAAATCTGACATGTAGTAACTATTATATCACAGCCCGAATAATTCCAGGGCAAGCATATACCGAAAGACTCCCTATACAAAGTATTAAAAACCCTAACTTTAAGAGTTTTTAATACTTTGTATGCAATATACTTTAACTCATTAGTTATTTATTTGTTTGTTCTTTAAAAATTTATTATGATATGATGAGATTACAAAGATTCGTTTAGTACGTACTACTTTTACAAAGGAAGTGCCGACATGGACGATATGCAACGGTTTATTAACGAACACAACCTACGACTGAGAGAGGGTGCACAAGGTTTTATGAGCAGGGAATTCTCAAAACATGAATGGGCGGCTCCGGCTATTCAAGAGGCCGACGTTTTTAAAAAATACTGTCATCACTTGGGTCTCATGGGGGCGACCATTGAAGAAATCACCACTGTGGGCTTCGGCGTCGGCCCCATAGACGGTTACTCCATATCCCATTTTTGCACGCACAAACGCCATCCGGAAAATAAAACCTCCATCGACGTCGATGCCTGTCTATGCGGAGTCGACCACTTTAACCTCATTATGAACTGGTACCTCTGTCCCATAGTCCTTGTGACGGACAAAGGAAAATTTGAAATCGACTTCACCGAATCCTCAACCGTCTACATGGGCAAAGACTCCATTCCGACGCACTACTACGGAGCCTCCGAAGAAGAACTGGAGCAAGAATACCTGGCCAAAGAACTCTTTTCAGGACTACAAGGAGACACCGTCGTCGACTGCCTCATTGAAGAACAAACCTTTGAAGAAGCGGCCTGCGAATTTACAGGAGCCTGTAACATGACCTTGCCCTACGGTCTGACCTCGTATATCAAAAAAACATTACCTTCTGCCTGGAAAGCGGCAGAAAACTCCGCCTCTCCACCTTCTGGAACAACGGCATGATCGAAGTTCTGGACAAGGAAGACCGCTACGTGCAAATCCCGGCAGACCACCTGAAACGATGTCTTCCCTTTGCTTAATACAGATAGATGTTGAGTCGCGTGAAAACAATGAATGGCGGGAGTAGAAACTTCTGTGGTAGGACAGAGGGAAAGTAACGAGCAATAGAAAAGTCCCGGTCAGATTGAATCCGACCGGGAATTTTTTTCGATTGATAACAAGTATAGAGCTCTTGCTTTTTACATATCCTTGGTTGTAGTGAAATGATAAAGTTTCTTGCAAGCTGACTATTGATTGCTTTTTCGTTTAGCTCGACACTATTCCATAAAAATTTTCTGTCCTTAAATTCTATTGGTACATGATCAGGTAAAAACATTTCTGAATAGAGTAGTCCTTTTTTTATTTTCATATTTGTGAGTTACTCCGTCCCATTCGTTTTTGATATTTTCACAAGAGATATATGCAGCACTTGCTACTGCTGATTTGCCTTTACCTCTCTTGCAAATGGAAATATTAAAGTGAAAACTGTCTACCATTGTTATCTCTCCGTTCGTTTCTTGATAATAAAAAAACAGATAGCTTGTTTAACTATCTGCTCTTAAAAATCTTAAAAAAATATTTTTTTGTAATTGCTCACCGCAGGTGTAAAAAGCCTCAGAGCGTAATGACACTATTTAGGGTGTATAATTACGCCCTTAGTAAACTAAAGGGATTTACAAGTGTTTTTCTTTCCCTTGCTTTTTCATTTTTATAATGCTCTTTTTTTCTCTCAGCTTGATATTTAGCAAATACTTTTTTTCTAAGATGGATTTTATTTCTTCATTGCTTTTTTTCTTCTGCTCCTCAATAAAACTTTCTAAAATAACTCCTCTAACAATCAACCTATGATTTCTTTTCTGCTCTTTTTATCTTAGCTTGTTTAATTAAAAATCTTTTCTCTATTCTTTAATTGTCGTAGTTGTATTTCATAGCTTTCTTTTTCTTCTTCAAGATTTTCTATTTCTGTTTTTGACTTCCTGTAATGTTTTTTTCTTTCTTCATTCTTGGTTCTCCTTTCAAAATTTGAACATAAAAAAACGACTAAGTTTTTGCTTAGTCGTTTTCGTTGCTTGCCTAATATTTTTTTAATTTTTAGCAAACATCTTATCTATTTTCTCATTAAGAAGATGTTTTAAAAAGTTTCATAGAATAATCTAAATCATATATGTCAGCAATCATATTATAATCATTATCATACGCTATAAAAATCTTCATCAATAGAATTATTTAAAATATATTTATCTGTTGCAGAATTATGATATAGTTTAGTCATTTTTTTGAATTACATTTTTAGGAAAATTAGGAAATTTTATTATATCCCAATATCTTTGTGCAAAACTTCCCCATTTCCACCAACAGCCATCATATCAATAATTCCACGATTTCGATAAAAATCAAGAATTTGTTTTACAAAAATTCCTTTTTTTCTAAATTGTGTTCTTTTTGCTTTATTGTAATACCATGAATATTGGTAATTGTTTTTGACATCTCTGAAACCACAACAAATGATCTTCCTTTTTCAAACCCCTCTGCTCCAAAATTATATCCCCTTTTTTTCTAAAAATCTGTAGTTTTTCATTTCCTAAATATGAGATTACATTTACTGTTCCATACTTTGATAAATATTTAGGTAAAAATTAAAGTATAGAAATTTTTCATAATATTCGTCTGAATATATACTTTTCCCTATTTGAGATACTTGCAAGTTTTGACCTCGTTTTTAAGTCTAGTCCTAATCCTTTTATATCAGAATATCCATGCTTATAATTTTTAATCAAGTTCTCTATTTTTTTATAACGCTCATTATACAAACCTGTATCAAGTCTTTTAATTTCTAATAAATTTTTGTATTGAGGATATTTAAACTCATATTCCACATCGTTTTGATTATTTAAAAATTTCATGTTCTATTATTCTCAATGTTTCTGAAAATCTATCTCTTATTAAGGACTCTTTTTTTAAATATTTGCTCACACAATGTGGATATTTCATATAATTCTTTGTCATTAGGAATAGGAATATAACATTCTAAAAATAATTTTTTTAGCATGTCTAATTATTGCACCTTTTTGGAACCAATGTATCTAATTGTCTCTAAAACAAGCATGTTTTTAATAATGCTAATACATAAAAACTATATTTTTTTCTTTGATTGGCAAATTATACATAGCTCCTGAAAGCATATGATTGGGTAAATTTTTATTTACCATAGCACATTCACCAATGTTACTATCTTTTTGAAAGTATTATATCCCCCTTTTTTAGTCCACTTCCTAAAAAGCCTTAGGATTCATTGGTATTTCTGATTCCGAAGTAAACTCTGGAATAAAAATTATACTCATTTAAACAACTAGTTCTTACGAAATAATAAGAAGATTTTTTTATAGTAATTACATGAACCTATTTCATCCCCTTTATGTTTATTTGATAATTTAGTATTTAAAAAACCACGATAATTTTTTTCACATTTTCCTACATCTATCATCAATTTTTTTATACTGAGATGAAGATAAACTATTATTCGTTTTTTTATTTCACTAAATTTTATACTTTTAGGAGTTCTTATATATTTCATAGTTCTATTTCTCCTTTACAAATAAATCAATAAGCTCATCTTCTTGACCATAACACCAGTTTCTAAATTCTTCAATTGTAGATGAGAAATCTTCATCTAATAGTGGTTCTCCATCATTATCAATTTCAACTTCAAAAATTTGTATAATTTATTTTATAAAGAGGTTCAAACACTTTAACTCTTTTCTTTGTCTTTACTTCGTACCCTACATTCTCTATATTCTTGAAAAAAATACATCATAATTTCTTTCTTGTAATTCTTTCAATCTATCTTTTGATGGTTTATAAGCAACTATAAGAGTTGTGTTAACACCTGTTTCTGCAAAAACATTTGCAGGTAAGTCAAATAAAGCTACTATCCTCATATTATTCATTAACCATTCTCTTGCTTTCTCATGCCTATCAATAGATGCTATAGAATTTGATAAAACAATTCCCATCCTTCCATTTTCTTTTAAAATTCTGCAAGCATTTTCTAAAAAAATAAAATGCCTAAATCTATTTTTTTAGCATTATAGAGGTTCCATAATTCATAGCATTCAACTACCTTTTCTTCCTGATTATCTTTTTGGTGAAAAAAAGCTCGATCATCTCCAAATGGTGGATTTGTTAATACGACATCATATTTATAAAGTTCCTGATCATCATATCTATTATCCCAATCCCCATTTTGGTTAGAATTGACATCTAATGCTAGTAAATCTCCCTTTGAATTAAACTTATATAAAATCGAGCCTAAATCTGGCTTCGATAAAAATTTTTGCATTTCCATCACCATTCAAAAAGCATATTTAGAGTGGCAAGTTTGACCATATCAGCATCACTATCAAACCCAAAAATATTATTGTCGTCTAATTTGCTATTTGAATTCACATATGATACAGAAAGAAAATCTGCAATTCCCACAGTTGGATCTATAACGGTTTCTTGATTTCTTGGATTTACAATATTTACTAAAAACTCTATTAAAGGTAAAGGGGTTACAAATTGTGCCTTTTCATTTTTTTGAAAAACTGTGATGCAAATGTATAAAATACAAGTTGATATAAATCTGTTTTTTTGTTGATAAAACAAAAGAATAATCTTGGAATTGCTTCACAATTTCTATTAATACTTTTTACATGATTATCATCTTTTTATTAAAAATACCATGTATCTAAAAATACGATAATAATCTTTTTAGCAGAATCTCTTAAATCTCCAATCCTATTTATGAATTTCTGTAAACCAATATCTGATAAGCTTGAAAACACTTCATCTTCAATATAAAAACTTCAATTTATCTTTATATTTTTTTCGTTTCGTTTTTTTCATCATAAATTTTCAACGCTAAAATTTGCAAAAGAATATCATATCCCTTTTGATTAACCATCCCATGTTTATCCATTGCTCTTAAAAATATTTGACATAGCATTATTTACGTGTTGTGAATGTACTCCAGAAATAATATCTAAATCTTCAATATTACGATTACTTCTATCAATTTTTAAGACCATTCCAATTCATTAAGTTTTCAAGACTTGGAATATCTTTATAGTTATCAGGAAGCTGTAAGCTTTAATTCTTTACTTTTAGAACTATCTCCTTTTTTTCGTTGTACTTATCATTAAGCCTTATATAATTAGAATTTTTTTCTTTTTGAAAAGATACAATCTTCCTGTGTCATATAATGCTCCAACACAGAACTCCCTCTCACTCTCTTTCATATATGCTTTTAACTGCTTATCCCAAACAGTAATAACATCTTTGCTGTCTTCTTTTTATTTCAATAGGCATTATCAAATGATCTCGCAACCATTGTAAAGAATCCAGATTTTTTTATTTTTTTGTGATAATCTTTATATTTTTTTAAAACCAATCTGTATCATCAAACACACAAATATCTATTTTTTTATTGAGTGGAATTCTTATTTCCTTTTTGGAAAAATGTATTTCTGTACCAATATATTCTCTCGAACTAAACCACTATATACAAGTGAATATATCATCTGCCATTTATAATATTCTTCATTTTCCACTCCACTTTTTTTCACCACTCCACATTTTTTTATCAAAAGTTAAATGTACAGGTACAATCGCTTCTACTTCCGTAGCACCCTTATACTTACTATCGTATTCAGCCTTTATTTGAGAAAAATTTTTTTCATTTCGTATACTCCTATTACAATAATTTTTTTACTATTTCTGTTAATCAGCCACTATCTCAACCACATCTTCAATTTTACAATCCATCGCTAAACAGATTTTTTTCTATTGATTCGAGATTTACATAAGCATTTTTTTGCTCATTCTTGATACTATATTACTTGTTATATTCGCAGCCTTTTTTTCAAGTCTTCTTTATTCATTTCTTTTTCAACTAACAAATGCCATAAAGGTTTATAACTGATAGCCATTTTATTATCTCCTTGTCTTATTAAACATCGTCTTAAATCATAGTATAAATCAGTGTAAAAGTCATCTACAATAATTTAATACTTGTGTTTACGTTGGTATTTTTTTTGAGATAGCCCTGTTTTCAATGCTTTTTGCCTTACCACTTCGGACTATCCAACATCAGCAGGTCTCCATGGTACATCTAAATCGTGCATTGCAATTAATTTATTTTGCACATTTGTACCGGCACCCATTTTCTGAGTAGAACCCATTAAAATACGAATTTCTCCTTTTCTTACCTTTGCAAAGAGTTCATCTTTTTGTTTATCAGTATTAGCTTCATGGATAAAAGCAATTTCTTCCTTTGGTATTCCTAAATCTACAAGTTTATCTCTAATATCATCATAGATATTAAAACTACCATCTAACCAAAGTACCCAGCTTTTATACGGACGTAACAATGATGGACATGTCCTTACTTTTTAATTTCCGTTCCAAGTCCCTCGTACTTTCCGTACTTTCTACGCTTCCCTTTATGCCTGCATCTGCATCAGCCGACGGATCGTAAGCCCGATAATTTTCATCAGTTTGACGCGTTAAGGCAATGCGGTCGACGACGAAGACGACCTTATCCACTTGAGGCATACGACTGGCAAGCCATACCGTCTTAAAGCTTGTAATGGTCTTTCCTGAGCCGGTTGTATGCCATATATAGCCCAGCTTATTCGTTCCCACGGAAAAATCAGCTTGCTTGAGTTTTGCTAAAACAGCCTGGGTTGCATAAACCTGATAGGGACGCATGACCTTAATCATTTGCTTATTTTTCGTTCCGTCGAGAATCATAAAGTTTGTAGCCATTTGGTGAGCCATAGGGATGCTAAGCATTAAGTCTGCAAACTCTTTCCAATTACGAACCGGCTTATTGTCCCTATCTTGCCAGCGAAAGGCGAAATCTTTGTTGAATTTATCGGCCGTCGTATTTGCCATGTATTTCACATCATTCGGTGTAATGGCCACGAGAATCTGCAAGGTCGAGAAAATAACTGTCGCTCACCAATATATTGATGCATTTGATTTAAGGCTTCGTTTACATCATGTGTATCCGCCTTTTCTTCAATTTGGATAATCGGTAGGCCATTAATAAGCATAGTTGTGTCAAAGCGGCGTGACGGGCGGCCTGTTATCTTCGGTTCTCTACTTATTTGATTCACTACTTGGTACTGCGTATTGCCTGCTCCAATTTGCTTTTGATCAAAGACCGTCAGAAACACATGCCGTCCATCGTCTAAGTCCACTTCTACCTGGGAAACACCGTTGAGGCCATACAAAAATTGACCAGCTTCATACGGACTTTTAAGGTTGCTAATAACTGACTTTACTTGATTAAATTCAATATCACTAAGAGGCCGGTCCAACTTATCCTGATTAAGGGTATACAAAATAGACCGAAAATTATTCCACAGATCTTCGGTAGTCTTAATATTCGGTTCGTACTTCCATATCTTTGTCTTAATCGGTCCGTATTTTAACTGCCCTTCGGCAATCTGTCCGTCTCGCACAGGAGTAATCGTCCCAGTCGTCAAATAATCAATCAACTTATCCTCAAAATCAAGTTCCCTCATGGCCTGCCTCCCAAGTACTATATCTATGCCGTCTACGACAACTATCTATGATTTAAAACCATTCTTATTTTAACATATATTTTATATTACACATTACATATATTTCCTTGCGGAATAGATCTCATCCAAGAGTTCAAAGAAGTAAAATTTCTAATTATATCGCCTCTATACTTTCACACGAACCAATAACTACAAGCTTACATGACTACCACACTCTTTTTCCAAGTCTTTAATCCATTTATCAATAATTACTTCAACATTATTAATTTCCTTTAAGTGAGCAAGGACATGTGCTTTATTTAATAAATATATAAAGCAAATTATGTCTTTTGCTGTTCTTCTCTTCTCCTCTGGTGAAATAACTGAGAAGAAATTAATATTTAAATTCTTTACTTGTTCTTCTTTATGACTACCTCCATGTAATACTAATCGATACATTAAGTTCTTAAAGTAATCGATATACACCGGTGGTATTTGCGACAAAATCTTATCGTCGGTTGAGACCTTGGCAATTCCGTGTCTATACTCAAAAGTTGAGAAAGCTTCAAGTACTTGCCTCATCACATTACCAATAACGATATCATTATCATGGGATTCATCGCTTCCGTAACGATAGACTTGTGTAAGAAGTTCAGTATATTCTTTCTTCCCCTTTGTATCAATGCAGATTAATCGACAATCTTTAAGTTCTAAAGTGCAGTACTCTGGATTTATTTTTTTAAATTTTTGCTTCCACTCGTCCCCCAATTCTTTGAAAATATCTGTTACTTCAAAAAGAGTTGACAAATCATGCGTCATCACAATAGCCCTGCTGTATTTATTTCCATTGAGAATCTGTGCAAGCTCAAACTTTAAAAAAGACAAAATCCCAACCCTATTTTCAAAGTCATAACTGGATATCGGATCGTCAATTATAAGCAAATTTTCATCACCATAGACACTATTTTCATCTCTTTTTTCCATTATTTTTGCAAAAAAATAACATAGTCCTAATATATTACGTTCCCCGACAGAAATCTGCTGTGGTGACACCCTTTCCCCATTTGATAAAAACTTTATAACTATCACCGTCAGATTTAATAGCTAACCTATTTTCAGTAAAAAAATATATTGTAATGCTTTATTAATAATATCAATAGCAATCTTGAAATTCTTTCTTTTTTTCATTCAACTCCTTTAAGACTTCTTCTTGCTCATCTTTATAGCTCTTAGCCTCATCCAGACACTTTTTTTGCCTTATCATACTCTATTTTTCTGTAGCTTAAGCCGTTCACTAATTTTCAATTATCTCGTAATACGCAAGTTTTTCATTTATATCCGTCAGCGTATTTTTATACCCCTCTATATCTCCTACTTTGGTATTATGTATATCTTTTTTTCTTTTTTTAAGATTATCCAGCTTAGTATTTAACTTCTTTATTAGCTCTGCCACATTAGAAATATCTTTATCATTAAGTGGTACATAGGGATTATCTATCTTCTTCTGAATTATCTCATTATTAGTATCTATAATATCATTGATTTTCTTCAATAATTCATCGCATTGTTGGTATGATTTTAAAGATGAAAAAGAATGAAAGGTCGAATTCTAATTTATTGTACTTCAGATTTTTCAATTGTACCTGATGATTCTTAACCTTATCAGTCAATACCTTTTGAATCTTTCTTACTAATTTCTCCTTATAATCTACTGTTAAATCCTGTAAACAATACGGACAAGAAGTATTGTTCTTATCACTCAGATACTTTTCCCTTTCTTGTAGTTCTACGGACTTTCCTCCAGTCACCAAATCTAATAGAATCTTTTCTCTATCCGATAACTCAGGTTTTTCAATCTTTTCTTTTATTAATTTATTTGCAAGCGTAACCGTATCTTGTTTATAAGATTCGGGAACAGTCGGAATTTCCTCAGCTATCTTGTTACAGCCGTCCCTTGCAGCCTCTAATTTTTTCAGCGTACCTTCAAAGTCGGCATCTAGGTCCTTCTTTTCTTTTTCAGGCTCAATTTTGATAAATTTTTCATACGTATCATCCTTCACTGAGGTATTAGTCTTGCGATTTTTTATCTTCCGGTCTCTGCCAGCCCATCCGTCATCACCTCTAAGAATATCACATATCCTATCGTGATAAAGTTGAGGGGCTTTTGGATTCTTCTTATCTATGTACTCTTGAAATTCTCTATCTCGACTTTCTACTAACTTTCGTGCCTCATCTAACTTTTTTTCTTTACTTCTTCAATCTCCTGTGTTAAACCCACTTGTTCTCCTAAGATCACAATAGATTCAAGATTGCCTTCAATACGGACGTTCTCTTCTACAAACTTCTCGTCAAACACAAAAATATTATCTGTTCCAGATAATGTAATTTTTTCATTATCTCTATTATAAAAATTAGCACTTATATCCTTATCATCAGCATTTCCCGTAATGAGCCTCACAGCTTTTGCAATCGTACTCTTACCTGCCCCATTACGGCCATAAAGCAATGTTGCTTTAACATATCCCTTTTCACTATTGAATAAACCTAAGTTTTTTGAATCAGCAAAATTTCTGCCCTCTATTTTAAGACCTAATATATCTTTAATCACTATTTTCGCTCCTATCACAATATTTTTCTACTTTTAGCATTTTCCTTCTACACCCGTCCAGTTAGCCAAGGTACACTTTATCCGCCCCGTCGCCCTACCATCTATTAAAAATACGTTTACGTTCTTACCTCGTTGTGCCATGTGCGGCCCTCCTATATAATTTCCCCTACGGCCCAATAAGCACGAAGTACAGTGCCTCGGGGTAGTCACGTCTCATGTCTTTCAGTTGTTCCGAGAAGCGTTTGAAGTAGTCGGCGAAGACGTGTACGTTTTCTACGAAAAAGGCTTTGTATTCTTCGTCACTGAGAACTAAGTCTTTTAAGCCTTTAGGATTTCTGTAAAGCCAATCAATATCGAAGGTGACGTCGCCCACTTTTCCCCGAAGTCCCCCGTAATAGCGAGGATCCGTGAAGGTACAAACGGGTGCTTTCAGCATAGTAGTCGTAAATTCGTCCAAGCGTTCAATGAGTATGTCCAGTACGGAGATGTCCTGAGAGTTCCAGCCGTAGTGTTCAAAGCGTCCGTCTCCGTATTCAAGGCCGCCACTCTGACTTTCATAGTCACAAATCCATTGTTCAACCAAGCTTTCCGACAAAGGGCCGTCTATACCGCAAAAAGCATCCCAACAAGGATAGCGTTCTTCTTTGTGCCAGTCGTCTGTAAGGCTTATGCAATAGAGACTTACGTCTCCGTCCCTTTCATCATAAAAGGACAGGCTTTCAAATTCCGGTGTGACACGATACTTTTCACCCTTCCATGTAAGGTATGTATTTTCTTTATAGCCGTCCGAATATTGCATACATAAACCTCCAAAATACAACTATCCTTATATTTCATCTAAGGCTTTATTTAAAAGCTCCTTATTGTGACAATACGTATAAATATTATATACCTTATCGTGTTAATTAGTATCTATATATGAGTATAAATCTATCTTTATCATCACGCTATGATATATTCAAATACATTAAAAGGACTTAGATAGAGTTTCCTCTATCTAAGTCCTTTCATTTCTAAGCTATCTTTTTACGCTCCCTCATATACGAGGTTAATAATAGTCAGCGTTGTTTCGCATGATTTGACAAGGGACGGTATGGGCAGGAATTCATAGGGTGAGTGGAAGTTCATGCCGCCTGTAAAGTAGTTGGGCGTCAGGATTCCCTTGGTGGAGATGAAGGACCCGTCCGTACCGCCGCGCATGGCAATGGTTTTGGGCGTAATGTTCAGTTCTTTCATGGCTTCGTAAATGTAGTCGATAGCCTTGCCGTTTTCATCCGTTAAGGCGTCGCGAATGTTGCCGTACGTATCACTCATGTCGAGTTCAAAGCGAGCTCGAGGATATTTTTTCGCCATGTCGTCTACATACTTACGAATGCGTGCCTTCTTTTCTTCGTATTTCGCTTTGTCGTGGTCGCGAATGTTTAGAGTGACTTCAGCTACGGACTGGTTGGATTTCACGGCTTGGCACCAAATATAGCCTTCTTTTCCTTCCGTGCATTCCGGCGTTTCCGTTCTGTCGAAGAGATTCATGAAGTCTACGGCCAAAAGGGTCGGGTTGAGAAGGACGCCTTTGGCACTCATGGGATGGGCACTGACGCCGTGAATGGTTACGACGGCTGTACCGGCATTGAAGGTTTCATAAACCACTTCACCCAGTTCGCATGAGTCGATGGTGTAGGCAAAGTCTACGGGAAAACGGGAGAAATCCATGTTTTTCGACCCGTAGAGGCCGCATTCTTCATCAGGTACGAAGGCTACGTAAATATCGCCGTGGTAAAGATTCGAGTCGCTTGCCAAGGTGTGCAAGGCCGTCATGACATTGGCTATGGCCGCCTTATTATCCGAACCGAGGACGCTCGTTCCGTCGGTGACAATAAGGTTCTGCCCTACATAAGGCTTTAATTCAGGATGTTCAGCCGCCTTCATGACCAATTTTTTTTCTCGATTTAAAACAATGTCGCCGCCGTCATAGTTTTCTACCGTATGGGCGTGAACGACGGGCGACAAGTTAACGTCTACCGTGTCCAGGTGAGCGCAAAAGCCGATGGCCGGTGCCGACTTTTTTTTCGGCCCCAAGCGTGCGGGAAGACGTCCCGTAAGAACGCAGTATTCACTTAAATGTAAATCGACAAGGCCTATTTCTTCACATTCTTTTTGTAAAAGTTTAGCCATGTCCCACTGCCCTTTTGTACTGGGAACCTGCGTGCCGCCGTTCGGTTCACTTTGAGACGGTACGCCGATATAGCGGTAAAATCGTTCTGTTAAGTTCTTGTGTTAAGTCTTTCATATTCTTTCCTTCTTTCATACACCGGGTACAGTATTTTCTATGTTAGAAGTGCTTTATGAAATAATGTTAGAACATTTGACGCGGATATACATAGTCTGCCTGGAAGCCCAAAGGAATACCGGCTGCCCAGAAGAGATACAAGGTAATGGTCAGAACGATGAGAAGTGCAATCGTATACGGAAGCATAAGGCTGCTCAGCGTACCGACACCGGTCTTTTTGTAGTATTTCTGGCAGTAAATAATGATTAAGGGATAGAAGGCAAACATGGGCGTGCATACGTTAACAGCCGAGTCACTGATACGAAATGCCGCCTGAGTCAGTTCAGGTGCAATGCCGACGGACATGAGCATGGGCACGAAGATAGGCGCCAAAATGGACCACTTTAGCCGAGGCGGATGTAATGAGCAGGTTCAGTAAGGCAACGAAAGACGATGATACCGAAGACCGTAACCTGCGGCGGTAAGGCCAAGGATTTCAAGAATTCCGCACCGGCGATGGCAATGAGAGCCCCCAGGTTGGACGCACCGAAGGCATACATGAACTGGGCTGCAAAGAAGTAGAATACAATGAGCTGTACCAGTGTATGCGTAATGTCTTCCATAGACTTCGTAAAGTCCTTGGAGCTCTTGAAAGCTACCGCTCAAGATACCGAAGACAATGCCCGGTACGGCAGCAAGCAGAAAGATAATGGCTACAATGGACTGCATGACGGGAGCCTTAAAGCTGGCAATGTTTCCCGCCGGGTCACGCAAGATAGAGTCTTCCGGCCAAAGCGCCGCAAAGAGTCCGACAAGCATCAAAATGAGAACGAAGGACGCAATGTAGAAAGCTCTGTTTTGCTTAGGCGTAATGACATCGATAGCATCTTCCGATACGTCAATATCCGCATCTAAGGGGCAAGCCTTACGGCACCACGGTTCGGTAATTTTTTCCGTTACCCACCAGCAAACGGCAATAACGGGCACTGTCGCCGCTAATGAGAAGAAGTAGTTACATAAAACATTGATTTCGTATGTCGGGTCGATGAGTTGAGCCGCCATTTGCGAAAATCCCTGGATAACCGGGTCGATAGCCGACGGCGTATAGTTGGCTGCAAAAGCACCGGCAATGCCGGCAAAGGAAGCACCTACACCGGCCAAGGGATGCTTACCCGATGCGTAGAATAAATAAGCCGCCATGGGGATGATGATCATATAGCCGCTATCGGGAGCCAAATGACTGAGCATACCGACAACGATGACAATAGGTGTTAAGAGAAACTTCGGTGTTACGGCCAAAAGCTTTTTCAGGCCCGTGGCAATAAAGCCCGGACCCCTGTGCGACGCCGATACCCAAGGTCGCCACAATAACCATGGCCAAGGGGGGGAAGCCTGCAAAGTTGCTGACCATCTTAGTCAAAGAGTTGCCAGCGATTCAGGGTGCCAGCATATTGGTAATCGTAATTTCTTTACCTGTTGTGGGATGAATGTATCCGAAATGAATTTGTGAGAATAAAGCCGATACGACACAGGTAATAACAAAGGCTGCAATAAACAGCATGGTAATGTCGGGAATACGGTTACCGATGCGCTCAATGGCGCCGAGTATACCGCCTGTCCCCTGCACTTGTACAGTGCTGTCGTTTGAGTTTTCTTGCGACATAACAGGTCCTCCTCTGTATAAAAACAAATATGCACTCAAGTCAGTGCTTCTTTTATAGTAGTAGTCACGTATTTTCATGTCAATGCACTTTTATGAATATGCATATATTCCTGATACCTATACTATTACGACAACGTTGAGGTCCCCCTTTTCATCTTGATATACACCCTCATTCATGGTAAACTATTTTAGTACGACATATATGCGCCTATAGCTCAGGGGATAGAGCACCGGTCTCCGGAACCGGGTGCGCAGGTTCGAATCCTGCTAGGCGCACCATATTAAAAGGCTCACTACTCGGTTAGTGAGCCTTTTTTGAAGGAGCGTTCCATGGATAAGCGAGCTCGCGAACAACAGACAATGGAAGAAATGATTAAAATTTATTGCCACGGTCTTCACCATACCAAAAAAGGAACTCTCTGTCCCGTATGCACAAGTTTGCTTCAATATACAAGGGAACGAATCGCTCGTTGTCCTCATATGGAGACAAAGACCTTCTGTGCTTTTTGCAAGACTCATTGTTACTCACCGACACGACGTGAAGAAATTCGTGCCGTCATGCGCTACAGCGGTCCGCGTATGATGCTTACGGCACCGGTAGCGACACTGCACCATTTATACCTGTCCATTTCTGCACAAGCTGAAAGGGTCAAAACATAAAGATTAGCCCCCGAGCGAAACACAGATATATGAAAGCCCCGACTCCTGTGAGTCGGGGTTTTATCGATTTCCTATAATTTTCGTTCAATGGCAATGGCCTTACAAATATCCGAAGCCGTATTCTTTCCTTCTCTATGATCGCTGGGCGTACGGGGAATGGAAAAGGTATAGCGACCGTCATGAAACTGCAGTTTAAAGTGAGGGCCTTCATCAATAACGGTAAAGCCCAAGTCTTTTAACCGAGCCTGTTCACTGCTGCTCATACGGCAACCCCGCCCGAAGAGGTCGCGAATACTGCGAGCTATCTTTTCACCTTCACCGACACGCGGATTGGCTTGCAGTAAGTCTTCAATAAGCGTATAAGGGCGTGACGTTTCTTCATAGCGGTTCTTTACTTGCGACAAGATGCTGTAAAGAAGGTCATTGGTCTCACCGTCGTAGAAATCTTTTTCTTCGCCGCGGCAGTAGAAAGCCTCGCCTGCCGCACTGTCCGCCAAGGAGGCCGTCATGGCATCCAAACGGGCACGCAATATATAGTTTTGGGAACTCAATTCTTCTACCTGCTGCTGGAGTTCTTTATTTTCCTGATCAAAGGCTTCCATGTACAAGTCGAGTTGTTCTTGTGCCTGAGTGCCCTCTCCGTGCAAACCTTGCAGGCTTTGCTTGGCCTTATGACTGTTAACCTGTGTCCAATTATAGTCGGATACGTCCGACCGAGTTATGAGCATACTCCAGATGTCGGCAATAATGGCATCGGCCATGGCTTTACCGTCACGGTTATAGTCTGCCGGAGCGTGACGGCGGTAATCGGTCGTGCCGGGAAAATAGATGCCTGCATAGCCGTTGTGCACGTTATTTTCATGTGTTCGTTCACGCAGCACCCAAGACGTATTTTTGTCTGTTTCTACCAATACATGCGCCACACCGCCAAGTTTTTTAGCCAAGTAATTCGGAGGGACAACGGTCCTGCCGTTTTCACCGGCACTCAGATAGACAACGGGAAGACTGTAGTCGACGACACCGTTCATAACAGCTACAGCCGTATCTACATAGCCTTCTTCAACAATGTAATACTCACTTTGAATGGCAAAGGGTCCGTCATTACGGCAGTATCCGTTTTCCATACAAGTACGTACAATATATGGCTTGTTCCCTGACGGCAGATCTCGGGGCGTAAAGGAATCGACCATCCGTTGCAGTTGAACCAAAAACTGTTTAGTCCCGTCTTTGTCGATATAGATGCAATCACTTTGCCAACACTTATTACCCTCACGATCTTCCAAACGACAGGCCAGAACATCTACCTTAGAGTCCGTAAATGTTTTAAAAGAAACAGTCGTGTTTCCGCTTACAAAGACCTTATCTCCGTCACTTATGGTATATTCCAGATTTTCAAATCCGTAATGAGGACTTCCCGTAATCCATTCTCTAATGAGTTCGATAATATCCTCTTTGGTTACCGACTCTTTAAGGGGTAATCGCGTACTGAATAAGAGCATGACCGTCACCTTTCCGTTTCTTTTCCGTCGTCTGCGGCTTGTATGCAGTCGTACATGTATTTGTATTGTATCTTATATGTAATACGTTTGTCATATTACTTGTACGAATATTCTCATATTCTTAAAACAAAAACAGGCACTCTCATGAGTGCCTGTTACGATTTATTTCTTAAAGTTCGCCTTCTGCAATGGCATCAAGGATATCCAAGGACGGAATGAAGAAAAGCTGTCCCGTTACGGGCTTAGAGTAATCGAGGAGCTTGTCGTTTTGTGTAAACATATTGGTAAGCATCTGCTTCGTTACATCCCAATAGCGGGCATAGCCGATAAAGTACGTGCCCCTTACGCCTTCGCCGGGATTGGAGAAAGGTACGTTCATACGAACGATTTTGTGTTCTTCCCCGTCTCTGTTATCTTGAGCCACTACGTTATGTGCCTGCGGGTCTTTTTCGTCATCTTCCAATTCAATATCGCTGAATTTATGGCGTCCGATAAATTTTTCCTGCATTTCCGTCGGCAGGGCACGCCATGCATCAAGGTCGTGAACGTATTTTTGAGCAAAGGCATAGGACCCGTTAATAAAGTCCGGGTCTTCATCTCCGATGACTCCCCATTCTACCGCTTCTTCATCAACCGGGTTTTCCGTGCCGTCAATGAAGTCAATAATGGCACGGCCTTCAAAATAACGGAAGCCCTGAGTTTCGTCGACTAATTCCGTTACGGGACGTAAATATCCCATAATCTGGTCAACGACCATATACGTAACAGCCGGGTCCGTAGCACGAACGTGGAGAAACAGGTCCGCTTCCGTAGCGGGAGCATCCTGCTTATCACCTTTAATGCCTTGGAAGTCTTCCAGTTCCTTCGGCTTTTTAGCACCCGGAAACAGGTAATCCCAAGCTTTATCGCTAAATCCCAAGGTCAGTTTCAAGTTAGCTTTATCGGCACGAATATTCATAGACCGCTTAATAGCTTGAATACGGTCTGCCATATCGGCAACGACTTCTTTTTCCGCTTCCTTATCCTGACGCTTTAATTTAAGCAAAATAAAATCTACGGCTTCACCCGCATCTTTATATACATCTTGAGTTCTTGCAACATCAACTGCCATCATTTTCTCCTTTTACGAACAATGAAAACAAGTATCTTTAATTACGCTCCATTATACCATTCATAAATGTGAAAGAACAAGAAAAGGCTATGCTCTTTTGAGCATAGCCTTTCGTTTATCTACTATGTAATTCTCTGTCCAGCTTTTGTAAGCGTGCAATTCGATCCTGTGTCGACGGATGGGTACTGAAGAGTTTGGCAATACCGCTACCAACTCCGGCAAAGGGGTTAATGATACACATGTGAGCCGTCGACTCCGTAGCGCCGGGCAATACTCTTCTGTGTGCATAGGCATCAATCTTCGCCAAGGCGCTTGCCAGTGCCAGAGGATCTCCCGTTAGTCTGCCGCCCGCATCGTCAGCCATATATTCACGTGTTCTAGAAACGGCCAACTGAACCATAGTCGCTGCCAAGGGAGCGATGATAATGGAAGCAAGCAGGCCGATAATACCGCCACCGCCGCCGTTTTCATCATCATTATCGCGACCGCCGCCGAAATAGCCGCCCACTGCAATATATTAGCTAAATAGGATACGGCGGTAGCAAAGGTAGCCACAATGGTGCTGATGAGAATATCACGATGTTTGATATGAGACATTTCGTGAGCCAGCACACCGCGAATCTCTTCATCGTCAAGCATGGTCAAAATTCCTTCCGTAGCCGCTACGGCTGCATGGGAAGGACTTCTCCCCGTCGCAAAAGCATTGGGTACGTCAGAAGCGATAACGTATACTCGCGGCACAGGTAAGCCGTCGCGCTTGGCCAAATCCTGTACAATATGATAGAGTCGGCTGTCGGAACCCACTTCTCTGGCATTATACATACGCAATACCATGGAGTCGCTGAACCAGTAGGAAAAGACATTGATCCCTATGGCAAAAACCAGAGCAAAGGTCATGCCCGACCTGCCACCGGCCACATAACCCAGGGCCAGAAAAATGACGCCCATGAGGGTCATAAAAAATACGGTCTTTATATTATTCATAGGTCATTCCTTCTTTTTAATTTTTAAAGTCAAAAGGTTAAACTTATATTCATATTATACGTAAAATCAGAACAAAAGTCAATTTCCCTCTATAAATGAAAAAAGCCCGCAAGGGGCTTTTTTCTTGTATTTATTAGGCATAAGATAGGGGGAGTTTATCTATTTGCCTAATTCGCTGTGTAATACTTCACCCAACCGTTTGATGCCTTCTTCAATTCTTTCGGGAGGCATGTTCGAATAGTTGAGGCGGAAGTGGTTGGCGTTACCGCCGTTCGGGTAGAAGGGACCGCCGGGAACGTATGCTACTTGACGATCGAGTACCTTAGGCATCAATTCTTTAGCATCCATGCCTTCCGGCAAGGTTACCCAAGTGAAGAGACCGCCTTCCGGATAGGTGAAGGTAATGCCTTCGGGGAAATATTTCTTCATGCAGTCATACATGAGGGTACGACGTTCGCCGTAGAGTTTGCGAATCGTAGCTACGTGTTTGTCCAAATCGAACATATCCATGTAGTATGCCGCCTGGCGCTGGCCGAAGGAGGAGGTCTGTAAGTCTACAGCCTGTTTCAATTTAATGACTTTGTCGATAACTTCGGGGTTGGCAACCATCCAGCCGATACGGAACCCGGGCATGAAAATTTTCGAGAACGAACCGAGGAAGATAACATTACCCTTGGTGTCCAAGGATTTCAAGGTCGGTACGCGTTCGCCGTCATAGCGAAGTTCACCGTACGGATTATCTTCAATAACGGGAATTTCGTATTTATTCATAATGTCCATAACCGCTTTGCGGCGTTCTAAAGGCCACGTAATACCCGTCGGGTTCTGGAATTCGGGAATAACATACATGAGGCGAACTCTGTCGTTTTCAGCCAAGATTTTTTCGAGTGCTTCGGGAACGATACCCTTATCGTCCGTCGGTACTTCGATAAATTTCGGGAAGTTCAGTTTGAATGCGTTAATAGCCCCCAAATACGTCGGGCTTTCAACCAATACGATGTCGTCTTTATTAAGGAAAATCTGACCCATAAGGATAAGCCCTGCTGAGAGCCGGCCGTAACGATCAAATCTTCAAAAGTACAGTCAATATCAAAGGCCGATTTCATGCGTTTCGCAATTTTTTCACGCAAGGGATTGTAGCCTTCCGTCGTGCCGTACTGTACGGCTTGGCGTCCTTCTTTTCTGAGGATTTCCACATCTACTTTTTTTCCATATCCTCAATAGGGGAACAATTCCGGAGCAGGAAGACCGCCGGCAAAGGAAATAATTTCCGGCATAGTAGTGAGTTTAAGCAATTCACGAATTTCCGATGCTTTCAGGCTCATTGCCACATCAGAGAACTTCATACACAATCACTCCTTTAAATAAAATAAACGTATAACTATGATTTGAGTGTATCATAGATATACGTTTAACGCAATCATGTATGTGCTGAAAAATGCAATAATACCTTTTTTTTATCGACTTTCATGGCATCGACTAATTCAGTAATGGATGAAAACTTCTTCTCATCCCTTAGCCGTTTATAAAAGCGCAGAGTTACGGTTTTCCCGTAAATATCGCCCGACCAGTCGAGGATATGCGTCTCCACGCGTCTGTATTGTCGCATAAAAGTAGGATTATTACCAATATTGGTCATGGCGGGCCATTCTTTTCCGTCCAAGACGACGCCGGTTACATATACACCGTCGGGTGGCAGAGCTGCCTTTGGCGGAATAAGCATATTTGCCGTAGGGAATCCGATGGTCCTTCCCCGCCGATCGCCGGATACGACTTCGGCTCGAAGTTCAAACGGTCGGCCCAAAAGAGTCATGGCCTCTTGCATTTCTCCTTTAGCTATGAGTCCGCGTATGACCGTTGAACTGACCGGGTAGTCGGACTGCGGAGCTTCAACCAGGTCGAGGACACGCACGGGAATATGGGCATCGCCCATAGACTGCACGAGGGTCTCAGTATTGCCTGCCGCCTTTTTACCGTACGTAAAGTTCGTGCCTACGACGATCTCCGACGGAGCGAGATACTTAATCAGACAGGCGCAAAAGTCTTCAGGCGATTGATTGAGCAGTTCCTGCGTCATAGGCAGCATGATGAGACCGTCAATGCCTACGGACCGTATGTATTCTTCTTTTTGTTCTACTGTAGCAAGCCTTGCCGGCTCTTTTAGGGGGTTTAAGACCGATAAGGGGTGAGCCGAAAAGGTGAGGACCAGCGTCGGCACATGCAGTCGCTTGCCTTCGGACATAGCCGTTTCCATGACTCGACGATGACCGACATGGACGCCGTCAAAGGTTCCCAAGGCAATGACGGCATGCCTGCAAATAGCTGCCGCTTCCAACGAATCGTATACGTTCATAACTACCTCTCGCCGCTAAACATTTTATGCGGCCTCAGAATATGGTGGGACACATCGAAGGTACCGACACCGACCATGATATGCATCGGGTCGTAAAGTCGAACTACTTCACCGTCGGCAAGGCCTCGTCCGGCAAAGGGTACGGGACGGCCTTGTAAAAGTGCGGCATACTGTTCTTTCGAGCAGGTTGTCGCCGCCATATGCGGCAATGCCGCATCGACGGGAAGAAGATACTTTTCTTTTTCGGCGGCCAATTCTTCGAGAGTAACCGCTTCACTAATAGAAAAGTTGCCTACACGCATTCGCAAGAGCCCGGTCATGACGGCCTGTGTCCCCAATCTTTCGCCTATATCACGAATGAGCGAGCGAATATATGTCCCCTTGGAACAGTCTACTTCTATAACGGCTCGATACCCGTCATAGGCCAGAAGGGTTATGTCATCAATGTAAATGTCCCTGTCAGGCAACTCGAATTCCTTGTTTTGCCGTGCCAATTTGTAAGCCTTAACCCCGTTGATGCTAATGGCTGAATACTTGGAGGGCCGCTGTTTTCCCGCACCGACGAATTCTTTCAGTACGGCCTCCAATTCTTCTTTTACAGGCCGCGGGGCATCACTTTGTGAGACTACTGTTCCCGTATAATCTTCCGTATCCGTCGTAAAACCGAATACGAACTCGGCACGATAGGTCTTGTCGTCATCGCCGCTGTACTCGATAAGGCGTGTTGCCTGACCGAGAAAAACGGGCAAAACGCCGGCAGCCAAGGGATCCAAGGTGCCGGCGTGACCGACCTTTTTCATACCGAAAATATGTCGCACCCGTCCGACCACATCGTGGCTGGACATGGCGGACGGTTTCAGAACATTAACGATTCCGTGTATCATAAAACCTTCCGTATTTCTTCAATTAAGGAGGATTTTGTTTCATCCAACGACTTGTTGACGGTACAACCGGCGGCACGAATGTGCCCGCCGCCGCCGAATACGGCAGCTACGGCATTGACATCTACATCCTTGGAGCGCAGGCTGACACGAGTCTGATCCCCTGTGACGGCCTTCACCGTAAAAGCCACATCAACGCCCTTAATACGACGAGCGTAATCGATGTAGCCGCCCGTATGTTCGCCCGTATATTTCAAGACATCTTCCGTAAAGGATATTCCGGCTATACGACCGCCTTCAAAGAGTTCTATTTGCTGTAAGACTTGTGACAGCGCCCTTGTCTTTACCAGTGTCGTTTCTTCCAAGTGTTCGGAAATCCGATTGGGACGAGCTCCCGCATCAACTAAAGCTGCAGCACAACGCAAGGTATGCCCTGTCGTATTACTGAACTTAAAGAAACCGCAATCCGTAGCAATGGCCATATACAAGGCATCAGCCATGGACGGTGTGATTTCTTCTTGCCACTTCAAAAAAAGATCCGTCAGGATTTCTCCCGTTGCGGCACAGTCTGTAAGAATATATTCGCAGTCGGCAAAATGAGCATTGGATACATGGTGGTCAATATTGACTACAAAATCCCCCAAGAGCTTTTCCGTCTCACCGGTTCGACTCGGATCCGTCGCATCAAGAACAACTCCGATTCGTCCCGCTTCAGCTGCTACATCCGAAGGGCGCAAAATATGTTGACATTCTTCGATGAAAAAGAATTTGTCGTCAATACTGTCATCAATGACGGTAATAACCTTTTTCCCCTTGCCTTTCAGCCAGAGGGACAGAGCTGCCAGGGACCCCAGCGCGTCACCGTCGGGACTGACGTGTGCAGTTAAAAGAAAGGAATCGTGTCGCTCAAAAAGAGCCCGCAATTCTTCGGGAGTACCATTCATAATCTAATCCTTCTTCTCAATGTCATGTAAAATCGATTCGATTTTCATGCCGTATTCGAGTGATTCATCTTCTTTAAATTCAATCTGCGGCGAATAGCGGATACCCAATCGTTTACCCACTTCCGAGCGGATATACCCTTGAGCCTTGCTCAAGGCGGCAAGGGTATTTTTCTTTTCTTCATCCGATCCGAAGAGGCTCACGTATACAGTCGCTTCCCGCAAGTCGCCCGTAATCCGGGCATCCGTAACGGTCACAAAACCGAGACGGGGGATCCTTTAATTCCTGCAGGATGATACGAGACACTTCCTGCTTAATGAAATTCCTGTATTTTACGTACTCGTAATTCTCCCATAAGAGCCTCACTTTACATTAAGCCTTATTTAGGCACTACTTCTACCATTTCGAAGGCTTCCACTTCGTCGCCTTCTTTTATATCGCGGTAGCCGTCAATGGTAATACCGCATTCATAACCTTCAGCCACTTCTTTGACATCGTCTTTGAAGCGGCGTAACCCGTCCAAGTCGCCTTCATGAACGACAATGCCGTTACGGATGAGGCGAACCTTTGACGTACTCGTAATCTTGCCTTCCTTAACGTACGAACCGGCAACGATAACCTTCGGCGTCGTAATCACCTTGCGGACTTCCGCACGACCGATAATGTTTTCTTCGTACTTCTTGTCGAGCATACCCTTAATAGCCGCTTCTACATCGTTAATCGCATCATAAATGACGCGGTATGTACGCAAGTCGACGCTTTCCTTTTCCGCCGCTTTACGAGCCGCCGTATCGGGACGTACATTAAAGCCGATAACCAAGGCATTGGAGGCCGACGCCAACATAATATCCGATTCCGTAATAGCCCCTACGCCGGCATGAACGATGGCAATACGCACTTCATCGCTCTTAATGGCCAAGAGGGACTGACTGAGAGCTTCGACAGAACCTTGTACGTCGCCTTTGACAATAAGCGACAGTTCCTTCAGCTCACCCTGTTGAATCTGGCTGAACAGATCATCCAAGGTAACCTTCGATTTAACGCTCAATTCGGACGAGCGTTTCTTTTCCAACCGTTTTTCCGCTACGGAACGAGCCGTCTTTTCATCCGTTGCATTAAGAATATCGCCGGCTTCAGGTACATCATTCAACCCGAGAATTTCTACGGGCAAGGACGGTTCCGCTTTTTTAACTCGTTCGCCTCGTTCATTATTCATGGCACGCACCTTACCGTACGTGTTGCCTACGAGGATGGAATCGCCGACGCGCAAGGTGCCTTTTTGGACGAGGACGGAAGCTACCGTACCGCGGCCTTTGTCGAGGCGAGCTTCAATAACAACGCCTTCGGCCGGACGATCAGGGTTAGCCTTAAAGTCCGATACTTCCGCAAGGACGAGGATGTTCTCCAATAAGTCATCGAGGCCTTGTTTCGTGTGAGCCGAAACGGGAACCATAATGGTATCGCCGCCCCAATCTTCACTGATGAGACCGTATTCCGTCAACTGTTGCATAACGTTGCTCGGATTAGCCCCTTCTTTATCAATTTTATTAATAGCCACGATAACGGGGACATTCGCCGATTTAGCGTGGTTAATGGATTCAATGGTCTGAGGCATAACACCGTCATCAGCCGCTACTACGAGGACGGCAATATCCGTAACCTGGGCACCGCGAGCACGCATGGACGTAAACGCTTCGTGACCGGGCGTATCCATGAAGGTAATCTTTTTGCCTTCATAACGTACCTGATAAGCCCCGATATGCTGCGTAATACCGCCGGCTTCATGACTCGTAACGTTTGTTTTGCGGATAGCGTCAAGAAGGCTGGTCTTGCCATGGTCGACGTGACCCATAACGGTAACTACGGGGGGACGAGTCTTTAAGGTTTCGGGAGCATCGATGATTTCTTCGATTTCCGTCGGATCTTCCGGCGGAGCTTCCATCGTTACGGTTACACCGAATTCATCGGCAATAAGAGAAGCCGTATCGTAGTCGATTTCCTGATTAATAGTCGCCATGATACCGCCCAGGAGAAGACGTTTGATGACTTCCGCCACTTCACGGCCCAAGCGTTCGGCAAAGTCCTTAACCGTAATCGTTTCCGGTAATTCAATGGATTCGGGGTAATTTTTCTTCTGCGGTTGGTTCTGATGGAAATCATGTTGCTGACCATGGCCGCCCTTACGGTTTTTCTTGTTCTTACCCTTGCTCAACGCATCGGTCAAGAGAGTCTTGGGACGACCGGCATTCTTGCCGTTACGATCGTTTTTGGCGTTACGGTCATTTTTCCCCTTGCGGTTGTTGTTTCCTTCACCGCCTTGTGTCCGGTTAAAGAATTTCGTCCGTTTGCTTTCACCATTTTGTCCGCCCGACTGAGATGCCCCGTTCTTACGGCTGTCCGGACGATTGCCCTGTGCCTGACTGCCGGAGCGTACATTACGGTCGTTACGGTTACGGTCATTGCCGCTGCGAGAATCATGGCGGCCGTCGGCCGTACGATTGTCATGAGGACGAGCATTGTTGCGGTTATCGGGACGGCGGTTTCCTGCCGGACGCTGAGCACCTGCCTGGGCACGTTGCTGTCTGTTACCGTTTCTGTCTTCGCCCTGCTTAGCACCGTCACGTTGCGATGTATGGCGTTGTTCCTGCTGTTGCCCTACCGGACGTTCACGACGTTCACCGTTACTGTGCCGTGTATGCGTCGGTGCAGCCGCATTGCGGTGATTATCTCCGTTCGAGCGCGCTGCCGACTGTTTCTGCTGCGGTTGTGCCGGTTTGGAACCGCCTTTAAATGCTGTATCCAAGACGGCCTTCATCTTATCATCTACGCCCGTAAAATTGGACGCTTTTATATTTTTATTTGCCAAAGCCTGAATGACTTCTTTTGTCTGTACTCCGTATTCTTTTGCTACTTCAAATACTCTTTTCGTCATCTGGTTACCCCCTCCGTACTTATTCCATCTCCTGTACCGCCTTATCATAGCTTCGGCAAAGCCCTTGTCGGTCACGACGATTACCGCCGTCTGTGAGCGCCCCAAGGCCAGGCCCAACTGTTCTTTCGAGTACGTTCGAATCATATCTATATGTTTACGTGTGCCGAATCGCACATATCGTTCTTCATTCGTAGGACCGCTGTCACTTGCCAGAAACAACAGGGCCGCTCCGTTTTTCTTTATTTGCTGCTCTGCAGCCTGAGCACCGCATACTGTCTTGCCGGCTCTATGTGCCAGACCGACGAGATTCAATACTTTGTCGCTCATTATTCCAACTCCTTGCGGAGTTGATCATATATTTCTTCAGAAACGGCTTTTTTCAAAGACCGTTCCAACCGATGTTCTTTATACGCTTTTTCAAGACATGCCGGGTCGGCACAGACATACACGCCTCGACCCGATTTTTTGCCGGTCTTGTCGATTTCCACCGTATCTTCCGGTGTGCGAACAATCCGAAGTAATTCCTTTTTCGGCTTTTGCTCCTGGCAACCGACACAGACACGAAGCGGGATTTTTCTCATCTTCATGTCGGCCTCCTAGACTTCGTCTTCAACCGGCATAGAAGTCGCTTCATTATCGACTGCGTCGAATTCAGCCAAAATGTCATCGTCTCCGGTAGCCACGTCACCGTCTTCGGCTTGACTTTCGCTCTTAATATCAATCTTCCAATTGGTGAGCTTAGCCGCCAATCTGGCGTTTTGTCCGGCTTTACCGATAGCCAGGGACAACTGGTAGTCGGGGACGACTACGACGGACGATTTTGCACCTTCATCAATCGTGACCGAAACGACCTGAGCCGGGCTGAGTGCGTTAGCAATGTATACTGCCGGATCTTCGTCCCACTTAACGATGTCGATTTTTCGTTTTGCAGTTCCATGACAATGTTCTGCACCCGTGCACCTTTCGGCCCGACACAGGCACCGACGCAGTCCACGTTCGGATCGCGCGAGTAAACGGCAATCTTAGAGCGTTTACCCGGTTCGCGAGCCACGGAATGCAGTTCCACAACGCCATCGTAAATTTCGGGAACTTCCAATTCAAAGAGGCGTTTCAACAAGCCCGGATGCGTGCGGGATAATTGAATCTGCGCCCCCCTTAGGCGAATTCCTTACTTCAACTACATAACATTTAATGCGCTGTCCTACCGTGTATTCTTCCGTAGGAATCTGTTCCGAATAAGGCAATACGGCTTCAGCCTTACCTAAATCAATATATACGTTTTTTTGTTCAATACGTTGAATAATGCCCGTAATGATATCGTCCGTACGGCCGTAAAATTCATCATATACAATATTTCGTTCCGCTTCACGAAGGCGTTGAATCATGACTTGTTTTGCTGCCTGTGCGGCAATACGTCCGAAGTTTTTCGGCGTCACATCTACTAAAATTTCATCGCCTTCTTCATATCCCTTGTCGATAGCTCGCGCATCTTCCAAGGATATTTCATTTTCTTCGTCAGCTACTTCAGCCACAACCGTCTTGGGAGACACGATGCTGTAGTCGCCTGTCAACCGGTCTAAGCGAACCGTAGCGTTGGGGTTTCCGTCGTATTCCTTTTTATACGCCGTAATCAGCACGGCTTCCAAGGAATCACAGATGACATCGGCCGTAACGCCCTTTTCTTTAGACAAGTATTCAATGGCACTGAGCAGTTCTTTATTCACTGTTGCACAACCTCCGTTAAAAATCTATATGTAATCGTATTGCGAAATATCCTTGCTGTCTATGGCCGCATCTTCTTCATCTATGAGAAGATGTACGACGCCGCTTTCATCCTTGCCGACAAGACGAGCCGTAAGGCTTTTAACTCCTTTGTAGGGTGTAAAAAAGTGTACATCCACATCGCGGTCCTTATAGCGAACAAAGTCTGTATCTTTCTTCAAAATACGGTCCAACCCGGGTGAAGAGACTTCCAACAAGTATTTATCCGTAATGGGATCTTTGACATCGAGAAATTCGGAGAGTTTTTCACTCACTGCCTGACAGTCCTCGAGGCCTACGCCGCCTTCTTTATCAATAAAGACACGTAAATACCAGTCCCGTTCCCGTACGTATTCGACATCGACGAGCTCCAAATCCGTTCCGGCAATGATTGTTTCTACTTCTTGTGAGACCAATTGTTCAATATCGCTTCGTTTCATTCATTTCACCAACTGTTCGTAAAAATAAGGTCCGCATAAAATTTGAGAGCGGGTTTCCACCCACTCTCAAAACAAAGTCCACAAATTACTTATGATTATACCACTTGCAATGAGTCCGTACAATGCGTAATTACTTTATCTGTCCTCGTACGTCATCCAGAACGGAACGCAAATTTTCCGACAAGGCGGTGCGCAATTCATCTACCGTCTTACTGTCAAAATCGTGCACGAGATTGGGGAAATTGCGTACACGCCGTTCTGCAAAAAAATCATCACGCAACAGGTTGTACATAATCGACAGTCCGCTGCGAGTCGATGCGTCATAATAGGCTACTACCATGTAAGAGCCGTTAATAATCCGCACGGCCTCAGACGGCTCGATGATCCGTTCAAAACCGGCGTACTCAAGAGGCAAAAGATCCTGCCAGTCACCGTCGGGAATCCCCTTATTCGTTAAAATAACGGAAAAATCTTCCCGACAGTGCACATAGTGAGTTTCAATAATATGCGGCAATCGCTTTTCGACCATCTTTGTAAAGGTCGCAAAATCGTCCGTTATAAACTCAATGAGCGTAAATTCCAACATGCCGATATCCGTACGTACGGAAAAATCTCCCGACCCGTTATGATACACGCCTTCAACGGTCCATCCCTTGCGTTCGTTTACATACGCAAAGATAACTGCATAGTCATCATTTTGAAGACTCGCTTCGGGAAAATCCTTCCGTAATGTAAAATCTCCCACCTGAAGTGGGAGAGACGCATCCATATTCCATTGTTTCACTGTTTCGATTAATCTCTCGTCCATGAGTAAAAATGGTGCGGTTGGCGGGACTTGAACCCGCACGACCAAAGATCACTGCCGCCTGAAGACAGCGCGTCTGCCATTCCGCCACAACCGCCTGAAAACTAAAATTCATACAACTCTTTGTATTTCTCTTCGTTTTGCATTACTACTTTAACATATTCCCGCGTTTCTGAAAAGGGTATGCTGTCGATTTCGGAAATTTTTGTCCCAACCGTATTCCTTCATCCATTCGTCTACATGCCCCCGTCCGGCGTTATAAGCTGCCAGTGCCAGCACCGTATTGCCGTCATATTCACGCAGTAAGTAAGCTAAATACCAGGTGCCCATGCGCAAATTCGTACTGACGTCGTTAAGCATTTCGGGTTTAAAGCCGACCATACCCGTTTCTTCGGCAATCCACTCACCTGTTTCGGGCATAATCTGCATGAGACCGCTGGCTCCGCGATGGGAGGATGCATTGTCCTTAAACTTACTTTCCGCCAAAACGACGGCTGCCACCAAGCTGGGACGCACACCGTTTACGCGAGCATATTCACGAACAATATAGTCGTATTCCAGAGGATACACCAAGGTACGCATAAAGGTCTGGCGCCACCCTGAAAAGTAAAATGCCGACAGGAGAACGAAAAAGACGGCTATGACAATTGTACCGGTTCTACTTTTTCTTCTCACTGATGCCTCCGTTTTACAAACGCATTTGTAACCTTTCCCATAAAGAACGCACTTGCTCTTTTGTATCTTCCAAGGTTCCCGAATTATCGATTACCTGTTGGGCAAGGGCCTTTTTTTTATCGACGGAAATTTGCGAATGAATCCGTAACAGCGCCTCCTCTTTCGTATAGCCGTTCCGCTTCATTAAGCGGCTTAGCTGTACTTCAAAGGGAACGTATACAAGCCATACCTCGTCGACGTACGAGTCATATTTTACTTCATACAAAAGCGGCATGTCAAGAAAGACGACAGGCGTTGCACCCTCTCTTTCAAGGCGCAAAAGTTCTTCATCCAGGGCCTCAAAAATAAGGGGAAAGAGGATATTTTCCAAGCGTTTTTTCATCTCCGGATTCCTAAACACCAAATCGCCTATATAGACGCGATCCATGGAACCCGTCCGCAGCTACCGCATCTTTACCGAAAGCCGCTTCAATTTTTGCAAGGCCCCGTGTTCCCGGTGCCACCACATCTCGGGCCGTCTTATCACAGTCAATGACAAAGGCTCCCAATTCTTTCAACATATTCGTAACCGTACTCTTTCCCGTAGCAATGGAGCCGGTCAAGCCGATTCGATACATCGCTGCCTCCTAGTGTTGGCAGTGCGGACAATAGTGAGTGCCCCTGCCGCCCTGCTTTACGTATTTAATAAGGGTTCCGCACGTTTTGCACGGCGTTCCCTCACGGCCGTAAACGGCCAGATTTTCCTGATTTTCCCCTTCCCGACCGCTACCGTTGACAAAATCTCGAATCGTCGTACCGCCGTATTCAATGCCTTCAGCCAAGACGGTATGAATGGCCTTTGCCAGTCTCTGCGTTCGCTCCTTACCGATGTGATTGCAGCGACGCGACGGGCGAATGCCGGCAAGAAAGAGAGCTTCGTCTACGTAAATATTTCCCAATCCGGCCAAAACGGTTTGATCAAGCAAAAAGGACTTTACAGTTCGCGACGAAGCTTTCATTTTTTCACGCAAATAATCAGCCGTAACCGCCGACGAATTGGCATCGGGACCGAGGTCGTCATAGCCGGAAATGCCCGTCTTTCTCACCCGGCTTTGCAAGCCACAGACAACCGAAGGTGCGTACGTCGCAATAGTAAAGAAGGCCCTTATCAAGGTGAAAGACGATATGAGCCGTCTTCGGCCTATTGTTGCCTGCAGCGTCATAAATAAGACTTCCCGTCATACGCAAATGAACGAGTAAATCCGACGATCCGTCCATATAAAGGCACAAATACTTTCCTTTACGCCCCACGGCAGTAAAAGTACAGCCCAAAAGAGCCTTTGAAAATGCCTCTACCGTCGCATTTTTTATAAGGCGCGGCAAGGTAATATCTATATGGGTAATCGTTCGCCCCGTCAATACGGGTTCCAAGGTCGCACGGACCGTTTCGACTTCCGGAAGTTCAGGCATGATATTCTCCTACTTGGCTTCTTCCCAGTTCGTTCCCGTATGAATATCGGCAATAAGCGGTACCGACAGGGTAACGACTTCTTCCATCGTTTCTTTCAAAAGTTTTTCAATCGTTTCTTTTTCCCGAGCCGGCACTTCTAAAACCAGTTCGTCGTGAACCTGTACAAGCATGCGGCTGTGCAGGTTTAGTGCTTCCAATTTTTTCTGAACCGCATTCATAGCCAGTTTGATAATGTCGGCGGCACTTCCCTGAATAGGCGTATTCATAGCCGTACGCTCTGCAAAGGAGCGGCGCATAAAATTCTTACTGCTGATTTCCGGTAAGGTGCGTAAGCGACCGAACATGGTACGTGATTCGCCGGTGCGTCTTGCTTCTTCCACCAACCCGTTCATATAGTCGTGAATGGTACTGTATCGGGCAAAGTACGATTCAATATATTCCTTAGCCCTATTGCGTGTAATCCCCAGATTTCGTGACAAACCGAAATCGCTGATACCGTAAATAATACCGAAATTCACCGCCTTGGCATGAGAACGCAGTTCACCGGTCACTTCGTCAAAAGGCACGCCGAAAACTTCCGATGCCGTTCGACGGTGAATGTCCTGATTATGCTTAAAGCCGTCAATCATTGTCGGATCTTGTGACAAGTGAGCTAAAAGACGCAGTTCTATTTGTGAATAGTCACCGGACACGAGATAGTCATACCCTTCTCCGGGTACGAAGAAGGAACGAATCTTGCGACCCTGTTCCGTACGAATAGGAATGTTCTGCAAGTTCGGATCCGAGCTGCTGAGACGTCCCGTAGCCGTCACCATTTGGTTAAACGACGTGTAAACACGCTCGGTTTTCTCGTCAATGAGCGGTTCCAAGCCGTCGAGGTACGTGGAAATCAACTTCTTCAAGGCACGGAACTTGAGTATTTTCGGCACGATCTCGCTTTGTTCCGCCAATTCTTCCAAGACAGACGAATCCGTCGAGTACCCGGTCTTTGTTTTTTTAATAACGGGAAGTCCCATTTTTTCAAATAAAATAACGCCCAACTGCTTCGTCGAATTAATATTAAAGGACTCACCGGCCAAGTCGTAAATTTCCGTTTCCAAGGCATCCGCTTCTCGAGACAAGTCGGCCTTCATCTCTTCCAGACGATCTCTGTTTACAGTAAAACCGTTTAATTCCATAACGGCCAGAGTCCGTTCCAAGGGGGATTCGATAGTTTCAAAAAGGGGTGACAGCCCTTTTTCTTCCAGGGCCTGTTGTACAGGTCCGTAGAGGGAGTAGACGAAAGCGGCTTCGTTAGCCGTCTCATTTTGAGCCTCGCCCTTAACTTCATTCAGAGGGCGCCCGAATACTTCAGACAAATAGGTCAGGCCGTAAGCCGTTCGCGTCGGGTCCAACAGATAGGCTGCCAAGGTTACATCATATACGGGTAAAGCTCCTATTCCCGCACAAAGAGCCGCCTTATACAGGGATTTCCCGTCAGCGGTCACAACGACCTCAGAGTCTTCCAAAGCCGTAAGCCACTGTTCTATATCCTCACTTTTTACCTCGTATACACCGCCTTCAACGGCTAACGTCAAGGTACTTATTTTCGAATGTCCCGGTGTATTTTCATAATGAGCCGCTAAGGCTACTGTCTGCCCCTTCACATCACGGGCCTTCAATTCTTTCAACTGCTTTAGAGTCACCGTCTCTTCAGCTTGTTCCAAAAACGCGAACCGATCAAAGGCGGCGAAACGTTTGAGCAGATTGCGAAAGCCCAGTTGTTTGAACAAATCACGCACTTCCCCCTCCCGCGGATGGGGCAAAAATCCCGCTTCGTCGAATTCAACGGGTACATGGCAATTAATGGTAGCCAATTCTTTAGACAACATAGCCTTATCTTTATTATCCGCCAGTTTTTCACGCAACTTCTTGCCGCTTATATCATCTAAATGTTCATATACGCCCTCAACCGTACCGTATTCGGTAATCAGTTTAAGCGCCGTTTTTTCACCTACACCGGGAACTCCGGGAATATTGTCAGACGTATCGCCCATGAGGGCCTTCATATCAATGACCTGAGCGGGTGTATATCCGTACTCTTCTTGCATGACATCGGGAGTTACGGCAAGCATCTCGGAAATACCTTTTTAGTCAGATACACCGTAATGTTGTCATCTACCAGCTGCAAAGCATCACGGTCACCCGTAATAACGGACACGGACGTATTGTCCGTCGGCACCTGTTTGGCAACGGTCCCGATAATGTCATCGCCTTCATAGCCTTCCGTTTCCAGCACATGAATGCCTAAACATGCCAAAACCTCCCGAATGAGTGCAAACTGAGGTCGCAATTCATCGGGAGCCGGTTTTCTCGTCGCCTTATAATCGGCATATAATTCGTTTCTGAACGTATGTTTATCCTTATCAAAAGCGACGGCCACGTAATACGGATCCAAATCGGCGTAAAGTTTCAAAAGCATATTTAAAAACCCGTACACGGCATTAGTCGGCCGTCCCTGACTGTCGCTCAAAGGCGGCATGGCATAAAAAGCCCGATATAACAGACTACTTCCGTCAATAATCATCAAGTTTTTTTTCATAGTTTCACCTACTGCAGTCAACTCAAAAATTTACGTACAACGGAATAAACAATATAAATCCCCAGGATGGCCAGTAAATACGGCAAGGCAACCAGTAAAAGGCCGAAAATACCGACGATGACGGCGGCTATTAAGAAGATAATGACCGCTAAGGCCGCCTTGATACGCAAGGGCATTTTGGTGTAAATATGGACCCGCCCCTGAAGGCTTTCATCTTCTCTTACGTCCTCAGTATATACACGTCCTTCTTCATCAACGGTTTGACCCGTAAATCCGTCCCGTTCGGCACGGGACATGACCTGTACGTCCTCTTGTTGACGGGCATGGCAGGACTCGCACAAGCCGTCTGCATATACAGCTTCATTATCGCATTGACGACATTTCATAATCTATTCCTCCGACTGTTATGTCTACTCTAATATTCTTTATTCTTCATGCGTCTTTCAATATCGCGTTTTGCTTCTTTTTCCGCTATGGCCTGTCGTTTGTCATAAAGCTTTTTGCCGGTTGCCAAAGCGACGGTCACCTTGACCCGTCCTTTTTTGAAATACAAATTAAGGGGAATAAGTGTATACCCCTTTTCCTTGGTCGCACCGATAAGTTTGACAATTTCGTATTTATGTAACAGCAATTTGCGAGTCCGTAAGGGATCGGCATTAAAACGATTGCCCTGTTCGTACGGACTGATATGCATACCGACTATATAGGCTTCACCGTCATCAATACGGCAAAAACTGTCTTTCAGATTCACTCGGCCGGCACGCAGCGACTTTACTTCCGTTCCCGTAAGAGCCAAGCCGGCTTCGTACGTGTCATGTATAAAATAATCGTGTCGGGCTTTTCTATTGTCCGTAATATATTTCATGCCCTTTGTTTCCGCCACGGTGTTACCTCCTGTGCTTTTTCTTTCCTTTACCCTTTCCCTTACCGTTTTTCTTCGAGTTTCCTTTTACGCTACTGAGTTTAGAACCTTTTTTACGACTCTTCTGTGATTGGGATGAAGGGATCTTTTCCTTTTTTTGTCCCTTTTTGCGATCTTTCTTACCCGATTTCTTTTCAGTCTTTTTTCCGCTCTTTTTCGCTTTACGACCGGCCAAAAGGGTCTGTAAATCTTCTAAAGAATCAATACGCCCGGGAACAAAATCGATTTCACAGCGTTCCGTATCGACGGAAGCCAAGGTCACGGTCATAGCATCACCTAACCGATAGCGGCGACCGCTTCGACAACCTACGAGGGTATATGTCCCTTCGTCAAAAATGTATTCGTCATCCCGTAAATAGGAAATATGAACCAGGCCTTCAATACCGTCGTCGAGGGATACGAAGAGTCCGAATCCTGTAATCCCCGTAATATGGGACTCATACGACTCGCCGATAAAGGGCTTCATATACTGGGCCTTCTTCAAATCCGCCGTATCTCGTTCCGCTTCAACGGCTACGCGTTCGCGCACACTCGCATGGTCGGCCGCATTGGCCAAAAACAATGCATCCGCCGCTTTTTCTTCAGCCTTTACAACAGGGTGCGCCGCATATTTACGCAACAATCGATGAACCAATAAATCGGGATAACGTCGAATGGGCGATGTAAAGTGCGTATAGCTTTCAGAAGCCAAACCGAAATGGCCGGCATTTACAGTTGCATAACGAGCCTGTTGCATAGCGCGTAAGGCTATGGTCTGAACGACTTGTTCCGCCTCCGTTCCCGCCGCCTTTTCCAAAAGAAGCTGGAATTCTTCAGGCGTCGGATTCTCTGCTGAAGGAACGGGCAGATTAAATACGGACAACACGGTTTTCATCATTTCAATCCGTTCTTTGTCCGGTGTTTCATGAATTCTGAAGACCGTCGGATTTCCCGTGCCTTCCAAATAGGTAGAAACGGTTTCGTTGGCAATGAGCATAGCTTCTTCTACAATCCGTTCGGCTACGGAACGTTGCCTCTCTTCCATCCGTAAGGGGGTGCCTTCTTCGTCGAGAATAATCTTAAATTCCGGAAACTCGAAATCCACGGCACCGCGACGCAGACGCATGTCTTTTAAAATCTTGGACAGGTCACGCAATTCTTCAATCATGGGCATAAAAGGCTGCAAATCATCAGGGATGATGCCGTCTTCCAAAGCCTTCCGTATTTCCTTGTAATTACAACGTCGTTTGACACGAATGACTGCAGGTCCGATATGCCGGGATACGACGAGACCCGTTTCATCGATTTCCATAACGCAGGCCATGCTGTACCGGTCTTCTCCGGCATTTAAACTGCAAATGCCGTTACTCAAAACTTCCGGTAACATGGGGATAACACGGTCTACAAGGTAGACGCTGGTCCCTCGCTTATAGGCCTCTTCATCAATGACCGACCCGGATTTTACGTAGCGACTTACGTCGGCAATATAAACACCCAATCGATAATGTCCGTTAGACAGGCGAACCACGTCAACGGCATCATCCAAATCTTTGGCATCTTCACTGTCAATGGTAATAAGTTGTCTATCGCGATAATCAGCCAGTCCCGCTTCAAGGCTTACAGTCTTATCCAAAGCATCGGCTGCTTCCGCTACTTCGTCCGGGAAGGAAAAAGGCAGACCGTGACGTGCCATAATAACCTTTACATCCAGGTCCTTATCGCCCGTATAGCCGAGAACTTCCGTAATTTCGCCTTCCGCCTTCTGATATTCCTGAGGCCATGCCGTAATCTTTACGGCTACTCTCGCCCCGGTACGAGCGTTCAAGGCTTTCTCCAAGGGAATGTACACATCTTCGTGTAAACGCGGATCATCAGGGGTCACAAACCCGAAATGAGCCTGACGGTCATAGGTTCCCACCAAAGTTTCATTGGCTCGTTCGAGAATAGTTGCAATCGTCCCTTCTTTACGCTTTCCTACGGAAGACGTAATCTTAACGATAACCTTGTCGTTACTCATGGCCGTATGTCGATTTTCTTCGGCTACGTATACGTCATCTTCTCCGTCAGGCGTGACGACAAAACCGAAGGAACGCGTATATCCCTTATATATTCCTGTTATTTCTGCGACCTTCTCCGTCATATGCCGCTGTTTGCCTTGAAAAACCACGAAGCGTGTCTCTCCTTTTACTTCCACAATCTACTGATACACATATAAAAATATTATATCATATCTCATGTACGTCTGCTGTTTCGGGCAACAAAAAACCTGCGGTAAGTACCGCAGGTTCCGTTGTTTAAAATGTATGCATCAATCGTCCCAAGACAAGGGTCAAGATGGCGAAAATGACGGAAAAGAAAATGGTCATTTTCGAAAGCAAGGCATCCATACCGCGTGCCCGACTGCCGAACAAATCTTCCGCACCGCCGCCGAAGCCTGCACCCATTCCCTGAGTCTTGCTCTTTTGTGCTACGACAACACCGATTAAAATTAACGATACTATAGTTACGAGAACTTCCAAAAAGTTAATCACCGTACTCCTCCTTATACTCATGCTAACGCAATTATTGTACACTCTTTTCGACTATCTATCAATAGAATTTCTACCATCACGAGCATGCACATATTCCTCCAGCTTATGCTTAATACGCTGTAAGGCGTTATCGACGGACTTTACGGGACGATTGAGGCTCTCAGCCGTTTCATTGTACGATTTTCCTTCCAAATAGGCCAACAGAACTTGCCATTCCAAGTCGCTGAGCACCTCGTTCATGCGCAGTTCCATGTCTTTGTACGCTTCTTCATTAATGACGAGTTCTTCCGGGTTCAGGTCTTTTTCTCCGGTCAAAACATCCTGCAAGGTGCGTTCGGATTCATCTGCATAAACGGGACGATCGATGGAGACGTACGAGTTCAACGGAGCATGTTTATACCGCGTTGCCGTCTTAACGGCCGAAATGATTTGACGCGTAATACAAATTTCCGCAAAAGCACTGAAAATAGTATGCATGTGCGGCTTGAAATCGCGAATAGCCTTGTAAAGGCCGATCATCCCTTCCTGCACCAGGTCTTCCGTATCGGCTCCGACAAGAAAGTAGGCATGCGCTCTGGATTTAACAAGGTTTCGATATTTTTGTATTAAATAATCGGAAGCGGCCGCATTGCCGGCTGATGCCAGAGCTGCCACTTTTTCATCCGCCATATCCTGAAAATTTGTATCTTGCCGTTCTTCCATATCTGTCTCCTATTTCGAGCGACGTATTTTTTCCAGCTTTTCCCAAATGTCCGTATTTTTCACGCGATGGACGACTTCATTGCGGCCTCCCGGCAAATGAACCTCACTGTGCACATATCGTTTTTCTTCGTGTTTCATACGAGCTACATCTTCAGCAAGTTCCCGCGCCGATACGCGGTAGGCCCCGCTACCGAGAATCTGCTGTTGCTCGGTTCCGTCCGATGTGGCGACAAAAAGGCTGCGTCGTTCCCGTCGATGCTCGTACACAAGGCGCTCTATACGACTGTCCGCCGTCTCATCCTTATCCGTAAAGACAATGCGACAATCCTTGCCGACGGACTCTTCTTTCGCCCCTTCATCCGTGTACATGGCATCGAAAACAATGACCGCTTCGACTCCTTTTATTTTACCGTAACCCGCAATCGTATCGATCAGTCGTTGACGTGCATGTTCCAATGATTCATCGGCCAGAGTCTGCAAATCCTTCCAAGCAAAAATAATATTATAGCCGTCTATGATATAGAGATCTTTCATTTTCGCACCTACTTTTCCCGGTGTCGTTTACGAGCTACTTCATACATGAGAAGAGCTGCCGCTACGGAAGCATTTAACGAGTTAATCCGACCGAACATAGGAATGCGTACGAGTACGTCGCAATTGTCCTTCACAAGACGGGATATCCCCTTACCTTCACTACCGATAACCAATACCAGTGGCATATCGGCAGACAGGGAGTAATAGTTTTCTTCGCCGACCATGTCGGCCCCTAAAACCCAGAACCCCTGTTTTTTTAATTGTTTCAACGTAGTCGTCACATTGCCGATACGAACGATCGGCATGTATTCCACGGCACCGGCCGAGGTCTTGGCTACCGTTTCATTTATAGGGGCGCTGTGCCTTTGCGGCACCAAAACGGCATGTACGCCGGCACATTCGGCCGTCCGAATGATAGCACCCAAATTGTGGACGTCTTCAATGCCGTCGGCAAGAACCAAAAAGGGCATCTCCCCCTTTTCCTGAACCTTGGCCAAGACATCATCCAAATCGGCAAAGTCAACAGCTGCAGCAAGGGCAATGACATCTTGATGCCGTACGCCCTGAGCCAATCGCTCCATGGCCCGAGTATCGACGAATTCGACGGGAATTTTCCGCTCTTTCGCCAAAGTTCGAATACGAGCCAAAGGCGGTGCCTCTTTTTTGGCAGTCATATAAATTTTTGTCACCGAACGCCCTGCTTTCAGGGCTTCGGTGACACTATTGCGTCCTGCAATAATCGATGTATCCACAGGCTACTCCTTATGTGAGTCACGACTATATTTTCGTGTATAAGAAACAATGCAATTCATGATTTGCTGTAACCGTTCATCTTGTTCGGAAAGAATCAGATAGCCGATAAGTGCTTCCAAGGCCGTACTGTTGCGATATTCACCGACAGTGGCACTCTTGGGAACTTGCATCTTCGCATTGCGTGCTCGGCGGCAAACAGCCGTTTCCTCTTCTGTAAAATCTTCTTTAAGGGCTTCATAAACGACGGACTGCACCTTGGCGGAAACAAATTCGGCCGCCAGGGAATGCAATACTCGAGCATTGGGTATACCCGTAGCCGTTAAGCATCGACGCAAGGTCAAGGCATAATAGGCATCGCCTACAAGTGCCAGATTCAACGAGTCCGTACGGGCTGCATCGACAAACGGTACATTCAAGGTCGTATCGTCTGCAAAGGCCTTAAGGGCTTCTTTCTTTACTTGTTGAAACTGTTCGAATTTCACTTTTTCCAACGCGCTCCCTGAGGCGAGTCTTCAATGGTAATTCCCAAGTCCGACAACTTGTCGCGAATAGCGTCGGCCAAAGCATATTGCTTCTGAGCCCGGCATTCCTGGCGCAATTCAAGAATAACATCCATCAAGGCTGCATAGTCCTTATCATCCGCTTTTCCGGCCGTACCGTTCCAGCGATCCTCCAAGACCCCGAGAATATCCGTCATAGTTTTAAAAATACGCTTTACTTCCGAAAGGACGGCACTGTCTGCCGGTACGCCGTTCGTCGATACTTCGTTCGTATAAATATTGACTTTCTTAGCCAATTCAAACATGGCCGCACTGGCAAGAGCCGTGTTGAAGTCATCACACATAGCCGTTTCAAAATCTTCCATAGTACGTTGCGCATCGGCCAATAAAGCAGCCGATAATTCGGATTTGCCGCCCGACGGCTGTTCCAATAGCCACAAAGTATTATCAATAGCCGTACCGAGACGTTCCAGGCTACGAGTCATTTCCGTCAAGCGTTCGTCACTAAAATCCAAGGGACTTCTGTAATGATTGGATATGAGGAAGTATCTAAGCGCATCGGGACTGTAATGTTCCAATACGTCTTTGACGAGGAAAAAGTTATTCAATGACTTACTCATCTTTTCAGAATCAATAGTAATGAAGCCGTTGTGTACCCAATAATTGACCATAGGGCCGTGATTGCAACAAGCTTCAGTCTGAGCGATTTCATTTTCATGGTGAGGGAATATCAAATCACTGCCGCCACCGTGAAAATCAAAGGGTTCGCCCAAGTATTTTAAGCTCATGGCCGAGCATTCAATGTGCCAACCCGGACGGCCTTTTCCCCAAGGACTGTCCCAAGACGGTTCACTCGGTTTAGCAGCTTTCCAGAGAGCAAAGTCCATGGGATTTTCTTTGCGGTCGTCCACTTCGATACGTGCTCCGGCCATCATATCGTCCAAGGAACGATGGCTCAATTCCCCGTAGTGTTCAAAACTCTGAACACGATAATATACATCGCCGTCCAACTCGTAGGCATGGCCGTTTTCAATCAGTTTGGAAATCATGGCTATAATATCATCCATATGTTCAGATACGCGCGGATATTTATCGGCACGTTGAATGTGAAGCTTATCCATGACTTCAAAGTAAGAAGCGATATACCGATTGGCAATTGTATCCCACGATACTTCTTCCCCGTTGGCGGCATTGATAATCTTATCATCCACATCCGTAAAGTTTTGAATATGCGTAACGGCATAGCCTAAGTGCTTCAAATAACGTTTAATAACATCCCAAGTAACAAAGGGACGCGCATTTCCCATATGCGAATGGTTATACGGCGTAATACCGCAAACATACATCTTCACTTGCCCGGGGGTAACAGGCTTAAAAACCTCTTTTTTTTCTGGATAGCGTATTATATACGGTTAATTCTCTCATCATAACCTCCTATTTAACATAAAAAGAGCCCCCATCCCCTGACAGAGACGGTGGCCCGCGGTTCCACTCTGTTTTACGACATAGTCGTAATCTTCATAACCGGTAACGGCGGTATCCGGATCGAGCTACTATCGTTCACTCGACCGACTCGCGAAGGCAGTTTTATCATCGGGCAATCTGACAAGGCTTTCAGCGACCGCCTCGTCTCTCTGTAGTGCCGAAGGATAAACACATTTCGGTCTTCGTCATTGTACACTTTCCGTAGAAAGCTATATATAATACATAATATTATATGACTTATCACTTTCCTGTCAATAGTCTAAAGTTTCAAAAAGCTTATATATGCCTTTTCCAATCGCCTAATATTTGATAAATTAAAAGGGAGTATCTCCTAAAAGACACCCCTTTTTACCTTGATTTATGATACTTGATAGGGAGTATCTCTAAAGACACTCCCTTTTTACCTTGATTTATTCCGCAATAAGTCCGCTGCGGCGCAAGCGCGTACTTGATATTCCGCAATAAGACCCGTTCTGCCTGATTACCTGATTTATTCGCAATAAGTCCGCTGCGGCGCAAGCGCTGTACCACTTTTTCACGTCCCATTAAAGCGATGATGACGTTCAGGTCCGGACCGTGCATAACACCGGTCAAAGCCACGCGGATAGGCATGTACACGAACTTGCCTTTAACGCCTACACCCTTTTGTACCTTCTTGAAGAGAGGCTGAACCGTATCGGCCGTAACTTCGTCCAAGGCCTCCAGCTCTTTCAAAAAGGCCGTAAGAACAGCAGGGAGCCGTTTCTTCGTTTCAATACGTCTGCCGTTTCTTCGTTTTCCGGTTCATATTCATCGGTAAAGAAGACTTTAGCCGCATCGGTAACTTGAGCACCGTACTGAATGTGTTCACGCAAAGCCGTTACCATAGTTTCAACCCAGGTTAAGGTGTTCGCATCAGGGTTTTCCGACACGTAGCCGGCCTTCTGTAAATGAGGTAAGCAAAGTGTTACTAACGAAGGGCCGTCCAATTCTTTTCATATATTGGAAGTTAATCCAATTAAGTTTTTCAATATCGAAAACTGCCGGGTTTTTCGCCACGCGATCAAGAGAAAACATGCTACACAGTTCTTCTTTACTGAAAATTTCCTTATCGCTGTCAGGTGTCCATCCGAGCAAGGCCAGGAAGTTAAACAGTGCTTCGGGCAAGTATCCCATATCCCGATACTGTTGTACGGATGTGGCCCCGTGACGTTTACTCATCTTTTTCTTATCTGCACCGAGAATGAGAGATACATGAGCAAACTTAGGAGGTTCAAATCCCAGCGCTTCATACAAAACAAGCTGACGCGGTGTGTTGGACAGGTGTTCTTCCGCCCGAATAACATGGGTAATTTCCATAAGGGCGTCATCAAGGACTACACAGTAGTTATAAACCGGCACCCCATCGGATTTAACAATAACGAAATCCCCGATTTTATCGGAATCAAAAGGCACCTTTGCCACGAACAATATCATCTACTTCGTAAGTTTTGTGCTTCGGCGTTCTAATGCGTATGACATGCGGTCTACCTTCAGCCAGATACTGTTTTATCTGTTCTTCCGAAAGATGACTGCACGTGCCGCCGTAAACGGGCGTTTCTCCCTTGGCCATTTGTGCATCTTTTTTTCGGCTTCCAACTCTTCGGGTGTACAGAAGCAGTAGTAAGCTTTACCTTCAGCCAACAGTTTTTCCGTATATTGACGATATAAATCAAGGCGTTCCATTTGACGATACGGTCCGTGATCACCGCCTACATCAATGCCTTCATCCCAGTTAATCCCCAACCAGTGGAGGGCTTCTTTTATGTTTTCTTCCGATTCGCGCGTAGACCGCTTTTGGTCCGTATCTTCTACGCGGACGACAAAAGTTCCGTCATTATGAGCGGCTACAAGATAATTAAAGAGTGCCGAACGGGCACCTCCTATATGAAAAGGCCCGGTCGGGCTGGGAGCGAAACGTACGCGAACTTGCTTAGACATAAATCAATTCCTCCTAAATTGCATTGTACTTGAGAACCATAGCCGCCGCTTGTGCCGCCATGCCCTCTTCATTACCGACGAAGCCGAGTCGCTCCGTCGTCGTGGCCTTAACGGATACATTACTTTCATCCATTTCCAAAGCCACAGCTATATTATGAACCATTTGGGAAATATAAGGTTTAACCTTCGGCTCTTGAGCCAACAAGGTAGCATCCACATTGATAATGCGACACCCGTTTTCTACAAGAATTTGCTTAACCTTGCGTAAAAGAGCAATACTGGACACATCCTTGTAGGCCGCATCCGTATCGGGAAAGTACGTGCCTATATCCTTAAGACCCGCTGCCCCGAGGAGGGCATCCATGACGGCATGAACCAATACATCCGCATCGGAGTGACCTTCCAGTCCCTTACCGTGAGGAACCGTAACACCTCCCAAAATAAGTTTGCGACCTGCTATAAGACGGTGTACGTCATAGCCGCTACCGACACAGTGCTTTCGTCGGCCCGTTTAAGTAAAACTCCAAAACGGGAATATCGTCGGGTGTTGTTACCTTGAGATTACGCTCGTCACCGTTTAATACGACAATGGGAACACCGCAGGCCTCGACCAACGAAGCGTCATCTGTACCGCTGAAGCCCTTTTCTTTCGCATATTCATGAGCCTTCTTCAAGACCGAACGGCGAAAAATCTGCGGCGTTTGCACGGCAATAAGGCGGCTGCGGTCCAGGTTTTTCAGCCGTTGAGGTTCCGTCGTCTCCGCATCTTCTCGAAGTTTCACCGTATCCTTTACAGGCACGGCATAAACGGCCGCATCAGCTCGCTCCATGACGGAGACGGCATTATCAAACCACTCGGGGCCGGGCCATGGGGCGAGACCCGTCGTGAACCATGACGATGTCGCAATCCTCGGCAGTCAGTAAGAGACCGTTATATACGGAATCTTCCTGCTCGGCACCGCCGATGGCATATTTCACGGGAATAGACGGCTTCAAAGCCCTTACCACCCGCTTCCACGTCTTTACGATCCCTGTTCGGACACGACAATAACGGTCTCGGACACGTACTTAGCCGCAAAGAGATTGGTCAGCGTATGTTCTAAAAACGATTTTTTTCCGCAGAGGGGATAAAAAAAGTTTATTTTCGTTCATAGCCGAATCGTCGTCCCGATCCGGCGGCAACTACAATAACAGATACTTTCAAGTACTCCACCTGTTTCTAATCAGATACTTTGACAAAAAAATCATACGTCCCGCCGAAGTTTGCAATACGGAAGTTACGGTAACAGGGGACGGACATACCGATATACTTTTGTCCATTTTCCACGACAATCATCGTACCGTCCTCCAAGTAAGCGATCCCTTGGTTTTCTTCCTTACCGGCCTTGACGATAAGAACGGTCATTTCTTCGCCGGGAACACGTGCCGGCTTCATGGCATTGGCCAAATCGTTAATATTGAGAACAACGACACCTTGTAATTCTGCTACCTTATTCAGATTGTAATCGTTGGTAATGACCTTGGCCTTAAGATCACGGCCGAGGCGCACCAATTTTGAGTCTACGCCCTGAATGTCATCAAAATCGTCATTAATAATGTGCACATCTACGTGGCCGTCCTCTTGCATTTGTTTTCAAAAATATCCAAGCCGCGCCGACCTTTAGTCCGTTTCAATAAGTCCGCCGAGTCGGCAATGAGTTGAAGCTCTTCCAGCACGAAGACGGGCACGAGGAGCGGTCCTTCTAAAAAATCCCTGTAGCACACAGCTCGGCAATTCGACCGTCAATGATGGAACTCGTATCCAACAACTTGGTACTTCCCGTCTTTTTTACAGATCTTTCCTTGGCTTGTTTGCCTAAGCGAAAGTTAGCCAACAGGCCGGACACTTCCGCTTTTTTATGTACGGCAATGCTCATTCCGGCATAGCCGAAAAACAAGGTTGAAAAACAATAGGACCGTAAGCCCCGATAATGGGGGAGCCGGGCAAAGGCGAATCCGATTAAATTAGCAATTATAAGTCCAATAAGCAAGCCCACGGTTCCGGCAAGAAGGTCCTGTCCCGAAAGAGATCCCAGACTGAATTCGATACGATGAATAGCCGCCCAAATGAGGCGCAAAATAAAGTGAGATAAAATATAACCGACAACGGCTCCGACCAAAGCCCCGACTACGTATGCAATAACTGTCAGCACGGTCAGACTGAAAAATCCCGTCGCCTCGCCTTCCAACTCGGCACTGAAAAAGGGCGTCGTAATGAGTTCGTCAGCCAATACAACAAAGATAATGGCCACTACGAGGACAATGAGCCAACGCATGAGCGTATCGGCCATTTTATGTACCTTTACGCGACGTGCCTTACCCGTTTCCCTTTCAGCATTGGAAGAACGTTGATCATCAGACATACTACGTCACCTCCCGCAAATGATCCTTAACCTTTTAAAACTGTTTAATTATATCATGTATCCATGCCGCTTTCCAGGTAACCCGTCGTTACAAAGCCTATAAAAACTCTTTATTTACACATTCATATACAAAGGGGTCAATTATTCCGATTTCTTATAATCCATTCACATCGGCTAATAAAAAAATATATTCTCATACGAAAAATAAGACAGCTCAAGCTGTCTTATTTTATCTATGCGCAGATTATTTCCCTTATTGCGAAAATCAGCAAATTTTTATTTGACACATTTGCATTGTTTTTAAAGCCGCTTCATGACTTTCGGGAGTCACTCCGGCACAGCAGGAAGATACAACGGATACAGATTTTTCAGGATAAAAGGCCTTCAGCATGAGAGCATTGGAAACAACACAAATATCCGTGCAGAGTCCCATGAGCTCGATTTCATCATAATCGGCTAAAAGATCCGGTAAGTCCTTAGAGCCGAAGGTCGGCTTTTCCACAACCGCCACAGCCGACTTCACGTACGGCTGCAAGGTGTCGATAATCTGCCATCCCTTAGTCCCTTGAATACAGTGTTCGACAGGCAGATTCTTTCCTTCCTGAGTTTCCAGATAATTTTTTTACCGTGAGTATCCATCGTAAAAACCAAAAGATGCACCGGCTTTTTTTGGGCCGCTTCAACTTCAGTCTTCACGTGCGGAACTATCTTTTGGGCTTCCGTCGTTCCCAGACTTCCGTCAACGAAGTCGTTTTTGCATGTCGATAACTACTACAACCTTATTCATATGACCATCTCCCGTATTTTAGTATCTTACGTATCGCACCTTTTGGTTAAGTCTTAAAAGCTTTTTCAATCGCTTCTTTTACTGTCTTTACACAAAGAATATCATACTTTTTTACATCTATATCATCCCTGTTGCCTTCGGGAATGATAAACCGCTTAAATCCCAATTTAGCCGCTTCCTGAATGCGTCTTCGTGCATGAGGCACCCGTCTGATATCACCTGTCAGGCCGATTTCCCCCATGACGACCGTTTCCGCATGAACGGGCAGATCTCGAAAAGATGATACGACGGACAGAGCCACGGGAAGATCGGCTGCCGTTTCGGACAGCTTCAAACCACCGGCCACGTTAATATATACATCTTGAGTCGATAGGTTGATACCCGCCCGTTTTTCCAACACGGCTAAAAGCAAGATCAATCGATTATAATCCATACCTACAACAGTCCGCCTGGGTACGGCAAAAACGGAACGTGAAGTAAGGGCCTGAATCTCACCCATAAGGGGCCGCATACCGTCCATGACGGCGGCAACAGTAGAACCGGCCTGACCGGCCGAACGCTCAGCCAGTAAAAGTGCCGATGGATTGACCAGTTCTTCCAAGCCGCCTTCGGTCATGGTAAAGAGCCCCGTTTCATTAGTCGATCCGAAACGGTTTTTCATGCTGCGAAGAACGCGAAACTGATAATGCCGTTCCCCTTCCAAGTACAATACCGTATCCACCAAATGTTCCATTAGTCGAGGGCCCGCAATGGCACCTTCTTTGGTAACATGTCCGATAACGATGACGGGAATGCCCGTAGACTTGGCAAAATTCATGAGCTTATTCGTTCCTTCACGAACTTGAGTCTGACTCCCCGGTGCCCCGTCACAGTCACTCGTATACATGGTCTGAATAGAATCAACGATAAGCAGTCCGACATTTCTCGACTTTGCTTCTTTTAAGACCGAATCCAAATAGGTATCGGCTTGCACGAAGAGGTCGTCGACTTTAATATTTAAACGATCGGCTCTCATTTTAATTTGTCCGGCCGACTCTTCACCTGATGCATACAATACCGTACCGGCTTCCCGACTTACGGCTGCTGCCGTTTGCAAAACCAACGTAGACTTGCCGATACCCGGGTCGCCGCTCAGAAGAATCAAGGCCCCGGGTACAATGCCACCGCCCAAAACCGTATCCAATTCGTCAATTCCCGTTTGCAAACGACTCATTGATTCCATACGTACAGACTTCAATAACTCAGGGTTCCGTGCCTTCGCTTCGTACCGAGGAAGCCACCCTTTAGGGAGCTTGCGGGAACGGTTTGTTCTTCAACGAGCGTATTCCATTCGCCGCACTGCGGGCAGCGACCCAACCATCGAGTTGAAACGCTGCCGCAATTGTTGCAGACGAAACGGGTCTTTATTTTTTTGCCATAACGACTCCTTTATGTCATCTGAAAATCGAGCTCTTTTTCCCGTCCTTGCTGTCAATGCACACCTTCATTCCTTCTTTTAAAAGTCCCTTCCAGCATGTACTCGGACAGCTTGTCTTCGACGAGCTTTTTGCAAGGCACGTCGTAAAGGACGTGCCCCGTATGCAAAGTCGGTTCCTTTCTCCGACCAGAACATCCGTCGCCTTTTTCCGTCACGTCTACGAATATCCCCTTTTTCTTTTACCTTATCTTCCAGGGTATGAATCATGAGGCGTACAATATGACGTAAGTCGTCTTTGGCTAACGGTTTGAAGATCAGAATTTCATCCAATCGGTTAAGGAACTCGGGTTTAAAGAACCTGCGAACATCCGTCATAATGTCCTTTTTGACGCCTTCAAAGGCATGAAGCCTGTCATCTTCCGACTCTTGTCCGACAGTAAAAGCCCATTGTAGGCACTTCGGACTTCAAACGATTAGCACCCAGATTCCCGGTCATAATAATAACCGTATTTCTGAAAGTCGACAGTCCGTCCCCTTTGAATCCGTTAAACGACCGTCATCAAGAATTTGTAAAAGAATATTGAAGAAGTTGTGGCTCGCTTTTTTTCCACTTCATCAAATAAGATGACGCTATACGGCTTTTCTCTAACTTTATCGGTTAATTCTCCCCCTTCATCATACCCTACGTAACCGGGCGGAGAACCGATGAGACGTGCTACGGCATGAGATTCCGTAAATTCACTCATATCGATGCGAATCATGGCTTCTTCATCGCCGAAAAGACCGGCTGCCAAGGCGCGTGCCAGCTCCGTTTTACCTACGCCGCTGGGTCCCAGGAAAAGGAAAAGAGCCGACTGGTCTCTTCGGATCTTTCAGACCCGCTCCGGAACGGCGCATGGCTTTGGCCACGGCTTGAACAGCTTCATCTTGCCCGATAACCCGTTTATGCAACTCATCTTCCAAGTTAAGAAGGCGTTGCGCTTCAGTCGTACCGATTTTTTGTACGGGCACTCCCGACCAGACGGAAACGACATCGGCAATATGAGAGCTTAAAACCTGAGGCCGGTCTTTTGCCTTTTGGGCTTCTTTTAACTCACGAATTCGTTCTTCCATCTCTTTGGCTTTATCACGCAAAGCGGCACACTCTTCAAACTTTTCGGCTGCCGAAAGTTCACTTTTTTTCTTTTCAATTCGCGCCAATTCGTCTTCCGCTTCTTTTAATTCACCGTTAGAAGCGGCATGTTCCAAGCGAACCTTAGAAGCCGCTTCATCAATAACATCAATAGCCTTGTCGGGCAAATATCTGTCAGCAATATAGCGAACAGACAGTTTTACCGCATCCGACAAGGCTTCGTCCGTAAAGTGAACATGGTGAAAGTCTTCATACGGTCCTTTTAATCCCTGCAAAATAGCCAGAGCCTCTTCTTCCGTCGGTTCTTCTACGCGTACCGGCTGGAATCGGCGAGTCAAGGCCGAGTCCTTTTCAATATACTTGCGATATTCATCCGTCGTCGTGGCACCGATACACTGAAGTTCACCTCTGGCCAAGGCAGGCTTTTAAGATGTCGGCGGCATCCATAGTCCCTTCAGCCGAACCGGCACCGATTAATTGATGCATTCATCAATAAACAAAAATTAACGATGAGTCTTCTTTAACCGCTTCCAAGAGTTGTTTGATCCGCTCTTCAAATTCGCCGCGATATTTAGTGCCGGCAACCAGACTTGCCATGCTCAAGGAGATGACACGTTTATCTGCCAACGGCTTTAGGAATATGGCCGTCTGCAATTTTTTTGCGCCAATCCTTCGGCTACAGCTGTTTTTGCCTACGCCGGGTGATCCGAGAAGAACCGGATTGTTCTTTCGTACGACGACACAAAAATTTGGATGACCCTGTCAATTTCCTTATCTCTGCCGATGACGGGATCGATTTTGCCGTCTTTCGCATCTTTATTTAAATCGCGCCCGTAAAGGGCGAGAGGATTTTCTTTTTCAGTTCCCGTATCCGTGTCCGGGATTTCTTCACCGCCTTGGCGAACGGGTACTCCTTCTTCAATTTCTTCAATAATGCCGGCCGTATCAATATCCATATTTTCCAATACGTGAACGGCCATACTGTCTTCTTGTTGCAATAATCCCCAAAGAATGATATCCGTTTCAATGGGCCGCGACTGTTTGGCAGCCTCACGCGAAGCCTCTTCCATGGCCAGGCGGGTCTTGGTCGTTAAGACAGGGTTATCCGTCACTGCCGTACCGATTCCCACTACGCCTTCTATGACTCGCATGACATTGCCGTCCGTAAGTCCCAGTCGACGTAGGATTTTCCCGCCTTCTCCTTCTTTTTCCAAAAGCAGTCCGATTAATATATGTTCAGTTCCCACATAGTTATGTCCCATACGGCGAGCCGCATCGCGAGCATAGCGGAGAACGCGTTTTGAAGGTTGTGTAAAACGTTGTTCCATGCACATCCCCCTCCTTTCAAACCTTTCTGTTACGGCTCACGCCGTACGTACTTTTTAATGAGACTGCGCAATAAGCGAGCCCTTTCTTTTTCTTCCGGGTCTTCATCATTAAATCGCCTCAGACTTACATACGCGGAGTCAACAGCAGTAACCATAGCCGCATAGGTTTGCAAATCGGCATCGATTAAACCGCTCGTTACGGCCAGACGAAAATCACTCAACAAATTGAGAGCTTCTTCCTGTTCCATCAGTCTGGCTTGAGTCAATACACCGTAGCTACGGTACAGACGATCGAGGAAAAGGATCGGACTTTTCTTCCCGTAAGGCACGTCTGCATTCCCGTTCTTCCTCAATAATATGACCGACAACCGTTTCCGCTCGGTCCAGCAAGTCTTCTTCCGAAATGCCCAAGGTCATTTGATTGACCACTCGAAAAACATTACCTACATGCGTACTTCTTCCTGAATATACGCCCGAAAAGCCGAATCCGAACTTCGTAATCCCTTGCATAATTCGACGCAACTTTTTAGCTGCAATAAGCCCCGGCAAATGAAGACTCACGCCGATAAAAAGTCCCGTCCCGGTCATGGCCGGCATGGATGTCAAATAGCCGAAATCTTCATGAAAAGCCAACTCCGTTTGACCTTCCAGCACATTGTCGACGGCAAAGGCCTCCGCGGCAGCCTGGCGAACATTGCTTCCTGAAACAATCGTATTGATAACGAAATGATCCGTTTCATTCACCGCCAAAGAAGCTGCCGCATCTTGACGTAAAAATAACAGCTTGCCTTCCCCTTTTTTTGCAAGAGTAGGCGTTATGATCCTGCGTGCTGCCGCCAAATCACGATTCTCATCGCTCATATCATTGACGGATAACGCTTCATATTGACCTTTACCCAATTCGTTCAAACCGGGTATGCAAGCACGTGCCGCCTCACATACAACAGCCTTATCTTCTGCCGATGCCCGTTCGGGAAAGGCTCGATTCTTCATATTACGTGCCAACCGGATACGACTATCCAAGACGACATCGTCATCCGTACCTCGACTTTCCTGCCACGGCAAGACGAGAGACCGTATATACTCATTAAACACGATCTTCACCGCCTTCGAAGCTCAAAGCTTTGATTTCATCTCGAATCCGCGCAGCCTCTTCGTAGTTTTCTTGAGCCACCATGAGCTTTAATTCCCGGCGCAGTTTCTTTATATGGGCCTTTGTCCGAAATACCTCCGTACCGCAAACAGGAACCTTTCCTACATGACGCACATGACCATGAATCCTCCTTAAAACGGGTTGTATTTCTTCAGAAAAAGCGGTATAACACGCTGAACACCCGAATAGGCCCGTGCGATTGAAGTCGGCAAAAGTCATGCCGCATTCCGGGCAAGTAACTTCCGAGGTTATCGTAATTTCATCGTCACCGGTTGCTGTTTTGCCGAAAAAATTATTTCCCCATGCCTCAATATCCTTACCGTTTATGAGGATCCCTTCTTTTTCGGCACAGGCGGCACACAAATGTAATTCCGTCCGCTTACCGTTTTCTATTTTAGTAAGATGTACGACCGCATCGGCCTTTTTACAACTATCACAGAGCATGTAAAGCCTCCCCTTATCCCTTGGGTACGAGCTCAAGACTTTTTAAATACGCGTAATAACAGCCATGCGTTGTGCTTCGTCATCAAGTTCTTCAAATAAAGATTTAAAAGTCTGATGCAACATAATGGCCTCCCTATTTGTTACTGCCTTATGTTTTAATAATTTAAACAGCAGGCCGTCCAGATCTTCCATAGAAATGCTGACGGCAGGGCGTCGTTCCGATAAAGCAACAGGTGTACGGTCATGTTTTTTTCGCTTTTGCAACCGCACAATGCGTACGAAACCGCCGGATCCCCTTCTCGATTCGACGATAAAGCCTTTATCATTGGAAAAGCGCGTGCTCAAAACATAACTGATTTGCGAAGGCGCACATTCCAACTCATCTGCCAATTCATTACGGCGAAGAACTATATTTTCTTCCTCTTCTTCCAATAACTTATGTAAAATAAACTTTTCTATTTTATCGGCTAATACACTCATATTATCACCTCATAAATACATCTGAGAGGTCCTTTTCATACGCTTTGACCTTACAATTATTATATTAGACTTTTTGACTTTTTACAAGAAGAATACCCCGACTAATCCGGGATGATTGACAGTATATAGTCCTTCTTTTTATAATAAATAAGTTATATACCTACGTTCGACACTGTATTGAGGGAGGCACTCATGTTAAGTACATCCTACTTTTGGAACTTGTCAAAAGCTATCTACAGGCCGCGCAATTTCCGTGAACAAAAGCGGGCTTTTTCCTTCTTTTGCATCAGTATTATGCACAAAGACCTGTTTAGAGAGTTCTATGACTACTTCGATTCATACGAACCTATGAAGGGGTTCTTTACTGAAAAAGACATTGATTTCCAAGAGAGTATGACCCGAGTTTTCCTTTATAAAAACTCGACCATGCGAGAACGCCTGACCGCCTTGGAACATCATTTTGATATTCTCCGTACCATGTTTACGGATGAGGTTATTCACGAACTGTATTGGGGCAAGGGCTATACACTCTGGGAGTCTCCCGATCCGGAACTGCCCTCGTCTGTCGTCTCATCTTCGATACGGGACAACGGAAAGAAGGTTTCTTATCCTTATACCTGTATTATGATAACGAAATGATTTACCATTTTAACTTCCGCTTCGACTACAATAAGAGCGGAGTTCCTTCCTTATATGTAGGTACCCTTCAAGGCTCTAAAGAAGGCTTGGAGCTGACAAAAGTATTGACGAAGAAACTCTTCGGGTACAGGCCGAAGAATTTCATTCTCTATCTATTACGTATCTTCACACAAACCTTGGGAATGAAGAATTTATATGTCATTACGGATGAAGGGTTTTATACCAATAGCCATCTTCTGCGAGGAAACCGTTCAAAAAAGACGAACTTCAACGACTTTTGGAAAGATGAAGGCGCCTTCTCCGTATCCGACGAAAAAATGTATTGGGCCTTACCGATTGAAGAAAAAAGGCGCACATACAGTGAAATCAAGTCGCAAAAACGCAACCTTTTCCGCAAGCGTTACTTATTGATGGACACCATCGTACCTGCTTACATAGAAGCCACAAAAAACCTCTTCCGACCGGAATTTACACCCGTACCGTCAGCCGTAGACCCGGCATCGATTACGGATAAACCGACTGATTATGACCCCATCGAAGCACCAAAAACCTAGATTAATATACCAAGAAGACCCTTCTCAACAGCATCTGCTAAGAAGGGTCTTCTTGTATCATTTTATAACATAAATCTGATTGATGAACTGTTTTTCGGTTTTGAATATGTCCGCCATATATATCACTATAATCGTTTGCCGTCTTATTATCCTTATCATTTACACGAATACGTTCTACTTTATGACGCTCGTTGTCTTTACCGAAAAATGCGATCTACACATCGTTTTATCTACACTATTATTTCAACCTTTTTCTTCCCCAAAAACAACCTCATTTTTATGATAAATTTTGAACTTATCTCCACAATTCCCTCAAAATAAATCTGCTTATTTTTTTGTGTTTGACTCATATCTTTTCTGTTACATATATTTTTATTTTTATATGTTATTTTTTTATTACAAATCTATCAATAATGAAATTTTTTTCAATAAATATCCTTTTGATACTTCTCAATACGCTATGAACTTTGAAGGCGATTCTATAGAAAAAGAATTAATGAAATCCTGTATGTTCGACCATCTAATCGATGTGGAGTTCGAGGGATATATCTTCAGAGCCTTTGCCGATTATGACGAATATTTAAAAAAGCTCTATGGCGATTATATGAAATTGCCGCCTAAAGAAAAGCAATTATCTCATCACAGTTATGACTTGTTCGAAATATAAAATATCTTATGTATAGAAGCAGCGGACGGTACCATATTTACTCGGCCGTCCGCCACTTTATATCCCCACACACTTTATACCTCAATTCCCAATTTTCTTATAGCCACAAAAAGTTCGTCAACAGTACGACTTATCAGGAATTTTTCTTTCACATTCTTTTTACCTTGCCGTGCCGTTTCTCCTGCTTGTAGAGGGTTTTCATAATAGGCCGTCAGTGCATCTGCCAAGCCATATGCATCCAAGGGATCGACAATACGTCCCGTTACCTTGTCGGTTATAATTTCTCCTTGTGCTCCCGACGCACTTGTGATGACAGGGACATTACAGTATAACGCTTCGCAAAGAACGAGTCCGAAAGCTTCTCTCACCTTGGACGGCAAAACGAAGCAATCGATTTTTTCATAAAAATCGCCCATATCTCGTGCATATCCTTCATAGAATATATACTCTTGCGCCTTTACTTCTTTTATATACTCACACAAGCAGGCAATATCCGTATCACCACCGCCGCCTACAAAAAAAAGACGAACGGACTTTCCCGCTTCATGTAACAGTACGGCAGCATCAACCAATTCTCTCCAGCCCTTGTTTTCTACAATTCTTCCCGCATAGCCTATAGCAAAAGGACGGGCGTTATTGTAGTTGTTTACATACATGCGGGGCAAAACATGACTGAATCGGTTAGTGTCAATACCATTATAAACTTTCACGTACTTTTCCCGGTCCGTCCCTCTTGCCTGTAAATCATACACGAGCTGTGACACACAAACAAACAGATCCGTTTCTTTTTCTATCCAACGGTGATAACGGTCAGATTTACCTGCAATAGCATTATGTTTGAAGAACAGCACCTTAGCACCGGTCAGCTTCTTCAAAAGCAGTGCCGTAAGGATATATTTTCCTGAATGACAAGCAATAAGACCGATTCCCCGCTTTTTCATAAAACGTGCCGTAGAAAATAAAGAAGCTATCCCCCGCCCTTTATACAGTTTCACCGGAACTACTTCCGCCGTTTCGGCAAAACGACTGCAAAGGACGGTATTCGATTCGTCAACTAATACATATACGTCTTTTCCTCGTCGTTGCATTTCAGCGTTTATATCGTATACATACTGCTCACCACCGCCCCATACAGAGGCTCCGGCAATGTGAATAATACCCATGTCGTCACATCCTTATATCTCATCGAACGATTTCGGAAATAATTCATCTTCGTGTTTAATCAACCACGTTGTCAAAAGTGCCTTGTCTTTGGCTGTTTTTTCATACATTTCATGGGTATGGGTTCGTTCGGCTTTAGCTACCGGTTCAGCTGAGGGCTTAGTAGGCTCCGCATATTGTTGTCGAACATCACCCGTATACATATCATCCATCCATTGATAAGGCGTTATAACCGCCCGGGGGCTCGCTTCAAACAAGGACGGCTCCAACGAATAATAGGTAAAGCCCTTCGGTGCTATAGCTTCGATAATAGTGGGCATAATACTCATATGAGAACCTCTGACAGCTGTAAAGAAATCCTTATGAATTTGAGGATGCTGAAAAAGGCACACGGTCTGGTATGTATCCCTCAAGGTATAATCTCGATGAATGAGGGATGTATTGCGTAAATTTCCGAAAAGATTCGAATGATCGCCCGTAATGATAAATAAGCTTTGAGGATACCGTTTTTTCATTTCGTCTACAAAGTTGAAAATAGCCTTATCACTATAACGATATGTAGCCAGTTCTTTATTGCGTTCTTTATCCTTCTTCAAGTCATCGCCTACGTCGGGCATGACCTTTTCCGGATCATAGTCTAAGAGCTCCTTTCCATCTTATACGGTCCGTGATTGGATGTCGTATAGATAAAATGAAAGGTCGGTCGGTCCGTCTCGCCGATGAGTTCCGCTACTTTTTCTAAAAAAACATGGTCATATACGCCTACCCACGTTTTCGGCGCACGAGGCCCGCAAAAAACCGAAGCACTCTCCACTCGATCAAAGCCCTGAGCTTTACCGAAATGATTAAAGTTTCCGTATGACGCATTGCCACCATACCAATATACAGTATCATAGCCTAATCTTTTCATTTGAGCCGGAAAAGATGTCGGCAAGGGTTGCCGCCAGAAGGCTTCCCGTTCGTTAAGCTCCATGGCTGCATCGTATACTCCGCTCATAAGGCTGACAATGGACGGGCGAGACACATTCCCTGCCGGCAAAAAGTCGACTATTTGAGCCGTATGTTCATCTTCCTTGAAGCGCCACAATCCGTCGCATACATGAAGAGGCCGATAAATATCATCCAAAGACCATTGAGGAATACTTTCCCCGACTATGAGGAAAATATGTTGCGGCTTTTGAATGCGTTCACCCTGAGCCGTTCTTTTAAATGCCAGAAGTGGATTGGAAAAGTCCTCAATATTCGTCCCTTGGGGAAGTAAATTCGCTACGGCCCCTTTCAATTCTTCATCGCTCTTTGTATATTCTTCACGCAAGGGGTGCTTCCACACCTGTTCCAATGAAACCAGGTCGTCTACCGTCGCTTTGGCAAAAAAGAGGTCTTCTTTAACCACTGTCGGTATAGTATCCCATTCGGGTTTATCATCATGACTGAAGGTACCGCCGTAGCGGAACCAGTAGAACGCCAACACGGAAAGGACAAAAAGAATCCCGTTAAAAGTACGGGGCCAGGCTATGGCTATACCGGGCGGTGCTATAGTCGGCAGGGAGAGAAAAAGATGACCTGCCAGGGTACTTACGGCGATAACGGGAATAAAGCCGACCAAGACGAGAGCTCCGCGATCTTGGTTGAAAAAGACGTCAATCAGATTATGTTTTTCCGCATTCTTTCCGTAGTGGACCATGTAATTGTAAATATCATGAAAATGACGGTAAAAAATCATTTTCCCCGCAAAGGCGGCGTAAATAACGGCACAATACACAACCAGTGCTGCTAAGCGCAGTGTATCGCCAATATCGTACAACGCCGGAAAAAAGAGGCCTCCTGTCGTAATGAAAAGAAAAGGAAGCAGAAAAACATAGGCATTAAAATCCATACCCCACCAAAAGCCGTAGCGGAAAGCCCCCCGTAAAGACGGCCAATGTCCGTCCAGAGAATCGTACGGATTATATACGGCAATAAAGATTGCTCGAAAAACCGCACATAAAATAGGCGGATATAAAAATATTTTAACATCCTGCTGCCACGATAAGAAAAATTGTCCGTCCATAGTTCGCCCCGCTTTGCTCATACTTTATACAATGTCACGACTTTCGTGCCGTCAACCGATTATATTTCAGTGTAGCATATCCGGCTTATTTTATAAAATACTCTATAATCGATACTCGCAAAACCGCCTAAATTGTTAGCAAATGTACACGAAAGCCTTGTCATCATACGGTATAGCTTCATCTTACAACTATACAAAAAGGTCGTAAGACTCGATTCATCGAATCTTACGACCTTTTTTCTTTACAGATTATCTTCATTTTCATGCCGAGAATCAAAGTTCACCGTCATCTTTTAAAAGCCAATACAACTTGGCGTATTTTGTAAGCGTGTAAAAATAATGGTTCATAGAAAGAACAAAACCTATCTTCCCGTCCAAAAAGCCTTTCTGAAGAATATATATCTTAAAGAAAGCCCAGGCGGGACGAACGAGTATATCCCTAAAAAAGGAGCAAGACTTCCCCTGTTCCTTATACTTTACGGCTGCCAAGGTTGTGTAACGATTAAACTTGGTAAAATACTGATCCCATGACTCGTATGTATAGTGATACATTTTTCCGTTTAACCGACTGTAAGGGTAGGGACTTTTAATAGTTTCGTGTACATTGCCTTCTACGACCAACCCTTCTTTAGGCATAAGTCGCAAAACCCTGTCAGGCCGCAGCGAACCGTGTACGGCCTTATTATGACGGAACACGTTATACCGACACAATTCATAGGCTTTCATATCCCCGGAGTGAATGACTTTCCTAATTTCATCTGCCAATGGCGGAGAAATTCGCTCATCTGCATCAACGAAAAGAATCCAATCACCCGTAGCTTCGCCAACGGCAAAATTACGCTGTTGAGACCAGTCACCGTTCAAAGCATGCGTAACGACTCTGGCTCCGCTCGCTTGTGCCAAAGCAACCGTCGCATCCGTGCTGAAATCATCAATAACCAAGACCTCATCGGCAAAGGCTACACTTGCCACACACTCACTAATATGTCGTTCTTCGTTTTTAGCTAAAATAAGAGCGGTTAACGTTGCCATTCTCGACTCCCTACTTTAAATATGATGCGCCTTCCAAATCAAGAAGAAAGCGCTTCTTATCCTTGCCTCCCGCATAACCGGTCAAGCTTCCGTCACTGCCGATAACGCGATGGCACGGGACGATAATTGATACGGGGTTGTGTCCTACAGCCCCGCCTACAGCCTGAGCCGACATATTCTGTCCCCGTTCTTTTGCCATTTCTTTTGCAATCATGCCGTATGTCGTTGTCGATCCGTAGGGTATGTTCTGTAAGATTTTCCATACATCTTTTCGAAACTCCGTTCCTTCCAACGACAAAGGTATATTCGGTTCCGGCTTCTTTCCTAAAAAGTATTCATCCAACCAAGCGGCAACTTGCTTAAAAAGCGCTGTATCCTTGCGTGTATAATCCGCCCCGAAATCGGGCATATATAGCTGCCCCTTAAAGTCCAAGTTCGTCAAGGAGCTTCCGGTTCCGGCCATAACCATGGTTCCGAGCGGTGATTCATACGTATATACGTATTTCATAAATATCATCCCTATTATTTTAAGATTTCCGTATCTAAGTGATCATATCCTTTCAAAAGATCATACATACGGCATTTTATTTTCTCGCATCCGCCGGGCTCTTTACTCTCCATATTGAGAGGCATGTTAGGGTCATGTAAAGACATGCGCAACAAAGCCCACCCTTCGGGGAACATGAGTCGAACGCCTTCGTACGAAGGAGATGCGACTTGTATACGAGCTTCCAAGGCTCGTTCTTCCAGCGAATCGAGTACCGACTCACCGTAAGCGTTGGCGTTATCCGTATTTTTGACGGCTAATCGGTATTCAACCGCTTCCGCCGGTTCATTCAGTTTATCAATAAGCGATTCAACGGTTCTACCTCTAACACGAGCTCTGGCAGCAGCTATGATCAGCTTCACGGCTAAATAGGCTCCGTCATCAAGGTAATAGTTCTCGCTAAGAGCTCCGTGTCCCGAGGTTTCAATAGCTAATGGAGAAACGACACCGCTCTTATTAAGGCGAATACATTCATTAATTACGTTCTTGTACCCGCGCATATATCGCAAATGAACGAGATGTAATTCCTCTTCCAAAAAGGCCGTCAGTTCATCAGACGTGACAGAGTCGGTTACAATCGTTCCACCTGCATAATCAGGTGCCAAAATAGCGGCCATAAGCGCAATCAGCGAGTTACGATTCACTTCTTTACCGCTGGCAAAGACGGCACTCATGCGATCTACGTCCGTATCGAAGATAAGTCCCAAGTCGGCATGGCTTTCCAAAACCGCTTCGCGAATAGAAGCCATAGCCTCTTTATTTTCCGGATTGGGCACATGATTGGGAAACATACCGTCAGGGGTCAAATAGCGACTCCCTTTTATGTCCGCACCGAGAGGGGTCAGCACCTTATGGGCAAAAAAGCCGCCCGCTCCGTTACCCGCATCGACGACAATATGCATCCCTTTTAAAGGGTTTTCGGACTCTTTGGTACTTAATCCGTCGCAAATGAGCCGACGTAAATGAGCCGTATACAGCTGCATGACCGGACAAGACTCGCCCTTCCACTCAGCTGGCTCGGTCTTATCTTTTTCGGCAATTTCCAAGATACGGGCAATATCCGCCTTCTCCAAACCGCCGTCAGGCGTAAAAAACTTCAAACCGTTGCGGTTATAAGGCAAGTGACTGGCCGTGACCATAACGGCACCGTCAGCTTTAATGTCCTCAAAGACCGTGGACATAAACATGGCCGGTGTCGATGCCAGGCCGCAATCAAGAGCCTCTATGCCGGCACCGGACAAGCCTCGACAAAAGGCCGTCTTTACGTCTTGTGCCGAAATACGGGAATCGGTGCCGACTGTAACTCGTAAGTCTCGGGGCGATTTTTTCGTTCGCTCTTGCAAAAAAGCGGCAAAGGCACCGCCGATTTGAGCGACCCGTTCAGGCGTAAGATTCACTTTTTTTCTCCGACTACGCCGTCTACGGCAATCCCGCGAATATCGCTACCGTTTTGTAATGACTTGTACGCGCTTTTTTCGGCCATAACCGATTCCTCCTGTCAGCATAAAATTCCCTCGTATTTAATCAGGCTTTTAGCCCATCTTATTGCAATCCTACGGCTGCCTTTACAATAGCTTCTGCCGTTAACCCGTATTTTTCAAGCAAGTCATCGGGAGAACCCGATTCTCCGAACGAATCCTGCACGCCTACAAAAGCTTGCTTAGTCGGGCATTGGCGCGCCAACACTTCGGCTACGGCCGAACCGAGACCGCCGATAATACTGTGTTCTTCAGCCGTTACGACTTTCCCCGTCTTTTTCGCCGAGGCGATCACCGTTTCTTCATCCAAAGGCTTAATGGTATGCACATTAATAACTTCCGCCTGTATCCCCCGCTTTGCCAACGTTTCGGCTGCGTCCAAGGCCTTAGCCGTCATAATGCCCGTTGCAAAGATGCTTACATCCGATCCTTGGCGTAATACTTCCGCCTTTCCCCATTCAAAGTGATACGAATCGTCATGTATATCTTTCGTTTCGGCACGACCGAGGCGAATGTAAACAGGTCCCTGATAGTCAATAGCCGCCAATACGGCCGCTTCCGCTTCCTTAGCATCAGCAGGATTAATAACCGTCATATTCGGCAAGGTACGCATGAGCGAAATATCTTCAATAGCCTGATGACTGCCGCCGTCGGCACCGACTGTAAGGCCTGCGTGAGTTGCGCAAATTTTGACATTCAACTTCGGATAGCAAACAGAGTTGCGGACCTGTTCGAAAGCTCTGCCTGTTGCAAAGACGGCAAAGGTACTGGCCAAGGGAATTTTTCCCGCAGCGGCGAAACCGGCGGCCGTACCGATCAGATCCTGTTCGGATATACCCATATTGAAATATCGTTCAGGTGCCACTTCTTTAAAAGCATTGGATTTGGTCGCATTGCCCAAATCGGCTTCCAGTACGACTACATTCGGATTTTTATATACTTCGGTCTTTAAAGCATGACCGTATGCGGCTCTAGTAGCTGTTCCCATTATGCTTCGCCTCCCAATTCCTTAAGTGCAGCTGCGCATTCTTCTTCATTCGGTGCTTTGCCGTGCCAGCCGACAAGATTTTCCATAAAGGATACACCCTTACCTTTTACGGTTTCCGCTACAATAACGGTCGGTTTTCCAACAGTCGTCTTGGCAATCGTCAAAGCACTGCGAATGGCATCCATATTGTGACCGTCGATTTCAATAACATTCCAACCGAAGGCTCTGAATTTTTCCGCAATAGGCATGACGGACATAACTTCACTGTTTGCTCCGTCTATTTGTAACTTGTTATGATCAATAAACAAGGTCAGGTTATCCAGTTTATAGTGACTTGCCGACATGGCAGCCTCCCAAATCTGACCTTCCTGAATTTCACCGTCACCGCAAACAGCATAAACACGCCATTTAGCCCCATCCGTTTTAGCAGCCAAGGCCATGCCGTTCGCTACGGACAAGCCCTGCCCCAAAGAGCCGGTAGACATATCGACCCCCGGCGTATGTTTCATATCCGGATGGCCTTGCAACATGGCGCCGCATTTGCGAAGGCTGAATAATTCTTCTTCAGGAAATACCCTTTTTCAGCCAAGACGGCATACAACGCCGGTGCCGCGTGACCTTTAGACAACACAAAACGATCCCGGTCTGCACGATGCGGCTCGGAGGGAGTCACATCCATCGTGTCAAAGTATAATACTGTTAAAATATCCGTTACGGAAAGAGAGCCGCCGGGATGTCCCGATCCGGCTTTCGTCAACATTTTTACAATATTGCGGCGTACGGCAGTAGCCCGCATTGCCAATTCTTCATTAGTCATATTTTTCTCTCCTTTGTTCTTACCGTTCTTTTAGGAAAATATGTACGCTACTCAAGGATAATATAAAATTGCATATGAGTAAAGTATGATTTCATTTTACACATAGCACAATCAATAGATTTCAATGGAAGTGCCGATTTGTATGTCATAGGCAGTCAGTTTATCGTCACCTTCAAGCATAATACACCCGGTCGCTCCGGAACTTCACCGCCTTTAAAGCACAGGGTACAATGGCTTAACTCCGCCAAGGTATGCGGTGCCTCAGTGCCTACGGCCGTAATCGTAAAAGGCCTTATTGCCGATTAGCAGGGTATCCCCTTTTTGCCGGCTCGCCCATACCGCCCTTCTTCTTTTGCAAAATCGATATATCCGCTAAATCGGGCGAAGCCGTATAATCAAAAAGAATAAGCGACCGAGAATCGGGATCTTTCAAAAACTCCAGAGCTTCCGACCCGATAGCCACTATTTCCGAACAATATTTCATATGCTAACTCCCTTAATCCTATAACTCTTCATTAAAATTCACTAACGCCCGTGCACAGGACGCGTCGGTAATCAACGTATTTATGTAACCGCCTCGCACGGCACCGACAACAGCTTTAACCTTATCTTCCCCGGCCACTACGGCAATACGCCGCGGCACCTTTCGCAAGTCGGCCAAGGTCATCCCGGCTACACGCTCATTATGAGAAACAAAAGCCTGTGGCGAACCGTTAATATCAAAGTATTGAAGTCCTATATCGCCGACGGCACCCTGCTCGGAAAAAGCTTTCAAAATTTTTTCATCTATATCTTTCATGCGCAATACGGTCGAATAATCGCCTTGCGGCACGCCGATACTGAAAAGAACGACATCCAGTCGTTCAAAAAGAGAAAAGACCTTGCGAACCGACGGCTCCTTCTTAAATCCCTGCAACACGCCGGCATCGGAAAAAAGGGCCGGTGCGTAAAAGGGTAGAAAATCGCTGCGAAATTTGCGGGCAAATTCTTCAGCCAACCGATTGGCATGAAGCTCCGCATAGGTTTCCCCTACACCACCTAAGACAGGTACAAGCAACATTGCACGGCCTTATCTACGGTATAATCCGCATGCACAATATTGTACAGCGTAAGGCCTAATGTAACTCCGACCATATCACCGTCCTTTAAGATACGATCCAGATATGCCAGTGTCGTCGTACCCAAGAGCGGACTGATATGTTCCGACTCACTACGGGACGGTCTATCTTCTACAACAATAACCTCTCTAAAACCGAATTTTTCTTCCAGGCGTCGTTCCGTTTCACCGAATTCGGGAGCAAAGGGGTCGAGAACCTCTATTTTTACAATCCCTTTCTCACGACCTAATTTTAAAAGTCGTGAAACAGTAGGTCTTGAGACACCCAAAATCTCACAAATTTCTTCTTGTCCTAAATTATCCCGATAGTATAAGGAGCAGCATTTTACAAGAAGCCTCATATCATCGACAATCTTTCGCATGCCCTCACCTCTTTCGTCGTGTACACGGCTTCGAATATATAACTTTTTCATTTCTAATTATACCCCTGCACTTGCAATAAAGCTATGTTACACTCAGTTTTTATGCCAATTTTGCGTTATCTCCTCTTTTTCAACGAATATTCCTTGTACATACATAAATAATGTGATATTATAACAATCCCTTCTATGCTATAATATCCGGTGTAGAAGTCCCTTCACGGGGATGTAAAGGTTTCGACGTGCATAGTTGTATCATGAACAGCGAGCCGGGGTTTCATCTGCCCGCAAATCGGTGAACTTTTAAATTAAACGCAAAAGAAAACAATTTTGCTTTAGCTGCCTAAGCGCAGCTGACGTCTCTTACCGCTAATCCTGCGTGCGGTCTGTAGGCGACACTCAGCGGGATACTGCACAATCGGGCCCTACGGTTGTGTCGGGAACCTACAGGGCTTGGTCGATGGGGTTTGTCCTTGTACGAACATCGACTGAAATCCCTAACAAGGACTGCGCTCGGAGAGGTTCATGGGGCAGTGTGTACGGACAGGAGTTCGACTCTCCTCATCTCCACCATAAATGAAATAAGACGTGTGAAAGCATACTTTCACGTCTTATTTTATGAGATCAAGCTCAAACATGGCTGTTTCCGTAATTGACCTGCTTTTTTTCGCCCTTTGAGCTCACGGTCAAGGTCATCTCCGCGTCTTCCCTGCACCGATTGATCCCATGTACCTCCTAATTATAC